>Ga0182016_10002204_pt1 | contig 23124 bp, 16 predicted proteins | sample 712S2MmetaG_FD_120491 | JGI IMG/M metagenome (GOLD analysis project Ga0182016, IMG submission 120491) | Permafrost microbial communities from Stordalen Mire, Sweden - 712S2M metaG | ecosystem: Environmental > Terrestrial > Soil > Wetlands > Permafrost | place: Sweden: Stordalen | collected... | reverse complement strand
GTGTACAAGCTGACGCCGGCCGGCTCGGGCGCATATACGGAGAGCGTCCTCTACGTCTTCAGCGATGCGGGCGACGGCGCGCATCCGTACGGACCGCTCGTCGCAGACGCCGGCGGCGCGCTGTACGGCACGACCGAATACAGCGGCTCGGGCGGCTGCGTCTCCGACCATTGCGGCGCAATCTTCAAGCTGACGCCGGCCGGTTCGGGCGCGTACACGGAGAGCATCATCTACGTCTTCACCGGCGGTAAGGGCGGTCAGTACGTCAGCCCGGGGCTGCTCGTCGACGCGTCGGGCGCGCTGTACGGCACGACCGGCGCCGGCGGCGCTCCCAATCTGGGCGTGGCGTTCAAACTGACGCCGCAGAGCGGAGCGTACGTCGAGACCGTGCTGCATACGTTCCGCGGGCGCGACGGCGCGACGCCGGACGGTGCGCTCATCGCCGACGCGGCCGGCGACCTGTTCGGCGCGACCGCCGACGGCGGCGAGATTACGAATACCGGCTGCAGCGTCTTGGGCCGCGCCCCCGGCTGCGGCGCGGTGTTCGAGTTGTCGCCCCACGGCGGCGGCTACGTCGAGACCGTGCTGCACCGCTTTAGCCCGAGCGAAGGGCTCCAGGTGCAGCCGGGGCTGCTCGCCGATGCCCACGGCGATCTGTTCGGCGCGGCGCGGCTCGGCGGTTCGTGTTCGTTCAGCGGCCAGGCCGGCTGCGGAACGGCGTTCGAACTCGTCCCCAGAGGCGGGCGCTACAGCTTGCGCGTGCTGCGCGACTTCGCGGGCGGCGTGAACGACGGCCTTCAGCCCAACGGCAGCATCGTTGCGGGCGCCGACGGCGCGCTGTACGGGACGACGATCCTCGGCGGCGGAACCGGCTGCGTCGGGCTCGGCTGCGGCACCGTCTACCGCCTGACATACTGACCGGAGGACCGTGACGCTCTTCGACGACGATCCGCGCGAGGCGCTCAAGGTTCATTTCGGGTTCGAAACGTTTCGACCGCTGCAGGCGGAGATCGTCGCCGACGTCCTCGCCGGCCGCGACGTCTTCGCGCTGCTGCCGACGGGCGGCGGCAAGTCGCTATGCTATCAGTTGCCGGCGGTGATGCGGCCCGGACTGACGGTCGTGATCTCGCCGTTGATCGCGCTGATGAAGGACCAGGTCGACGCGTTGCGTACCAACGGCATCGCGGCGACCTTCCTCAACTCGTCGCTCGACTACGACGCCGTGCTGCGGCGGAAGGGCGGCCTGGGGCGCGGGGAATACCGCCTGCTCTACGTCGCGCCGGAGCGGCTGCGTGCGCCGGGGTTTTACGACGACCTCGCAGCGTGGGGCGTCGCGCGGTTCGCGATCGACGAGGCCCACTGCATCAGCGAGTGGGGGCACGACTTCCGCCCGGAGTACCGCCAACTGGCCGAACTCCGCCGCCGGTTCGCCGGCGTCCCGTTCATAGCGCTGACGGCGACGGCTACCGAGCGCGTGCGCGCGGACGTCCTCTCGCAGTTGGCGCTGCGCTCGCCGCGCGTCCACGTCGGCGGCTTCAACCGGCCGAACCTGTCGTATCGCGTCGTGCCGAAGCAGCGGGCGTACGACCAGTTGCTGCGGTTCGCACGCGAGCGCGCCAAGGAGAGCGGCATCGTCTACTGCGCGACGCGCCGGACGGCCGACGATCTCGCGTCCCGGCTCAGCGCCGACGGCATCCCGGCCCTGGCCTACCACGCGGGGCTCGACGCCTCCGTGCGCTCGCGCCACCAGGAGCGGTTCGTTCGCGACGACGTCGGGGTCGTGTGCGCGACGATCGCCTTCGGCATGGGCATCGATAAGTCGAACGTCCGCTACGTCGTGCACTACGATCTGCCCAAGAACGTTGAAGGCTACTATCAGGAGACGGGGCGCGCCGGGCGCGACGGGCTGCCCAGCGAGTGCGTCCTCTTCTTCTCCGCCGGCGACGCTCCGAAGCTGCGCCACTTCATCGACGAGAAGCCCGACGAAGAACGCGCGCTGGCGCTGCAGCAGCTCGCGCGGATGGTCGACTACGCCCAGACGGGAGAGTGCCGGCGTCGCACGCTGTTGGCGTACTTCGGCGAGGCGTATCCGGACGACAACTGCGGCAACTGCGACAATTGCCTCCAGCCGCAAGAGCGCGTCGACGGCACGATCCCGGCGCAGCAATTCCTATCGTGCGTGTACCGCATACGGTCGGCAGGCGGCTTCAGCGTCGGGCTGCACCACGTCGTCGACGTGCTGCTCGGCGTCGAAAACGAAAAGCTGTGGCGCTGGAATCACAACCAGCTGTCGACGTTCGGCATCGGCAAAGACCGCCCGCGCGCGGAGTGGCTCGCGCTCGGCCGCGAACTGGTGCGCCAGGGGATGCTGCGCCAGACCGACGGCCTGCGCAGCGTACTGGAACTGACCGGCGAGGGCCTCGACGTGCTCTACGGCCGCCGAACGGTGTCGGTTCCGGTCGCGACGGCGCCAGCTCCAAAGGAGCGCAAGCGCCGCGGCACGCGGACGATGCCGGCAGCGGCGGCCGCCGTTACAGCGAACGGCGAAAGCGACGAGGACCTGTTCGAGGCGCTGCGCGCGCTGCGGCGCCGGCTCGCGGACGAGCGAGACGTGCCCGCGTACGTCGTCTTCCCCGACGCTACGCTACGTGCGATCGCCCGCGAACGCCCGGCGACGCTGCGCGCGCTACGCGGCATCAGCGGCGTCGGCGACAAGAAACTCGCCGACTTCGGCACCGCCGTCATCGACGTCGTCGCCGGGCACGCGGATCGGAATTAGTCAGAACAGCACGCGCCGAAGCATCGATGCGCTGCAGCGTGTCGTCGACGACTCTTGGGTCCTCCAGCGTTGCGCATATCCGCAAGGAAGAGCGTACGGCCGAAGACGCGACGACCGGGTCGGCAAGTTTCCCGGCGGCGAACAAACTCCTAGCCTGCTCGCTTTACGGGCTCTGCGTACGGCTTCCGAGCCGAGGTGACGGGTCGAGCATCGGCGAAGCCACCCCATGACTCAATTGAGTACCTGGAGGTAGCGATGCTCCTGACGGCGTTGGCGGCGGTCGTGCTCGGCGGGAATCTGTGGTGGGCCCACAACGTGCAAGGCGCGCACGTTGCGGGCCCGCACCTGTACGTTTCCGAGAACTTCGACAACGCGGGGAGCTACGCACAGGTCGCCTCGTACCCGGTCGAGAGCGGCGTGCTACAGGAGTACCCCGACACTGCATACCGCGCGTACGTTTACACGATCGCCGTGCGGCCTGACGGGATGCTGTCGCTGTGCAAATGTCTCGGTCCCTACGTCGTGGACACGATCTCGCCGGTGACGCGAAAAACCGTCAACAGCCTCACCATCGGGCCGCCGTCGCCGAGCCAACAGAATTACTACACAGCGGAGATGGCGTACGATGCTGCGGGCCGGCTGTTCGTCGCCTACTTTTACACGATCAACGGCAGCCCGGCGTCCGGGGTAGCGGTCTACGCCGCCGGCGCGCGGCGCCACGACCCGCCCTACGCGCTCCTCCAGCTCCCTTCCGACGACTATAGCCTCGGGATCGCAGCGGTCGGCGACGCTTTGTACGTAGCGAATCAGCGACACGGGTCGATCGACGTCTTCTCGCCGATCGAGAACCCGAAGCGGGTCGGGCGAATCTTCGGCTTCAGCGGCCTGGAAGGCATCGCTGCCGACGACACCGGCGAACTCTACGCCTGCAACGCCGGCACGAGCCAGGTCTATGCGTTCTCACCGTCGCAGCGCGGACGCGTCGTCCCCGACCGAGTCCTCTCGCTGAAGGGGCAGCACCTGTGTCCTCGTAGCCAGCCGTCGTCGCTGTACGTGTTGGGCAACGAACTCGCGGTGAGCGGAACGACCGTCTATGCGGCGACCGACCACGGATATGAGATCGCAGAACTCGACGGCACCGTCGACGGCCCGCAAACGGCGATCGCAATCGGCTGGCTTCCGAACGGGTCCTACGACTGGGATGCGGGCGACTTAGGCGTCGGCCCGCAGTAGGCTAGCCCTTGGGTCGCAGCGCGAACACGTCGACGTTGATCGACTCCTTGCGCCCGGCCTCGTGGGCCTCGTCGATCACGGGATACTTCGCGCGCAGGGCCGCCAGTAATTTGACCGCTCGCGTGTAGTGCATTTTGCCGCGGTCCTCGATGTCGTAGTCGCGCACGACCATCAACGTCGTGGCGCCGCCGCGTGCGGCCGTCTCGATTCGGCCGATCGCATCGTCGACCGCAGTCGGCGAGTCCCACAGACTCGCGTATCCCTGCGGCGTGAACCGCTCGGGATGGTCCCACTGAGCGAAGCCGTTGACGGCCGCATCGAGCGGTACGCCGACATAGTAGGCCAACGTCGGTCCGACGTAATCGGGGACGGCGAGGAAGACGGTCTTGCCGCCGCCCGGGAGCGCCGCCGCCTTCACGGCGGCGGCGCGCACGCCGGACGACGCGATAACCGGCGGCGCCTTCGCGCGAGCGCGCAGCTCGCCGCCGGCGAGCAACCCGATGCCGAGTGCGAGGACGCCGCCCGTGCTCCAGGCGACGGCCGGTTTGAGGGCGCGGATCCACGTCCCGAGCGACCCGAGCAACACGCAGAACCACACCCACGCGCCAGGTGCGAACACGAACATGTAGCGCGGCTCCCGCTGCGAGAGCAACGCCGCGCAGACCGCGCCGCCGAGGGTGCAGACGGCGAGGACGGTCGACGGGCCCGACGGCCACGCGGCGGCGTCTCCCCGCGAACGGCGCACGACGGCGACGGCGGTCGCGGCGATAAGCCCCGCCGCGAGCACGAGCACCAGCGTGCTGTGCGCGCTGACGAGCGGGAACAGAAAACCAAGGTCGTCCTGTGCTGCTGCCGGCATGCCGGCTGGGGCGATCTCGTTGGTCCAGGGCGCGCCCGTGGCCAAATGGACGCGCATGACCGGCAGCCACGGCGCGTAGAGGACCGCAATGGCCGCGAACGCCAGAGCAAATCGTCCGAGCAGATCGAGAGCATGTTCTCGCCAGAGCACGTATGGCGTCGCGACCGCTAGCAGCAGCAGCAACACGATGCCCGTGTAATGGACGTAAGCGAGCGCGGCGCCCGCGAGGGCAAACCAGGCGATCGCCGCTCCGCGCCGCCCGGCCGCGCGCAGATAGAGCGTGACGGCGACGGCCGCCAGCAGTGCGGCGAGCGTATACGGCCGCGCCTCGCCGGAGAGGTCGAGCGCCGTCGGCGAGACGCAGGCGAATGCGGCGGCACCGAGCGCGACGCCGCGCGACCACGCCGCGCGCCCGAGCGCGTACGTCGCGACGATCAGCGCCAAGCCGAAGACGACGGACGGCAGTTTGAGCGCGACCTCGCCGCCGCCCGCGAGCGCGGTCCAGGCGCGCTCGAACAGGAAATAGCCGGGCGGGTTGAGTTCGCCGCGCGCGACGGCGCCGAACACGCCGAAGAAACTTTGGCGCACCGTTTCGAAGTACGTCGAGCCCTCGTCGCGCCAGATGCCCGCCATGAGATACGGCCACCGCAACGCCGCGCCCGCGGCAACCAGCGCCGCGAGGATGGCGGCGTCGACGGCCGCGTCGCGCCTGCGAACCGTCACGGCGCGAACAGGGCGAACGACGCGCGCACGCTCGCGCGCAGCATCTCGAGGCCGTCGTGCACCGGCCGGCCCAGCAGCGCGCCCAGCGTGGCGCGCGGACCATAGTTCGCATCGATGACGGCCGGCGCGCGCAGCACTTCCACGCGCACGTAGGCCGGCAACTCCACTGCCGGCAGCAGCGCGGCTAGCACGACGTCGCACGGCGCGCCCGGCTGCCACAGGTCGACGCCCGCCGCCGTGGCGGCGGAGCGTGCGCGCGCGAACGTGCGGCTCCACAGAGCCACGCGCGCGCCCGCCTCGCGCAAGGCGAGCGCCCCGGCCCGCGCCGTCGGCCCGGCGCCGAGGATGAGGACGCTCCTTCCGGCGACGGCGCCGCTCACCGCTGCGGCGACGGCGCCGACCGCTCCGGCACCGTCGGTGTTGTAGCCGCGCGCGCCCGCAGCATCGAAGACGACGGTATTGACGGAGCCGCTCGCGGCGGCGATCTCGTCGTGCGAATCGCAGTAGGCGTACGCTTCTTCTTTGAGCGGCGTCGTCACGTTGACGCCGCGGTAGCCGCGCGCGCGCAGATCGGCGAGCGCGCTCCGCCCCTGGCCGGCCGGCACGCAGATCGCCTCGTACGTCCCGTCGATGCCGCGCTCCGCCAAGAAGCCGCGATACAGCCCCGGGCTCGCGCTGTGATCGACCGGATCCCCGACGAGCGCGAGCGCGAGCGCCGGCATCCCGGGCGCGGACGATCCGTCGATCAGAGGAGCTCCGCCAGCGTCTCGATGCGCCGGGCGACCCGCGCCCCGAGCGTCTCGTCGGGGAGACCGTCGCGGTTACACCAGGTGACGTCGAGGCCATACTCTGCGGCGCCCGTCGCATCCCAGCCGTTCGATGATACAAAACACGTGTCGACGGCGGAGAGGCCGCTCCAGTCCGCCGCTAGCCGGTAGACGGCGGCGCTCGGTTTGTACGCACGGACGGCATGCGCGCTGAGCACGGCGTCGAACCGACCGGCGATGCCCGCCGACTGCACGGCGCGCGCCAGCGTCTGCGGCGCCCCGTTGCTGAGGATCGCCAGCCGCGCGCCGCCCTCGCGCAGACGGTCGAGCGCCGGCGCGACGTCCGCAAACGCCGGCAACGCGGCCCAACCGGCGGCCAGTTCCGCTCGCTCGCGATCGGAGAGCACGATCCCGTCGAGCGCCGCGGTGTAATCGAGCGCGCGCAGCGTGATCTCGTCGAAGTCGACGTAGACGTGCGCGATCGTCGCCCACAGCGCGTATTGCAATTGCTTGCGCCGCCACGCGTCGACGAACGCCGCCGGATTGGGCACGAGCCGCGCGACCGGCTCCCGCAGCGTCGAGTAGTCGACGAGCGTGCCGAACAGGTCGAAGGCGTACGCGCGGTGCGCCGCGGCGCTCACGGCCGCGCGCCTAAGACGAGCCGCTCGAGGAACCGCAGCACGCGGGTGCCCGCGAAGTCGTGCGGTTCGAGCGGATGGGTGAGGATCGCGCGCAGCCCGCAGAGCCGGGCGCCGAGCACGTCGGTGAACAGCTGGTCGCCGACGACGACCGTCGCGGCGCGGGGCGTGCCGAGCAGGTGGAGGGCGCGCAGAAAGCCCTGCGGCATCGGCTTGAGCGCCCCGGCGACCGACGGCACGTCGAGGGCCGCCGAGACCCGCCCGACGCGGTCGCCGTAGTTATTGGACAGCAAGACGACCTTGAAGCCGCGCGCCTTGGCGGCCCGCACCCAGTCGAGATCGGCCGGCTCGGGCACGTCGCGTCGATAGGCCAGCAGCGTGTTGTCGAGATCGACGATGATTCCGGCCACGCCGCTCGCGGCGAGGTCGTCGAGCGAGACGCTCGTCAACCGGTCGGCAAACGCGTCGGGACGCAGCACGAAGCGGTTTTGCCCGCGTTCTCCCCGCTATCCTCGGACTTCTCCCCAGCTCGCTTGCGCCGCACCGCGGCCGCCCACCGGCAGTCCACAGGATTCTTGCGTTCTCCCCACCCGGTCCACCGGGGGCTCGCAAGGGAGTCCACTTGTGTCCTCGGAACCGGCCCGACACAATATCTTGTGCCCCGTCTTGATCTGGGGTACAATATGGGGTACCGAATCACGTTCTCGATCAACGCCTCTTCGAACAGGTGTTCGATTCCCCGTCGCAGAAACGACTGTAATGGAGGCCTTCATGAAGCTCCGCCGCCGCTACTCCAAGCCGGGCGACCCGTACGCGGGGGTCGTGTTCGACCGGCGGAGCTCGAAGATCGCCAACCCCGACGGTTCGGTCATCTTCGAGGCGCCCGACGTGACGGCCCCGGCCGACTGGACCCAGGTCGCCGTCGACGTCCTGGCCCAGAAGTATTTTCGCCGGGCCGGCGTCCCCAAGGCGCTGCGGCGCGTCCCAGAGGAGGGTGTCCCGGAGTGGCTGTGGCGCTCGGAGCCGGATGAGGCCGCGCTGGCCGATCTGCCGCGCGACGGCCAGTTCGGCCGCGAGAACGATGCCCGCCAAGTCTTCGACCGGCTCGCCGGCACGTGGACGTACTGGGGCCATAAGTGCGGCTACTTCGACTCCGAGGCCGACGCGAAGGTCTACTACGACGAGATGCGCGCGATGCTCGCACGCCAGATCGGCGCGCCGAACAGCCCGCAGTGGTTCAACACCGGCCTGCACTGGGCGTACGGCATCGCCGGCCCGTCGCAGGGCCACTACTACGTCGACCCGTTCACCGGCGAGACGAAGCCGTCCACGTCGACCTTCGAAAGACCACAAGTTTCTGCGTGCCTACCGTACCACGCGATGATCACGACGCCCGACGGCCCGATTCCGATCGGCGAAATCGTCGAGCGGAACATGATCGGCCTGCGAGTGTTCGACCGCGACGGCATCACGCGCGTCCTCGCAGTGAAGGACAACGGTGAGAAACCTGTCTTCCGCGTCAAGCTGCTCAACGGTAACTGGATCGAAGCCACCGGCGATCACGTCGTCCTCGCGCGCACCTCGAAGCGCGCCACCCCCGTATGGAAGCGCGTCGACGAACTGACGACCGAAGACCGGCTGGCCCAGCGTACCGACACGACGATTCTTGCGAATTCAGCGGATCCGATGCGTACAGCCGAGGCCGCACTCGCAGGCTGGCTCCAAGGCGACGGATACGTCGGGCAGTACAAGACCGGAACGAACCGCAGTCTCACCATCGAGTCGTTGGCGATCAACCTCGAGGAGCGGGCGATGGTCGAGTCCGCCGCGGCCACCGTGCTCGGGGATGCGCACTATTGGGAGGCCACAAAGAATACGCCGATCGGCAATGTGCCCATCACGCGGCGACGCTTCTACGGTGAGAACCTGCGGCCGTTCGTCGAGCAGTACCAGCTTTTGGATCGCCGCACCGACATGGATGTGCCCGCTGCGATCTTCACCGCAGGCCGCGACGCGGTGTGCGCATACCTGCGTTCACTCTTCCAGGCCGACGGCTGGGTCACCAACCCTAAAGACGGCACCGGGAGCCACATCTACTTCGGCTCCATCTCGCCGAAGCTCGCGCGAAACGTCTCGGTTCTGCTGAACAATCTCGGCATCTACAACCGGCTGCGCGTGAACGCCCCTCAGCGGTCCGATCAACAGCCGTTTTGGCACGTTGATGTGAGCCGCCGCTCGGCGAAACTGCGCTTTGCGGAACTCATCGGCTTCGTGAGCGAAGATAAGCGCGAAAAACTGATGACGGCGCTAACCAAAAAGGGTCGTTCGACGACGACTGAGCGCGAAGAGCCCGTCATTGCGATCGAGCCGGTCGGCGTTCAGCGCGTCTTCGACATCGAGACCGAGAGCCACAATTTCCTGACGAATAACGTCGTCGTCCATAACTGCTACATCCTCGGGATCGAGGACGACCTCGTCAACGAGGGCGGAATATTCGACGGCGTACTGCGCGAGGCGCGCATCTTTAAATTCGGTTCGGGCGCGGGCGCGAATTACTCGAAGCTCCGCGCCGGCGGCGAGAAGCTGTCCGGCGGCGGCACGTCGAGCGGCCTCATGTCCTTCCTCAAGGTGTTCGATCGTGCGGCGGGCGCGATCAAGTCCGGCGGGACGACGCGGCGCGCTGCCAAGATGGTCGTGCTCGATGCCGACCATCCCGACATTGAGGAGTTCGTCGGCTGGAAGGTCCGCGAAGAGCAAAAGGTCGCCGATCTTGTGGCCGGTTCGCTCGTCTGCGAGAAACACCTCAACGCGATCATCTCGGCCGCGCACGACACGCGCGTGCCGGAGGCGGCGCGGCTCGATCCTGCCCTGAACACGTCGCTCCGCAAAGAGATGCGCGCGGCGATCAATGCGGGCATTCCGTCGGGCGCCGTGCAAAACGCGCTCGACTACGCGCGCCAGGGCTACACGGCGTTGCGCGTCGATCGCTACGGCGCGGGCTGGGACGACGAAGCGTATGCAACCGTTTCCGGGCAGAACTCGAACAACTCCGTGCGCCTGCCGAACCGCTTCTTCGGTGACGTCGACGCGGACAGAAACTGGGAGCTGACCGGCCGCACTACCGGCGCCGTCGTGAAGACCGTACCTGCACGCGATCTGTGGGAGCAGATCAGCGTCGCGGCATGGCAGTGCGCCGACCCCGGCCTGCAGTTCGACGACACGATCCAAGAGTGGAACACCTGCTCGATTGATGACCGTATCAACGCAACGAACCCATGCGTTACGGCCGACACGCTCGTCGCGACGGCCGACGGCCTCAAGCGCATCGGCGATCTCGTCGGCAGGGCGACGTTCGCGATCGGCAGCGACGGTCAGGCTCACCTCGTCACGAAGATCTTCCCGACAGGTACGAAAGACGTCTACCGGCTACGGACGGCGTCGGGCTACACGCTCGACTTGACCGCGGACCACCGCGTCTTCACGGAGAACCGCGGCGACGTAGCCGCGAAGGACCTGCGCTCGGACGACGTGCTCGTGCTGGCGCCGTCCCGCTTCGGCTCGGAGTCGGTCGACGAGAACGTGGCCTTCGCCATCGGCAACGCGGTTGCCAACCGGAAGGGCATCGTCGCCAACGTGGCTGTCACGGGCCGTGCCGGCAACGCCGGCGCTCCCGTTAGCCAATGGAACTCGCGGCTCATAGCGGACGCCCCTGCTTTGGCCAGCGATCTCGACGAGTACGCCGTATTCAGCGTAGAAGGCGAAGCAACGCGCTTCACCGACCGTGTCTTCGAACTCGACGATCGCGGTGTAGCTGCCCTGCTCCGCGGCCTCATCACGCCCGACGCCACGTGCGAAAGCGGCTCGCTCGATTCGACCTCTATCGAGGTTCTGCGCCAGACGCAGATGCTGCTATTGTCGTTTGGCGTCAAGGCGGATATCAATGAGGGCCGCGCCGGCGAGATACATTCCCTGCGCGTCTTCAATTGGTCCGAGACGCTGGCGCGCCTGAACTCGTCGGTCTCGGCCTACGCAGACATGCTCACGGATCGCTTTGAGAGTCTCACACCGCTCGGGCAGCAGGCCGTGTTCGACCTGACCGAGCCCGATACGAGCCACTTCGTGGCCAACGGCCTCGTCGTGCACAACTGCTCCGAATACGTCTTCCTCGACGACACGGCGTGTAATCTCGCCAGCCTGAATTTGGCGAAGTTCCTCGACTCGTCGGTTGAGTTCGACGCGCAGGCGCTGGCCGACGCGGCGCGGATTTGGACGCTGACACTCGAGATCTCGGTTGCGATGGGGCAGATGCCGTCGAAGCGCATCGCCGAGAAGAACCACCTCTACCGCACGCTGGGGCTGGGCTACGCGAACCTCGGCACCGTGTTGATGCGCATGGGCCTGCCGTACGACTCCGAGGAGGCGTTCGGCTGGTGCGCCGCGATCACGGCCCTCCTGTGCGGCACCGCCTATCGCACGTCGGCCGAGATCGCCCGCAAGCTAGGGCCGTTCGCCCGCTTCGAGGCCAACCGCGAGCCGATGCTGCGCGTCATCCGGAACCACCGTCGCGCGGCCTACGCCGCGGCCCCGTCGGAATACGAAGGGCTGAGCATTCCGCCGACGACGTACGCTCCGTCATTGTTCACGCAGAAGACGTGGGCGCTCGCGCGTAAGGAGTGGGACGACGCGCTCGCAATCGGCGAGGTCGCAGGCTTCCGCAACGCACAAGTCACCGTATTGGCTCCGACCGGCTGTCTCGTCGGCGGCTCCGAGGTCCTCACGGACCGCGGTCTGATGCGGCTCGATCGCCTGGGCAATGTCGACGGCGCCAAGTGGCAAGACGTCTCGTTCCGCGTCATGACGGACGAAGGCGAGCAGCAGGCGACGAAGTTCTTCATCAACGGCGTCGAGCCGACGCGCAAGATCGTCACGGCCAACGGATACGTCATCCAGGGAACGCTGACGCATCGCATCAAGGTCGTCGATCCGAAGACGGGCGAACTGACGTGGAAGCGCATGGCCGAGGTCGCGCCCGACGACGTCGTCGCGCTCTCGATGGGATCGCTCGTCGGCAAACCGCAGCATGTCGTCCTTCCCCCGCTCGCCGAGACCTATTGGGCCGGAAACGACGGCGCCAAGGTCCCGCGCGAGATGACTGCAGACCTGGCGGAGTTCGTCGGTTACTTCATGGGCGACGGGTCGCTGCATAGCAAGGGTCTCCGTCTCTGCGTCAGCAACGACGACCCGGATGTCCTCGAGCGCCTGCTGAATTTGAGCCGCTCGCTGTTCGGCCTGGAGGCCACGGTAACGGCGAGAACGGGCTACACCGAGGTGGCGGTCAACTGCGTCCCGCTCGTCCTCTGGTGGGAGGCCTGCGGGTTTGCAAAGGTGCGGCCCAGCGAAGGCCACACCGGCAAGGGGTACCACCCGCACCTCCCCGATGCGATCCGCGTCAGCAATGATCCGGCGATCTACGGCGCCTTCGCACGCGGTCTATTCGAAGCAGACGGAACGGTCACCCAAGGCGCCGCACACTGGAGCACGACCAATCGCGAGTTCTCCGATCAGGTCAAACAGCTGCTCCTCGCCCTCGGCATTCCGACCAGCACGAAGGTCGATCGCACCGGCTGGGGGGACTCCGACCTCTTCGTCCTGCGCGTCCGCAACGCGGCCTACGCGCAGCGCTTCCTCGAAGGCGTCGGCTTCATCGGAGCGCGCAAGACCGGGTCCGTCAAGCTGAGCGACACGTGGCAGAGCACCAAGGGCGACCGCGTCTACCTGCCCGACGCCCTCCTGAACGAACTCATCGCAAGCAACGACGACCTCGCCGGCCGCACGAACACCTACCGTAGCCGCCACGAAGGTGCGATCAGCCGCTCGACGGCCACGATGCTGCTGGAGCGGACGGAGCGTCCCGAGGTTGCAAGCGCGCTCGGCTTCTTCTACGACGCCGTAAGCGCCAACGAAGACGGCGGCGAGCAGCTCACGTACGACCTCTCCGTGCCTGCAAACGTCACCTACATCGCCAACGGCTTCATCTCGCACAATACCATCGGCTTGGTCATGGACTGCGATACAACCGGTATCGAGCCCGACTTTGCGCTCGTGAAGTTCAAGAAGCTGGCCGGCGGCGGCTACTTCAAGATCGTCAATCAGTCCGTCGACGCCGCGCTGCGCAAGCTCGGCTACTCGCCGGAGCAGATCGACGCGATCGAGGCGTTCGCGAAGGGTACCAGCACGCTCGAAGGCGCGCCGCATGTCAACCGCGCAACGCTGCGCGCCAAAGGCTTCGACGACGAGGCGCTCGACAAGATCGAGCGCACGCTCGCGGGCTCGTTCGAATTATCGTTCGCGTTCAACCGGTACGTCCTGGGCGACGAGTTCTGTAAGGGCGCGCTCGGGCTCACAGACGAGCAGCTCAACGACTTCTCCTTCAGCATCTTGCGCGACGGACTCGGCTTCACGCAGGGGCAGATCGACGAGGCGTCCGACGTCATCTGCGGCCGCATGACGGTCGAAGGCGCGCCGTTCCTCAAGGACGAGCACCTCGCCGTGTTCGACTGCGCGACCCCGTGCGGCAAGCACGGCTCGCGCTACATCCGTCCGCTCGCCCACGTCGAGATGATGGCGGCCGCGCAGCCGTTCATCAGCGGCGGCATTTCGAAGACCATCAACTTGCCGCAGTCGGCCGGCATCGCGGACGTCAAGGAGACCTACCGCCACAGTTGGCTGCGGATGGTCAAGTGCGTCGCGCTCTACCGCGACGGGTCGAAGCTCTCGCAGCCGCTCTCGAGTTCGTACGACATCGGCTCGGCGATCGACGACGAGGAGCCGCAGGCGGAGTTCCAGACGCCGCTGCGGATCGCGGAGCGGATCGTCTACCGCTACATCGCCAAGCGCCGGCGCATGCCGGATCGCCGTAGCGGCTACACGCAGAAGGCGGTCGTCGGCGGCCACAAGGTCTACCTGCGCACCGGCGACTACGAGGACGGCACGCTCGGCGAGATCTTCGTCGACATGCACAAAGAGGGCGCGGCCTTCCGGTCGCTGATGAACAACTTCGCGATCGCGGTCTCGCTGGGTCTCCAGCACGGCGTGCCGCTCGAGGAGTACGTCGAGGCGTTCACCTTCACGCGATTCGAGCCCAACGGCCCGGTCGTTGGCCACGAGAACATCAAGATGGCCACGTCGATCATCGACTACATCTTCCGCGAGCTGGCGGTGAGCTATCTCGGCCGCTACGAACTCGCCCAGGTGCAGCCGAGCATGTCGGTCGACGCGATGGGTCCGGAGCCCGAGTTCCTCGCCGAGGAAGAGGGCGACGTGCGCATGACGACGCCGGAGGATGAGGCCGTCGGCGCGCAACTTCACCCGCAGAGCATCCACCTGCATCCGGGGGCGTCACAGGCGCAGCCGCAGTCGCAGCCGAGCCCCATGGCGCCGGTTGCGCCGCAAGCCTCCGTCGCTGCGCCGCCGCAGGCGCCGTCCGGCGCGATGGCCGTCGGCGTCGCAACGGCGCTCCTCGAGCGGACCGAAACGATCCGCATCGCGGTCGCCAAGGGCTACTGCGGCGACCCGTGCGGCGAGTGCGGCCAGTTCACGATGGTACGCAACGGGACGTGTCTCAAGTGCGACTCCTGCGGCGCGACGAGCGGCTGCTCGTGACGATGCGGCGCGGCGGCCCGTTCGCGACGGCCGCCGCGCTCCTCGCCCTAGCGACGGGCGCCATCGTAGGACCGGCGCGTGCGGACGCGCCGACGGCAAAACCCAACTCCGACCTCGCGTTCACGTGCCTGCAACAGCACACGCCGATCGAGACCGGCGATGCGATTGCCTACAGCGTCGACGCCGGCGCGACGAGCTGGGGCGCCTGCATCACCAAGGCCGGCATGGACTACTACGAGACGTGGTGGAAAGGCAAAGGCAAGTCGTGGACGGTCCTGGGCAAGCACCTGAAGACCGGCTCAACCACGTCACAAGTGACGGCGCAGGGCTACGGCATCCCGAAGACCGACGTCGACGCGCTCGTCCAAGCTCTCTCGAAGGCACACTTCCAGAAGGCTCCGTAGCGCCTACTTCAGGCCGTCTACGAACGTCTCGACGGCCTGCGCGAACGCCTCGGGCTGGTCCAGCATGACGAAGTGCCGGGCGTTGTCGATCGGGACGACTTTGACGGTCGGCGTTCCGATCATCAGGCTCGAGTAGTACTGCACCGCCGCGACGCGCCGTTGGTCGAGCGTCATCTGGGCCATCGCCGCGGGCAGGTACGACGGCAGCGGCAGCCCCGGAACCGGCGAGACAACCAGCGTCGGCGCCGCAAGCGACGGCAACTGCGCGCGGAGGTCTTCGGCGAACAGGTCTTTGAAGTACGCCGCGACCGCCTTTTGGTCGCTGAGTAGGCAGAGAGCGGCGACGCGCGCGGCGAGCGCTGGATCCGTCACGTAGTCGGCAACGAGGGCCTTCTCGTAGCTTGCGTATTGGTCGGGCGTGGTTGCGAGGATGCGTTCGGCGGCCTGCTTGGCCGACGCGGCACGCTGATCCGGCGTGAGCTGCTCCGTCCCGGGAAAGACCGGCATGCCGTCCACGCTCACGACGCCGCGGACGAGGGCGGCGTGCTGCGTCCCGAAGCGGAGTGCGATCGAACCGCCCATGCTGTGCCCGATAAGGACGGGACGATCGATCTTCTCGCCCGCGATCAGGGCGACGATGCTCTGCACCGACTCCGTAAGCGACGGCGTCGGATCAACCGGGACGCCGTCCATGCCGGCCACGGTCACGGCGTAGATCGCGTGCTTGCCGGCATCGCGGCGGATGAAGTCGTACCACGTCCACGGACCAGAACTCAGGCCCGGTACGAGGATGAGCGCAGGGCCGCCGTTGCCGCCGTAGCGCGCGACCGTCAGATTGCCGTACGTCCTGGTCCAGGCAGGCTGGCCGGGGGCCGCAAGCACGTCGTCCGCACGAGCGGGCAACGCGGCCGCCGCAAAGCAGAGGGCGAAAGACAAAAGCGTCAGCAGACGCCGCATCGTCATCATCGTAATCGGTCTCCTCAGTGCATCAGTCGTCGCGAGTGCGCTCTTTGGCCCGCACGAGGCGTACCATCGCCTCGTTGAACGGCGTGGCGATGCCGGTCCGGCGCCCGGCCGCGACCACCGCGCCGTTGATGTAGTCGATCTCGGTGCGGCGCTTGGCCTCGAGGTCGAGCGTCATTGAGTTGCGGGCCTCGGCCGTCGCCGCTACCGCCTCGCAGACGTATCCCCACGGGTCCGGGAACGGCAGCTTGACGCCGCTCGCGCGGGCGACGGCCGCGGCCTCCAGCGCGAGGGACTTCGCCAGTTCGCCCGCGTCCCGGTCGTCGGTGATGGCGGCGTTCTTGCGGTCGAGCAGAGCGGCGACGGGGTTGATGGCCGCATTGACGAGGAGCTTGCCCCATAGATGCGGGCGGATGTCGTACACGACCGAGGCCGACAGTCCGCCGCCGACCAGCAGCGCCGCGACGATCTGCAACGTAGCCAGCGACGCCCCCCCGGAGCCGAGCAGCGTCGTCCCCGAGCCGATGCGCTGCGAACGGCCATGCCCGACGGCCGTCGCACCTTCCGTCGTGATCCCGAGCACCAGCGGGACCTTTGCCCCGAGCGCCGCCTTGATCGCTTCCTCGTTACCGAGGCCGTTCTGCAACGAGACGATCGGCGTCGACGGGTTCAACTGGCCGGCGAACGGCCGAAGCGCACCGAGCGTGTCGCCGGCCTTAACGAACAGGAACATATAGCCGCACGAAAAGGCGCGGGCCGGGTCGCGCGACGCCTCGACCTTACGCGGCGCGCCGCCCTCGAGTGCGATGCCGTTGCGGGCGATGGTGTCGACGACGTCGCTGCGCACGTCGAGCATCGTCACGTCGTTATGCTCGGCGAGCATGTAGCCGTAGAACGTGCCCATTGCGCCCGCTCCGACGATCGCTACCTTCGAACGTGCTGCCAACGGGGCCGTTCCGCTAGATCTGCGACTGCAGGCCGAACACGGTGCGCCGGTCGGGATAGAACACGTCGCGCTCGCCGCCGAACAACGTCAGATGCGGCGTCAGGTAGACGTTCCCATACGTATCGAGCGTCGGGTGGCGTGGGTCGTAGAGCCGCGCGTCCAGCCCGAGGCCGTTGCCGTGCACGTTGCCGAACAGCCCCAACTGCGAGTAGATGATGCCGGCGCCTATCCTGCCGTTCGTGCCGACGCGCTGGCCGACGGCGAGGTTGAACGTCGTGTTCGAGTAGCCGATGTCGTTCGCGCCGAGGAGCAGCGCGTTCTTTCCGTTCGGCAGCAGGATGAGGTTCGCGTCGGTCTGCGGCCCCTGGTCGTTCGTCAGGAGCGGCGACTTTGCGCCGGGCGAGCTGCGCTCGGGCGACAGCATGCTGAGCCTGATCTGCGCTTGAACGACGCCGCCGACGATCTGTCCGACCTTCGACTTGAACGCGGCGCCGAGCCCAGACGAAGGGGCTGAAGCGATCGGCTTGGTCCAGTCCGTCGACGGCGCGGAGGCGGACGGCGAGCCGCCCGGGTACGGCGTCGCGCCGGCGTCCACTCCGTAGACGCTGCTCTTGCCGCCGAACTGTGCGAGGATCGAGTTGGCCTTCTGCGACGCGGCGTCGAGCTGCGCGACCGTGTCCCGCAACTGCGACTGCGTCTGCGGGTTGCCGGTCATCTGCTGCAAGTCGCTCGTCATCTGGGCCAGCGACTTCGTGGTCAAGGCGATCGAGTGCGTCGTGGCCAGTACGTCGGCCGAGACCTGCGGATTGGCCGCGAGTTGGTGCAAGGAGTCCATGCTCGCCGAGAGCGACGTCGCGGTCGCGTTCAGCGAGGCGAGCAGCGTATTCATCTGCCCGCTGGACGTATGCGCCGTCGAGTTCAAGCTCGCGGTGAGTTCGACGATGTTGTTACCGGCGAGGTCCAAGGAGCGCTGCAACGAGGCTGTGATCTGCGTCGCCTCCAGGCTCACCTGCGCCAGCGAGGCGTTCGTATTCTTCGTCAGCGTGTTCGCGTTGCGCAGCGTCTCCTGCAACTGCGCCAACAGTTCCGGCTCCATCACCTCGAGCTGCCTGAGAATGTTGGAGACGCGCCGGACCTCGCCCTGACCCTCCTGCAGCAGGTCGGTCAGCGTCGTCGGATTCGTCCCCTGCGGCATCTCCTTCGACGACTCTGCGAGATCCCGCGAGTACACCGGCGGCGGCCAGGGACCACCGGCCGTCTGCGTCGGGGGCACGATCTCGAGCGCGGGCTCACCCGTCAGCGGGGCCGAGATCACGAACTTCGAGCCGACCGGGATGTCGACGTTCTTGCGCACCGAGATCAGCACGTCGGTCGAAAAGTCCTTGCGGAGGTTGATCGAATCGATCACGCCGATGGAGACGCCGGACAGATAGACGATCGCCGCTGGGCGAAGCCCGGCGGCCGAGCCGAAGTGGACGGCGAGCTTGTAGCCGGCCGTGCGCTGGGCGATGTTCGAGATCTCGTAGTAGACCCAGAGGAGCCCCAGCAGGCCCGCCAGGGTGAACAGTCCGACCCGCGCTTGTTTGGACATCCGGCCTCCCTCCTTCCCCGGCTTCTTCCGCTAGAACGGAATCGGCCCGATTTCGCTCCCGGTGATGAACTGCTGGACGATCGGATTCTTCGATTGCTGGACCTCTTCGACCGTTCCATACGCGATGATGGCTCCCTCGAAGAGCATCGCCACGTAGTCGGCCATGGCATAGATGCTCTGGAGGTCGTGCGAGACGACGACCGCCGTCCCGTTCAACTGCCTACGCAGCCGGACGATCGTGTCGGTGAGGACGTGCGTGATGATCGGGTCGAGCCCGGTCGTCGGCTCGTCGTAGAGGACCAGTTCCGGGTTCGTCACGACGGCGCGGGCAAAGCCGGCACGCTTCAGCATGCCGCCCGAGAGCTCCGACGGGAATTTGTCGTGGGCCGCCTCGAGGCTGACGGTCTCGAGCGTCCGCATCACGATCTTCTCGATCTCCGCTTCCGACATGGTCGTGTGTTCGCGCAGCGGCAGCGCCACGTTGTCGGCGACGCTCATGCTGTCGAACAGCGCCGCGAACTGAAAGGCGAAGCCGATCCGCGTGCGGAGGGCGACGAGCTCGCGGTTGCCCATGCAGCAGATGTCCGTGCCCCTGACGTAGACATGCCCGCTGTCGGGCTTGCGCAGTCCGTTGAGCAGGCGCAGGATCGTCGACTTACCGGCCCCCGACAGCCCGATGAGGCACGTGATGGCGCCTTCCTCGATGTCGAGGCTGAGATTCTGGAGCACGACTTTGTTGCCGAATTTGACCGACACGCCGTCGATGCGCGCAAACGTCAACCGCGGTACCCGAAGAGCAGGAACGACATCGTGAAATTCGCCGCGAAGATCAGGATGATCGAGATGACGACCGCCCCCGTCGTCGCCTTGCCGACGCCGGCGGCCCCGCCGCGGGTGCCGAGCCCCTGATACGACCCGACGATCGCGATGATGATGCCGAAAACGAAGGCCTTGAACACGCCCTTGAGGACGTCTTCGATCCCGACGGTCTGGCGGGCCGATTGAATGAAGGTCTCGTTCGATATATGGGCGACCGTGCCGGCCAGCCACATGCCGCCGACGACGGACACGATGTCGGCGAAGATCGTCAGGATCGGCATCATGATGGCCAGCGCCAGCAGCCGCGGAACGACGAGCATCTGCACCGGCGCGAGGCCGAGCGCCTCGAGCGCCTCGACTTGCTCGGTGACCACCATCGACCCCAGTTCGGCGGCGATGGCCGCGCCCGCCCGGCCGGCCACGACGACGCCCGAGAGCAGTGGGCCGAGCTCCCGCGAGGAGACGAACGCAACGCCGCCGCCTACGAGGTCGCCCACGCCGAACTGCACGGCCTGGACGGCGGACTCGAGGGAAATGACCATGCCCGTAAAGAGCGACGTCAGGAGGACGATGGCCGTCGACTGCACGCCGAGGAAGTACGCCTGATTGAACGTCTCGGCGGCGCGGATCTTGAACCGCGCGATAAATGACGTGCTCTCCGCCGATAGTCCGGCGAGCCCGCCCGCGTACTCGAGAAAGCCGATCGTGCTACGACCGACGTCTTCGAGCATTCTCATGGGCCGTCGAGTTCAGCAACCTGCGAGAGGACGCCTTGCGTGACGGCGACGCGCCGCGCAGCGACGCCGCGCTCGGCGGTGAGATTGAACTGCAGCTGGCTGACCTTCGCGAGCCGAGCCTCCACGTCGCTCAGGTGCCGGCGCGCCTCGCGTTCGAAGCCCCCGAAGTACCGTCGCACCGCCGCCAGGTAGGCGGCCACCGCTGCGGGCGAGGGTTCGCCGGCGGCCAGCAACGCCTGCATCGTCTCCTGCGCGCGCGTCATCGCGCGGTCGCGCACGACGAACGTGCCCACTTCGTCGACGAGCTGCCGCAGGCGCCGGGGGTCAGCCGCCATTGCGCTGGGGGCGCTCGGCCGCGAGCGCCGCGCCCTGGGCCGCGAACAGCTCGCGGATGCCCTTTTCGGCAAGCCGCAACATCTCGTCGAGCTTGTCCCGCGAGAACGGCGCGGCCTCCGCGGTCCCCTGGACCTCGACGAACTCGCCGCCATCGGTCATCGCGACGTTCATGTCCACCTCGGCGCGGCTGTCCTCCTCGTAGGCGAGGTCCAGGTAGCCCGAGCCGCCGACGAAGCCGACGCTCACGGCAGCGATGGCGTTGCGCAGCGGCCAGTTCTCCGCGCCGGGAGTAAACGGCTTGCGCAGTGCGAGCGCGAGCGCGACGTAGGCTCCGGTAATCGCCGCGGTCCGCGTGCCGCCGTCCGCTTGGAGCACGTCGCAGTCGAGGACCACCGTGCGTTCGCCGAGGCGCCGCATGTCGACGATCGAGCGGAGAGCGCGACCGATCAGCCGCTGGATCTCGTGCGTTCGGCCGCCGACGCGCCCACGGGCTGCCTCGCGCTGGGTGCGCTCCTGGGTCGCGCGCGGCAGCATCGCATACTCGGCCGTCACCCAGCCGAGGCCCTTGCCGCGCATCCACTGCGGGACGCGGTCCTCCAGCGTGGCCGCGCAGAGCACGCGCGTGTTGCCGATCGAGATCAGCGCGCTCCCTTCGGCGTAGGCGAGCGGGTACGGCTCGATCGACACCGGGCGTAGCGCATCGGCGGTGCGGCCGTCGACGCGAACGCTACTCAACGGTGACCGTCTTCGCGAGGTTGCGAGGCTGGTCGACGTCCTTGCCGTCGATGTCGGCAATGTGGTACGCCAGCAACTGCAGCGGAACGACGTTGACGACCGGCGCCAAGAGCTCGTCGACGCGCGGCACCCAGAACACGTGGTCCGCGATCGCCGCAACTTCTTCGTCACCGTGATTGGCGACGGCGATGATACGGGCCTCGCGCGCCTTGGCCTCGGCAAGGTTCGACAGCATCTTCTCCCGCACGCGCCCCTCGGTGACGATGCCGATCACCGGCACCTTGGAGTCGAGCAGCGCGATCGGGCCGTGCTTCATCTCGCCTGCGGCGTACCCCTCGGCGTGAATGTAGGAGATCTCCTTGAGCTTCAGCGCCCCCTCGAGCGCCGTCGGGAAGTTGATATAGCGTCCCAGGAAGAGCACCGTGCGCGCCTTGCGCAGCTTACGCGCGACGCGTTCGATCTCGTCCGACGTGTTCAGCACGACGTCGATCGCCGCGGGCAGCAAGTGCGCGTGCTCGGCGACCTCGCGCAGCCGGCCGGCCGGCTGCGAGTCGCGCACGCGGGCAAGGTACAGCGCGAACAGCACCATCGCGACTACCTGCGACACGTAGGTCTTGGTCGCCGCCACGCCGATCTCGGGGCCGCCGCGCGTGAAGAGCATCGCGTCGGCCAGCCTCGTCAAGTGCGAGCCGAGCACGTTGCTGACGCCGACGACGGGCGAACCGGACTGCTTGGCGATACGCACGGCCTCGATCGTGTCGGCCGTCTCGCCCGACTGCGACAGCGCGATCGTCAGCGTGTTGTGGTCGAGCACGCGATCGCCGTAGCGGAACTCGCTGGCCAACTCCATCTCGACCGGCAGCCCGGCCAGCGCGCGTAACAGGTACGTGCCGACCATGCCGGCGTGGAACGCCGTGCCGCAGCCGGTGATCGAGACCTTCGTGATCTCGCGCAAGACGGCTTCGTCGAGGTGGAGTTCGGCCGCGAGCTGGACGTCGCCCGACTCGTCGATCCGGCCTGCGAGCGTCTCCTTGACGACGCTCGGCTGGACGAATATCTCCTTCAGCATGAAGTGCTTGAAGCCGTCCTTCTCCGCCGACGACGCGTCCCACATCACCTGATGGACCTCGCGGTGGACGGGCTCGCCGGCAAAGTCGGTCAGTTCGTATCCGCCGCGGTCGACGACGACCATCTCGCCCTCGCGCAGGATGATCTCCTTACGCGTATATTTCAGGATCGCGGGCGTGTCGGACGCGACGAACATCTCGTCCTCACCGATGCCGACGACCAGCGGGCTCGCGCCGTTGCGGGCGAACGCCAGCCGGTTCGGCTCGTCGGAGCAGATCACGCCGAGCGCGTAGGCACCTCGCACCTCGCGCAGCGTGCGCCGCAGCGCCGCTGCGATGTCCCCCTGGTAGTGCTCCTCGACGAGGTGCGCGAGCACTTCGGTGTCGGTCTCGCTGCTGAACGTGTGGCCGCTCGCCAGCAACCTGGCGCGCAGCCCTGCGTAGTTCTCGATGATTCCGTTGTGGACGACGGCGATCTTGCCCGTGCAATCCATGTGCGGATGCGCGTTCTGATCGGACGGCCGGCCGTGCGTCGCCCAGCGGGTGTGGCCGAGCCCGGTCATACCGTGTAACGGTTCTGCGCCGAGGCGCTCGACGAGGCGCGCGAGTTTGCCCTCGGCCTTCGAACCCGCGAGGCTGCCGTCGCGCTCGATGACGGCGATGCCCGCGCTATCGTAGCCCCGGTACTCGAGCCGCTGCAACGAGTCCAGGATGATCGGCACCGAGTCCCTGTGACCCACGTATCCGACGATGCCGCACATGTTAGAAACTTGCCTCGCTGCTGCCAGGTCGGATACGTGGGATCCCGTGCGTGAACAGGCGTTCCGCCTTCGGCTGCACGCCCCCCACGCGCAAAGCGCGCGGG
>Ga0182016_10002203_pt1 | contig 23132 bp, 21 predicted proteins | sample 712S2MmetaG_FD_120491 | JGI IMG/M metagenome (GOLD analysis project Ga0182016, IMG submission 120491) | Permafrost microbial communities from Stordalen Mire, Sweden - 712S2M metaG | ecosystem: Environmental > Terrestrial > Soil > Wetlands > Permafrost | place: Sweden: Stordalen | collected... | reverse complement strand
GGAGCTGGCGAACCAGTTCCCGCTCTACGCTTGGAAGCGCCAACATGCGGCGGTGGGCGTCTAAGTGGCTGGAAACAAAGGCTTCTAAGATCTGCTAAGAAGAGAGAATACCAAGAAATATTCCGCCGCAACTAACCTCCCTGCGTCGGGTTACATCTAAGGTTTTTGTAGATGGCCAGCAAGACGATGGGCCCGGGCAGGAATGGGACCACGAGCTGGGCATCGGGAGGACTTTATGAAAAATTTTCCCCTAGCTCTAGCAGGTGTTTTTTTGATAGCGGCTCCAGCATTTGCCGCGCGGCCCCCCAAGCCGCCGGCGCGCGGACCGGAGCCAGTCACGAGCAATCCGCACCCCGTGGAAGCGAACCGCAATTACAGCGACAAAGCAGGCCACCCGAATGTGCCCCACGTGGATGGTAAGACCTGGGTAGGCCACGATACCGGCAAAGATGATGCTCGCTACAAGGTGGCCCAGCCGTTTGCGCACGGCCACTACACTGGCGGCTTCGGCCCTAGTCATGTCTGGCGCATCGGCGGAGGCGGCCCGTCCCGCTTCTGGTTCAACGGATGGGCCTGGGACGTGGCTGCTGCCGACATCGCCTTCTGCGATGGCTGGCTGTGGGATAGCGACCAGATCATCATCTATGACGATCCGGACCACATCGGCTGGTACCTGGCGTATAACGTGCGGCTGGGCACATATGTCCATGTGGAGTATCTGGGAGCGATGTAAGACTTAGATAAGAGTTGCGGCTTTGGTTCGACGGATGGGCAGGCCTTTGGGTCTGCCCTTCTGCTTTGAACTGCGAAACGAATCGTCGAGTCCTTCCTGCAACGAACGCTAGAGGCAAGTACGGCTAGCAAATGGTTCCTGCCCTTAGCGCCAGGGAATATAATTCCGACTGCGAACGAAGCGACGACAAGTACGACGCGGTTGAACTTTACTCAGTCGGCCTTCGGTTCGATCTCAGGGATGGGGTTGAGTCATGTTGCGGGGATGGAATGCGAGAAGTTTTGCGAATGGGAGTGTGCTGTCACGAGTGTTCGTGATTGCCGCCGGCGTTTTGGTCTTAGTTTCGGCCACGTCCTGTGCAGCTTCCGATGCTGCCTCCAGTCCGATCGTGATTACCGGCGCGGATCGACGCCCTGCGATTTCGCTCGATGGGGATTGGGCTGCGATCGTGGATCCCTATTTCAGTGGGCTGTTCAGCTTTCATCATGAGGAGAAGAAGAACGGATGGTTTCTGAACGAGAAGGCCAAGCCTGGAGATACGGGACCAATTGAGTATGACTTCTCCAAGGCGCCAAAGCTCAAGGTGCCTGGTGACTGGAACACGCAGCGCGAGTCGCTCTTTTTCTATGAAGGGCCTATCTGGTATGAGCGCGATTTCAACTATCAGCTCAAGGAGCATACGCGAGTTTATCTGCATGTAGGTGCGGCAAATTACAGGTCTTGGTTTTGGGTCAACGGCAAGAAGGTTTGTGAGCACGAAGGCGGCTACACCGCGTTTAACTGCGAGGTTACGGCACAGTTGCAGTCAGGCTCGAACTTTGTTGTGGCCGCGGTAGATAACACGCGCCACGAAGACAACATGCCTACGCTCGAGACCGACTGGTGGAACTATGGAGGGCTGCATAGGTCGGTGTCGTTGATTGAAGTGCCGGATTTGTTCGTAGACCAATACGATGTGCACCTGAGGCGCGGTGAGGAATCGACCGTCGAGGGGTGGGTCCATGTGCACGACAATCTGCCTGGAATCAAGGTGGAAGTTGAGATCCCGGAGTTAGCCGCAATGGCGCGGGGTGTCACAGGCGAGGATGGCAAGGCAGCCTTCAGCGTGCCGGTTCGAGGCCTATCCCGTTGGTCGCCTGAGAATCCGAAGCTATATAAGGTGGAAGTGCGCGCCGGGCTGGACTCGGTTAGCGATCTTATCGGCTTCCGCACCATCGAGACGCGCGGGACCGAGATATTGCTTAACGGTAAGCCAGTTTTCCTGCGTGGAGTCTCAATTCACGCCGAAGCTCCTTATCGCACGGGGAGGGCCAACACGGACAAGGACGCGGAGACGCTACTTGGCTGGGCGAAGGAGCTTGGTTGCAACTTTGTGCGACTTGCCCACTATCCCCACGACGAGACGATGTTGCGTGCGGCCGACCGCATGGGCCTGATGGTTTGGTCAGAAAACCCAGTCTACTGGGCGCTACAGTTCGATAACCCAAAGGTACTGGACAAGGCGGAGCAGCAGTTAGACGAGGAGATCAACACCTACCGCAACCATGCGTCGATCGTCCTGTGGTCGATGGCCAATGAGACGCCGAATACTCCGGCGCGAACAAGGTTCATCGAGACCGAGGCAACGCGGGCGCGAGCGCTGGATCCAACTCGATTGATTACAGCGGCATTGCTGGTGAGGGCGCAGGGACATACAAAAATCGTGGATGACAAGCTGGGCGAAGCTCTGGATGTGATCGGGACCAACGAATACATAGGCTGGTATGAGCAACATCCAGAGACAGCCGATGTTACAGACTGGAGCATCGCGTTTAAAAAACCGCTGATTATGAGCGAGTTTGGCGGGGATGCAAAGGCTGGATTGCACGGCGGCGAGAACGATCGCTGGACGGAGGAGTATCAGGCCAACATATACCACCATCAGTTGGGAATGTTGAATCGGATTGGACAACTACGTGGCATGAGCCCATGGGTATTGATGGATTTTCGCTCGCCGAACCGGCCGCTGGTGGGAATCCAGGATGAGTTCAACCGCAAAGGCTTGATATCGGATCAAGGGGAGAAGAAACAGGCGTTCTTCATACTGCAAAAGGCCTACAAGGACCAGAGCGTAGGCAAGGCTGAGTAAGTGGAAGGGTACTCTTCAGTTACCGATGAGCCCAACCATTTGCGAGCACGAGTGTATTACCTTGTGCAAGCATGGCCGAAAATGTAGGTGGATGAGTGAGTGACTTTCAATCGCAGAAAAATCCTTCCTAAGTCGCACACACATTCTGTTCGTAGGTTATGCTTAATCTATGTCGATCGAAACTATCATTGCTCAAATCGATGCAGAGATCGCGCAACTAACCGACGCGCGCAACCTGCTTACAACCAAAGGCGCAGTTAGCGCCAAGCCGGCGAAGACGGGCTCCAAGAAGCTCGGGAGACCAAGGAAGCGCCGCGTACTGAGTCCCGAGGCACGCAAGCGGATTGCTGATGCACAGCGCAAGCGTTGGGCCGCGCAAAAGGCCAAGGCCAAGTAATCGCCGAACCGCGATAACTTCCCTGGGCAAACGCGCTGGTTCGACGTTAGCTAAGCCCGGACATCACCAGCATTCTCGGCTCAGTCATCTCCTCGATTGCGGAGCGGATGCCTTCGCGACCGATGCCGCTGTCTTTGACGCCGCCGTAAGGCATGGAGTCAAGACGCCACGCCGGAGTGTCTCCAACGATAACTGCTCCAACCTCGAGCTCGCGATATGCAGTAAGGATACGGCCAGCGTCGCGTGTGAGCAGGCCTGCCTGTAGGCCGTAGCGCGAGTGGTTCACGTCGGCGAGGGCCTGTTCGAAGTCGTCGTACGGCTCAACCAGGACCACCGGCCCAAAGACCTCTTCATCGCGAATCTTCATGCCGGGCTTGGTCGCCGTCAAGATCGTAGGATTGAGGACGGAGCCGTTACGCTCACCACCCGCAACCAGCTTGGCGCCGGCCTCGATGGCTTCCTTGATCCAGGCCTCAACGCGCTCGGCTTCTGCCTCGCGGATCAGCGGGCCGACCTCGGTGTTTTCGTCGGATGGGTCGCCGTGGACCATCTTGGCGGCGATTTCCACGAGCTTCCACAAAAACGTTTGAAAAACTTTGCGCTCCACAAAGACGCGCTGGACGCTGATGCAGGATTGGCCTGCAAATCCGAAGGCAGCGTGCGCCGTTCGCATGGCTGCTTCGTCCAGATCAAGCCAGTCCCCGTGCACGATAAGAGCGGCGTTGCCTCCGAGCTCCAGCAGCACGCGTTTGCGGCCAGAGTGAGCTTTGAGGTCCCATCCCACCTTGGCCGAGCCGGTAAAGCTGACCAGCTTGATACGGTCCTCCTTCTCGGCGAGCCAGGCGGTATCGGCATTGGATAGCGGCAGGACGGCGAGCGCTTCGGCAGGCCATCCGGCTTTGAGCACGACTTCGCCAAGGGCCAGCGCGGTGAATGGCGCTTGCGGCGCGGGCTTGAGAATGATGGGGCAGCCAGCCGCGATTGCAGGGGCGACCTTGTGCGCAACCAGGTTCAGCGGAAAATTGAATGGTGTGATGGCCAGGACAGGACCCACAGGAAAGCGTTGTACGAGACCCCAGCGTCCTTCGTTGCCTTCAGTGAGGTCGAGAGGAAGACTCTCTCCGCCGAGCCGAGCCGCCTCTTCTGCTGAGGTCTTGAAGGTGAGCACCGCACGGTCGACTTCAGTGCGGGCCAGGCGAATGGGCTTCCCTGCTTCGGTGACGATGAGGTTGGCGAAGCGTTCCTTCTGCTCGATGAGGGCCGAAGCGATATCCTCGAGGATCTCGCGACGCTTCCAGCGGGGCAGCGCACGCGTGCGGCGCAGGCTTGCCACAGCATGACTCACGGCCTGACGGGCGTCAGCGCGGGTGGCGGATGTAACGCGGCCAACCAGGCCATGGTCCCATGGCGAGCGCACTTCAAACGACTCTCCGTCGATCCATTCCTTGCCACACAGCAGGAAACCCGTCTGCGTTCCCGGGCGCATCTTCATAAGGTTGCTCCTGAACGAAAGCCTACGCCATTGATGGTAATGCGGCAGGGCGGGTGTTGGCTGAGGTGGAAGCCGCGTTGTATCGGACTGCGTCCGAGATGACACTGCGCGCATGATATTTCCCGAATGCAATGCGCGCCGACTTTTTCTTCTTTCGGCCACAACTTTACCCCGAAAAACGAGTCTCAATGGTCAGTGTGGGGTTTGCGAGAACTGCCCTGCCGGTATATTTTGCTCCCGCATCCTTCGGACGCTGCGAAGGTGCGGGATTTTCTGCGTCATGATCTGGCCAGAAATCACCCGGCTCGCAGCTGGCAGCCCAATTGAGCGCGGCAGGAGTTGGTCCGTCGCAGATCCGACACGTTAGGCGAAGGAGAACCGTTATGCGAAAGTCCTTATTCTGCCTGTCTGGTTCAATGCTGGTGTTCGGCCTGTTGACGAGCTGCAACTCGAATCCGATCCTCCACTCCATTCCGGCTGAGAACGTGCCGGTCTCGCTCACCATTACCGACGACCCGCCTCAAGGTGTCTCGGTCCTTTTCTTTCAAGTAAGCCTGACCGCGGCTTCGCTGCAACCGGCGTCAGGGGCTGCCGTTTCTCTGGTCGACAATCCGATTCCCATCGATGTTACCCAGCTTCAGGCGCTCTCGGCCTTCCTCAATACCGCGAATGTGCCGGCTGGAACTTACAACAGCCTGAGTTTGACCTTTGCGAATCCGCAGTTAGTGATCTACAACACGTCAGATACCGCGCTATCGGCGAATTGTGCGGTCGGCTCCGTTTGCCAGTTGACGCCGGCCATCGATAGTTCGGCATCGATCGACATCGCATCTGCACCTTTTCCGGTGACGATAGCCGCCAATTCTCCGCAGGCATTTCTCATCGATTTTCATCTGAATACCATTATTCAATCCGATTTGTCTGTCAACCTGAGCGCCTCAAACGGAATTACTCTTGCGCAGTTGCCGCCGCTTTCGCCGTCGCGGCCTCTGCAATTCGGTGTGGTCACAGGCACCGTGGAAAGCGTGAGCGCAGGTAGCAACCAGTTCACAATGTTGACGGTCGACGGGCGAACTTTCACGATCGATTCCAACAGCAGCACAACGTACGCAGACTTTCCCAGCAGCGCCTGTTCGACGGAGAGCCTGAGCTGTGTGGCCGATGCCCAGAGCGTGCAAGTGCAGGTGGCCGGCGTGCAGAGCGATGGAACCTTGCTTGCCGGACAAGTGGCCTATGTGCAGGCATCGAGCCAGCAAACGGTGGTTGGCACCATCGTTGCTATTCCGCCGCTTCCGCTTCCTGCGGGCGAGACCATCATCCAACTGGTCTTGCACCGGAGTCCAACTTCCAGCACGAGCCTGCCGCTTGGTGGTGTGGCCTCGGTCGCGGTCTGGTCTTCTGGATCCACCCCCACAGCCTTTTCCATTGACTCGAACGGTTTCACAATTCCCTCCGGCTTTACCTTCAACCAAACAAATCTGTGGGTCGGCCAAACCGTCCAGGTAACAGTGTCGCCAGGCACGCTGCAGGCGCCAACCGGCTTCGGTGTCCAGGGTGCATGGGGACCGCCTGCTCAAATCTCATTCACCGCGAGCAGTGTGCAACTTGAGCCAGGCCAGATCACTGGGTCGATCGCGTCGGTTGGCACGGGAAGCTTCGGATTAGGCGTTTATCCAAGCTTCTTTGCACCGGCCTTTCCGACGTTTCAAGCAGAATCCACTGTGGAGACAACCGCGCAAACCACGTATCAGGGATTCAGCACGGACAGCTTCTCAGGCCTGGCGACGGGGGACGTGGTTTCGGTGAATGGATGGCTGTTCCCGCAGGCCGGCATACTGGATCCGGCGGTTGGCCCGCCGATCATTGTGGCGCAGACGGTGAAGATGCACTTGGGTGGAATGTACTGAGCGGTACGACGCGTTGATTCGTTGAATCGTATCGCCTTCTGGCCTCATCGGGACGGGCAACGCCAACATGGGTGAGGCCATCGTGAATCGGGACAAGCGACTGCGATAAACTCGCACCTATGATTCATGACGGCAGGAGCCGAAAGCTCCCCTTTGACCCAATCGAGGCAGTCGAGCATCTGAAGACTGCAGACGCGAAATTGGCCACGTTGATCGAGCGTGCGGGACCTTTCACAATGCGGCTTGATCCAGCACCCTCGCCCTTCGAGTCGCTGCTTGAGTCGATTCTCTATCAACAACTCCACGGCAAGGCCGCGGCCACCATTCATCGCCGCGTGCGGGAGTACTTTGGCGGCGATCCGTCGCCGGAGTTGCTGCTGAAGACGCCAGATGAGCCGCTTCGCGCGGCGGGAGTCTCAGGGAACAAGATAAAGGCCATGAAAGACCTGGCCGCGAAGACGCTTGACGGCACAGTGCCGACTCATGCGGCGATCAAAAAGATGTCGGACGCTGAGATTGTAGAGCGGCTGACCGCGGTCCGAGGCATCGGCCCATGGACAGTGGAGATGCTGCTGATCTTCAGGATGGGACGGCCGGACGTTTTCCCAGTTACCGATTATGGAGTCCGCAAGGGGTTTGCGCTCACGTTCCAGCGAATCCCGAAGACGCGGGCGCTGGAGGCTGCCGACCTGCCCAAGCCGGAAGTTCTGCTGAAGCGCGGAAAGAAGTGGGCTCCATTTCGCAGCGTGGCGAGCTGGTATCTGTGGCGGGCCTGCGATCTGGCCAAGACGACTCCGTCGTCGGGAAGGTCGAACCGGGAAGATTAGCAGGAGAGAGTGTTCCGAAGCAGGACCGATTGCGGGCAGTACACGTTGGGAGTATTGGGAAAGCGGTTGTTGTGACCTAGAATTGCAAAAACGGCCCACTGAAGCAGTTCGATGCGGGCGCATGATGGGACTCCGATGGCGTCAAGAAATAAATTCATCTGCATTCATGGGCATTTTTACCAACCGCCGCGGGAGAATCCCTGGCTGGAGACGGTGGAGACGCAGGACTCCGCGGCCCCGTATCACGATTGGAATGAACGCGTGTGCGCGGAGTGTTATGCGCCGAACGGGGCGGCGCGCATTCTGAATGACAACAAGCAGATCGTGCGCATCCTGAACAACTACGCGCGGATCAGCTTCAACTTTGGGCCGACGCTGCTGAGCTGGTTGAAGGAAAACGCGCCGCGCACGTATCGCAACATCTTGTTTGGAGAGCGGCGCAGCCGTGAGAGCTACGGCGGGCACAGCTCCGCGATGGCGCAGGTCTACAACCACATCATCATGCCGCTGGCCAGCGAGCGCGATCGCATCACGCAGATCCGCTGGGGGATTGCCGATTATCTGAGCCACTATGGCATCGCACCCGAAGGGATGTGGCTGGCAGAGACCGCGGCCGACACCAGGACTCTGGAGCTGTTGGCCGACCACGGTATCAAGTTCACGCTTCTGGCTCCGCACCAGTGCAAACGGATCAGGTCGCTGAGGGACGGCACGTCGTGGAGCGATACGCCAGGCGCGAGTGTCGACACAACGCGGCCATACGTGGTGCGGTTCAAGTCCGGCGCTTCGATTGCGGTGTTCTTCTACAATGGTCCGGCTTCCAGGGCGATCGCATTCGAGGGCCTGCTGAACTCGGGCGACAATTTTTATGCGCGGCTGAAGTCAGGCTTCAAAGAGGGAGCGCAGCCACAACTTGTGCATGTGGCGACAGACGGAGAGTCCTACGGGCATCACCACAAGCACGGCGAGATGGCGCTGGCGTATGCGCTTCTGCTGTTGGAGCGCGACAAAACAGTGCGGCTGGCAACCTACGGCATGTTCCTTGAGGAGTTTGCGCCGGAGTATGAGTGCGAGATCGAAGACGACACCTCCTGGAGCTGCATTCACGGGATAGAACGCTGGCGTTCGAACTGCGGATGCAATTCGGGCCTGCCTTACAACCAGCTTTGGCGCGCGCCGCTGCGGCAGGCGCTGGATGAGCTGCGCGATGCCTTGGTTCCACTCACAGAACAGGAGGGCGCGAAACTCTTCAAGGACGTGTGGGCCGCGCGTGACGCATATATTGCGCTGATTCTCGAGCGGAGTGAAGAGACGGAGGCTCGATTCCTCGACGAGCATAAGAGCCACGAGCTGAGCAACGCAGAGCGTGAGCGCGCAATGGAGCTGATGGAAATGCAGCGCCACACGCAACTGATGTACACCAGCTGCGGCTGGTTCTTTGATGACATCGGCGGAATTGAGACCGTGCAGATCATTGCGTATGCGGGGCGAGTTCTGCAGTTGGCGAAGAAACTCTTCGGCGAACTTGCCGAAAACCTTGAACCCAATTTTCTGGTGCGTATGGCAGAGGCCAAATCCAACGTTCTGAGCCTCGGAGATGGTGCGCAGATTTACCAGGCTTCAGTGGCCACCATGGAGATTGGACTGGAGCAGGTGGCGGCTCACTATGCGATCAGCTCCATCTTCTCTGCGTATTCCGATGAGACAGAGCTCTACTGTTATTGCGTCCGGCGGATGTCGTACGAGATCTACACCTCCGGTCGTGGCCGGCTGGCGCTGGGAAGGGTCCACATAACGAGCTCGATTACTGGTGAGCAGCAGGCCTTCTCATTTGCGGTGCTTCACTTTGGCGACCAGAACATTACGGCTGCCGTGAAAGCGTATACAGCCGCGGACGCGGCTGATTTTGAGGCGTTTTCCCGCAAGGCTGCGCAGGGCGTGCAGCAGGCCTATTTCCCTGAGGTTATCCGGCTGCTCGACCGATACTACGGACACGTCGATTACTCGCTCACCTCGTTGTTCCGGGATGAGCAGCGACGCATTGTGCAGTTGATTCTGAACTCGACATTGTGGGACATCGAGACTTCCCTCACTACCATTTACAGAGACCACGCAAGCCTGCTGCATTATCTTTCGCAGGCGGGGCTGCCCAAGCCTCCCGCGCTGGCCTTGGCGGCTAGCTTTGCGTTGAATGCAGGACTGCGGCGGGCGCTGGGAGCCGACCCGGTAGATCAGGCGCAGGTGCGATCGCTTCTGATCGCAGCCAAGGCCGACCAAGTGCCGCTGGAAACGCCGGCTCTCTCCTACCTCGTCGATCAGCGGATGAAGCTGGCCATGGTTGAGCTACAGGTATCGCACGGATCGCTGGAGAAGCTGGACCGCGCGCTCAATCTGGCTCGCAACCTGGCTGAGCTGCCGTTTGAGCTGAACCTGTGGCAGGCGCAGAACATCTGGTATGAGATTCTGCGCGCGTCAAATGATTGGCTGACCCCACTGAAGCCGGAAGACCGCTCGCGATGGGTCAAGACATTCAACGAGCTTGGAGATTGTCTGTCCATCGATGGCGAGAGTATTTCGAAGGAGTAGGGGTTGCTGGTGCAGCGTGAGCGCGGCACCAGCGCACAAGCATGGCGGGTGCCGTTACCATGGATGCGGCAAACAAATGAGGAAGATTCCCTTTCTGATTCTTCTGCTCTTCCTGGTCGCCAGTGCGGCGTGCTGGGCTGCGCCCGCAGAAGTTACTGAATGGCGCTCGGGGTTGACTGAGATCGATGAGGGCTGGGCAACGCATGACGGCGACAACATGGCCTGGGCGAGCACGGGCTTTGACTACAGCAACTGGAAGACTGTTGATCTCGAAGATATGGGGGTTGCGCAGCCTGGCTGGCACTGGTTCCGCAAGCATGTGAATGTCGGGCCGGATTATCCGGAGGTCAAATTGCTGCTTCAGGGCGGCGTGGGAACCTACGAGTTGTATGTGAATGGCCAGCGGATAGAGGGTGCCGGAATTCTGTCGTCATTTGCAGTGAATCGTCCGGTGGAGCGGGTCTATGCGCTTGCCAACGATAATGGTGATTTTGAGATTGCGCTGCGGACCCATGTGACCACCGGATATAGCGCTTATGACTTGCCGCTCTTTCTCAACGTGACCATGGGCAAGCGAACGGTAATTGATTACGAGCGGCAGGCGCTCGAAAGCCAGCGCCTCTACTCGGTTGCACCGACGGTTGCCATCAACCTGTTGCTCGTGCTTGCGGCGCTGGGTGCGTTGGCTCTCTTCGCCAGCCAGCGGACGCAGCGCGAATATCTTTATCTCGCTATCTTCCTGTTCCTCACTGGCGTTTCCAATGGCCTCTGGCATCTGCAGCAGGCTGGCGTTGTGCCGATTGCGGCGAATTTTCTCTTGGCCGATCCTCTCGTGTATCTGCTGTCCATCGCACAAATCGAGTTTACGCTCAGCTTTGCACGGCGTCGGGTAGGGATTGGCTGGCGAGTTTACGAGGTCCTGCTCCTTTTGCCTGCTTTGCTGGTGTCGGCCGTTTGGCTAGGTGACTTATCGCAGGATACCTATGACCTTGTAGAGGCGGGAGTCACAGCTCCGCTGGCATTTCTGCTACCGGCGTTCCTTGCGTATTGGTTCCGCCGGGGGAATCGCGAGGCTGGTTTGCTGATTCTCCCTAGCCTGGTGCCGACGGCAACGGGCGTGCTCTTCGACCTCGGGATCGTCTCGCTGCACTTTGGTTGGAACAATCTTGGTTTCCTGATCGATCCTATTCAGGTTGGCGTTTTTCCGTTGCCGATCTCCGACGTGGGCAGTGTCGTGTTTCTGGTGGCCATCGGATTCGTGATGTTCTTCCGCTTTACGCGTGTGAGCCGCGAGCAGGCTCGAACCTCAGCCGAGCTTGAGGCGGCGCGCGAGATGCAGCAGCGATTGGTTCCTGCGTCTCTGCCAGCAATGGAGGGCTTTCGGATTGAGACTGCCTATCTACCGGCCCAGGAGGTCGGCGGCGACTTCTACCAGGTGCTCGAACAGAGCGACGGAACGCATCTGATTGTTGTTGGCGATGTAAGCGGCAAGGGCCTGAAGGCCGCAATGACGGGGACGCTGGCGATAGGAGCAATTCGGGCGCTCGCGGCAGACGGCTTGGGGCCGGGAGAGCTGCTGACGCGGCTCAATCGTCAGCTTGCGCAGGAGCCCGATGGTGGCTTCATTACCTGTGCGTGCCTTCGAGTTTCGCAGAGCGGGAGGGTGGTGATCGCAAATGCCGGGCATCCGGCTCCGTACCGGAACGGGGCTGAGGTTGCTGTGGATGCGGGTCTGCCGTTGGGCATCGCGAAGGATGTGGCGTATGCAGAGACCGAATTCACTCTGGAAGCTGGAGAGACGCTGACACTGATCTCGGATGGTGTGGTCGAGGCGCGAAATGCGAATAGAGAGCTGTTCGGGTTTGACCGGACTTGCGGGATCAGCCAAGAATCGGCAGAGAGGATTGCGGCGACAGTGCAGCAGTTTGGGCAGGAGGACGATATTACGGTGCTGACGGTGATGAGGCTGGCAACTGCCTAAGCGTTTGACTTAGCTGCGCCAGTGCAGTTCGACCGGGCCGTCGATGGGGTGCTTCGCGACTGTGCCGCTAGTGGATTCGAGCCGGGCCTGTTTGAGCGCGAAGTACCATTTGGCCGGTTTGTCGGCGTCGTCGATGAGCATGAGGCTTGGATTGTGGCGCAGGCCATCGGCCTGTTGAATCATCGTGACCTGATCCTGGCGGACGAAACGCGCGCCGAAAAACTTGGCAATTGGCGTGACGAATGGGACGTGATAGAAAACGTTCCATGCGGCGATCACATCGATGCGGCAGGTTGAGCCGGTGACGGGCGTGACCGTAGTCAGCGAGGAGAACCACTTTTCGCCACAACGAATGACCTCAGTACGGCGGTTGGGCAGCGTGAAGTCAATAGTGGTTTCGATGGGCTGGCCGTAGACGCCGAGCAGCTTGTAGGGCGCGGAGTTGCCGCTGGGTGCGTGGGCGCTCATGCGAAAGCCTTCCGGGATGGGCTCGAAGCGCTTGGTCTTCTCGCGGATACTCGCTCGGGAACGCCACCACCATGCCTGATGCACGAAGGGGCCGTGGGCGGGGTCCATCAAGCCGATGATGCCGTGGTCGACGTTGCAGGGCAGATCGGCGGTGAGGAATGCGGATCGATAGCGCGGGCCGAATTTGGCCAGTTCGGGTACTGACCGGGAATGCTGGACCGGGCGGGGCTGCGCGCCCAGCGAACGTTTGCCGGTGCCGGGCGAAGGGACAAACACCCACGCGTGCCCATCGCGCTCTTCGCAGGGAAACGCGGTGGCGTAGATGCGGGTGGCATCGAGGTGGTCGTGACTGGTGAGCGAGGGAATCAGCTCGCATCGGCCACCACACGGCTCGAACTCCCATCCGTGATAGCGGCAGGTGACGCGGTTGCCGTCGAACCAGCCGTAGCTGAGGGGAATGCCGCGGTGCGGACAACTATCGCGCATGGCAAAGACGCGCCCGTCATTTCGGCGGCCAAGCACAAGTGGGATGTCGAGGAGCATGGCGGTGGCCAGCTTGCCGGGTCGCAGCGTTTCAGTGCGCAGGGCCGGGTACCAGTCGTCGTAGATGAGGGTCGCAGTCGGGCCCTGGATGGGCACACCGGATTCTGTAGTCGTAACAAACGGCATTTGGGACTCACGATAGCATTGTCGGCTCAGGCAGCGCCATTAGAGCGGAACCAGAGTGTGCTTAGCCTGAAAGAGGGCTTTGCTGGTGGCTTTTTCTTGAGGAAAAAGCCACTTGGCTGACTTGGTTCCGGGATGCACCTACTCTGGCTCCGCCGTGCGCCGGAGCGCCTCAGGAAGTGGACCCTTGGATCGGAGTGAGCTTGCCGTTCTTGAGATGGAAACGCTCATTGCGCCAGACTATGGTGTCTCCTGCAAAACCGGCTATCCAGATGCCCATAAAGACCAGATCGCGGAAGGGCAGAAGCCATAGCCGGGGCAGAACCTGGTGGTCGGCGAGGACCTCCGCGCCCACCGTCATAGCCAGTGCGAGGCGGAGGAAGAAGCTCAAGCCAAATAGCCACAGACTCAGAGGGCTGATGCCGCTGGCCACAACGTTGAGGAGGGCCCAGACAAAGCCGTGGGTAAAGATCAGACCGGCATAGCCTGCGGGGGTCGCATCGCGGACAGTCCTGGCCCAGCGCACCTGATGGTCGACGAAGCCGCGCCAGTTGTAGGCGGGAATGCTGGTCTCGACCACTTCGCCCGCAAGCGCCACACGATACCCGGCGCGAAAGATGCGCGCGCCGAGCTCGTTGTCGTCGGCGAGGTGGTCTACCAGTGGCTCAAGACCGGCGATGTTGTCGAGGGCTTCGCGGCTGACGGCGAGCGTGGAGCCGAGGCCATAGCGCAGGCCACCGGAGAGCATCCGCGACAGCAGCACGCCAGCCTGAAAATCGGTGGCGATGCCCAGGGCCTCGAGGCGCGAACCAAGCGTTTCATGAGCGTGCCCGCGGTAGAGCGTGGTCACCATTCCGACGGGAGACTCGGGTCTGCTGGCTGGCTGCCCAGTGGTTGACTGAGTAGGCGGGGCGAAATGGGCCATCACACGCTGCAAGTAGTGGGGTCCGACGGTGATGTCGGAGTCGTTGATGAGCAGGTAGGGATAGCTTGCGTGCCGGGCAAGCTGAATGAGCGTGCTGACTTTGCCGTTTGCGCCAAGACGGCGGGAGCAATCGAATAGGCGAATCTTGTGGTCGGGAAACTCAATACGGAGGTGCTGCACAGCCTGAATGGCCGGGTCCTCCGGGTCGGAGATGCCGAAGAGCAGTTCGTATTCTCCGGCATAGCTTTGCCGGCAGTGGCTTCGAAAGGCGTCGATCATCTCTGGATCGCGGCCTTTGAGCGACTTGAGGATACTGACGCCTGGTGCAAAGTCGGGCAGCCTGCGGCGGCGGAGGACAAGAAAGACGCGCGCTGCCACCAGGCCCAAAAGAAAGTAAATGATGCCTGCAATGGCCAGAACCGAGGTCAGGATTTCCACGGCGAGCGCTAAGGGGTGCGGCATCATGGGGCTAGTTTACTAGCGATGAACGAGTGGTCGGACGCGCCGATTTCTGGCCCGACCGCGTGCTGCGTCGTCTCACTCGTAGCGCAGCGCCTCGATGGGGTCGAGGTTGGCGGCTTTCCATGCCGGATAGATGCCGAAGACAAGGCCGATGGCGCAGGATACGCCGAATCCAATGATGACCCACATGGGAGAAAGCGTGGCGGGAAGGCCAATGGGAAGAAAGTAGACGATCCACGTGATGACAGCTCCCAGAATGATGCCGGTAACTCCCCCGATTGCGGAGAGTGTCACCGCTTCGGTGGTGAATTGGGTGAGGATGGTGCGCTTGGTTGCGCCAATGGCTTTTCGCACGCCGATCTCGCGCGTTCGCTCGGTCACCGAGACCAGCATGATGTTCATTACGCCCACGCCGCCCACCATGAGTCCCACGCTGGATACGGCAATCATGAAGGCGACAAGACCCCCGGTGAGCTGATCCCAGAGCTTAGTGAGTGAATCGGGGCCCATGATCTCGAAGTTATCGGGAGCCTCAACCCTTACTTTCCTGCGAATCCGCAGGATCTCCCGAATCTCGTCCTCGACGAGCGCTTTGTTCTTCTGGTCGTCGTAGCGGACGCTGATGAAGGTGTCTTTGATTTCGGGGTAGAGGTTGTAGAAGCTGCCGAGAGGGAAGTAGACGCCGTTGTCGGCTGGATTCTTGCCGGAGCCGAAGGGCTGCTTCCGCTTGTCAGCAACGCCAATGACGGTGAAGAGGCCGGTGGCAATGTTGACCTCTTTGCCAATCGGGTCTTCATTGATGAAGAGCTCCTCAGCCGTATCGTGGCCTAGCACGCAGACATGGGCGTGTCGATCGTCCTCGCCGTCGGTCCAGAAGCGGCCCTCAAGCAAGGGGATGTCAAAGACGACGGGAAGCTGCCCGGTGGCGCCCTCAAGAAACGCCCCGGAGACTTTTCTGCCGTTGTATTTCACGCTTACGTCGCCCACGTGGAATTGCTGGTTCACGTGCTGGCGGGCGGCATCGGTGGCAACAACATGCGGCTGGCCGCGCAGGGCGAGCGCGTCGTCAAGGGTGAGCTTCTTGCGGGTGAGCATCTCGGTGGTCGGATTCACGTTGATCATAGGCATGTGGAAGACCCAGAAGACGTTTGTTCCAGCGGAAGTAATCCAGTCATTCACGCGCCGATTAAGACCATTGATGACCGAGGAGATAGTGATTACGGTGGTTACGCCGATGACGATGCCGAGGATCGTCAGGCCGGAGCGGAGCTTGTTCCCACGTAGCGTTTCGATAGCCAGTTGAACCGATGCGCGGGTTTGACCGTTGGCCATAACGCCAGCCTCCACCAGCTTGACTCTAGCAGGTGGTAAAGGCTGGTCAGTGGCGTGGGTCACTCGACCGGTTGAATGGGGATGCCGCTGTTATTCGTAGCGCAACGCTTCGATGGGGTCGAGGTTGGCAGCTTTCCAGGCGGGATATATGCCGAAGACAAGGCCGATCCCGCAGGAGACGGTAAATCCGATGATTACCCAGGTGGCCGAGAGCGTTGCGGGCAGGCCGATAGGCAGGAAGTAGACTATCCAGGTCAGCACCGCGCCCACGATTATGCCTACAATTCCGCCTACGGCGCAGAGCGTGACGGCTTCAGTTGTGAACTGAGTGAGAATGGTGCGGCTTGTTGCGCCGATCGCTTTGCGCACACCGATCTCTCGGGTGCGCTCGGTGACCGAGACCAGCATGATGTTCATCACGCCCACGCCGCCCACCATCAGGCCAACGCTCGAGACAGCAATCATGAAGGCAACGAGGCCTGCGGTAAGCTGACCCCAGAGTTTGGAGATAGAGTCTGGGCCAAAGATCTCAAAGTTATCCTCTGCTTCAACCTTCACTTTGCGGCGTACCCGCAGCAGCTCGCGAATCTCCTCCTCAACAAGTGCCTTATTCTTTGGATCGTCGTACTTCACGCTGACCCACATATCCAGGTCCTCGGGGTGGAGGTTGTGGAAGGTATTGAGGGGAAAGTAAGCCATATTGTCGTTAGGGTTCTTTCCGCCCCCAAATGGTTGTTTCTGCTTATCGAGCACGCCGATCACTGTGTAGAGGCCACTCTCGACGGCAACATCCTTGCCGATAGGGTCTTCGGTGCCGAACAGCTCTTCGGCAGTGTCGTGGCCGAGCACAACCACGTGCGCCGCACGCGCGTCTTCCGCGTCGGTAAACAATCGCCCCTCGGTGAAAACAAGATCAGTTACATCCGCAACCTGGGTGGTGGATCCTTGCAGGATCGTGCCGGCGATCTTTTTGCCGTTGTACTTCACGGCCACATCGCCCACGCGAAACAGCGGCTTCACATGCTGATGGCCGCCGTCAGCGGCAATCACGTGAGGCAGTTGGCGAAGAGCGATTACATCGTCGAGCGTAAGCTTTTTGCGGTTGATCTGCTCCGTGGTGGGGCGCACGCCAATCACCGGCATGTGAAAGACCCAGAAGACATTGGAGCCGAGCGAGCTGACAAAGTCGGAGACCCGGTTATTGACCCCATTGATGACCGACGAGATGGTGATCACGGTAGTTACGCCGATAACGATGCCGAGGATGGTCAAGCCGGAACGCAGCTTGTTGGTCCTGAGCGTGTCGAGCGCCATCCTGATGGATTCGCGTGTTTGTCCTTGAGCCATAAAAACTCCAGTTCACAGTTCACAGTTCGTAGTTCACAGTTCATAAACCTTGACAAGGCTTAGGGCCTAACGAATCGAGCAGTCCGAAGAGCATCTTTCTTACTTCGATCGACAAGGCCTCCGCGCCATCGATCAGTTTTGCGTCGCCAAAATTCAATGCCCTTGCAATCTCAAGCTGAGTTTGAACCTCACAAGTTGAGCCGCGTGCGATTCCGGGGAACTGTCTGAACTCGCCTGCGTTTATCCTTCCCTGCCCTTCGGCGATGTTGCTGGGAATCGAAACCACAGATCGCCGGATTTGGCTGGTTAAGCCGAATTGTTCCTCACGTGGAAAGCCTTGCGTTAGCGTGTAAATCGCTACCGTCAACTGCATTGCCCGCTGCCACACAGCGAGTTCTCGAAATGATTGAGTCATGCGGACTTCCTCTCGTTGTTGGAGGCCCGGGGAAAGATAATGCAATTTCAAACCGTCGATTACGAACTGTGAACTAAGAACAGTGAACTGTGAACTACGAACTGCCTTCTACATTTCCGCCCTCAACGCCACCACCGGATCCAGCTTGGCGGCCTTGCTGGCTGGATAGACTCCGAAAAAGATGCCTACTGCCCCGGCCAGCACCAGCCCCAGGATGACTGCCCAGAGCGGAACTGCGGTGGGGAAGCCGACGATTAATGTGATGAGCTTGGCCACTGACACGCCAAATGCAACGCCTATCGCTCCGCCCAGAGTGGCCATGGTGGCGCTCTCGATAAGGAACTGGAGCAGGACGTCTCGCTGGCGTGCTCCGAGCGCCTTGCGAACTCCAATTTCGCGCGTCCGCTCAGTGACAGATACCAGCATGATGTTCATGATGACGATGCCACCCACCACCAGTGAGATAGAGGCGATGCCCAGCACGACCCAGGCGAAGAGCGAGCTGATCTGCTTCCATATATCGAGGAAAGTATCGTTTGTCTCGAGTTCAAAATCGTCTGGTTGACCCACGGCATTGTGACGGCGCGAACGCATGAGCACGCGGACCTCATCCTTGGCGCGCTCCATGGCTTCCGCATCGCCTTTGGCGCGGGCGTAGATGTTCACCGAGTCGTTGAGGCCGTAGGTCTGCTGGTAGGTGGTGATGGGGACGGCCACCCAGTTGTCCTGGGACTGGCCGAGCGTCTTGCCCTGGCGATCGCCAACTCCGACGATCGTGTAGGGAATGCCGTCGACGCGAATCTCTTTGCCGAGCGGGTCGCCGTCGCCGAGAAGGTTGTCCACAATGTCATAGCCAACGATGGCGTCGTGCGTACCCTTGTCCTCATCGGTGGGCGTAAAGCCGCGGCCGAGAGCGATGTCGATGTTGTTGAGCGAGAGCATGGTCCAGGTGTAGCCGCGGATCTCAGTATTGTTGCTGGAGTGGCCATTGGCGACCACATTGGTTGAACGATCGAGAAACGCGCCAACCTCACTGCACTCAGTGCAGTTGTCGCGCACAGCCTCGTAGTCTTCAATGCGAAGAATCTTGCGCTTCTGGTATTTGAAGTAATCATCGGCGCTAAAGATGACGCTGGACATGCGGGTCACGGTGAAGACGTCAGCGCCGTAGCCGGAAAGCTTGGTCGAGACGTACTTGTTGGCGCCGTTGACCAGCGTGATGACCATGATGACCGAGGCCACGCCCATGACCACGCCGATGAGCGTGAGGATGGTGCGGAGCTTGTTGGCCCAGAGCGACTGTAGAGCGAGTTTGAAGGCCTCAGCGAGTTGCATGGTTTCACTTTCTATTCAGGAGCGCAGGATGTTGAAAAGTCCAGCTACGGTGTCTGCGAAGTCAGCTCGGTCTGAAAGCGATTTGCTTTTCCCATTCTTCCAGTGTACGAAGTCGAAGGTCTTGTTTGTTTTGACGGACTGGAGCTTCTTGAAGATTCCGCGATCTGGGCGATTTCTCGGCTGCGTGCGCAAGGAGGGGCTCCAGCAGGCAGGTCTTGGTCCGTGGGGTGGAAATCCGGGGTCCCTGCGGACAGGTCTTGGTCCGTGGGGTGGTAAAGAGGGGGGTCCCCGACGCCGCGCGCTGACGCCGGGGTAAAGGCCTTGGGGCCACCCCGCCGGCGCGGAAGGTCACATGAGATTTTAGGTCGCTCCGGTAAACAAATTGTACGGAAAAGCTTCCCTCCTGACCGCATTGAATTGATCATGTCTAGCGGAAAATGACAATTGAAGCCCGGATATCTCACTTTCCGATACGCAAGCGGGGTCAATTCGGTTCCGAAGAGCGAAAAACGGCGAAAATCCTAGATTGGGAGCGGTACCAGTCTGGGGCAGATTTAGCGTCCTGAGCTTCCGAATCCCTTCTCCGCGCGGGCGGAATCTTCTAGGTTTGCGACCGTTTGGACGACTCCGGTGAGCACGGGCATGGGAATCATCTGGGCGATCTTTTCGCCGGCGTTGAGCTGGACCGGGGCGTCGCTCAGGTTGGCCATGAGGATCTGAATTTCGCCACGGTAGCCCGCGTCAATGACGCCAGCGATGGTGGCGACGCCTCGGGCGGCCATGGAGGAGCGGTCTCGCACCAGCAGACCGAGGGGTTCGTCAGTTACGGGGTGGCGAGCTTCCACGGCGATTCCGGTGCGGACCCTGGCCTGGGAGCGGGGAGCGAGCAGCACGGCTTCGAGGGCAAACAGGTCGTAGCCAAGGTCTTCGCCGGGATGGGCGACGACAGGGGCCTTGGCGGCGGGGTCGAGCAGTTTTACGCGGAGCATGGGCTTGATGGTAACGGAGTAGGGTCCATCTGCCCAAAGGAGTAACTTCCGGATTTCCGCCGCCATCCCAGTAGTGTTAACAGGCCCTGGAACACGCCTCGATATTCGCGCTCCCAAGTGGGAGATCGATTCGCGTGATTACGGCGCCGTTTTTCCTCGGAACGAAAATGGAAGCATTCCGCGGACGAGGCGGAATGGACTATCAAGCCAGCCACGACCTCGAGGACTTCGTCGCTATCATCGAGGGGCGCTCGACCCTGCTTGAGGAAATTCGCGAATCACCGCAAGGGCTCCAGGGGTATTTGGCTGAGGCAGCCAAAACACTGCTCACCGAATCTCGGTTTCTCGACGTACTTCCTGGATTTGTCTTAGAAGGCGAACGTGTCCCGCTCATATTAGAGCGACTGGAACAAATCGCCGGTCGACGATAACACTCAGTGATCAAAAGTTGGGTTATGTCCGGATGGCCGGTGATTCAGACGTTGCAGCTTTCTAATCGGCGCGTAATGTCCCAGCAGTTTCAAAGAGCTCCCCATAAACTCTGCACTCGGAAGCGCACCAGTTCGCACGACCGGGCCAGAATCTTTGACCAGATAGAAAGCGAAAAACACTCTCCTGAAATGGCGTACTATGATTTCACCGCTGGTACGGCCAATCACAGTCAGGAAGGGGTTGGGCATGTTTCGACTCTCTATGGAACGTCGGCAGGGTATAACGGGTCAGCGCTGGCGCCTTCGCGCCCGCAAATATCTGACGACTGCCTTGCTCCTGTTTGCTGGCTTAGCTTGTGCTTCGGCAACCGCCGCGGCGCCCGCCGCTGATGCGCAGTCCCCCGCACCATCAAAGCCATTGTCGCCGGGTCAATCACTCAGGGCGCGTGCCTATTTGCTGCGGCTCTTCGGTCCATCCTCAAAGAACCAGGCGGCGCCGCATTTCGATGCGAAAGAACAACAGGTGGCCGCGAGCCTGATCGCGGGGCTGGATGACACCCATAGTTGGCTTCTGCGCAAGAGCCTTAGCCAAAGCCGCCAATACGTCGTCGTCCATGGTCAGAGTGGATTTACGGGCTGGGTGAATCCCTTCACGGGTGTCTGGGTCGTCGGTGTGTGGCAACGCAAGGGCGCCGACTGGACATTGACTGCACTAACGCCAGCGTTGGCGGAGGAGCTGAAACAGCCGATGGCCGCCTCAGAGAAGCCCGGGCTGAATGCCGCATGGTTGAACCCCTCGACCAAACCCGTGGAAGGGTTGGTGGAACAGGAGCGTACCGCTGCCGCGTGGTTCAAGGACAGCGCGAAGGGCGGATCCCTGGCCGCTGTGGTGCAGGATCAAAAACGGGCGGCACGTGCTCGTGCGGTGCTCGTTGCGCGCCAGGCGGCGCTCCACCTCTCGCTGGTGCAGGCCCGCGATCGCCAGGGTTATCAGGGGTACCAGGAAGCGCTCACCAAGCTTCTGAGCGGTACGACCGATGCAGCCGGCAGCGGCTCGGCGCTAGAGCATCAGCTCGCTGTAATACCTGAAAAGGTGCGCCAATCCATGCTTCCCGTCATGGCGCTGGATCAGAAAACCGGCCTGACGTTCGTGGTCCAGAGCCCGAAGGCACCTGGTCTGGTCCTGTTTGTCCACTTCGCGCCCGACAGCGCCGGCCAGCCACAGCCGGCCCGAGCTAGATTGGCCCTGTTGTTCAGCCAAAGGAGCCTGGGATGAGCAATCGCAACTTGAAGCGGTCGGTTGTCGTGGCTGTCCTGGCGAGCATAACCCTGACCCCGGGGTTGACACAGGTTGGGATAATTCCCGCGGATACCGACATGTCCACGATTATGTTCGGCAAGCCATTTATTATTCCCAACGCTGGTACTTTTCCCTTGACCGATATTCCGCCTTCGATGATCTCCTCCTTACTCGAAGGGCCCCCGACCGCTGAGGCGCCTACCATCCAAAATGCTCCTGTGACGCAGAACTTCATCCAACTCGCGCAGCCTGAAGAGCCAACAAATTACGACACGACCTATGCCGCTCCTGCTTACTCGGGGACGGATCTGCAGGGCGACCTGGGCGATTCCGATGTGAGTGAAGACTCTTACTAACATCTTCGCTTCGCGCCCGACAGCGCCGGACAGGCCCAGCCGGTGCGAGTGAGATTGGCCCTGCTGTTCAGCCAAAGGAGCCTGTGATGAACAAATGCATTTTGATGCGGTGGGTCGCTGTGGCGGCCTTGGCGAGCCTTCCCCTGCCCCCAGGGTTCACACAGCATTGGGATCCCATGGCCCCCCCGCCAGGGTGGGACCCGTCGACTTCGTTTTTCGGTGGTCCGTTTCCCACCATCATCGATCCCGCGATGGTGAACACGCTGATCCAAACGGCGCACGAAATCGATCCAACGGTGTTTCCATCTTCAATTGCGGGGCTCCCGATTACTGAGGTGCCTGCTATCCGGAATGCGCCCGTGACGCAGAACTTCATCCAGCTCGCCCAGCCTGAAGAGCCAACAACGGACGACATGAACTATGCGTCTCCAACGTACTCGGCGACGGATTTGCAGGGAGACCTGGGCGATTCCGATGTCAGTGAGGATTCTGAATAGTTCATGCACTGAGCCTCCCTCAGCCGTAACCGTCTGGCCCTTTTATCACGGGCGAAAATGAGGCCGGCCCAGGTCTCGATGTGACAGGTTACAGTCATCGAACTTCGATGAAGTCTCCTCTTGCGGGTTCCGCCCGTATCGTCGCCAATCCGGAAGTAACGTGTTCGTACACCGCCGCGCATTCCGGCTTCCTGTCAAAATGGTCAGCCCCGGCAGGGAGGTCTTCCCGGCCGGGGCTGTCGTTTGTTCCTGGTGCGAGCGAACTCGACCAGGATCGTTAGAAATTCGGCAAAAGGACCTGTAAGCCGAATTCTGTCGTGTGCGGTCATTCCTCTAGACGCCGCGTCGCCGCGGACGTTCATCAGCGACCTACCCGGAGGTTTCGCCATTGCATGGAGCAGCCTCAAGAGGCACCACGCCATGAAAAGAGCCGGCTGACGGCATCGGGCAGATGCCGAGCGCCGCCTGGCTCCTGGCGAACGCTTCCCTCCCTATTTGGTCTTGCTCCGTGTGGGGTTTACCCTGCCCCCGGCGTTACCGCCGGAGCGGTGCGCTCTT
>Ga0182016_10002201_pt1 | contig 23135 bp, 15 predicted proteins | sample 712S2MmetaG_FD_120491 | JGI IMG/M metagenome (GOLD analysis project Ga0182016, IMG submission 120491) | Permafrost microbial communities from Stordalen Mire, Sweden - 712S2M metaG | ecosystem: Environmental > Terrestrial > Soil > Wetlands > Permafrost | place: Sweden: Stordalen | collected... | reverse complement strand
CGAGCATCATTTTGCGAAGATGGGTCACAGTAGGTACCTCCTGTGCCCACCCTAAACCGGCCACAAAACCACTCGGCAGCCACTACCGCAGCGACCGCGGCGCCTGCGGCTTCGTTCTTACCGCCAATCCGGAAACTACGCGATCATAAAGGCAGAGTTCCCTAGAGACAACCGCAGATCCCTCACTGCGTTCGGGATGACAGCCCGTCTTTTGGAGTGGCAAGCGGGGCATGCATTAAGCTACGGCTTGACTGGCTCGCCTATTACCACTCCGGTCAGCTTTCGCCCTGCCATTGAACTGTTAAACGCCGTGGCGTCTGCGGCGAGAAACTGGTTGAATTCTTCGATCGCGGCCTGGTACTCCGCATCTACGAGTTTCTTCTGATCGAGGATTGCGGCAGTTGGGGCATCGTCTTCGCCTTCGAGCAGGCCCTCGAGCCCGAGCAGTTTCTCGTGAGTCTTATCGGGAGTGCGGAGGGTGGATTCGCCTGCGCCAGCGTTGCTGGTGATGGCGTCTTCCACCGGTTTCATCTTCTTTTCAAAGGCGTCGATTTCAGCCTTCACAGCCGGCTCGTCGGGCGAGCCTTTCGCTACCTGCCGCAGGGCCTCCAATTGCGCGTGCATTGCGTCGAGGCGGTTGAGCGCGACATCCACCTGCGAGAGCTCATGCAACACAAACTCGGTGGCGCGGTAACGGTCTTCCATCTCGGCCTGCGTGCCGTGCGAGGCAGGGTCGTTGACTACGACCAGCTTTTGCGAATCCGTGTGGCCGGCGATGGTGAGGGTTGCGGTGTAATCCCCTGGCGGAACAAGCGCGCCAGAGCGCGGACCCTTGTTGAAATCCTTGGCGCTTTCCCAGCGCACCGGGCCGTCGGCGCGTAGATCCCAGTAGAGGCGCTGCAGGCCATCTTTTGCCGGCACCCAGGGAATTTCCTTGGTCTCTTCAGCCCCACTCTGTTCTTCGGCGGCCTTGTCGGGCGCGAGCTGCTGCTGCGTCTGCGATGACGCCGGAGGCTGCGGTTTCGCCTCCTGCTGCTCAGAGTGTTGCGTGGAGGCTGGAGGTTGCGGCTTCGCTTCCTGCTGCTCGGAGTGCTGCGTGGGGGCCGGGGTTTGCAGAGCGGAGCCGGCGGCAGAGGGCAGATCCTCGTCCTCGGGTGGAGCTTCGCCGGCTTCGAGCGAGTGCGTGCCCTTCATAGTGCGGACCACGTGGCCCGCGGCGTCGGTGATGACTAGTTGGCCGGGGTCTTTGGCCTGGTGCGCGAGATAGTAGCTGAGTTCTGCGCCGTAGGGCGGATTCTTGCCGTAAAAAGCTCCGTCGCCGAGGAACTCGATCTGGCTCCATGGAAAGAATCGAACGGCGTCGGCAGGCGGAAAGAGTTTTGCGGATTCTTTGGCGGTTTCCGGAGTGAAAAGCTGGAATGGCGTGAGGTCGTCGAGAATCCAAATGGAGCGGCCGTGCGTGGCGACGATTAGATTGCTGGTCCGCGCATCGAGGGCGAGATCGTAGACAGCGGCGTTGGGCAGGCCGAGACCGAAGAGATACCAATGCTGGCCCTCGTCCCAGGAGACGTAGAGGCCGTTTTCGAGGCCGGCGTAGTAGATGTGGCCATTGCGCAGGTCGCGGCGGACTACGTGGGCGTAGAGCGCGGGCAGATTGCCTGAGATCGATTTCCAGGTCGCTCCGTAATCGCTGGTGCTGAAAAGGTGAGGCTTGAAATCGCCGCTGAAGTGGCAATCGACGGCGATGAGCGCGGAGCCGGGATCGCCGGGTGCAACGTCAATGGATTCGATGCGTCCCCAGGGCGGAAGGCCGGGGATGTGATCGGTCACGTTCGTCCAGGAACCGCCTCCGTCGCGTGTGAGTTGGACTTCGCCGTCGTCGGTGCCCACCCAAAGCACGTTTGCGTCTTTGTCAGATGGGGCGACGATAAGGATAGTGTCGTAGACTTCTGCGCCGGAGTTGTCTTTAATGACCGGGCCGCCGGAGGATTGCTGCTTAGCTTTGTCGTTGCGGGTCAGGTCGGGGCTGATGGCCTTCCAGGTGCGGCCGCGGTCTTCGCTCTTGAACACGACGTTGCCGCCGGCGTAGAGCGTTTTCGGATCCTGAGGAGAAACGGCAAAGCCGGCGTCCCAGGCGAAACGATACTGGAGATCGGCCACTCCGCCGCCGGTGAAGTCGCGCGGATAGGGCTCCATGTCGTGAACCTGTTGAGCGGCGCGATCGAAGGTCATCAGCACCTGGTTCTGCGTGCTGTCGTAAACCAGATCAGGGTTGTCGGCGGCGGGGATGGCGTAGATACCGTCGCCGCCGTTGAGGGTGAACCAGGCGCGGTCGAGAATACCGGAGGGGTCTTTGGTACGGCCGGCCCCGCACCAGGCGCTGTTATCCTGCAGGCCTCCGCAGACGAGGGGCCACGGGCCGCTGGTGGCGCTCACGTGGTAGAGCTGCCCGATGGCGACATTGTGCACAAAACTCCAATGGCCGCCATTGTCGCGCGAAAGCGCGATACCGCCGTCGTTGCCGTCGATCATGCTTCCGCTGCCCGCGGGATCGATCCACACGGTGTGGTGGTCCACATGGATCTGCTTGGCGATGGGGGCAAAGGAGTGGCCGCCATCCGTCGATTCCATAAGCAGGTTCGAGATTGCGAAGACGTGGTCTGGGTTCCTGGGGTCGACCGTGATGTGGGAGAAGTAAAAGGGACGCGAGTCGGCTTCCTGATCTTTGCTGACCACGCTCCAGTGATCGCCCGAGTCGTCAGAGCGCCACACCACGCCTTCATCCGAGCCCATCACGGCATAAACGACGTTGGGAGAGCTGGCAGCAATGGCAAGGCCGATGCGGGCGACGGGTTTCTCAGGCAGGCCGTGGCCGCTCAGGCGCTGCCAGGTTGCGCCCTGGTCGAGCGAGCGGTAGATGGCGTCTTCAGGCCCGCCGTCGGAGTAGCTCCACGGCGTGCGGCGATAGCGGTATGCGGCGGCAAACAGGATCTGCGAGTCCTGGGGATTCATGGCCAGGTCGGAGATGCCCATGCCCGGCGCAACATAGAGCACCTTCTGCCACGTAACGCCGCCGTCGGTGGTGCGATACACGCCGCGGTCTTCGTCGTCGGCATAGGGATTGCCCATGACGGCGGCGAGGACGGTGGATGGATGATGGGGGTCAATGGCGATGGCGGAGATTTGAAAGGAATGCTCGAGGCCCATTCGCTGCCAGTGCGCGCCGCCGTCGGTTGATTTGTAAATGCCGTCGCCGTAGGAGACGTCGTTGCGGACGTTGGCCTCGCCCGTGCCCGCCCACACGATTTGCGGATTGACCGGATCGACCGCCAGCGCGCCGATGGATGCGACGCTTTGGTACTGGAAGAGAGCCGTCCATGTAGTGCCGCCGTCATCGGTGCGAAAGATGCCGCCGTCTGCCGAGCCCACATAGTAGATGCCGCTCTTGCCGGGAACGCCCACGACGGCTGTCACGCGTCCACCGGAGATGGCGGGGCCAATCTCCCGGAAGCCCACGCTCTTGCGCACCACCATCGGCAACTCGGTGCGGCCCTGGTCGTTTGCCATCTGCGGGCCGGACGCGCCGGCAAAGGGAACGGGGGTGATCTGCGCAAAGGCGGCAGACGAACAGACGATGAAGCTCAATGCCGCTGCAGGCCAGAGGTACAGGGAAATGCCTGTCCTGAATCCACGAATCATGGGTGACCTCGTAAGAGTGGCAGTTTACGGCATTTTCGGAAATACTGCGAACTTTTTAGCGTCGCGGGTGTGGGTTTTTCTTAAGGAAAAACCCACTCAGCGGTCGTGGCTCCGGTCTACATCGTTTCCGAAAATGCTACAACATGCGCCCGGCGCACCAATCGCATCGCGATTGTCTCGAGTTGCCTGTAGGCAGGGTGTTTGAGGGGACCCTCGGCGCTCAAGGCTAGAGCAATTCCTGGGTAAGTGTGTCCTTTTGAGGATTGAAGAAGGTCGCCGACTCCTTGTTGTCGCGGCGACTTAAGGGCAATCGCTCCGGGATACAGCCACCCAGGAATTGCTGTAGCGCCGCAAATAGAACGGGTGGAATTCGTCTCGCTCTACGGCGATTGGAAATCCACCCAGGAAATGAGGCCTCACTGTTTTGAAAAACCTGTACTGCCAAAAACTTTGTCTCGCTACTGCGGCGTCACCAGGTGATGCGCGATGGCAAACAGCGCCAGTTCCAGCCGCGTTGAAACGCCGGTCTTGTCAAAGATGTTTGAGAGGTGCCGCTTCACCGTCTCCTCGCTGAGCGTGAACTGCTTGGCGATGTCGCGATTCGAGCAGCCCTCAACGATGCAGCCTACCACTTCAAGCTCGCGCGGAGTCAATCCGTAGGTCTTGCGTTGCGGCACCTGCGCCTGCTGCATCAGGTCGTGCAGCGCTGAAACCAGGTTCACCACGCGCTTGCCGCCAATCCAGTAATCGCCCGCGTGAACGGTGCGGATGGCCGTGTGCAGATGGCCTGCGAGGGCGTCTTTGAGCACGATGCCGCGCGCGCCAATGTGCAATGCCTCGATGATCTGCTGCGTGGTGATGGTTGAAGTAAGCAGCAGGATTTTTGCCGTCGGCGTTCCGTTCATAATGGCGCGCATCGCCTCGAGTCCCGGCAGATGCGGCATCTGCAAATCGAGCAGCAGAATGTCGGGGCCAAGCTCTAGGGTCTGGGTGATGGCTTCATTGCCGTCAGAGGCCTCGCCCACAACCTGAAACCCGTCCACTTCAGTCAACATATTTGTGACGCCGATGCGGACCACCGGATGGTCGTCGGCAATCACTACGCGAATGGGTTTATCCATCTTTGCGGCTCACTTCCCGGTGAAGGTTCCAGAACCTTGTTCTTCAACCATGCACTGGTTGAACTCTCAACTTCAGCTAATCCTGCTCAGTGCTTTATGAGCGCCCACGCGCGCCGCACCACGCCAGGCCACGGATCACGCAGGCAATTCAGGATCAAGCATACTCTCCAACGCCTGTGCCGCGGCACGTAAATCGCCAACCAGCACTTCGCCGTTATCCAACTGGTTACCACTGCCGTTGCGCGCGTTCCTTTCAATCAAAGCGCCCAGGCGCGCGGCCTGCGTAGCGCCCGCCATTGCGCAGCCGCCTTTGATGGTGTGCCCGATGCGCGTTGCCTCAGCCATATCGCCATTCGCAAGCGCCAACTCCAGCGCCGAAGCTCTCTGGCCTAAATCTGAAACGATGGCATGGTAGATCTGTCGCACGGCCGGCTCAGGCATTAACGCCCTGAACTGGGCCAGCACCGCGAGGTTGATAACCGGCGCGTCGGGTTCGATCATCGACACGGCAGTGGATGCGGCTGCTTCGCCAAGGCCGCCATCGAGCGCCCTGCGCATGGCCGCGACCTCAAAGGGCTTGATGAGGAACCCGTCGGCAGCCTCGACCACTTCGGGCGGCAGTTCGCTGCCGCTGATGGCGAGGATGCGCGCCTTGCTTCGCTCCCGCATGTGGCCGATGAGCTCGGTGCCGCTCAACCCGGGCATCTGCGTGTCCATCAGGATGATCTCCGGCTCGGGCTTCATGGTTGCCAGGACATCGAGCGCAGAATCACCGTTTTCAGCGGTGTGCACGGCGTATCCGCTGAGCGTGAGCAACGTGGCTGTCACCTCACGGCTCACCAGGTCGTCATCGATAAGCAGCACCGCGACTTGATCGCGGCGCGCAGTCAAACCGAACATGTTTCTATTGTCAGCCGTCATAGTAACCGGTCAAACAAATTGTTGATGCGATGAACCCAGTTGGTCTACTGCTGCAAGCTAACGCCTGTTCACGCTACTGCGCCGCCGCGGGCAAACCGAGCGATGCCGGGGCGGGAAGGTCCTTGCCATCCCAGTGGCTGCGAACGGCCTGCTGGAACCGGTCGCCGCGCCTCTGCCACATCTCGATCGCCAGATCGTAGCGGACGGTCACGTTGTTAAGCCAGTACGGCCGGTTTTCGCCCAGCCACACTTCGCTGTATTCTCCCTTGATGGCCGAATAAGCGTCGCGCAGGTCCTGGCACAGCCCGTTCATGCTGCTGATTTCGTCAAGAGCATTCTCAACGTTGGAGTGTTGCGCCTTGTCGTGCTGGCCGGCGACGGCCTTCGCGTAGCTCGATGCAATGTCGTCGGCAAATTCAAACTTCATCCCGATCAGATCGAGCCGCCGCGCTCCCAGGTCCATGGCTTCAAGCGCGCCGGGGTCGCGCAGTTCGGCGTTCGCATAACGCGCCTGCTCAAGCAACACAATCGCATTCTCAGCATGGGTGCGAATCTCGGCAGCAACAGGCAGCACCTTGGCTGAGATGCTCTGCCCTTCCGGGCTCCACGGATCGATCCAGAAAACCTGGTCGCTGTTGAGGTCCGTTTTGGCGCCGTCGAGCGCGTCGTGCGCCGCCATCAACTCCTTCTCGGCCTCATCGATCTTGCCGCTGGGGTCGAGATTGAAGTCCTGCCCGTAGTTCTGCTGATAGATTGCAATGTTGCTCTCGCCCGGCTGCCACGCGGCCACTGCGCCAAACAACAGCGGGTACCAGTCAAGGTTGAACAGGCCCTCGCCATCGTCGTTCCACACCGTGGTGAGCGAGCCCGTGGAGCCCAGCTTTTGCCCTTCGCGAATAAAGCCCTGAATGTTCCAAAACGCGTTCTTGGCTGCTGGAAAAACTTCGTTCCAGTTTGAATCGCCGGGAGCCACCCAGGTCTCAATGCCGGCCTTTGAAAATGGCTCAATCATCTTGTCGAAGTTCTCGTGCGCGCCGTAGCCCCACGGCACCGCAATCATGTCTTTGGGCAAAGCGGAAACCGAGTCGGGATTCTGGTCGCCGATATCGCCCCAGAAAAGCAGCCGCTTATTCAAGGGCGCAAGCTCATCGTGAATCTGCTTCAGGAAATCCATGTAGACCGGACCGTAGCCCTGCTGCTGCACGCGCTGCTGGGTGCGGCCACGGCCAAGGTCAAACGTCTCGTCCGCGCCGATATGGATGAACGGCGAGGGAAACTCCGCGGCAATTTGCGTGAACCAGTCTTTGATGAGCGGCAGCGTGGATGCCTGGCCGGGCGCCAGCACAAAGCCGTAGGGCGTCTCTGCCGGGTCCTGGTAGATTTCGTATTTCAGCACATGGTGCACATGGCCGAACGCCTCCTGCTCTGGAACAATCGTCACGTGGTACTGCTGCGCGTAGGCCACAAGCTCCTTGGCGTCTTGTGGGGTGAGCGCGCTCCCCGGCGGCGCGGGCAGCGGGTGGTCGGGATAAAGCAGGGTGTGCTCAAAGTAAGGCGAATAGATGTTGGCCTTGAATGCGGCAAACACGCGAACCTGGTGCTTTTGAAATTCAAGCGTGGGGAAGGGTCCGCGCGAAAGATCGTCATCGATTCCGCGATAGCGCATCGCCGGCCAGTCGCGGATGGTCCCCGTGGGCAGCACGCGCGGCTCGCCGGCCAGCGGCAGCAATTGCTTGAAAGTCTGCACGCCGTAAAAGATGCCTGAACTCGACGCGCCCACAATGGTGGCTTCGCGCGATTCGAGAACAATAATGTAGCCCTCCGACTCCATCGCCGGATCGAATTGAAGACCGGCGTGAGAAAGCAGCGATTTTGCGGCGGCCGTATCGTGGCGCAGCAGCGTGACGCGATAGACAGTCCCCTCTTTCGCTCCACCTTCATCGCCATGACCGGCGCGCGCTTGAGTCTTCTCCGCCAGCTTTATGGCGTCTTCAAGGTCGCGGGCGGCAAACAGGTCCTGATCGTCCTTGCCGGGAACCAGCACGGAGATGTGGCCGAGCGTGGCAGTCGGACTGCCCAAGTTTGCTTCGCGCGGCGCAGGCAGCAAATGAACCTGCACCTGCTGATCTGGCGCGGGCTGCGCTGATGGCTGGTCCTGCGCATGGGCGGCAGAAGGCGCTTGCGCGAGCAGCATGAGGATCGGCAGCGCCGATGCGGCGACGGCAAATCCGATCTTCTTGGAGGCCGGGAACGGGCGGAGGGCGAAAAACTGCGATTGCGGCATCTCAATATACCTTCAGCTCAAAATTATGAGCATTTGAAACGAATACGATCATTGTAGACTAGGAATTCGGTGAGAGGATCGACTCAAAATGACCCCAGACGGCGCAGCTTCGCAACCAGCTTCCGGCATTCCGGTTTCCATACAGCGTTATAACGCTTTCCTGCTGCTGGTTGCCGGCCTTGGCGGCTTGCTTTACGGCATCGACGTGGGCATTATCGGCGGCGCCTATCCTTATCTGGAGCACACTTCCGGGTTCACTCCGTCGCAGCTTTCGGTGATTGTGGCCGCGGTGCTGCTGGGCACTGTCTTCTCCACGCTTTTCGCCGGATTGCTGGCCGACTGGCTGGGCCGCAAGCCGCTCATGATTCTCAGCGGCCTTACCTTCTCGCTCAGCATTCCCGTGATTGCGCTCTCGCAGGGCTACGCGCCGCTGTTCTTCGGGCGCCTGTTGCAGGGCATGAGCGGCGGCCTCATTGGCGTCGTGGTTCCGCTTTATCTTGCCGAGTGTCTTGCCGCATCGAATCGCGGCAAAGGCACTGGCATCTTTCAATGGATGCTCACGCTCGGTATTGTGGCCGCGGCGCTGGTGGGGATGTACTACAGCTATCGCGTGGCCGCAGTGCAGCGGCTCGGCGATGCGGCTGCGCTCTTCAAGTTTGAGGGCCAGGCCTGGCGCAATATTTTCTGGGTGTCGCTTCCGCCGGGACTCATCTTTGTTATCGGCAGCCTGATGGTTACCGAATCGCCGCGCTGGCTCTTCCGCCGCGGCGAGCGCGAAAAAGCCTACACCGCGCTGCTGCGATCGCGCACTCCTCAGCAGGCCTCGCTCGAAATCGAAGAGATGGAAGCGACGGCCCACACTGCCAAAGCCGCTGCCGGCAAGCGGGCTGGCACACAGGTGAAAGACTCAATTCTGCGCCGCAAGTACGTTATTCCTTTCCTGCTGGCGTGCGTGATTCTCTCGTGCAACACGGCAACCGGCATCAATTCGGTGATTCAATACAACGCCGGCATTCTGCTGCAGAGTGGCTTGAGCGATCTGGCCTCGCATTGGGGCTACGTCATTCTCACCTCGGTCAATTTTCTTATGACCTCGGTCGGCACCATCCTGGTCGACCGCAAGGGGCGCAGGTTTCTTCTCATTCTGGGCACCAGCGGCATTATCGTTTCGCTGGTGTTCGTTGCGCTGCTCTTCAGGACCACTGAGAAACTGGGCGTGGATTGCCGCGACTCGGTGCAGACGATTGTTGGATCGAACGATCAGTTGAAGCTGCATTTTGACGCGGCCGAAGCCAGCCGCATGCTCGCCGCGACCGGCTACACAGGCGACGCCATTCACAGCGACCGCGCTTCACTCACGGTGATTTACTCCTACGGCGATTTCACCGGCGTCTCGAACTCGGTGCGCTCAGACGATGCGGCTGCCGCGCCCATTGAGATTTCGCGCGACGACGCCGTGCCGGCCAACCGCGTCGAGTCAATGTTCAAGAACCCCTTTGCCAATCTCGACGCCGCGCGCACCGCGCCGCTAAAGATTGAGAAGGCGATCATCGGAACCATTCCCGACGCGCGCCACGGCTGGCTCGTCGCCCTGGGCCTCTACATGTTCATCGCGTTCTACGCCATGGGCCCCGGCGTTTGCGTGTGGCTTGCGCTCAGCGAACTCATGCCCACGCGCATCCGTTCCAACGGAATGAGCATCGCGCTGGTGCTCAACCAGTCGGTCTCTACAATTTTAGCAGCCATCTTTCTGCCCTTCGTGAGCAAGCACAACTACTCGTCGATGTTCTTTCTGTTTGCGGGATTCACGGTTGTGTACTTCATCACCGCGGCGTTCTTTTTGCCGGAGACGAAAGGCAAAACGCTGGAGGAGATTGAGGCGCACTTTGAAGGGAAGGCGGGGGCTGGCGTCTAGCTTCTAGCTGCTAGCTTTCAGCGACGTCGAAGTTTTGTATCAGTCCCCCCACTGGCTCTGACGACCCGCGATGGATGAAACGCCTGGTGACCCATCCATCGCGACGTCTTCGTTTTTGTCGCTAGACTGACTTTCAAATGTATTGCACCATCACGCGCATCATGTGCTTGTCTTCGAGGACTCGGGCAATCCGCTTGACGATGTTGCGGCGCAGGTCGAGATCTACGGGGATGTTGGGGTCCTGATGGGCTTCGTTGATTCGGGTTCCTACCGCGAAGCGCACCACATCGCTATCAAGCAGCATTCGAGTCAGGCGGACGGCCGCGTTGGGTTTCAATTCTTCCGGCGCAAGACCTTCTTCGAGAATCCTTAGCACTTCTCCGAGCGTCAGAATGCCCTCGGTGACAAGATCGAACCCCTGCATTCTTGCCAGGGGCGGGACACGCGAATCGCGCGGCTGACGCAAGTCAATGTCGATTGGGCGGTTAAGTTGGCGGGAAATAATGTTGGCCGTGGTGCCTCCGCAAATCACCTTTCGGCCCGGCGTGCGTTCGGCCATTCCCGCGAGGTCCTGGTCGTGGACGCGATTGAAAGGCGCGCCGGTCATGACGAGAAGCTGCCGCGGGCTTCGCACATACACAACTGCGCACGTGATGTCGTCTTTAGCGGTCAGGCCGTCTACTTCTTCTGCCCTGGCGACGAGAGCACGAGACAGTTCGCGGGCCGAGATGTGCGGGTGCCTGTCGATTTGCTCGCGAATATAAACTTCGACCCCCGGCAATCCCCAACCAAATGGCGTGCGATACTCGCCCATGCCTGCCTGCGAGATACCGTCGGAGAAGAAGACGATGCGATCTTCGCGCCTCGCTCCGAGGCTTGAATAACTGATGACCCGGTCGCGCCAGCGCTCGAGCCGCAATTCAGTTTTCTCGATGCGCGCTTCGCCCTCAGGCCGGATGAGTAGAAATGAAGGGTTGCCATGTTCGATGATGCGGGTCTGGCCGCCGCGAGCCATGTCGACCACCGTAAACGTGGAATAGCTGATTTTGCGAACGCTGCAGATGGGCAGCGTGTCCATAATGATCTCCGCCGATCGGCGAATGTCCATTGGGCTGGCCGCAAACTTGAGAGCCATGGTGGCGGTCATGCTGGCAAGCACACTTGCTTTCACGCCGCTTCCCAGACCATCGGTCAGCACGGATACGATGCGGTCTTCCTCTTTCACTTTTTCGGTGAGGAACACATCGCCTGAGATCAACTGGCCATGCTTGGCGCGCTGACAGTAATCGACCTCGATAAAGTTTTCTTCCGGCGTATTCATTTCGACTTCTCGGCGCCCTCGTCCAGTTCTTCGGGGCTGAACGAACGCACAATGGAGTTCAAAATGATTTCAGAATCGGCCGCATTTTCGCCGAGAAGATACGCAATCTGCTGTACCGTCTTCAGGTTTTTCTGGATGACGTCGCGCGCACGGCTGATGATCTGCTCTTTCTGGAAAATCGGTTCGGTGATGTCCTGGAAGATTCCGCAGAGCACCAGGTGCGGCTCGATGCTGAAGATGCTGGTATTGAGAATGCTGCGCTGGTAGCGAATATCGTGGCTGACGACGTCTTCGCCTGACTCCAGGACCCGCTGAAACAAGCTGGAAAAAGGAATGATGGCGTCGAGAGCCGCTCCCTCGAGGTCTTTTTCGTGCTCCACATCTTCAGCAAAGAGGCGCAGAAAGTTCGCGTTACATTCGATGATCTTCAATTGCTCGTCGACGATGACGACGGCGGACGGCATTTTTCTGAGCAGCGCATTGGCTTTTTTCTGCGCCAGTTTGCGCGTGTAGGTGGCGCACATCATGCGTTCGGCATTGTGAGCGATGAGCGCGTTCGCAAAGTCGCGGCACGACTCGTAGCCGCACCCTCCGCAATTCAATTCATCTTCGGCCGAGTATTTTCCCACGCTGCGCAATGCCTCAGAAATCTGCGTTTCGCTGTAGCCGCTGCGCGGAATGGGCACTGCCGCGTAAGGGCGGGTCTGCGCAAGACTCGCGGCACGCGGCGCGGTGTCTGCCGGCCGGGCGCACTTCAAAACTTCGTATCTTCGCCTGGCGACGGACTGATTGCGCGCTGCCTTGGGGCCGTTTACGCACGAACCCGCGCAGGCAGTCAGCTCGAGAAAGATATTGTGGTCGGGCTTCCACTCGGTGATGCCTTTCAGCGCCTGCTCCACATTGGCGATGCCTGAAAACGACATGACCTGCGAGCTGTTGACCGCGCCGCCGCGGGTGATTCCGGGCGTCATGCCGCCCTCGATGGGATAGAGAGCGCCTTCACGCGCATCTTCAAGAGCGAAGCGGTCTTCTTCAGAATCGACCAGCATGGGAAGGTTGATTTCTTCCTCGCCGAGCCAATTCTCCAGGTCCTCGAAGGTGAGAACGACGTCAAGAAGTTCCGGATGTTCCTCGGCCTCTTTTTTCTTGGCGATACACGGCCCAATGAAAACGATGGCAATTTCGTCGCCGTAATGCGCGCGCAGCATTTTGCAGTGCGTGAGCAGCGGAGAAAGAAGCGCGGAGATGTTGGATTGGCATTCGGGATGGTACTTGGCGACAAAATCCACGACGACGGGGCAGGCCGACGAAACCCAAACATGTCCCGGCTCCTGCTGCATCAGTTCGAGCACGCTGGCCGAAACATTTTGCGCGCCGAGCGCAGTTTCTGAGACCGCGAAAAATCCCAGCTTTTTGAGTGCGCGAATCAATTGCCCGGCTCGCACACCTGGAAACTGCGCCACGAAAGACGGCGCCAGAGAAACAATTACCTTTCGCTTGCTTGTGAGCAGCTCTTTAACTTTGGGCAGATCGTTGCGCACCTGCTTGGCGCTGCTTGGGCAGGCGACAATGCAGTTGCCGCAGAGCACGCACATTTCAGCAACCACGCGCGCATAACCGTCTTGCACGCGGATCGCTTTCACGGGGCACTCACGGATACACTTGTGGCAATCCTGGCATTCGCGCCGCAACGTGTAGATGGCCTGGGCCGGCGTCATCGGTCAACTCGCTTCCGGGCTTAACATAAGCAGGACTTCGCGCAACCGGGCGGACTCGACCTCGTGCAGATGTTCGCCGCGCACAACCAGGTTGGGACCACGCTTGCACTCATCCTGGCAAAGGCATCCCCTTACTCGAACGGAATTCTGCATCCCGTGATTCAGCAGGTAGGCTTCAACCAGCGCGAGATTCTGCGCGTTTCCACGAGCAAAACACGAGCTGCCGAGGCACACCACTACGTCAGCGGCGTTGTTGTCATCCGCCATAGCTTTGCTCCTGAAGCTGAACGAGGTGCGAGGCGGAGTCTGCCACGACGGCCGCGCCGGCTTCGACCTCGCCTCGTCCGCCGGCGCTGCGTCCCGGAAAGCGGTTGATGGAACGAATCTGTCCGCGCAGGCATTGATTGCAGTCAGTGGCGCTCTCTTCGATACACGCCTTGGCTGGATAAATCTGGTAGAGCGGACGATAATGAACGGGCGTCAGATTCGGCATGACCACATTGGCGCCCACCTGCAGGCCTTGCCGGCGACCGTGCGTTTTATTAATGGTTGCAAGCGCCGTGGTGCTGGGAATATTCGCAGTGGGGCAGGCGAGGCGCGTGAGAGCGATCATCTTGTAGACCACCTGCTCGCTGCCCGGCGCCTGTTCGCCTGGATCGATGGGGGGCCGCAACAACCCGGAGCCGAGCGGCGTGGCTGGATGCGCGATGTACGGCCCGATGCCGATCATGTCGAGATCGAGTGCGCGGAACGTGAGCACATCGTGCGCGAGGCTCGCGTACGACTGGCCCGGAATGCCTACCATGACTCCGCCACCGGCCTCGTAACCGAGTTGCTTGATCTGCCGCAGGATCGCGAGCCGGCCGGGCGCGGCTTGCGAACGGCCCGGATGGATGGCGCGAAACAAGTCCGCGTCAGAGGTTTCGAAGCGCAGCAAGTAACGGTCGGCGCCGGCGCTGCGCCAGAGGCGCAGCTCTTGTTCACTGCGTTCGCCCAGGCTCAATGTCACGGCGAGAGGCGTGTTGCGTTTAATCCAGCTGACGATTTCAGCGACGCTATCCGCGGTCAGCGCATCGTCTTCACCGGCCTGGATGACCACTGTGCCGTAACCAAGCAGAACGGCCATGCGCGCGGACTCTTCGATCTCCTCGCGGGTCATACGATAGCGTTCGATGCTGCGGTTGGCCTTGCGCAGGCCGCAGTACATGCATTGCCGCCGGCAATGACTTGAGATTTCAATCAGTCCGCGCAGGTGGACAGCATCGCCCACATTCCGCTTCCGAACCGCATCGGCCCACGCGTACAACTCGTGAAGCGGGCCGGGGCGTTCCTCCCTTAGCCATTGGAGGATCTCGGATTGGGAAAGCTCGGTCACGGTTAGTTCACCATTACTGCACTCGACTTGGCGGCTTGTGCTTGATGGAACGCCGCAAGCGCTTCAGGGAACGGCGCGAGAGCCCGCTCCAGAATTCCCTGCGCCATGGCAATCACCAGCCCGTAATTCGTTATCGGCACATGCTGCCTTTGGCACTCGTGGATGCGGCTCATCATCTCTTGCCGGTTCCACATGCATGCGCCGCAGTGAATCACCAGCTTGTAAGGCGAAAGGTCCTCGGGAAGGTCGCGGCCTTTCACATGAGTGAATTCAAGCTTGCCGCCTACGTGCTTCTCAAGCCAGCGCGGAATCTTCACGCGGCCGATGTCTTCTTCGATGGGGTGGTGAGTGCACGTTTCAGCGATCAGGATTTTGTCGCCGGGACGAAGCTCGTCGACCGTAAGCGCTGCCTGCGTTTGCGCAACCAGGTCTCCCTTTAACCGCGAAAGCAGAATTGAGAAGGCCGTCAAGGGAATTGCTTCGGGAGTGAGCTTGGCCACTTTGTCAAAGACCTGCGCATCGGTCACCACAAGGCTCGGCGGATTCTTCATATTGTCGAGCGCCTGCTGCAGGCCTGCATCTTTCACCACCATGCATAGCGATTCGCCATCGAGCAGATCGCGGATTGCCTGCACCTGGAGATTCTTGATGCGCCCCTTGGGAGCTTCCTTGTCGATGGGCATTACGAAGATGGCAGTCGCGCCGGGAGCAACCAGGTCGCGAACAATGGTGGGCGATTCGTTTACATCAGCCGGCGCCAGTTGCCAGAGCAATTCGCGGAAAGCGTCGATGCCTTCGCCGGTGGTTGCGGAAAGCAGAACCGATGCCAGCTTCTCTTGCCGGAAGCGCGCGATCTGTTCGATTGTGGGCTGGCGCAAATCCGCCTTGTTCAAGGCGACCGCAACGGGGATATTGTGTGCGCGCAACTCGGCAAGCAGTTTTTCTTCAAACTCGCCCCACACTCCGGCTTCAGTTACCAGCACGCCGATGTCGGCGCGGGCAATGGCCTGGCGCGTCTTTTCGATGCGCTGCGCTCCCAACGCGCCCACGTCGTCAACGCCCGCGGTATCCACAAAAAGCACGGGCCCGATTGGCTGGAGTTCCATCGGCTTCTCAACCGGATCGGTCGTCGTGCCGGGAAAATCGGAAACGATCGATACCATCTGCTTTGTAATCGAATTCAGCAAACTGGATTTGCCGACATTTCTGCGGCCGAAGAGCCCGATGTGCAAACGGAATCCCTTGGATGTTGCGCGCTGCATGTTGCCTCCCTTTTGTCTAAACAAAAACGTCGCGCTCGCCCCGCCGAACCTGATTGAGCATCGGCAAGGTGCAAGCAGTTTGCTGGTTGTCCATATGCTGCAGCTCAATCGAGATCAGCTTTTCGCCAGCTGATTTCGCGACCGGCCCCGCGTAATCGCACAGATATTCGAGAAACGTCGAGAGGGCATTTGGCTGGCAGTGATACTTGATCTCGCCGGGCTTGGCCAGATCCATAAAATCCTGGCCGGTGCGCCCAAGGCGATAGCAGGCGGTGCAGAACGACGGCGTATAGCCGAGCGCAACAACATCGGCAACAACTTCTTCAACGGTGCGATGATCGCCCAGCTGGAACTGACTTCCATTGGGATCGCCTTCGCCATCTTTGTATCCACCGGGATCGGTGCGGCTGCCCGCCGAAATCTGCGAGATGCCAACTTCAAACGTCTGCCGCCGCACTCCGGCCGTCTCGCGCGTCGACATGATCATGCCTGTGTAGGGCACTGCGAGACGCATGATGGCGATCAGCTTGATAAAGTCCGCGTCGCTCATTGCATGTGGAGGCGCCGCGGCCAGCGTTGAACCCACCGCGGGCTCGATGCGCGGAAAACTAAGTGTGTGTGGACCGACGCCGAAGGTCTCTTCAAGGTGACGGATATGCTGCATCATCGCGAGCGTTTCGAAGCGCCAGTCGTAGAGCCCGAAGAGAAGCCCCATGCCGACGTCGTCGATCCCCGCTTCCATGGCGCGATCGAAGGCTGTTGCGCGCCAGTCGTAGTCCCGCTTCTTCCCCTTCAGGTGAACGGCAGCATAAGTGGGCCGGTGATAGGTCTCCTGAAACAGTTGAAACGTCCCGATACCGGCTTGCTTCAGCAGCTTGAAGCGTTCAACATTCTGCGGCGCCAGGTTGACATTCACACGCCGAATTTCGCCCGGACCGACGCGGGTTGCGTAAATGGTGGCGATGGAATCGGTGATGTATTCAAAGCCGCGCGGGGGCAATGCCTCGCCGGCGACTACGAGAACGCGCTTGTGCCCCTGGCGGATAAGGATCCGCGTTTCTTCGGCAATTTCTTCCTGCGTGAGGGTGCGCCGTTTGACTTCAGTGTTGGTGGCTCGGAACGCGCAATAGGTACACTCGTTGGCGCAGCGATTCGAAATATACAACGGCGCAAAGAAAACCAGCCGCGAACCGTAGATCTCTTCCTTGATGCTCTTTGCCGTCGTGAAGAGTTCGGCCAGCAGCTCGGCATCTTCCACCAGCGTCAGGCAGGCCACTTCCTCCATCGTCAGGCCATGCATTTCGCGCGCCTTGGCCAGCAGTTCGCGCACGCGCAGCCGGCTGGGCCGCGCGTCCACTTTCAGTAAGCCGTCGATTTCTTCCGGGTTGATAAAGTCCGCACGTTCCACAGCCATCTCAACATTCTCCTTGTCGTGCTTCGGCCAGCTCGCTAATGCTTTCCGTGGTTGTCTTCGCTCTCAATACTGTTCTCAAGAATTTCAATTACATTTGCGGCAAGGCATTGATGAACATGCTCGCCGTCAACGATCGCGTTGGGTCCGCACTCGCACTCTTCCATGCAGAAAGCGGCGCGCACATCGATCTGGTTTTCGAGCCCCGTCTCCTGCACGTGGTAGAGCAAGGTGTTCAGCACCTCCTGCGAACCTTTCAAGTAACAATTGGTTCCCAGGCAGACGCTTACCTTGGTCTTTCTGCTTCCCTTTGCCTGCATCAGCGGCAGAACCTCGTCCAGGATGCGGTGCCGGCTTTGGAAAGTTGTGTGCAGCAGATGATGCGCCTTTTCACCGCCGATATCGCCGAGGAATTTGGTGTAGCATTCGGTGACGACGACGTTGTCCTGCGACTTGTGCAGTTGCAGCATCTTGTCGGCTTCGTAGAGACCCTTGGTCCTGAGCGCGCGCACATTGCGTGACTGGTTCACCGGCTGACCAGCGCCGCCGATGCATCCCCCGGGGCACGCCATTATTTCAATCAGGTCATAATCGCACTTGCCCGCGCGTACCTGCTCCGCAACCACTCGCGCGTTCCGCAGTCCGTGAACCACGGCCAGCTTCAGTTCCGTGCCATCGACCGTGACCCTGGCTTCGCGCAAACCCGATTCGCCCCGGACTTCCTGGAAGTCGATGCGGTCAAGCTTGCTGCCTTTCAGCTTCTCACCGGCGTAGCGCAGCACTGCTTCCATCACGCCGCCGGAGTTGCCGAAGATCACTCCGGCTCCGGTGTAGAAGCCGAACGGCATGTCAAACGATTCCGTCTCCAACGAATTAAAGATGAGTCCGGCCGACTGAATCATGTGCGCAAGCTCTTGCGTGGTCAACACGTGGTCCACGTCAGGATCGCCATTCACTCCAAGCTCTGGCCGTTGCGCCTCAAACTTTTTAGCAGTGCAAGGCATGATGGCAACAACTTTTACATTCTTGCGATCGACCTTCAGTTGATCGGGCGCCATGGCTTTAATGAGCGACCCGAACATAGCCTGGGGCGAACGGCACGTGGAGAGATTCGGAAGCAGCTCGGGGAAATACTGCTCGGCATACTTCACCCAGCCTGGGCAGCACGATGTAAACATCGGCAGCTTGCCGCCCTCGCTCTTGCGCTTCAGAAACTCAGTACCTTCTTCAACCACCGTCAGGTCGGCGGCGAATGCGGTGTCGTAAACCTGGTCAAAGCCCAGCCGCCGCAGCGCCGCGGCAATCTGGCCCGTGGTAATCTCGCCCGGCTTCAGGCCGAAGCACTCGCCGAGCCCCACGCGAACCGCCGGCGCAATTTGCACCACAACGGTCATCTCAGGATCGGCGAGCAGCGACCACACCTCGTCGACCTCCGGCTTCGGGGTCAGCGCGCCGGTGGGACACACGCTGGCGCATTGGCCGCAGTTCACGCATTCCACGTCGCCCAGCTGCTTGCCGAATGCTGGCGTCACGCATACGTCGTGGCCCCGATGCGCAAAATCGATGGCGCCGATGCCCTGAATCTCAGAGCACATGCGCACACAATCGCCGCACAGGACGCACTTGTTCGGGTCGCGGATGAGCGACGGCGATGAATCGTCGATGGGCACAGGCGCGTGCACTGGCTTGAAACGCACCTTGCGAATGCCAAGCCGCTGCGCCAGCATCTGCAGCTGGCAGTTTGCGCTTCGCGCACAGGTGGGGCACTGCTGGTCGTGGTTGGCCAGCAGCAATTCCACGGCTATGCGGCGAATCTCGCGGATCTCCGGCGTGGTCGTCTGGATCTTCAGGCCCGGCTCCGGAGGCGTGGAACACGCGCCCATGATGCCGCGACCCTCCACCTGCACCAGGCAGAGCCGGCAGGCACCGTAAACGCTCAGCTCAGAGTGGTAGCAAAACGTTGGCAAATCGATCTCTGCCTTGCGCACCAGTTCCAGCAGGTTGCGTTCGCCTTCAATCAGCACTGTCTTGCCGTCAATCGTCAATGTTGGCTGCGTAAGCTCTTTCACTGGCTAAACTCCCTCTACGGCTTGCAGCTTGCAGGCCGTGGCGCACGCCCCGCACTTGATGCAAAGTTCCGGGTCGATATGGTGAGGCTTCTTCTTTTCGCCCGTGATGGCGCCGGTTGGGCACGATTTGATGCACAGGCCGCAGCCCTTGCAGCGTTCGGCGCTAATCTCGGGCTTCAGCAGCGCTTTGCAGCGCCCCGTACGGCACCGCTTCTCGAAGATGTGTTCCTCATATTCTTTGCGGAAGTAACGCAGCGTTGACAGCACCGGGTTGGGCGCGGTCTTGCCCAATCCGCACAACGAACCCACTTGCACGGCGCGGCCAAGCTTCTCAAGCAGAACCAGCGTACCTGCGTCGGCGCGCCCTTCAATTACGTCGTCGAGCAATGCCAGCAGCTGCTTGGTGCCTTCGCGGCAAAGCACGCATTTGCCGCACGACTCGCGCTGCGTAAACTCCATGAAGAATCGCGCGATGCTCACCATGCAGGTGCGCTGGTTCAACACCACCAGGCCGCCGGAACCCACCATTGCGCCTACCGCGCGCAACGAATCGTAGGCAAGCGGCAAATCAAGATGTTCTTCAGTCAGGCATCCGCCCGAAGGGCCACCGATTTGAACAGCTTTGAAGCCGTTCTTCATCGGCTTGCCGCCATCGTCGGTTACGCCGCCGCTGATTTCCAAGACGATTTCGCGGAGCCTGGTTCCAAAGGGCACTTCGACAAGGCCGGTGTTTGCCACGTGCCCGGTGAGTGCAAAAGTTTTGGTTCCGGGCGACTCCGGTGTGCCGATGCTGCGAAAAGCCTCGGCGCCTTCGTTGATAATGCGCGACACGTGGGCGAGCGTTTCAACATTATTGATGATGGTCGGCTTGCCCCAGAGCCCGCTTTGCGCAGGGAAGGGCGGCTTGGGGGTAGGCATGCCACGCCGGCCTTCGATTGAGGCGATCATTGCGGTTTCTTCGCCGCATACAAACGCGCCGGCGCCCTCCATTACGTCGCATTTCAACGAGAGCCCGGTACCGAACACGTTGCTGCCCAGAATTCCTTCGCGCTCTGCATCGGCAACCGCGCGCTTCATGCGCTCGACGGCAAGCGGGTATTCGGCACGCACATATACCAGCGTCTGGTCGGCCCCTATGGCGCGGGCTGCAATCATCAGCCCTTCAATCACGCTGTGCGGATTGCCCTCCATCACTGAGCGGTTCATAAACGCGCCCGGATCGCCTTCGTCTCCGTTGCAGATTACATACTTCTTGGCCGCTTTCTGAATTCGCGCCGCTTCCCACTTGCGTCCCGTCGGGAATCCGCCGCCGCCGCGCCCCCGCAGTCCTGACGCGCTGATCTGCTTGCAGATCTCATCAGGAGACATCTCGAGAAACGCCTTCTTCGCAGCCGAATAGCCGCCGTGCAAGATAAACTCGCGAATGTCTTCAGGATCGAGGAATCCGCAATCCTTTAACACGCGCCTGTCCTGCCTGGCGTAAAAAGGATTGTCCTCAAGGCCTCGGCAGTGCCGGCGCGTCGCGGGATCCTTATAGAGCAGCCGGTCGACAACCTCGCCTTTGGCCAGCGTCTGCTCCACGATCTCGGGCACGTCTTCCACGCGCACCTTGGTATAGAGAATGCCGTCGGGAATCACCGTGACCAGCGGGCCCATCTGGCAAAATCCCTGGCAGCCGCTCTTCGACAGGCGCACGTCCCGGTCTCCGGCTTCGGGCCGCAGCTCGAGAACAACATTCAGCCCCGCTCCATCCATCTCTTTGCGGAAGCGTTCAAATACCTTCATCGCGCCGTTCGCCATGCAGCCGGTTCCGGCACACAGAATCACGCGCCGCATCGCCGTCGGCCCCTCATGCGGATTCTGAAACTCGTCAAGAACAACCAGGTCATCGCTAGTAGACATGGGCTTCTCCATTTACCGGCGTCGCGACTGCCAGCGAATCACCGGCGGTCTCTTGCGTCTTGATTTCGTCCACCAGGGCGACGGCTCGCGCAGGCGTCATTCCGCCATACACCTGCTCGTCGATCACCACCACCGGCGCCAAGCCGCAGGCTCCCAGGCACGCAACCGTCTCTACCGTGAAGAGCAAGTCAACTGAGGTCTTTTGCTTTTCGCTCGTCCCCAGCTTCTCGTGGATGGCGCTCAATATGGGCAACGATTGCTTCACGTGGCACGCCGTCCCGTCGCAAATCCTGATGACGTGTTTTCCCTTGGGCGCCAGGGCGAAGTGAGCATAGAACGTGGCCACTCCAAACACGCGGGCTGGAGGCAGATCGAGCGATGTCGCCACGAAGGTGAGCACTTCTTCAGGCAGGTATTGGTATTCATGTTGTACCGCCTGCAAAATCGGGATCAGCCCGGACGGCCGGTAATCGTGCCGCTCCAGAATGCTGCATACTTTTCGAAATTTTCCAGCGCGATCAACCGCAACGTGCGCAGTGGCCATTAGTGCGAGCCCCCATCTGGTTGGAGTGAGATATTGAAACGCTGTGCCAGCTTCCAGGAAAGCGAAGCCAGCGAAGAGTAAAGATCTTCGTTGTGAACGATGATTTGCGGCGGCAACTTGAGCCGCACCGGCGCAAAGTTCCAAATGGCCTGAATGCCACCCGCAACCATCTCTTCCGCAATCGCCTGGGCGTGTTCGGCAGGCGCCGTAATAATGCCCAGGTGGATGCTCATCCTCTTGGTAAGATCGGCAAGTTTATCCAAAGGAAGAATCATCTTCCCGTAAACCCATTGGCCGATTTTTTCCGGGTCGGTATCGAAAGCCGCCACAATCCGCAGGCCGAAATTGGAAAAGCGCTCGTGCCCCAGCAGAGCCGTGCCCAGGTTGCCGGCGCCGGCCAGGAACGCCTCATTTACGTTGTTCCAGCCAAGGAACGTCTCGATTGCGGCCATCAGTTCCGGCACGGCGTACCCTGTTTTTGGCTTGCCCACGATGCCGGTGTATTGCAGATCCTTGCGCACCTGCACCGGCACCAGGTTCAGGTCGAGCCCGATGGCACTGCAGGATACTGTTTTGATTCCCTTGGCTTTAAGCTCGCTCAAGTAGTGATGGTATTGAGGCAGGCGGCTCAGGCTGGGCTGAGGGATTCCCGCCCCTGCGCGCCTTTCAGCGCCACCATCCGATAAGTTTTTATCGATATCCAAATACCGACATTAGGCTCGAGCGACTTTCCTAACCGTGACAGTGGTCACGAATAGTGGTTCCTCGTCTCGCAATGCGGAATTTGTTCTATTTATCCAGACACATGCCCTTCGGGTCCGAACGAATCTACGCCGCCGGGGCTTACTTCTCCACCACAGCCTTCGACAAATTCCGCGGCCGGTCCACATCGATGCCGTGCTCGATGGCCATGTAATACGCGAACAGCTGCAGCGGAACCACTTCGAGAATCGGCAGCAGATATTCCGACGCCGGCCGCACGGGAATGCAGTCGGTCACGAGCGCAGGAACTTCATCGTCATCGGCGTTGGCAATCGCGATCACGCGCGCGCCCTGCTCTTTCATGTCGGCGAGCAGTTGCAGCGTTTTCTCATAGCGCCGGATTGACGCGGCCAGTTTGCGATCGACCGTGGCAACTACCACCAGCGGCACGCGATCGCTTACCAGCGCGTTGGGCCCGTGCTTGAGCTCGCCCACGGGGTAGCCTTCGGCGTGCACGTACGACGACTCCTTGAGCTTGAGCGCGCCCTCGCGCGCAATGGCGTAATGGATGCCGCGGCCGAGATAGAGAAACGTGGATGCGCTCGCATAGCGCGCGGCGAGACTCTCGGCCTGCTCGCGCCAGCCGTCAAGCTGCGCCTCAAGCGCGTCGGGAACGGCCTTCAGCTCCGGAATCAGTTCGCCCAGATCGGCCGCGCTCATGCGGCCCAGGTGCGCACCCTCATACAACGCGAGCAGATAGAGCGCCGCAAGCTGGCAGGTAAAGCTCTTGGTGGCCGGGACCGCTTTCTCGCGCCCGGCCGCGAGCGTCATCGAGACGTCGGCCTGGTGAGCCATGGTGGATGCCGGCGCGTTGGTGATGGCCAGCGTCTT
>Ga0182016_10002200_pt1 | contig 23154 bp, 19 predicted proteins | sample 712S2MmetaG_FD_120491 | JGI IMG/M metagenome (GOLD analysis project Ga0182016, IMG submission 120491) | Permafrost microbial communities from Stordalen Mire, Sweden - 712S2M metaG | ecosystem: Environmental > Terrestrial > Soil > Wetlands > Permafrost | place: Sweden: Stordalen | collected... | reverse complement strand
CATGGACATAACGCCAACCGTACGTCCCATATCGTCGCGGCAATATCGCCGACCACGCGCTCCCAATAACTCGTTCAACATCCGAAACCGCCAGACCGACCCACGGATGGGTCAGAAGACCCGGAACTTGACCGGGCCAGTCTCGACGCCCAGGCAGCCGCCCAGCTCGGCCAGGCTCGGCAACTGGTAGGAGCCGGCACCCTCGTGGTCGAAGATCTCGACCAGGAGCCGCACGAGCAGCAGGCGGAACCTGTTGTCCGGCCACGGCCCGGTACGGGGACGCACGAAGTGGCGGTAGTTGGAGATCACGTAGTTGAAATGGACGAAGTCTTCGGTGGGCGACACCGCGATCAGGGCCGGGTCGCTCAAGGCCTGGGGGTAGAAGGTGGTGTCGAACATGTGGTGCTCGCCGAACATCTCGTTTTGATGGGCCATGTGCAGGACGGGCGGGAACGAACGCAGCCAGGCCACCTGAGCGCACAGCTCCCAGGTGGCGGCCAGCTCCCGCCCGTGCTCGGCGAACCATGGGTCCCAGGGCGGGCTGATACCGAGGCACGCCAGTTGGCGCTGCCGGCACATCTCGAACTGGCGCCTATGAAGATCCCGGCTCATCAAGAACAGGTCGGCATCGTGCAACACGATGTGGGTGCCCAATGAGTGGCTGACGCCGGCGATCAGCTGCGAAGCGTGGTTGCGGCCGGGGTTCCCCAAACGGGGCAGCACCCAGCGCTCGGGGACCGGCAGTGGTTGCAGGCGGAGCGCACCGGGCCAGTCGGGTCGCGCTTGCGCCACGATGTCTTTCACCAAAGGGGTGACCCGGTCGGGTACGACGAGGGTCTCGAGCCTGGAGGCGGGATCCTGGTGCCGGCAGACGGCGAGGGCCAGCCGCAGGAACACAGGCAGGTCCCCGGGCACCGGGACCAGCAGGGAATAACCATCGGAACTAGCGCCGCGTTTGGGCCACCTCCGATAGCGGGCCTGCCAGTAGCGGGGGCCGAGACGGACCGGGTCACGCATGCACGTCCTCCAGGACTGGGCGAGCTGCCGCGTCAATTAGCATAGAGCTGCAAGGGTCATTTTCCGACCATGCTGCCCCACTGCTAGTCGGGCACCCCTGTCCGGTCTAGGCCCCAAATCAACTTATGGACATCTCAACGCTCAGGCCCGACGAGCTTTCGGACGCCGAACTCGCCGCCTGGCACCGCCTCCAGTTCTCGGGGGCGGGCTTGGACAACCCTTTCCTGTCGGCGCGCTTTGCCCGTGCCGTCGGGCACCATCGCCCCGACACCCGGGTCGCCATCATGCGTGACCAGGGCGAGCCCGTGGCCTACCTGGCCTATCAGCTCCGGCCCCTCGGGGTGGCCCGGGCCTTGGGCATGGGGATCTCCGACGCGCAGGCGGTTATCTGCGGCCCTGGCTTACGCTTCGACCCGGTCGAGATCCTGCGCTGCGCCGGCATCGGCGTGTGGGACTACGACCACCTGACCAGCAACCTCGATATTTTTTCCCCCTTCGCCTTTTACAACACCAATGCGCCCGTGATGGACATAACCGGGGGCTACGAAGCGTACATGCGCCAGGACGACAGGGCCGGCCACCGCCTCATGCGCTCGACGATGCAGAAACGGCGAAAGTTGGAACGTGAGCAAGGAAAACTCGAGTTTGTCTTCGAGTCGTCCGACCGTGACGCGCTGGCCCGCTTGATCAGCTGGAAATCGGCTCAATACCTTCGCAACGGGCGTTTCGACCGGTTCTCCCGGCCCTGGGTCGCCGGGGTCGTAAAAGAGCTGGCCTGGTCCGACGACCCCTGGTGCCGGGGCAGCGTTTCCACCTTGACGGCCGGGGGCCGCCTGGTGGCCGCCCACGTCGGTATACGGACGCCCGGCCGGTTGTCGCTGTGGTTCCCCGCCTACGACCCCGAGCTCGGCCAGTACTCCCCCGGCATGCAGCTGTTCCTGTTCATGGCCGAGGGCGCCGCCGGCCGAGGCGTGGCCCTGCTCGACTTGGGCGTGGGCGACGAGGCTTTCAAGCAGTCGCTGGCCTCCTGGTACTACCCGGTGAGCTGCGGGCAGGTACAAGCGAGGCCCTTTTTCGGGTGGGCGCACCACATGACCAGGCGGGCGCTGCGCAAGTTGGACAACATCGTGGGCGGTCACCCGGGCCTTCGCGACCACCTGCCTAGTTCGCTGTCGGGGGTTGACCGGGTGCAGTAACGCCCGCCCCGGCCTCGGCGGCGGGCAAAGGTCGGCGGCGGACCTGGCGTCGGAACGTCCACAGCTTGGTGAGCGCAGCGGCCCGGGCCGGCCGGGACATGAGCCAACTCCCGTGGCGCGCCACCTCTCCCCAGTTGCGCTGCGCCCGCGCCGCCTGCATGTCGTCCCACGTGTCCACCACGACCAGGCATTCGCGTAACGCCGGCGTCAACCACGGCCGCCCGGGGTACTTGTCCAGGACGTGGTTGGACGCGGCCAGCATCGAGCTGCGGTCCTTGCTCATCTGCCCCGGGTGCACGGCGTACATGCAGGTCACTTCGGGGAGCAGGGCTCCGGTCCCGCGCTCGAGCACCCTTAGCCAGGCGTCGAGGTCCTCCAGGTACCGCAATTGGCGGTCGAAGCCGCCGACGTCGACAAGGATGTCACGGCGCACCATCGTGGCGCTGGCCGTGAAGGAGTTCTCCGGGAACACCAACCGGGCCGGCGAGCGCACGACCTCGGGCGAGCCGGTGGGCGCGCCGTGGAGGCGGGGCCGGTCATCGCCCACCGTGATGCTCGAGCCCGCCACCATGACGTGGCCGTCGCGCCGCGACCACAGCGTCTCGAGATGGTGCGGGAGCCATTGGTCGTCGTCGTCGAGCAGGGCTACCCACTCGGCGCCCTCCGCCGCCCGCAGGCCGTCGTCGCGGGCCGCCGCCAAGCCCTCGTTCTGGGGCTTTTCGATGACGCGGACGCCGAGAGCGCGGGCCAGCTCGGCCGTCCCGTCCTTGGAGCCGTCGTCGACCACGATCACCTCCAGGGGCCGGACGCCGCGCTGGCCGAACACCGAGCCCAGGGCCCGCTCGAGGCGGTCCTTGCGCCGGTAGGAAGGGACCAGGACGGTGACCGGTACTTGTTCCAATCTCATCTCCTCGCTACGGCTGGCGGCGAGCGGCCGGAGCCATCTCGTCAAGGACCTGGGCCACCTGGGCGGCGCAGCCGACGACGTCGAAAGCCTGCTCCACCTTGGCCCGGCCCGCCCGGCCGAGGCTCTCCCGTAGGCCCGCCGAACCGGCCAGCTTCCCGAGCGCGCCGGCCAGTTCGTCGACGTTGCCTGGCGCTACGAGCAAACCCGACACGCCGTCCTCGACGAGCTCGGGGACACCCATGACCCGGGTGGCGACCACCGGGCAGCCTGTCGCCATGGCTTCCATGAGCACGATGGGCAGCCCCTCGGCGAAACTGGGCAAGCAGAAAATGTCCGCCCGAGCATAATAATCCGCTATGTCGTCCTGGCCCACGGCGCCGGCGAAGCTCACCCTTTGTGCCACCCCTCGGCGCTCGGCGTGCTGGCGCAACGAAGCCTCCAGCGGGCCGGAGCCGACAATGGTCAGGTGCACGTCGGCCCCCCCCTCGACCAGGGCCCCGATGGCGCTCACCAAGACATCCAGTCCTTTTTGGGGCGCCAGTCGGGCCACGCACAGGACCGATAGGGCCCCATCGGGCGGTGGCGCAGGGCGGTACTGGTAGCGGGCCAGGTCGGTCCCGCAGTGGACGACGCTGAGCTTGCCCCAGTGGTCGGTGCCGGTCAGGTACATGAGCTGGGACTTCGTGTACTCGCTTATGCAGATGACGCCGTCGGCCCGCTCGACCTTGCGGGCCAGGTTGAACCTTTCGGTCGAGTAGAGCTCGGTGGGCCCGTGCATCGTGAAGCTCCAGGCCCAGCCCAGGCGGGGCTGCGCCATCCGGCCGAACGAGCAGGCCAACCAGCAGACGTCGGCCGCCACGTTGGCCATGTGGGCATGCAGGTGCCGGGCCTCGGCCTTGTCGGCGTGGTCCCAAAGGTAAATGGCCTCGGCAAAGTAAAACAACTGCCAGACAGGTCCTTTCCACCCCGGGGGGGCCGACCCGACCGCCTCGGCCAGGGCCCTGCCGTAGGCGACGGGGTGCCAACCAGCGGCGCGCAGGTGCGCGCCCACGAAGGCTCGCCGGTCGAGGGGCAGGATGGGCCAGGTCCGCTCGGCCTCTTCACGGTCCGCGGTCGCCAATAGTTCGCCCGGGTCGGCCCGGCGCACCGAGACCGTCTCGACGTCCGTCCCGCCCGCCCGTAGAGCCAGCACCTCGCGCAAGATGAAGGTGTGCGAGACGGCGGGATAGCGGCTGGTCACATAGACCACCCGGCGCCCGCCCTCGCCCTGGGCGGGGACCGTGCCCCTCCCTCTGGCGCTTTCATCGCGCTCCCAACCGGGCCCGGCAGCGCCCGCTGCCCGGCGGCGGGCGAGCATGTTCACGGCCACGTACACGGCCACGGAGGGGGCGAGGCGGGGCTGGCGGGCCAGGCGCAGGACCGTCTTCGCCCCCGACGGCGGCGCAGCGGCGCGGGCCAGGCCTGAGCTGGCCAGCTCACGGTTGCCACGGTAGACCCGGGTCCTCATGGCCAGAAGCCCCCGCAAGCGGCGAGGGGGGTGGACGACGAAGCTGGCGTCGCCGACCGACCTCAGTTCGGCCGGCTCGAACTGCTGCTGGACGAACTGGTCGTCCGCCGTGAGCTCGGGGAACTCGCCGAAGCGCGCCCGGCCCTGCTCGGACAGGGCGTAGACGCCGCTGCCCACCATGTCAAGGGCACGGTAAGGGACCTCTTTCCACACGTCGTAAAAGGCCCGGATCGGCCACGTGCGGTCCGCCACGTCGAAAAAAGGCCTCGGTGCCGCGCACATCACGGTCCCCTCTTCCAGGACAGCGGCCACTTGGCGCACGGCGTCGACGGAAAGTTCGATGTCGGCGTCCAGGTAGAACCGAGGGAAGTACCGGGCGGCCCGGTCGCCGGCATTCAGCGCCGCCACCTTGGACGCCACGGGGATCTCCACCACGGTGGCAAGCGGGGCCGCCCTGCGAGCCACCTCCGCCGTCTGGTCGCGGCACCCGTTGCACACCACCACCACGTCGAGCTCGCCCTCCTCGGCCCCGGCGAACAGGGCGGTCAGGCAGCGCCCGATCACCGCCTCCTCGTTGTGCGCCGGGACCACGACCGACACAGGCATTGTGCCTCCGCGCGTTTGGGTCATCAGTCCAGTCCTGAGCGGTGGCTTCCGGGGGAAAGGGCCAAATGTCCCTACAGGGGCCTTAGCACGCACTGGCCCAGCCCCCGCAGGGCCGGGCCAGCACTAATCGAGGCGCCTTCAGGATGAGCCGCTAGACCAACGGCCGCCGGCGATAGCTGAAGGCCACGACCCCACCGCCCAGGAGGATGAGGGCTAGGCCAAAGCCCAGCATCCTGCTCGAGTCCGAGCCCGTATAGGCCAGGGTGCCCGGCGTGGTGGTCGTGGTGGTGGGCGCCGTCGTCGTCGTACTGGCAGGCGCGGTCGTGGTGGGCGCGGTCGTGCTGGGCGCGGTCGTGGGCGACGTAGCCGTCGTGCTGGTCACCCCGCGGACGGCCGTGGTGGTCACGAGCGGGGCCGTCGTGGTGGGCACAACGTGGACAACCGTCGTGCTCACGACCGGCACCGTGCTCGTCGTGCCGCTGTGAGCATGCGTCCGCACGATCGTGGTGGTGACCGCGGGCGCCGTCGTGGTGGTGGCCGCGGGGGCAATGGTCGTCGTGGCGGCCGGAGCCGTCGTGGTGGTGGCCGCCGGGGCGGTGGTCGTAGTGGCGGCGGCCGCTGTAGTGGTCGTGGCCGCGGGGGCGGTGGTCGTCGTGGCGGCCGGAGCCGTCGTGGTGGTGGCCGCGGGGGCGGTGGTCGTAGTGACCGACCTGGCGTGAGTGCGGACCGTCGTCGACGTCGAGGTTGCCACCGTGGTCGTGGTGGGGGCGATGGTCGTCGTAGTCGTGGTGGCCAGAGCCGAGGTGGTCGGCACGGTCGTCGTAGTCGGCAGGGTCGTCGTGGTCGTGGTCCCTACCGTCCCAGGCGTGTTCGGGACCACCACGGTCGTCGAGGTCGTGCCGCTCGAGCCGGTGCTGCCAGTGGTGATTGTGGTGCAGGTCGGCGCAGTGGTGGTGGTCGTGCTGCTCGAGCCGGTGGAGCTGGTGGTGCTGGTGGTGCTGCTCGAGCTGGTGGTGCTGCTCGTGCTGGTGGAGCCGGTCGTGCTGGTGGTGCTGCTCGTGGTGGTGCTGCTCGTGCAGATCGGGATGGTGGTCGTGGTGCTGGTGCAGATCGGGGCGGTGGTGGTGGTCGTGCTGTTCGCGCCGCTCGAGCCGGTGGTGCTCGTCGTGCTGCTCGAGCCGGTGGAGCCGGTAGTGCTGGTGGTGGTGCTCGAGCTGGTGGTGCAGATCGGGGTAGTGGTCGTAGTCGTGGTCGTGGGCACGCCCCCGCTCCACGGCAGCTCGTTCTCAAAGGTACCGTTCACCTGGTTGGCATAGACATAGCCGATTATGTTGCCGTTGATGAAGGTGAAGTCCGCGTACGGGGCCAAGATGTTGAGCGACGGGCCGGCGGAATTGAGATTGACCGAAGTGGCGTTCGGGAAGTTGAGCACCGTGTTTGCTTCCAGAGCCTGGACGGTGGGGCCCGGTGACGCGTTGCCGGCTTCGTAAACGGACCCGTCCCAGTAGTAGGCGATCTGCAAGCAGGCGGTGCCGCTGCAGTTGACGCTGGTGTCGGGGACGTTGATGACCGTGCTTGAACCAGGAGGGACGTTCACGTAAAGGTTGCTCGTCGCGGCCAGTTCGCCGGGGGCCAGGTCGAACACGTTTTCCTGAGTGTTCGTACCGGTGAGCACGAGCGTCGGTAGCGACGGGGCGATCGTGGTGCCGGCCGTGGAGGTCAGCGCCCCCAAAGTCGCGCTCTCGCTCGTCAGCGCGGCGTTGATGGCGGAAAAGTTAGGCAAGGGGTTATTTGTCGACGCCGGCACGAGGTTAGATTCGGGCAGCGAGCAGGGCGATGGTGTGCAATAGTCGGCAGGAACGTGGGCATAATCTGAACCGCCATAAACGCCTGAATTGCCGGCGCCTATAACTGCAAGGGACCCACTAATGTTGCCCGCTGCCGCGAGCACCACCGTATTGGTCAGCATGTCGCCGAAATAGAAATTAAACCCGCTGAAATTACCGTCGACGGCCATGGCGCCCTGGACCTCGGTCGCGCTTGGCTGCCCCCGGAACGAACAGGTGGCGCTCGAGGCCACACCGGCACAGATGCTGTACTCGCTCATGCCACCGGTGTCACTGGCCAGCTGCTGGCCAACGCCGGAGGGAGATGCCGAAGCCAGGTTGCTGAAGGATTGAGCCACGCCCGCGCCCGTGAGCACCAACCCAATTAGTACAGAGGAACCGGCGATCAACCTGACCGACCGGCTCAGCTTTGACCTGCGTCTCCTGAATGCCACCGCGGGCTCTCCCTTCGAGCTTTAGGTCGCCCAATCTCAACGGGCGCCCTCGCAGGCTGATGTTAGTTGTCAATGGTGGACGTATAGCTACCCGCTTGCGCCGAATAACTCACGCGGTCACGCAGTGTACACAAATTGCCACTGGGCGCGCAATTGCTACTCGATAACGCTAAAAGCGGTGGACTAACCACAAGAAGTGAAATACGCCTTGCTTCATTGTGAATGTCCTGCTAAGACGGGGCGTCGCCAGTTGCAATGGGGCGTCCAGCCGTGCGTCCTCGCCTCCACGGGCCCCGGCTGGCGGGCCAGGGACGCGAGCGGCCCGGTAAGGTCTCCGGGGCTACCACTAAGGTCTCCGGGGCTACCAATAAGGTCTTCCGGACTACCGGTAAGGTCTCCCCGACGAAAAGGTAACGTCAGAGAGAGGAACGGGGTCAGGTTGGGGTTCGGGCGGTCTTCGAGTGCAGGTCGCGCACCGGCGCGGCCCGGCGGCCGTACAAAAAGGCCGGGACGGGCGGTGGGCACTGGCCTTGGGCTGGCCTTGGCCTCGTTCATGGCGCTCAGCCCGGTGACCGGGGCCACGGCCCTGGCGTCGGGGACAACTTTGTACGCCTACGTCGGTGGGGGGGCGCCGGGCCCCTCGCCGGCCAGCTGCCCGATCACGACGGCCCCCGCGGACCAGTGCACGCTGACCGAGGCCCTGGCCGTCGCCACCGCCGGCGACATCGTGGCGCTGGCCACGCCGGGCGCCATCGCTCACTACATCGGCAACTGGACGATCGACACTCCGGGCACGTCATCGAGCGCGCCCATCACCATCGAGCCCGCTCCCGGTGCCCTGGTGCCCGTGCTCGACGGCAACCTCGGCCTCCCCACCGGTTGTTCGACCACGAGCTGCGCGGGGCCGGTCCTCACTATCGGCACCATTGCCCGTACTGGCGTCACGTACGTGGAGAACGTCGTCTATGTCGACATCGACGGTCTCGTCCGCCATGGCCTCACGATCGAGGACGGTGACAACACCACCCCCACGCAGGGCGGCGTGGGTTCGGGCGACGGCTCGGGCGTCTTCACGCTGGGCGGGGCTATCCAGAACACGTGGGGCGGCGTGCTCGCCGTAACGGGCACCGACTTCGACGACAACACCGCAGATTTTGGCGGCGCCATCATCAACGCCAACGGCGACGGCACCGGCTCGGGCACCCTTACCGTCACCCGTTGCACTTTCACCGCCAACACGGCCGTTGATGGCGATGGGGGCGCCATCAATACCAGCGGCGGCGGCGAGAACGCCACCGGGGTGCTCACCGTGGAGCACTCGACCTTCAGCGCCAACAGCGCCCACGGCACCTCTGTCGCCAAGGGTGACGGGGGTGCCATAGACAACGGCGACGAATACAGCAGCAGCGGCGCCTTCGCCATTTCGAGCTCGACATTTATCGACAACACGGCCAGCGTCGACGGCGGCGCCATCGACAACGGTGACAACGGCGGCGGTGGCGGCGCGAGCGCCACCCCCAACACCGTGTCGGGCTCGACCTTCATGTACAACAGCGCCAGCACCGGGGACATCGACCATGGCGACGGCGGCGCTATCGACAATGCCGACCTGGGCGGCAACGGCTATGTGACGGTCACGAACTCGAGCTTCATGGGCAATAGTACGAGCGCCCGGGGCAAGCTTTCCTACCCTCGCTATACCGCCAACGGGGGTGCCATAGATAACGGCGACCACGGTGGCAAGGGCGACCTCACCGTGTCGGGCTCCACCTTCGACGGCAACTCCACCGACGCCCACCGGGGTGGCAATTCCGACGGTGGGGCCATCGACAATGGCGACGACGGCGGTGCGGGCGCCTTGACGGTGTCGGGTTCGACCTTCGAGGCCAACGCGGCCATTTCCGGTGCTTACGGCGCCCACGGTGGTGCCATCGACGACGCCGACGACGGCGGCATCGGCGTGCTGACCGTGTCGGCTTCGACCTTCGACATCGACATGGTGATAGGCGACGGCCGCGATGACGGCCCGCTCATTGAGGACCACGACTTCGGTGGCACCGGGACGGTGGATGCCGTGGCGGACATTTTCAACGGCAGCTGCGCCCACGGGTCCGGCAGAGGGGCCTGGGCCGACGGTGGCTACAACATCGGCTCCGACCGGACGTGCATGAGCGGCAGGCACCACCATGACGTCAACGACGGCGGGAGGCTCGCGGCCCTCCTGGCGCCCCTCGGCGACAACGGCGGGCCGACCCAGACGATAAGCCTGGTCCCTACCGGGAGCTCTCCGGACCTGACCATTGCCATCATCCCCGCCGGCACAGGCTTGCTCTGCCCGACGACCGATCAACGGGGGTACACCTCGGCGGCCGGTGCCAGGTGTGACGCCGGTGCCTACCAGGCGAAGGGGCGGTTAAGGCCCTCGACGTGACGTCCCGGGGCGCCCCGCGGGGCCGTCCCCTCAGGTCCGCCCCACCTCCGTCGATCGAGGTTAACCGCGCCACCTGCGTCCTCGCGGCGGTAGCGTTCGTGGCCCTCTACCGGGACTTTTCCGGTTTTGGGCCGGATGAGGTTTTTCAGGACGGCTGGGTAGAGAGCTGTAAGCTCGCCTCAGGCGGCAAACGGTCCGGCAACCAAAGGAGCAGGTCACGTGTGGTTTCGGTGGTCTTCAAGCGTAGGTAACCCCCTTAGGAGCCCGGGTGGGGGCACCAAACGGTGGGCAAAGTGTGCCGCCACGGGTATCGGCGTGGCCCTCTTGCCCTTCATGGCCCTGACGCTGGTGACCGAAGCCCCGGCCCTGGCAGGGCCTCTGCCGACGACCTTGTACGTCTACGCAACCGGCGTAACCGGCGCGGGCGCGCCCTCCGGTTGCCCCACGGAAGGCACCCCAGCCAGCGGGTGCTCATTGGGACAGGCGCTTACCCTAGTCAACGGCACCACCGGTGAAACCATCGCCCTGGAGACGCCCGGCAGCAGCGGCACGTACGACGGCAACTGGTCCCTCACGTCCACCGCGCTGACCATAGAGCCGGCCTCTGGCATTTCCAACCCAACCCTTAGCGGCCTAAACGGCCTCGATGGCTATACCGGAGCCGTTCTAAGCCTGGACCATGTGAACCTCACGGCCACCGCCCTCACCATCGAAGACGCCCACCACACCGCGGCGGGGCCGTCGGGCCCGTCTCTCGGGGGTGCGATCGACACCTACGGCGGGACAGTCACGATCTCGGTGTCCACGTTCCTTGACAACCAGGCTGCTTACGGCGGTGCCATAAACAACGCCGACGGCGACTGGGGGGCCGGGACGGCGGGGACCGTCAATGTGACGGGCTCGACGTTTACCGGCAACATCGCTACCGCAGGCGATGGGGGTGCCATTGACAACTCCGGCGGTGGCGGCGACGGCGGGATCCTCAACGTGACGGGTTCGAGCTTCCAGGGCAACCACGCGGTGGCAGTGGTAAACCCGCCGCCGCACTCCGCCATCACGGGCAACGGCGGCGCCATCGATAACGCCGACGAGTCTGGTAGTACTGGGGCCCTCACGGTGACGACGTCCACCTTCCTCCTAAACGTGGCTGCAAATGGCGGTGGCGCCATCGACAACGGCGACAACGGCGGCAACGGGACCGCCGCCAGTCCCGGCGTTACACTCTCGTCCTTTGACTCCAACAGCGCCGGCGACGGCGGCGCCATCGACAACGGCGACAACGGGGGTGGCGGCACCGTCACAGTTGGGAGTTCCACCTTCGGTACGAACACTGCCACCTTCGACGGCGGCGCCATCGACAACGGTGACAACGGCGGCAACAGCCACGTCACCGTGTCAGGCTCGATGTTCGACGGCAACTCTGTCAACGCCAGCGCCTCAAACGGCGACGGTGGTGCCATCGACAACGGCGACGATGGCGGCACGGGCACCCTTAGCGTGACCGCCTCCACGTTCTACAACAACTCTGCGGTGGGCCCTGTGTACGGCTCGCACGGTGGTGCCATCGACAACGCGGACGACGGCGGCACGGGCACTCTCACCGCCACCGCTTCCACGTTCGACCTCAACAGCGCCACTGTGGGGACGGTCATCGACAACGACGACTACACCGGCATCGGGGCAGTGCACGTCGCCGCTGACATCTTCACCTCGTCCTGCCAAGAAACCGGTGAGGGCACTTCGACATGGACTGACGGCGGCTACAACGTAGGCCCGGACGCGACATGCGAGACCGGCACCACGGGCGATAACCACAGCGCTTCTAACCTCGCGACAGTGCTCGGGGCGGGCCTGGCCAACAACGGTGGACCGACCGACACGATCGCGATCACCACGACGGGGAGCGACCCGGCCTACCGCATAATCCCGAGCGGCACATCCACGCTTTGCCCGACGACCGACCAGAGGGGTTACACCTCGGCGGCGAACACCGCTTGTGACGCCGGCGCCTACCAGTCGAGCGGCACGACAACGGGACAGACGATCACCTTTACGTCCAGTCCGCCGAGCCCTGCATATGTTGGCGGCAGCTACACCCCGACCGCCACCGCCCCAGGCGGCACCGTCACCTTCAGCCTCGGGTCGGGCGGTACCGCTGGCGCTTGCACCTACAACGCGGGCACGTTCACGTTCGCCAGCGACGGCACCTGCGACGTGGCCGCTAACCAATCCGGTGGCAACGGTTACCCAGCGGCACCGCAAAACGATCAAACCTTCTCCATAACCACTGCCAGCACTGGCGGCGGGGGCGGAGGGGGCGGAGGGGTAGCGGTTACCCCCACTCTGACTGTCACGGGACCGAACGACACCATCTACGTCGGCTCGGCCATCCCCACCCTTACGCCGACCTACACGGGCGGCACGCCCACCACGGCCGCGACCTGCACGACCACGGCAACATCGGCCAGCGCACCCGGGGTCTACCCGGTGACGTGCACGGGCGCCGTCGAGAGCGGCTTCCAGATCACCTACGTGCCGGGGACGCTCACCATCGTCACGACGACACCGGTCACGACGCCGCCGCCCGTGCCGACGCCGACGCTCTCCTTCTACCATGCCGCCGGGTCCCGGCTGGCCAGTAACCCGGCCGGTACGGGCTGGTGGGTCCTCGAGACCAGTGGCAACGTCAAGGCCTACGGCACAGCCAAGGCCTACGGCGGCTACACGGCTGGGAAGGGCAAGAACGTGCCCGTCGCCATCGCCTCCACGGCCGACGGCAAGGGCTACTGGCTTGTCGCCGCCAACGGCACCGTCCATACCTTCGGCGACGCCAACGGGTACGGCCCGACGTCCAAGCTGACCTTGGCCAAGCCCATCGTGGGCATCGCCTCCACCCCCGACGGCAAGGGCTATCTGCTGGTCAGCGCCAATGGGAGCGTCTACAACTACGGCGACGCCCATTTCTACGGCCCGACGTCCAAGCTGACCTTGGCCAAGCCCATCGTGGGCATCGCCTCCACCCCCGACGGCAAGGGCTACTGGCTGGTCAGCGCCGGTGGGAGCGTCTACAACTACGGCGACGCCCATTTCTACGGCCCCACTTCGAAGCTGAAGGTGGCCACGCCCATCGTGGGCATTACCTCGACCCCGGACGGCAAGGGTTATTGGCTCGTCGCCGCGGGCGGGGGCGTGTTCAACTATGGCGACGCCCATCCGTACGGCTCCGATGGCGGCAAGAAGGTGACCAAGGCGATCGTGGGCCTGATCGCCAGTGCCACCGGTACCTCTTACGACCTGGTCAACTCGGTGGGGGCGGCGACTCACTTCCCCTCCTGAGCGGGGCCCGCATAGCAATTACCCGGACCAGCGCCGGCCACGACAGTCCCCGTGACTGCCGGGACCGGCGCTGGCGGCGCGTAGCTAACCCTTTCTCTTAGCCTGGGGCCGGACGAGGAGGACGTAATTGAGCGAGCCGGTCGTAGCCGTCGCTGTGCCCGCGTACAATGCCGAGCCATACCTCCGGGCCACGCTGGAGTCGCTCGTCGGCCAGACGTACACACGATGGCAGGCGGTCGTGGTCGACGACGGGTCCACCGACGCGACGGGTGAGATCGCCCGAGAGATGGCCGGCCGGGACCACAGGATAAGCGTCGAACGACAGCCCAATGCCGGCGAGTGCGCCGCCCGCAACACGGCTATAACCACGTTGGCGGCCACGGGCGCCACGTACCTGGCCTGTGTCGACAGTGACGACGTCCTGGTGCCGGACGCGTTCGCCTCGCTGGTCCCCGCTCTGGACGCCCGCCCCGACGCCGTAGGGGCATACGGCCTGGCCGAGTACATCAATGCCCAGGGCACGCCGATAAGCCCGGGCGCGCACAGCAGCCTCCAGCTCCACCGGACGACGTTCCAGCCCCTGCCCCCGGTCCGGGCCGACGGCGGGGCTCTGGCCGACCGGGCCAAGGCCGCTCTCGTCCCCTTCGCCGGGCGGGCCTTAGCCCCCGATGAGGACACGGGCTTCGACACACTGGCCATCTACGGGAGCATCTGGCCCCCGGCCGTGGCCCTCGCCAGGCTCGAGGTCGTCCGCCAGATCGGCGGGTTCGACCCTTCCTTTTGGTACATGGGGGACTGGGAGTTTTTCCTGCGCATCTCCCGCCAGGGCCCGTTGGTCTTCGTCAACCGCCAGATCGCCTGGTACCGCCGCCACCCCCGCAACAGCGGCTCGAGGGACAGCGCAGAAGGGTCGCCCCTCGGGGACTGGAACATCTCCTTCCTCGCCGCCGTGGCGAACGTGCGTTACCAGGCCTGGCTGTCCCCCGCCAACACCCGGGCCCAACGCCTGGCCCTGGCCCGGGCGCACCGACGCGACGGAGTGTCCCTGGCCAAGCGCGAGACCGAAGCCCTCGGGCGCGACATCGCCCGGCTCTCGGGCTGGCGCCCGGCCCGCGCCCACCTGGCGTGGGCGAGCTATGGCTTGTGGCTAGCCGCTCACCCTAGCCCCGCTCCCCCCAACCGCAGATGGCTCCGAGCCCTCGAACGCTCCCGTCGCCCATAACATAAGCACGGTGGATGGCGCAGCGAGCACGCCAAGCGGAACATGGTCGCCCCTGGTGAGCGTCATCGTGCCCACCCACCTCGTTGACCCTCCCTACCTCGGCGAAGCGTTGGCGTCAGTCGTCGGCCAGGACTGGGCCAGCTGGGAGGTCATCGTGGTGGACGATGGTTCGGCGGCACGGACCGAGACGCTGGAGAAGCTAACCGCCGTCGACCCCCGCATAACCCTCGTGCGTGCGCCCAAGGGAGGCATTTCGCGCGCCCGCAACCTCGGCCTCGAGCACGCTCGGGGCGAACTGGTCGCGTTCTTGGACTCCGACGATTACTACTACCCCCCACACCTGTCTTGTGCCGTGCGCGCCTTCGCCCAACACGAGGAGGTGGTGGCCACCTACAGCGCCATTGCCGTGGTCTTGGGCGCCAACAAGGAGCCGTTCGAGGTCGACTCTCAGTCGGGGCCGACCAACCGCCACACGGCCCTGTCGGGAGGGAACCGCCCCTTCATCCCGAGCCTCGTCGCCCGGCGCCAGGCGGTGGAGGCCGTGGGCGGGTTCGACCCGCAGTTCGACCGCGCCCAGGACCAAGACCTGATCTTCAAGCTGCTGGGGGAGGGGCCGTGCCATTACATCAGCACCGTCACCGCGGCGTACCGCCATCACGACCAGAACGTGTCCCTCGACATCATCCGCAGCTCCGGGTACCGTGACCGGGTCCTGGCCGCCCATCGAGAGCGAGCACTGGCGTCTGGGGACACCGAGACCGTGGCCGACATCGCCCTCGGCCTGAGCCGGGCCCGTCGCTACGACGCCGGCGTGGCCGTCTCCAAAGCGTTGGCGGCGGCGAGATCAGGCGACTTCAGAAAAGCGGCCGACCTGGTCTTTTGGTCCATGCGGCGGTCCCCGTCGCAAGCACTGCGCACCGCTGGCAGCCGAGCCTGGCGCAAGCTCCTGAGCAGGCGCCGGCCGAGCGAGCTCCGGCCGAGCGGATAGGTTGCCGCCGCCAAAAGACCAGGTTTACCATGGGCGCCGTGCCCGGCCCAGAGGCGACGCCCACGGGGCCGTGGTCGCCCCTGGTGAGCGTCATAGTCCCCACCCATCTGCCTGACCCGCCCTACCTGGGCGAGACGGTGGCATCGGTAGTAGGCCAGGACTGGGCCACCTGGGAGGTCATCGTGGTGGACGACGGCTCGGCGGCCACGACCGAGAGGCTGGCGGAGCTGATCGGGACCGACCCTCGGATAAGCCTCGTCCGCGCCCCCAAGGGGGGCCTCTCCCGGGCCCGCAACCTCGCCCTCGAGCACGCCCGGGGCGAGCTGGTGGCCTATCTGGACTCCGACGACTACTGGTACCCCCACCATCTCTCCCGCGCCGTGGCCGCCCTCGCCGGGCACGAGGAGGCCATCGGCGTTTACAGCATCATCGCCCAGGTCTGGGACAACGAGAAGGAACCCTTCGAGGTCAACCGCCAATCGGGCCCGGTAGACCGTCGTACGGCGCTGTCGGGGGGCAACCGCCCCTTCATAACCACCCTGGTGGCCCGGCGTCAGGCCGTGGAGGCCGCGGGCGGGTTCGACCCTCGCTTCGACGGGGCCGAAGACAAGGACTTCATCTACCGGTTGCTGGAGAAGGGGCCCTGCCTGCGCCTCGACGACGTCACCGTCGCGTACCGCACGCACGGTAGCAACGTGTCCGCCGACCCGGTCCGCAGTTTCAAAGTCGACGCCCGGGTGCTCGCCGCCCATCGGGCCCGGGCCCTGGCCGCCGGGGACAACCAGGCGGCGGCCGACATCGCTGTCGGTCTACGTGCACTGCGGCAGTACACCGCCGGTGTCTGTGTCTCGGGGGCGATGGCGGCGACGAAGTCCCATGAGTTCACACGGGCGGCATATTTTGCCCTTTGGTCACTGCGGTGTTCCCCCTCCAAGGCCGTGCGCACGGCCGCCAGCGCGATCTGGAAGGCGGCACGTTAAGCTCTCGAGGGCGCTAGCCCGCCGGGCGGCTCAGCCCACCAAGCCGCTCAGCCCGCCTGGCCGCTCAGCCCGCCTGGGCGCCGTCAAGTCTTTCGTCCAGCCGGTCGAGGACGGTGCCGTCGAGTTCCTCGTCGAACTTGCGGGCGAAATGGGCCCCCGAGCCGGCCAGGGCGGGGAGGTCGCCCGCGGTGAGGATGTCCGGGCTGTCCTTGCCCTCCCAGCGGATAAAACGTCCGTTGCCAGGGGCAAAGCTCAGGCCGCCGGCGTTGCCCAGGATGGTCTGGAAGCAAGCCTCGTCGGCGATGGGCACGTGGCGGAAGAAAGACATCACCGGGCGAGGAGCGGCCAGAACGGTGGCCACGGCCCGGGCCGACAGCGACATCCATGAGCTGCCGGTGTAGATCGGCATACCGAGACCGTCAGGGCGCAGGACCCCCCACCACAACTGGTCCCGCTGGTGGAAGTGCACGAGCCGGGGCAGGGGCGGGTCTCTCCTCGACCAGTGGACGCCCGGGATCTTGGGGGCGACGCGGCGGTCGAGGGCAAAAAGCAGCCGTCCCGCCTCGGACAGGCACCACCACCGGTACGAGTAGCGTCGCATCGCCTCGGGCCACATCACGACGCCATCACGAACTAGGGGCCGGATGTCCGCCCAGACGTCGAAGCGGGCCAGTTCGCGCTCCAGCCCGCCCACGTGGCACAGCGGGTAGTCCTGGGCGGAGATCAGGACCACGTAAGAGCAGTGCAGTTGCTCGGTGGCAATGCGCATCATGTCGATCAACAACTGGACCTGGTCGAAGCCTCCCCAGTGCACCGGGCGTTCGGCGACGAGGGTGAGCCGCGGCCCCGCCAGTTCGCCGACGTCGAAGCGCGCCTGGCGCTGGTCGAGGTGCAACACGACCTGGCCGGTGGGGTCGTCGTGCAGCAAGCGGCGGACGAGCCGGCGGGTCTGGCCGGGCGGGACGTAGGCACCTATGCAATAGCCGATCACGGCGGGACGGCCGGGGGACTAGAAGCTGGGCTTTCGCTTAGCGCAGGACCCGCTGGCGGCTGTAGATGAGCTCCCAGCCCGACGCCTCGCGGGCACTGCGGGCCTTGGCCAGGACGGCGTCGGTAGCCGCATCTTCGGGTACCGCCCCGGGGGGGACCGGCGCCCGCAGGGCCTTGGCTTCAGGGTCCTTTTCGCCCAGGGGCCCTTGGGCCTGAGCGGCGTTGCTGATGGCGTCGGCCAGCGTGCCCAGGAAGTGCCGGGCCACCCCTTGCGCCTCCTCGAGCGTGGGCCGCTTCTCCAGGGCCCAGCGGTGCCGGCCGTCGCCCAGCTCGATGAAAGGTTGCCAGCTGCCCGCCACGGCGACGATAAAGACGTCGGAAACGCCGAGCACCGCCAGGCACCGCCACGCCTCGGCCGGCGCCAGGCTTTGCCCGGCCCGCCGAGCGCGGTATATGGCTATATTGCCGGCGTCGAGGGCAAAGCGGTAGAGCCAATGGCCCCTGTCAATATGTACCGAACTTTCACCGTTCACCCCAGGGCTCCCGAAAGTAGGGCTAGCACCGTACGCTAGCCAATTGCGAACATTTGGCAAAGGTCTTCACTTACTCCTGTTCAAGCATGCTAGTCAGCCGGGCTGCGAGCCCCGTGTAGGTCGCCGGCGTAAGTGCCAAAAGGCGCTGCCGCGCCTCCGCAGGGAGGTCGAGCTCGCGCACAAAGTGCTGCAAATCCTCACGGGTCAGAACTCTGCCCCGTGTCAAAGCCTTCAGCCGCTCATAGGGTTCTTCGACTCCATAGCGGCGCATCACCGTCTGCACGGCTTCGGCCAGCACCTCCCAAGCTTGGTCAAGGTCGGCGGCCAGAGCGGCGGGGTCGGGCGCCGTCCGAGCGACGCCCCGCCGGGCCGAAAGCACGCCTAGCCCCAAATAACCAAACGCGCTACCGATATTGCGCAAGGCGGAAGAATCGGAAAGATCCCGCTGCAGACGCGATATAGGCAACTTCTCACAGAGGTGGCCGAACAATGCACGGGCAAGGCCGGCATTTGCTTCGGCGTTCTCAAAATCGATCGGGTTCACCTTGTGGGGCATAGCCGAGCTCCCCACCTCCCCTTCGACCAGCTTTTGGCGCAGGTACCCCAAGCTCACGTAGGACCACATGTCCCGGCAAAAGTCGATGAGCACGGTGCCGAACCGGCTCAGCGCCCCGAAAAGCTCGGCCATCCAGTCGTGCGGCTCGACCTGGGTGGTGAGCGGCGCCCATTCGAGGCCCATGCCCTCGACGAACGAACGCGTCAGCGCCAACCAGTCGACCTCGGGGTAGGCGACGACGTGGGCCGCCAGCGTCCCGGTGGCACCGCCCCATTTGCCCGGGACGACCACCGCTTGCGCCGAGCGCAACTGGCGCTCCCAACGGGCGACGAAAACGGCCAGCTCCTTGCCCAACGTCGTGGGGGTGGCGGCCTGGCCGTGGGTGTGGGCCAGCATGGGCAACGCGCCGTGAGCGAGGGCCAGGTGGCGCACGTCGCCCACGAGGGCGTGGGCGCCCGGTAACCACACGTCGGCCAGCCCCGCCCTGATCATGCGGGCATAGGCCAGGTTGTTGACGTCCTCGGACGTGGCCCCGAAGTGGGCGAACTCCGCCCGCGCCGCCGGCCAGCCCAGGTCGGCGGTGAGCCGGCGCTTCAGGTAGTACTCGACGGCCTTGACGTCATGGTTGGTCCGGGCCTCGATCTGCTTGACGGCGGCGGCGTCAGCCTCCGCGAAGGAAGCGGCCCAGTGCCGGAGGGTGGTGTGATCGGCCTCCGACAGCGGGCCGAGCTCGGCCATGCCGGGCCAGCCGGACAAGTGCACGAGCCAGGCCACCTCGACGGCGAAACGTTCCCGGATGAGGGCGGCCTCGGAAAAAACGGCGGCGTAAGGCTCCATCTGCCGGCCGTAGCGGCCGTCGAGAGGAGATAGCGCCCGCAACCGCCACTCGGCCGCCGTGAAGGCCCTGCCCGTGGCCTCGCCGTCCCCGCCGCCCTCTTGTACCGTCATCAGACCTCCCGCGGGCATCAGACCTCCCGCGGGCGACGTTACCGCCAGACCGGGCCGGCGAGGGTGAAGGCCGGGCGCATTTCGTTGACCATGTTTCGGTGACCATATTTCGGTAAGCATGTAGTGGTGCGCCATGACCCAAGCACCGTCGTGCTGGCGGTGAGCGCGGTGGCCGCTTTGGCCCTGACCGGGCTCAGCCCAGCGCGCCCTGCGCCCAGCGCCCCTATCGCCGGCGCCCCTACCGCCGGCGCCCCTATCGCCGGCGCCCCTATCGCCGGCGCCCCTATCGCCAGCGCCATCGCCGGCCTGGGCTCGGGCTCTTCGGTCGTGGGCCTCGTCCTGTCCGGACGGGGGGCCAGCCTCTACCCGCCCCTGAGCCCGACCGACAAGGCCTACAGCACCGACTGCCAGTCCCTCGTCGACCCCGGCTTCACCGGCAAGTGCGCCGTGGTCAGCGGCGCCCAGGGCACGGTGGCGGGGGTGGTGGAGCAGGAAACGGCCGCGCTGGAGGGCAGCGGGCCCCGGACCGGTCCGACCTCTGCCAAGGTGGCGCAAGTCCAAGAGCGCGACCTCGTCTGGAGACGCCACGGGCGTTCCTGGGCCCTGGAGTTGCGTCGGGTGTTCAACACCGCCGCCGCCCCCACCCGGCTGTGGTCGGGCGACGTCGAGGCCCGGGGACGGCCCGTCCTCGTCTTCGTCACGCCTTCGGGCGAGGAGGGCTTCGCCAACGAGCTCGACGTGGTGGACGGGACGGGCCGCGTCAGCCTTTACCGCTTCCTGGGCGAGGGCTTCGTCGTCGCCCCCGGGCCCGGCGAGCTGGTCGCCTACGTGCCCGGCTGGACCGAGCGGCGTCCGGTCGCAGGAGCCTATGACCAGACCCTCATCGGCTACTTGGCGGGGTCGTGGACGGTGGTGTCCGAGCAGTACGTACCCGACGCCGCCGCCCTGGCCCAGCACGACGGGCCGTTCCGGGACGCCGCCGCCCAGCCCGCCTCCTGAGCGGGGCCGGCCGGCGAGCGGCCAGGCTCAGCTACCTCCCGCGCCCCCAGCGCGGCCGGGGGGCATCGGACGGCCCCAGGACGGCGGCGCTCGGCGGCTCAAGGCCCTCGCCCCCCTGCTGGGTTGTCGCCGCGGCCACCGCCAGGCGGTCCACCAGGTCGTTGAAAGGGTCGCTCCCGTGGCCCTTCACCCATCGGAACTGGATCCGCCCCGGTGAGTTCCGGTACAGCTCGACCAGGGGCTCCCAGAGGTCCCGGTTGGCCACCTTCTGCTTGGCCGAACCGACCCAACCTCGGGTCAACCACCCCTTCCACCAGCCGTCCCGGAAACAGTTGACCACGTAGGTGCTGTCGCTCACCACCTCCAGGGGGCCGTCAATGGTGCGGGCCGCGTCCAGTGCGGCCATGATCTCCATGCGCTGGTTGGTGGTGGCGGCGGCCGGGCCGTTGCGCCAGCGCCCGCCGGGGACCGCCCAGGCCCAGCCGCCGGGGCCGGGGTTGCCCAGGCACGCACCATCGGTGTAGACGGTCGTTCCGCTCATCAGATTTGCTCTTCCATGGACCAAGCATGCCCGATGCCGCCTGCCGCTGGGCATTGTGGCCCCAGTCCGCTCGGGTGGGCAACGCCGATCACGAGCGGGCTGTAAGACTGTTGCCCGCGCTGCGACCGGCGATGACAAAGGGAGGGGTGATGATGTTGGACAACGATGCGAGCGTGGCCGCGGCCGACGCGTTCGTATTTTTCGGCGCAACGGGTGACCTCGCTCACAAAATGATCTTTCCTGCTCTCTACCAGATGGTGAAGCGAGGCACGCTAGACGTCCCCGTGATCGGCGTCGCTTTTTCCAGCTGGGCCCTACCCCAGCTGCGTGACCGGGCCCGGGACAGCGTTGCCCGGGCTGGCGCGGGCCCAGTAGACGACAAGGTCCTCGACCGGCTGCTGTCGCTGATGAAGTACGTAGATGGTGACTACGCCGACCCGGCGACGTTCGCCGCGCTCAAGCGGGCCCTCGGCCGCTCGCGCCGCCCGGCCTACTACCTCGCCATCCCGCCCTCGCTGTTCGCCACGGTGGTCCAAGGGCTCGGTGCAGCAGGGCTGACCAAAGACGCCCGGGTCATCGTCGAGAAACCGTTCGGGCGCGACCTCGCATCGGCACGGGAGCTCAACCGCGTCGTGCGCTCAGCGTTCGCCGAACCGGCGATATTCCGCATCGACCACTTCCTCGGCAAAGAGGAGATCATGAACCTCCTCTACTTCCGCTTCGCCAACTCCTTCCTCGAACCGATCTGGAACCGGGACTACGTTGCCAGCGTCCAGGTCACCCTGGCCGAGCAGACCGGGGTGCAGGGCCGGGGTGGCTTTTACGAGACCGTCGGTTGCCTGCGGGACGTGGTCGAGAACCACCTGTTCCAGATCGTGGCGCTGCTGGCGATGGAGCCGCCGGCATATCAGGGCGTGGGCGCGGTGCAGAACGCGAAGTTCAACGTGTTCAAGGCCATGCGACCACTGAGCGCCGACGACGTGGTGCGGGGCCAGTTCACCGGCTACCGCGACGAGGCGGGCGTGGCCAAGGGCTCTGACGTGGAGACCTTTTGCGCCCTCCGACTGTTCATCGGCTCGTGGCGCTGGGCGGGCGTGCCATGGTACCTGCGGTCGGGAAAGTGCTTGGCCGAGACGGCCACGGAGGTGCTCGTCGAGCTGAAGCCGCCGCCCCAGCCGCTGTTCGCCGACTCTGCACCGCCAGACGGTCGGGCCAATTACGTGCGCTTCCGGCTGGCGCCCAACCCGGCGATCGCACTTGCAGCCCGGGTAAAGCGCGCCGGGGAGGAGTTCATCGGAGACCAGCGTGAGCTCTCCCTGCTCAACGCACAGCCTGACCAGGAACAACCCTACGAACGCCTTCTCGGCGACGCTCTGGCAGGCGACGGGGCGCTGTTCACCCGCGAGGACTCGGTCGAAGCCGCCTGGGCGGTCGTCGACCCCGTGCTCGAGGCCCACGACCGCGCCCACCCCTACCGGCCGGGCAGCTGGGGCCCGAGGCAAGCGGGAACGCTCATCAAGCCCCACGGGCGCTGGCACGACCCCATGCCCGACCCGGAACCGCACTGACGTGACGTCACGGCGTGGGTAGGCGGCGCGATAGTCAGTCGCTCGTGGGCTGCTCCTGCTTGAGCGAGATCGCGAGGTCGGGCTTAACGATGGACGCGACGTACAGCGGCCAAAGCATGGCTCCATGGCAACGGAAGTTGACCGTCTCTCCATCGGCGACAGCAAAGGAGAGATCGGCCTTTTGCCTCGCCAGGGCCGAGGGCTACGCGTGCGGTGATCTTGTCGGCCCTGGCCCGCAGTGACGCCCGTTCGGCTTGCAAGTTTTGTTTGGCCAGACCGTAGGCGTCCTCGCTGGCCCGGGTGATAGCCCCCGCCCACCTCGACGACGACGCCCCTGTCAAGGCCTGCTTGCGGGCTCGGCGCGACTGGGCTTTGCCCTTGGCGTCCAATGGTCCCTCAGCTACCCGGCGGGCCAGGTCACCCGACGCCAGATGGCCCAGGTGAGCGCCCAGGGCTTGGAGCACCACCTCGTCGGTGCTGTTGACGGGCAACCGGGTGCGTACCCGTGCCCCGGCAGGTGGGGCGACGACGAACGGTGCCGGGACTTG
>Ga0182016_10002198_pt1 | contig 23168 bp, 20 predicted proteins | sample 712S2MmetaG_FD_120491 | JGI IMG/M metagenome (GOLD analysis project Ga0182016, IMG submission 120491) | Permafrost microbial communities from Stordalen Mire, Sweden - 712S2M metaG | ecosystem: Environmental > Terrestrial > Soil > Wetlands > Permafrost | place: Sweden: Stordalen | collected... | reverse complement strand
TCCGGGACGTGACCTATTTCTACGGAATCGACTTCCACCAGGACCTGATCGACTTCAAGGACCGCGACGCCGATTTCATCACTCTGTACGTATACCTGCATCCGGTCACCTCGGCCGATGCGCCGCTTCATGTCCTTGAGGCGAGCCACACCCTGGGCGCTTCGGTCTTCCCGCACGACCTGACCCGTACGTCGGGCGGCTGGCTATATCGCAACGGCGCGCAGGGCCATGTCGTTTGTCGCCAGCATGTGCTGACCGGAGGGACCGGCTTGGCCGCGATGTGGCACGCCTGCACCCTGCACGGCACCCAGCCGGACGCGGCCGACCACGAACGGATTTCCCTTCGCTATCTGATCGGTCCCAAGGCCGGATCGCGCGGCGGCATCCATGCGGTGAATGAGGCGCTGGGGGTTCCCTTGAGCCTGTCCGGCACCCGCATGGACCTCGACGCGCAGGGCGCCGCGGCGATCAAGGCCAACAGCGTCAACCGCGCCTAGCTGTCCAGATCCAGCGAATAGCCAGCCGAGCGCACGGTGCGGATCGGGTCGTTTTCCACGTCCAGGTTCAAGGCCTTGCGCAGGCGGCCGATATGCACGTCCACCGTGCGGGCTTCCACATAGACGTCCGATCCCCACACCGCGTCCAGCAGCTGTTCGCGGCTGAACACCCGGCCGGGGTGCTGCATCAGATAGTCGAGCAGGCGGAACTCGGTGGGGCCCAGGTGCACCTCGCGGGCGCCCCGGCGCACCCGATGGGCGACGCGATCGACGGTGATATCGCCCTGGCGGATGCGGTCCTCGGCCAGACCCGGCCGGATGCGGCGCAGCACCGCGCGGATGCGCGCGGTCAGCTCGCTCATGGAGAAGGGCTTGACCACATAGTCGTCCGCGCCGGTGTCCAGGCCGCGGATGCGATCGGTCTCCTCGCCCCGGGCGGTGAGCAGGATGATCGGGATGTTGCGCGTCTCGGCCCGCGAGCGCAGGCGCCGGCACACTTCGATGCCGGACACCTTGGGCAGCATCCAGTCCAGCACCACCAGGTCCGGCAGGCGTTCGTCCACCATCACCAGCGCTTCTTCGCCGTCCTGCGCGAGGGCGACGTCGTAGCCTTCCTTGTCGAGGTTGTACTGCAACAGCGTTGCGAGGGCGTCTTCATCCTCAACCACAAGCACATGAGGCGTCACGGGGCTCTACCTCTTACTCGACGGCTGCGGAGCGTTGGAGGGAGTCCCACTTGGGCCGGTCCGACTGCAATTCCTCGCCGGTAATCTCAAAGTGCACGATCTCTGCGATGTTGGTCGCGTGATCGCCGATGCGCTCGAGGTTCTTGGCGATGAACAGCAGATGGGCGCAGGCGTTGATCGTCCGCGGATCGGCCATCATGTAGGTGAGCAGCTCGCGAAACAGGCTGTCGTAGTGCTCGTCGACCTCGTCGTCGCGCGACCACACCGAGGCGGCGCGCTCGATGTCGCCCTTGGAATAGGCGTCCAGCACCTCTTTTACGCGTGAGGTGACCAACTGGCCCATACGCTCGATGGAGCGGGTCAGCGGGGGCAGGGGCTCGGAGCCGGCCAGCACCAGGCAGCGCTTGGCGATGTTCTTGGCCAGGTCGCCGCAGCGCTCCAACTGCATGGAGATCTTCATCGCCGCCACGGTGTGGCGCAGGTCCTGGGCCACCGGCTGGCGCAGGGCGATCAGGCGGATGGCCTTGCGTTCGATCTCGGCCTGCAGCAGGTCCAGCTTATCGTCCCGGTCGATCACTTGGTGAGCCACCGGCAGGTCACGATGCGCCACCGCGTCGATCGAATCCGACAGTTGCGCCTCGGCCAGGCCGCCCAGCCGGGTGACCTCGGCGGTCAGATTGTTCAGCTCCTCGCTGTAGGCCTTTACGGTGTGTTCCATCGTTCAAATCCTCCGTGGTCCGGAGCCCGGCCGGCCAGTACGCCCCGGCGCGGAAAAGGCCCGTGGCGCGCGCGGACACTGCCCTGGCAATGCATTGGCGGCGTGAAGCTTTTATGACGCTTTTGTTACGGCGCCGGCGTTCGCCGCCAAAGGAAAATACACCAGAAACTCCGCGCCTTCGCCTTCGACGGATTCCACAGCCAACCCGCCGCGGTGCCGGTTCATAATGTGTTTGACGATGGCCAGGCCCAGGCCGGTGCCCAGGCGCTCGCCGCTCTTCTGGCCCTCGACCCGGTAGAACCGTTCAGTCAGGCGCGGAAGAACCTGCCTGGACAGGCCCGGCCCGGTGTCCGACACGCGGATGGCGGCGTAGAGGCCGTCGGCGTGATCCGGGGTGAGCAGGGACAACCGAGCGGCATGGGGCTTGCGCAGGGTCACCGCTGCTTCGGCCGCTAACCCGACCTCCAGGCCGATATCCACGGTTCCCCCGCGTCCGGCGTATTTGATGGCGTTGTCCACCAGGTTCTGCACGACCTGGACGATCTGATCGCGGTCGCCCGTCACCACGGCGCGCCCCTTCTCGACCGCTGTCTGCCGTATTGTCACGCCGGCCTCGCGCGCCTGGGGCGACAGGGCGTCGACGACATCCGCCAGGGCCAGCCTTAGATCGACCTGTCCTTGCGGCGCGATGTGTTCGTTCAGCTCGATCCGGCTGAGGGACATCAGATCCTCGATCAGACGGGCCATGCGCCAGGCCTGACGGTCCATGATGTCCAGGAATCGATTGCGCGCCGCTTCGTCATCCTTGGCGTGGCCGCGCAGGGTATCGATGAAGCCGGCGAGGGAGGCGAGCGGCGTGCGCAGCTCGTGACTGGCGTTGGCCAGGAAGTCGGCCCGCATACGCTCGTTGCGCCGGGCGTCGGTCTCGTCGCGCACCAGGAGCAGGGCGCGCTTCATGCCGCCTTGGGCCGGCGACAGCGGCCTGGCCCACGCCCGCCGGTAGCGTTCCTGCGCCCCGCCCGTCTCGTAGGCCGCCTGGCCCAGCCGGTCCTTGAACAGGGCCTCGTCGACCACGTCCAGCACTTCCGGATTGCGGACGGCGGCCACCAGCAGGGTGTTTTCAGCGGACAGGCGGAACATTTCCCGCGCGGCGAGGTTGGCGAACAGGATGCGGCGGCCGGCGAAATCGTCGGGCTCCACGGCCCCGATCACCATCACCGGATCGGGCAGGGCCTCGACCACTTCGTAGAGGGGCGCGAGAAGATCGACAGCGGGCGGATCGGAGGTCCGGCCGAAATCGGCCGCCGTCGCCGTCGGCGCGATTGTCCGACGGACGTCGAATAGGCCGTCCAGCCAGCCGCGGACCCGGAAGGGCGCAGTCGTCAGCCAGGATTTCAGCGGCATGTCGCTCATCGAATCACGGGCTCGCGCCAATTCAAGACCGTTCAGACCATGGCCCTGTGGCGCTCCTATGACAGGACGCCGCAACGGCTGCAAACCGTTGGAACCGGAGTCTTGGCCGAACCGTTTCACGCAGCAAGCGGAGACGATGATGACCCAGGCTTTCAAGGACCAACATTATTCGCCGCGGTTGTGGTTCGGCGCGGCGTCGGCGGCCTTCGTAGGGGTGGCGGGCAGCGCCGCCTTGTGGCTGTTTTTCGCCCCGCCTTCGCCTGCCGCGGTTCGGCAGTCCGCTATTCCGGCGCCGGCCTTCGTCATGCTCTCGGCGATCCGCAGCCGCTGAGGAGATCGGCCACGAGCGCATCGCTGGCTCATCTGGGGGCGGTGGCGATCGGTTCGGCCGCCGGCCTGTGCTCCATGGCCAGTTTCGTGCCCCAGCTGATCAAGATCACGCGAGCGAAGCGCGCCGACGGCGTTTCGGTGCGGACCTATCTCGTGATGGTGGTCGGATTCGTCCTGTGGGTGGCCTATGGCGCCATGCTTGGCAGTTGGCCGGTGGCAGGCTCCAACACGGTGAACCTGATCCTGTCCGCCTGGATTCTGGTCCTCAAGCTTCGCTTCGAACGCCGCGAGCAGCGGCCGCGAAACCTATCCGGCTCTAGGTTTTTGTTTTAACGCGCGTTTTATCCGAAAACCGGTTCCCACTTTTCGGAACGCGCTCTAGCGGCTGACCTCGCGCACGGCCAGGACCATGGCCGCCATCATCAGGCACGCGGCCAGGAAAAAGGGCGCGCCCACCAGCCCAAAGCGGGCCTCGCCGCGCACGGCCATGGAAAAGACCTGAGTGAACAGGGCCGGGCCAAGCATGCCGGTGACGCCGTTGAGGCTGTTGGTGGCGCCCTGCAGGCGGCCCTGTTCGGCCGAGCCCAGCCGCCTGGAAAAGAACGCGTTGATCAAGGGCGTGGAAATCGAGCCGCCGGCCATCAGCAGCACGCCCCACCAGAACGCCGCGCCCTGCTGGGCCAAGGCGATCGCGAGAAAGCCGGCGATGGTCAGGAACAGCCCCAGCATCAGGGTCGGTCGCTCGCCGATGCGGCCGACGGCCCCCGGCAGCAACACGGCCTGGGCCGCCATGCTGCAGATGGCCCAGCCGGTCAGCATCTGTGCGATGGCCCAGACGCCCCAGTGGTAGCGGTAGCCTACATAGAGCACCACGATGTTGGGCAGGGCCTGGGACGACAGGCTGACGAGGAAGGCCACGATCGCCATGCCTCGCAGGCCCGGGTTGGTGCGTAACAGGCGAAAGGCGCCCCAAGGATTGGCCTGGCTCCAGCGGAAGGGGGTGCGACGGTCCCTGGGCAGGGACTCGGGCAGCACGAACAGGCCGTAGCTGGCGTTGAGCAAGCACAGGCACGCCGCGATAAAGAACGGCAGGCGTGGATTGAGCGAACCGGCCAAACCGCCCAGCGCCATGCCGGCGGTGATGCCCAGGCCCGTGGCCGCCCCCAGAAAGCCGAAGGCGCCGGCCCGCTTCTCGGGCGGCGTGGTGTCGGCCAGATAGGCCAGCGCGGCGGGAATGCCGCCAGCCGCGGAGCCAGAAAGGATACGGCCGATGAACAGCCAGCTCAGATGAGGCGCTAGGGCGGTGAGGGTGTAGTCGGCGCCCAGGCCGAAATTGGACAGGAGAATCACGGGGCGCCGGCCGAACCGGTCCGAGATGGCGCCTTGCAGGGGCGAGGTGAGGAACTGCATGGCCGCCCACAGCATGTTGAGCAGGCCGAACAGCTCGGCCGCGCGCGCCGCTCCGCCGCCTGACAGCTGCTGAACCAGGCGCGGCATCACCGGAATGGCCATGCCCACGGCGCACATGTCCAACACGATGGTAACAAAGATGAAAAGCTTCGCCCCGCGTCGCGACCCGGTCGCGCGCGCGGCCTCACCCCCAGCGGGGCTTTGGCCTTTGGAGTCGGGGTCCGGCATGTTGTGGCTCAGCGTTGCACCCAAGCGCGCCAAGGCGGCCCTCGTTCGAGAATGGTCCCCTTTAACGTTCCCGCGACAGGAACTGAAGCCCGCTGGCCGGCTGAGGGTTTTAAGCCGCAGCTCTTAAGGCTTTCCGTTCGACGTCGGGGCCGGCTCAATAGATAATCAGATGATTCGATTTGGCGGGGCCATGCGCAAGATCACTGTCGCCCTACTTTCGGCCGCCTATCTCTGCCTGGCTCTGACCGGCGCGCTGTTGCTATGGCGCTCTGGCGGCGGCTGGGGCGCAGGCATCGCCGGGCTGATGGGGGGGCTGGGCCTGGCCTTCGCCCTGCATAATCTGGTCGAGCGGGTGGTGGAGCGCGCGCGGCTGGACGGCGAAGTTGGCGCGTTGCGCGAGGCGCACCTGATCCTCGTGGAGCAACTGGAGAAGATCCAGTCCAAGCTGCAGACCCTGGGCGATAGCATACAGGACGACGCCGAACGGCGCTCCGAGGAGCTGACCGGCGAAATGCGCATGCTGGAAGACCTGGTCCAGCGCATGAGCGAAAGCCTGGAAGAGCGGCTGGCCAGCCACGCCGCCGCCGGCCCCTCAAGCCGCCATTCCCAGCAGAGCGTCGCCCTCCTCGACACCGTGCGACAGGCCCTCACCGAAAATCGCGTGGACCTGTACCTGCAGCCGGTGGTCAGCCTGCCCCAAAGGCGCACGGTGTTCTACGAGAGCTTCTCACGCCTGCGCGACGAAAGCGGGCGCATCATGATGCCGGCCGAGTACCTGTCTGTGGCCGAGCCAGAGGGATTGGTCAGCGCCATCGACAACCTGTTGCTGTTCCGCTGCGCCCAGATCGTGCGGCGGCTGGCGCGGCAGGACCGCAAGGTGGGCATCTTCTGCAATATCTCGCTGGCCTCGCTGTCGGACGAGACCTTCTTCCCCCAGTTCCTCGAGTTCCTGTCCGAGAACAAGGACATGTCCGGCGCCTTGATCTTCGAGCTGGGTCAGGCGGCGTTCCAGCGGCGCGGATCGACCGAGGCGCGCAACATGGCCAAGCTGGCCGACCTGGGCTTCCGCTTCTCCCTGGACAAGGTGACGGACCTGGAATTCGACTTCCCCGACCTGTCGCGGGCCGACGTGAAGTTCGTCAAGATCGGTGCGGACATCCTGCTGCAGCAACTGCTGGAAGTGGAGGGCCGTATGACCCTCAAATCCCTGCGCGATATCCAAGCCTCGGACTTCGCCGGCCTGACCCGCCGCTATGGCGTGGAGGTGATCGCCGAGAAGGTCGAGACCGAACACCAGGTGGTGAACATCCTTGAGCTCGACATCGCCTACGGCCAGGGCCACCTGTTCGGCGAACCCCGCGCCATCAAGGAACAGATTCTGCACGAGGCCGACCCTCCTGCGGATTTCATGCGTTCGACGCTGAGGCGCCGCGCCGGGGGGTGGTAGGGTAGGGTCGCATCCATCGCGACCCATGAATGGAATCCCCGCCATGCCTGACGGCGCCGCTAAAGCCCATCTTTTTCGTCCCAAGCTCGCCACTGTGCTGTTTGTCGAGGGCTACAGCCGCGACGCCCTGCGTCGGGACGCCTTGGCGGCGCTCACCGTGGCGATCGTGGCCCTGCCGCTGTCCATGGCCATTGCCGTGGCGTCAGGGGTGTCGCCCGAGCGCGGGCTCTACACCTCTATCGTCGGCGGCTTCCTGGTCTCGGCCCTGGGCGGCAGCCGCTTTCAGATCGGCGGGCCGGCCGGCGCCTTCATCACGGTGGTGGCGGCCACAGGCGCCCGGTTCGGTCTTGACGGCCTGCTGCTCGCGGTCCTGATGTCCGGTGTGATGCTGGCGTTGATGGGCGCCTTGCGGCTGGGCGGCCTGATCCGCCACATTCCCCACGCCGTGACCGTAGGTTTCACCTGCGGCATCGCCGTGACCATCTTCGCCAGCCAGGTCAGGGGCCTTGCCGGTCTGCGGCTGGCCGGCGCCGAGCCCGGCCTGCTGCTCCCCAAGCTCGCGGTCCTGGCCCAGGCCTTGCCCACGATCAGTCCGGCCACGCTGGGGCTGGGGCTGGGCTCCGCGGCGCTGATCTTCGCGTTCAAGCGCTGGCTGCCGGCGTGGCCGGGGATGCTGATCGCCGTGGTGCTGGCCTCCGTCCTCGCGGCGCAATTGCACCTGCCGGCGGAGACCATCGGCAGCCGGTTCGGCGGGACGCCACACGGCCTGCCCGCGCCGCGCCTGCCGCCCATCTCGCTGTCCCTGCTGCTTCACCTCATGCCCTCGGCGCTGTCCTTCACTCTGCTGGGCGGCGTGGAAAGCCTGCTGTCGGCCAAGGTGGCCGACGGCATGACCGGCCGCAGGCATCGCTCGAACATGGAGCTGGTGGCCCAGGGGATCGCCAACGTGGGCTCGGCCCTGTTCGGAGGGATCTGCGTGACGGGAACCATCGCGCGCACGGCGACCAATGTGCGGGCCGGCGCGCGCAGCCCCGTGGCCGGCATGATGCACGCGGGCTTTTTGCTGTTGTTCATGCTGGTCGCCGCCCCCTTGGCCAGCTATGTGCCGCTCACCGCCTTGGCGGGGGTGCTGCTGGTGGTGTGCTGGAACATGGCCGAGAAGACCGAGTTCGTGCGCCTGCTGGCCGACTGGCGCGCCGCCGCGGTGCTGCTCACCACCTTCGGCCTGACCGTGGTCAGAGACCTGACCACCGGCATCGTGGCCGGCTGCCTGCTGGCGGCCCTGTTCTTCATCGTCTTCAAGCGCGGCGTGCCCGAAGAAGGCGCTTAAAGCGCCGAGCTTTGAGGCCCTCCACCTTGACTTTTGGCCGCCTCGCGCCTAATTCCCGAGCCGTTAGCACTCGAAGGGTGTGACTGCTAACAGTCCCGCTTCGGCGCTACGCCATTTCAAGCCACCCCGTTCCAACGGAGAGCCCCTATGTCCTTTCGTCCTCTTGGCGACCGCGTTCTCGTGAAGCGCGTCGAAGAAGAATCCAAGACCCGTGGCGGGATCATCATCCCCGATACCGTCAAGGAAAAGCCTCAGGAAGGCGAAGTCCTCGCCGTCGGCCCCGGCGCCCGCGATGAGAGCGGCAAGCGCGTCGAACCCGACGTGAAGGCCGGCGACCGCATCCTGTTCGGCAAGTGGTCCGGCACCGAAGTGAAGATCGACGGTGAAGACCTGATCATCATGAAGGAATCCGACATCCTCGGCGTGGTGGACAAGTCCGCCGCCGCCAAGGCCGCCTGATCACCTCTCATCCCGTTCCAAACCCTCATCCGCAAGGACGAGGGTCTTCTGCAATCTGAAAGAGAACGACCATGGCTGCAAAAACCGTTTATTTCGCCTCGGATTCCCGCGATCGCATGCTGCGCGGCGTGAACATCCTGGCCAACGCCGTGAAGGTGACCCTGGGCCCCAAGGGCCGTAACGTGGTCATCGAGAAGTCCTTCGGCGCCCCGCGCTCGACCAAGGACGGCGTCACCGTCGCCAAGGAAATCGAACTGGAAGACAAGTTCGAGAACCTCGGCGCCCAACTGATCCGTGAAGTCGCCTCCAAGACCAACGACAAGGCCGGCGACGGCACCACCACCGCCACCGTGCTGGCCCAGGCCATCGTCGTGGAAGGCTTGAAGTCGGTCGCGGCCGGCATGAACCCGATGGACCTGAAGCGCGGCGTGGACAAGGCCGTGATCAAGGTGGTCGAGCACATCAAGTCGTCGTCCAAGAAAGTCACCACCAACGACGAGATCGCCCAGGTCGGCACCATCTCGGCCAACGGCGACAAGGACGTCGGGGCCATGATCGCCCGGGCCATGGAAAAGGTCGGCAACGAAGGCGTCATCACCGTTGAGGAAGCCAAGTCCCTGGAAACCGAGCTGGATGTCGTGGAAGGCATGCAGTTCGACCGTGGCTACCTGTCGCCCTACTTCATCACCAACGCCGACAAGATGGAGGCTGTCCTCGAAGAGCCGAACATCCTGCTCTTCGAAAAGAAGCTCTCCTCGCTGCAGCCCCTGCTGCCGGTGCTGGAAGCGGTGGTCCAGTCGGGCCGTCCGCTGTTGATCATCGCCGAAGACGTGGAAGGCGAAGCCCTTGCCACCCTGGTGGTCAACAAACTGCGTGGCGGCCTGCGGGTCGCGGCGGTCAAGGCGCCGGGCTTCGGCGATCGTCGCAAGGCCATGCTGGAAGACCTCGCCATCCTCACCGGTGGCCAGGTGATCAGCGAAGATCTGGGCATCAAGCTTGAGTCGGTCAGCCTGGACATGCTCGGCCGCGCCAAGAAGGTGACCATCACCAAGGACGACACCACCATCGTCGACGGCTCGGGCGACAAGGCTGGCATCGAAGCCCGCATCAAGCAAATCCGTGCGCAGATCGAGGACACCACCTCGGACTACGACAAGGAAAAGCTGCAAGAACGTCTGGCCAAGCTGGCCGGCGGCGTTGCGGTGGTCCGCGTCGGCGGCTCGACCGAAGTGGAAGTGAAGGAAAAGAAGGACCGTGTGGACGACGCCCTCAACGCCACCCGTGCGGCGGTTGAAGAAGGCATCGTTCCGGGCGGCGGCGTGGCCTTGCTGAAGGCTTCCGCGGCGCTGGAAGGCTTCACCGGCCTGAATGCGGATGAAACCGCCGGCATCGCCATCGTGCGGCGCGCCCTGCAGGCCCCGATCCGTCAGATCGCCGAAAACGCCGGCGTGGAAGGCTCGATCGTTGTCGGCAAGGTGCTGGAGAACAAGTCTCCGACCTTCGGCTTCAACGCCCAGACCGAACAGTACGTCGACCTCGTCGCCGACGGCGTGATCGATCCGGCCAAGGTGGTTCGCACCGCCCTGCAGGACGCGGCCTCGGTCGCCGGCCTGCTGATCACCACCGAAGCGGCCATCGCCGACGCGCCGAAGAAGAACGCGCCTGCCCAAATGGGCGGCGGCGATCACGGCATGGGCGGCATGGACTTCTAAAACCCGCTCATCCCCGGTCAACGGAGGGCTTAGCCTGAAGGCCAAGCCGGGGAGCAAGACAATGAGAATGGAGGGCGGGACCGCAAGATCCCGCCCTTTTTCATGGCCGGCGCGTCGTTTTTTCCAGCTCAGGCTGATTTGAGACCAGGATGGGGGAACCGGGCGGGGCCAATTCTGTTGGCTTCCATGGGTTGCCGATCCAAGCTTCAAGATGAAGCCGTCGGGCTCCAAGAACCACCGCGGCTTTGAGGAGATGCATGAGCCAGAGATTTCCGGTCCATGGGCATGGGGCGGTGTTGGTCGCTTTCCCACTGACCGCGGCGCTATTGCTGGGGGGGTGCGCCGCCACGTCCGGCAGTTGGATGCACGGCGGCGAGACCTTGATGCAGCAGTACCGGACGCCCTCCCATGAGATCGATGGCAAGGCAGCGGGCTTGGCGCCGCCGCCCATGGGCTTTCGTTGGTACCGCGTGGATCGCGATTATGTCCTGGCCAGCCGCACCACGGGCCTGATCCTCAAGAGCATGCCGGCTCCCCAAGGCGCCTTGCCGCCCCGCGAAGCCCAGCCTTGAAGCCGGGGTTCGTGCTTTAGGCTTTGCCTGCGCGCCTCAGGGTCAGACGAGTGAAGGCGTCCCGGATAGGCGGGACATGGCGATGCTTGTAATCGAAGCGCGTCTTGGGTTCGTCCAGATGCAGCAGAACGCAAGCGTTGGCCTCAAACAACAAAAGCGCGCCGTCCCCGGTCAGGGCGCAGTCCATGCCGCCGTAATCCAGGTTCAGCCGCCGGGCCGCCGCCTCAGCCGCCGCCGCCGCGCGCTCGCCGAACACCGCGCGCCAGTCGCTCAGGAAGCGCGCTTCCTCTGCGCGCTTCCAGTCCGAACGCCCCATCTCTGCGCGCCAATAGTGCGTCAGCCAGTGCTCCCCGATGGCCAGATGATAGGGAAACACCTGCCGGTCCACGAAAATCAGCCGGTACTTACGCCAATAGCCGTCCGGCGAGTGGAAGTTGTGGAACGGGGTCAGGAGTAGACGCTCGGCGGGGCCGGACGCCAGGTAGGCCGCCTTGTCGCCTGCGTCATTCAGCAGCACCAGATTATCGCCACCGTGGTCGCCCGCCGGCCGCGCCAGGAGCGGACGGTTGATGGCCAGGCCGGCCAGCATGGCCGGATCACAGCGCTCCACCTTGGGTACAATCAAGTCCTCGATGCCCGCGAATAGGTCCCAGGCCCGGTCGCGGCCCGTCTGGGCGATAGCGGCGGGGGGATTGAGCACCGGCTTGCCAAGGCGCGCGATCAGGGCTTCGGCGGCGGCGAACTGCCCGTTGTCATGATCCACATCGCCCAGGGTGCTGAACACCACGTCCACCGTCTGCAGAGCGGCGGGATCGACGCCGCCCAGGGGCGCGCCCGGTTCCTCAGGCGACAGCAGGGTCAGGCTCAAGGTCTCGAAAACCTGATCGTCCACCAGATAGCGGGTCGGCGTGTGCCCGCCGCCGACGGCGCCCAGGATCAGCATGCGGGCGGCGGGCGCGTCGGTCTTGCCGGCGCGGCGCAGCCCGGTGCGGCGGGCTAGGTCGTTGCGCAAGGCGCGCGCATCCAAAGCGAAGCCCGCATCCTCCAGCGTCAGGGCCAGTTCGCCCAATAGCTCGGCTTGGTCCGGCTGGCGCACGCGCTCGGCCCGCAGGGGCTCCAGCGCGATCAGCGGGCTGTGCGCCTTGCGCGCCGCCTGCGCCACCTGGACAAGCAAGGCCAGGCGAAACGCCGAGGCGTCCAGCGGCGTGTGTTTCAGGGCGGCCAGCAGGGCGTGCAGCGCCGCCTCGTACTGGCGCAGGGCCACAAGCACCAGTCCCCGGTTGGCATGGGCTACGCCGTAGGCCGGGTCCAGCGCCACCGCCCGGTCCAGCGCCTCGAGGGCCTCATCCTGCCGGCCCAGGCGGTGCAGACAGGCGCCCAGATCGTTGTGGGCCGGCGCCAGGCGCGGCAGGGCGCGCGCGGCTCGCTCAAGAAAGGCCACAGCCTCATCTTCCCGGTCCCCGCGGGCGGCTATGCGCCCCAGCGCCAGAAGACTGGATCCGGCGTCCGGCGTCACGGCCAAATGCCGGCGCAGCAGGGCTTCAGCCTCGGCCTCGACGCCTGGCTCGTCCGGGCGGTCGGAAAGGATCAGGCCCAGCAAGCCCAGGGCCTGGGCGTGTTGGGGGTCGATCTGCAGGAGGCGTCGGTACAAGGCTTCGGCCTCGGTCACCCGGCCCTGGGCGTGGTCTGTCAAGGCCGCGCGCAACAAGGCCGGAACATCCTGCAACCCGTTCATGCTCCCGCCTTCGCCCGCGTCATCAACAGAAGCTGTGTCGGTCGCCGCCAAGTGTCCAGGGTGAGTCGTATTTTTCGCGGCGCGGGAATTGATCGGCTGACCGCGCGCCTGGACAAGTCAGACTTCGGAACAACAGGCGCAAGCGCATACGGCGCAGGACCACCGCGGCCGCAGGCGATCCTTTTGCGTGCGGCATCGTAGACTCCTTGTGTCTCTTCCCTACAATATAAACGTTTGAAGACTTGCCCGGCGGGACCGGGCTGTCTAACCAGACTATCAAGCCTGCCGTCGACTCGATGTCAGGCGTCGCGAAGCCATTGGAGGAAACGCGATTGATCGATGCAGCCGCAACAGCGATTCCCGGCCTTGACCATGCGCCGACACGCCACAAACGCCTCCTGCAATGGGTCAGCGATATCGCCGACCTCACTCAGCCCGATCGGGTCCACTGGTGCGATGGCTCTGAAGCGGAATGGGATCGGCTTGTCGAGACGCTGATCGAAGGCGGAACCCTGCGGCGCCTCAACCCCGCCAAACGTCCCAATTCCTACGCCGCCAACTCCGATCCGCGCGATGTGGCCCGCGTGGAAAGCCGCACCTTTATCTGCTCGCAGAACAAGGAAGACGCCGGGCCGACCAACAATTGGACCGCGCCGGACGAGATGCGCGCCACCCTGAGGCCCCTGTTCAGCGGGTCCATGCGCGGGCGCACGATGTATGTGGTTCCCTTCAGCATGGGTCCGCTCGGCTCGCCGATCAGCGCCCTGGGCGTGGAGATCACCGACAGCGCCTATGTGGCCCTGTCCATGCGGGTGATGACACGCATGGGCAAGCCGGCGCTGGAGGCCTTGGGCGACGACGGCTTCTTCGTGCCGGCGGTGCACACCCTGGGCGCGCCCCTGGCGGCGGGCCAGAAGGACGTGGCCTGGCCGTGCAACGAAACCAAGTACATCGTGCACTATCCCGAGACCCGCGAGATCTGGTCCTACGGCTCGGGCTACGGCGGCAACGCCCTCTTGGGCAAGAAGTGCTACGCCCTGCGCATCGCCAGCGTCATGGCCCGCGATGAGGGCTGGCTGGCCGAGCATATGCTGATCCTCAAGCTGACTTCGCCGGAAGGCGGTGTCCACTACATCGCCGCGGCGTTCCCCAGCGCCTGCGGTAAGACCAATCTGGCCATGCTGCAGCCGACCATCCCCGGCTGGAAGGCCGAAACCATCGGCGACGATATTTGCTGGATGAGGTTCGGGCGAGACGGCCGGCTCTACGCCATCAATCCTGAGGCCGGCTTCTTCGGCGTGGCGCCCGGCACCGGCGCCAAGACTAACCGCAACGCCATCGACAGTCTTTATGCCAACAGCATCTTCACCAATGTCGCGGTGACCGAGGACGGTGATGTTTGGTGGGAAGGCCTCACCGATGAGCCTCCCGCGCATCTGACCGACTGGCGGGGCCGGCCCTGGACGCCGGACTCGGCCGAACCGGCCGCCCACCCCAACGCCCGTTTCACCGTGCCGGCGAGCCAGTGCCCCACCATAGCGCCGGAATGGGAGGATCCCCAGGGCGTGCCGATCTCGGCCATCCTGTTCGGCGGACGCCGCGCCACGGCCGTACCCCTGGTGACGGAAGCCTATGATTGGCGCCACGGAGTGTTCCTGGCTTCCAACGTAGCCTCCGAAGGGACGGCGGCGGCGGAGAATAAGGTCGGGGAGTTGCGCCGCGACCCCTTCGCCATGTTGCCGTTCTGCGGCTACAACATGGGCGATTATTTCGGCCACTGGCTAAAGCTCGGCGAGCAGGCCGATCCGGAAAAGTTGCCCCGCATCTATTTCGTCAACTGGTTCCGCAAGGATCTGCACGGCAAGTTTGTCTGGCCGGGCTACGGTGAGAACAGCCGTGTGCTCAAGTGGATCGCCCAGCGCCTGGAAGGGACGGCCGAGGCGCACGACACGCCCATCGGGCGTCTGCCGAACAAGGACTCGCTCGACACCGAGGGCCTAAATCTCACGGACGACCAACTGAACCTGCTGCTGTCGGTGGATCGCTCGGTATGGAAAGAGGAAGCAGCCCTCGTTCCGGCCGCCTACGAGCAGTTCGGCGATCGTCTGCCCGCGGCCTTGTGGGCTGAGCACGAGGCGTTGATCGAGCGGTTGGAAGCCTGGCCTCACGATGGTTATGCCGGCAACCGGTAGGCGTAGAGCGCGGCGCGTTTAGGCGCCGCCGCCTGGAGCACGATGGGTTTGGGCGGAATCGCCTAAACGCTGAATCGTTCTCTAGATTCAAATATGTAGAGCCGGATTCAGACTTCGAGAGAAGCCATCCGGCTCTAACCGCTGGATGAAGTCATCGGCCTCTAACGCTGCGCCTGCCAGGCGCTGCGGATGGGGAGCAGTTCGGGGTCGCTCACGGTGGCGGCTTCGACCACGTGGGTGAAATCCAGGCCCAGATAGCGGCCTCGGTTCCACACGACCTCGCCGATATAGATGCGCCCTTCGCGTAGGGACAAAAGCCTGATCGCCTTTGGCGCCCGCCAACTCGCCTTCGGTACGGCGATGCGCGCGCCGTGGTCGGAAAGGTCACGGATCACGCAATCGATGCTGAGCCCCGCCAGTCCGAAGAACAGACGTCCGCCTAGCGTCACCGGACGGCGCAGGGAACGGCGGCGCTCCTGCCCTCGACTATGGGGTGAAAGCGGCGCTGAGCGGACGGATACGGCCATGACCTGGAGGTTAAGCGCGCCGTATTGACCACGCGTTAAAGGTCCACCAGGCGCCTGATGCGCGCTCGAAGCGAAGATTTGGGCGCCGGTGAGCCGCCGCGCCGTATCGGCCAAGCGGCAAGGCTCAGCCCGGCGAGATCATCTTCTCCGGGCGAACGATCGCATCGAATTCCTCGTTCGTCACATAGCCGCCGCCCACCGCTTCCTCGCGCAGGGTGGTGCCGTTCTTGTGTGCGGTCTTGGCGATCTTGGCCGCGTTGTCGTAGCCGATCTTAGGGGCCAGCGCCGTGACCAGCATCAGCGAGCGTTCGAGCGCCGCCTTGATGTTGGCCTCGCGCGGCTCGATGCCGACCACGCAATTGTCGGTGAAGCTGACCGCCGCGTCGGCCATCAAGCGCACCGACTGCAGGAAATTATAGGCCATGACGGGGTTGTAGACGTTCAGTTCGAAATGGCCCTGGCTGTCCGCGAAGGACAAGGCGGCGTTATTGCCGAAGATCTGCACGCACACCTGGGTCATGGCCTCGCATTGGGTCGGGTTGACCTTGCCTGGCATGATGGAGGAGCCCGGCTCGTTTTCCGGCAGGGATAGCTCGCCCAGGCCCGAACGCGGTCCGGAGCCCAGGAGGCGGATATCGTTGGCGATCTTGAACAGGCTGGCGGCCAAGGTGTTGATGGCGCCGTGGCTGAACACCATGGCGTCATGCGCCGCCAAAGCCTCGAACTTATTGGGAGCCGTGGTGAACGGCAGGCCGGTGATCTGGGCGATCTTGTCGGCGACCATCTCGGCGAAGCCGATCGGGGCGTTCAGACCCGTGCCCACCGCCGTGCCGCCCTGGGCCAGCTGCATCAGACCCGGCAGGGTCAGCGTCAGGCGTTCGATGCCGTTGCGCACCTGCTGGGTGTAGCCGGAGAACTCCTGGCCCAGGGTCAAGGGCGTGGCGTCCTGGGTGTGGGTGCGGCCGATCTTGATGATGCCGGCCCAGGCCTGGGCCTTGTCGTTCAGGGCGTTGCCCAGCTTTTCCAGGGCTGGGATCAGCCGGTGGACGATTTCCTCGGCGCAGGCCACGTGCATGGCGGTCGGATAGGTGTCGTTGGACGACTGGCTCATGTTGACGTGGTCGTTGGGATGGACAGGCTTCTTGGAGCCCATCACCCCGCCCATGATCTCGATGGCGCGGTTGGAGATCACCTCGTTGGCGTTCATGTTGGACTGGGTGCCCGAACCCGTTTGCCAAACCGCCAGGGGAAAGTGCGCATCCAGCTTGCCCTCGATCACCTCGTTGGCGGCCTGGACGATCACGGCGCCGATCGCGGGGTCCAGGTGGCCGAGCGCCATGTTGGTCTCAGCGGCCGCGCGCTTGATCACGCCCAGCGCCCGCACCACGGGCAGGGGCTGCTTCTCCCAGCCGATCTTGAAGTTACCCAGCGAGCGTTGCGCCTGGGCGCCCCAGTACTTGTCGGCGGCAACCTCGATGGGGCCGAAAGTGTCGGTTTCGGTGCGCGTGGCGGTCATGATGTCTTTCCCGAATTTCGCTGGCCGCTGGTTTAGCCGGGACGGGGAAGACTGCAAGCCCTACGCGGGTTAGGAAGCGTCAATGGATGAGCTGATCTGGACCGGACGGGGCAAGGTGCGCGCGCGGGAGGCGGCGGGCGAGCTCATCATCGTGGTCGACGGCCTGACCAGCCAGGCCAAATACTACAAACCCCTGATCTACGAGTTCTTCCGCAAGGAGTGGCGCGGCGCGCGGCCGGCGTGGGGCGACTTTTCGGTGGAGATCGCCATGGAATACACCGGCGATCCGCCATGGCTCGATCTGGACAATCTGGCCAAGGCGATCCTGGATTCGATCAAGGGCTACGCCTTCCATGACGACGCCCAGGTGGGCCGCCTGTTGGTCGAACGGCGCGCGGGCGAGCGCGAGCGCATCACCGTGCGCGTCGCCCGACTGGGTTAGGACTGGGTTAGTTGTTCCAGGGCTCCAGGGCGCCCCACAAGGCCAGGAGCAGGGAAAAGCCCGCGAAGACCCCCACGGTGACCGTGAAGCTCAGCTTGCGGCCGGTCGTCCAGCTATCCAGCCGCCGTCCGCCGCGCCAAACCGCCGGAAGCAGAAGAAGCTGACTCAGGCTGGCGAGAGCGCCCACCAGGGCGCAGGCCGAGGCGATCAGAATGAAGACGCCCGGCCAATCGAAGAAGGACTGCGCCGGATTCTTGACCGCCCCCCAGCCCCAGACGGCGAAGGCGCACGCTGCGAGCAGCCAAAGAATGGAGGCGGTGGTTTGCAAGGCGCTGGCGCGCCTTTGCATCGCGGTCTGGCGAAAGTCCCGCCGGTCGCGCACGGCGAGACCGATCAGGGTCGCCAGGCTGGCGACGAGGGCGAGCGCGCCCGTCCAGCCCAGGCCCGCCGGCCGCATGAACCAGCCGGCCCGGACGAACGATTGCTCGCCTGAGGGGGCGAACCAGCGCACGGCGCGCCCGTCCCGCACGTCAAAGAGAGAGACCGCCGAGTCGGCGGACAAGGGTGTGAAGCCGCCGGGGTGGCCAGCGGCCGGCGCCCAGTTTCCGGCGCCCTCGGACGAGCGGATCACCAGCAGGCCGTCCGGCCCTGCGCCGACGGTCGCCGTGCGTGTCAGAAGGTCGACGAACTTTTCCAGGCCGCCATAGCGTCGCCGTTCGCTGAGGTAGTGTCCCGCGTAGAGCTGGCGCTGGGCTGCGGTGTCCGTAGCCCTCGCGGGCGGGGGTCCCTGTGCGCCGGCGTAAAAATGCTCGATGATCAAGGCCGGCAGGCGGTGCGCCATGTCCTCCGCGCCCTCGCTGTTGCCTGCTGAGAACACGCCCAGGCCCAGAGTCGGCGCCAGGGTCATGGCGGCGTGGGACGAGAGGCTGGGGCCATCCAGGCCCAGACCTTCGAATCCACCAGGCAGGGCCTGTTGCTTCAGCCCATAGGTCCAGCCGGCGGTTTCCGGTCCGGCGCTGAGGACTACTGTGCGCAGGGCCTGGGCGGTTTGCTGACCGTAGAACGTGTGGCCGTCCAGCGTTCCGCCGCCCAGCAGCAGCAGCATGTAGCGGGCCATGTCGGCCGCAGTGGAGGATGCGGCGGCGGCGGGGGCAATCTGGCCGGCATAGGCGTACGGCCGTGGTTCAAGCCCCAAGCCCGTCCAGTGGAACTCCTGGGCCACGCCTTGGGCGAGACCGCCGTCCAGAGGCGCCGGCAGGCCGGCCAGCGCGGGGCGGGGTTCGCGGAAACTGGTATGGCCAAGGCCCAGGGGCCGCAGCAGGTCCGCTTCGACGAACCCTTCGAACGGTTGGCCGGCGGCCTGAGACACCGCTTCGCCGGCTAGGGCCGCTTCATAGTCGACATATTCCGCCCTTTGGCCCGGCGCCTGCACGCGACGCGGCCGTTCCTGGCGCAGGTAGGTGTCCAGCGGGCGCACACGCTCGGGATTGCGCTCATAAAGCCGGCCGAGCGCTCGCTCTTCGAAGCCCGAGGCGTGATCGATCAGGTCGCGCAGGCGCACGGGCTCGGCGTAGCCCTGGTCGCGCACCTGCAGCTTTTCCGGCAGGTATAGGTTCACCGGCGCATCCAGCCGCATATGGCCGCGCTCGACCTCGCGCATGACTTCCAACCAGGTGAAGCTGGCCGATAGGGCCCCCAGGCGGAACAGGGTGAGGTCAGGGTCGGCCTGTCGCCGGGGCGCGAAGGCGGATACGCCGTAGGCCTTTTTCAGCAGAACCTGCCCGTTCTGCACCACTGAAACAGCGACGCCGGGAACGTGGCTTTGCAGCATGGCCTCGCGCACCACTCCGTCGACGAAGGCCTCCAATTCCGCGGGCGGTATTGGCTCTCCGGGCGCCAGGCGCGCGCCGGGGGCGGCGACGGAGGCGGGGGCGGTCGGCGGGCGGGCAGGCGAGCGGCGGTAAGCCGGCGCGGGGCCGGGCGGCGGCGCCTCGTTGGCGGGCGCTACAACGTCGAAATCGGAGCTGGCCGGCTCCTGTGCGCGGGCCGCCGTCAGCCCGATCGCCAGGACGATTCCAGCGGCTGCGAAGGCCATCCCACGCCGAGGGCTGCGCATCGGCCTAATGTTGACCAGAAGAGGAATCGAAGGTCGCCGCCGGCGCCAGGCTCGCGCCGTTCTCGGCCGCCGCGGCGATGATGGTCGGGAACGCGGGCGGCGAGGCCACTTACTTTTTCCGGAACTGATCGAGAGAGACCACCTTGGGCTCCTCGCCATTTTCCGTTTGGGCCTGGGCCTCGGGTGCGGCGGCGGGCGGCGCTTCCGCGGGCTCGGCCTGCGGCGGGGCGGCAGGCTCGAATTGCAACAGAAACTGCACGCTCGGATCGTAGAAACGCGTGACGGCCGCATAGGGCACCGAAAGACGCTTGGGCTGGCCGCCGAACTTCAGGGTCACGGTGAAGAAGGTCTCGCCGGGCGCCAGGTCGCGGTACTGGTGCTGCAGAACGATGGTCATCTCCTCGGGGTATTTGGCGAGGAGGTCGACCGGGGCGGACACGCCCGGAGCGTCGGTCTTGAAGGTGATGTAGAAATGATGCGCGCCGGGCAGACCGTCGGGCGAGGCCGCGCGCTTGAGCGCCGAGCGCACGACGCCGCGCAGGGCGTCCTGGGCCATGGCCTCATAGTGCATCAGATCCTCGGGGGTGTCGTCCTGGGCCATCCGTTCCTCAAGCCGTCCATTTGGCAGCCGGACCCTAGCGCTTCGCAAAGCCCGCGCAAAGCCGGTCTATGCCACAGCCGCCGCAAAATCGCGTGCAGACCAAGGACAAGAACGGCGGGCGCCGCGGACGTCGTGGAAAGTGGAGGGCTTCTGGCGCCAGGCGCCCCCATTCTTGACTCAAGAAAGCAGGAGGGCGCCGCGGACGTCGTGGAAAGTGGAGGGCTTCTGTTGCCAGGCGCCCTCCGGGCCCCGCCTAGCGCTGCTAAGACACTAGGGCTTTAGGTCGAGCTTGCTCGCACCGCATTACGCGGCGAGGGCGAACTCTTCAGCGAAGTTATCGTTCGCAGTTAGATTAAGGCCCGAAACGGTGAGCCACGCCGAGAGAAAGCAACGTCTTTACACGTCTGTCGATGCTGATCGGCCCCGCACAGCCCGGCGATAACCCCGGGAAGGAATTGGTGGAGCCGCCGGGAATCGCACCCGGGTCCAGTCCGCTTATTGCACGCGCGTTTATCTCCATAGTCAGACCGAGGCCTGACAGGACCTATATAGGCGCGATTGGTTAGCGGTCCAAGAAGGTAGGCGCCTAGAGCACGATGGGTTTAGGTGGAATCGCCTAAACACTGAATCGTGCTCTAGATTCAAATATGTAGAGCCGGATTCAGACTTCGAGAGAAGTCATCCGGCTCTAACCCAGGCCGCGGGTCAGCGACAGCACGCCGGTGCGTGACAGCTCCACCAGGCCGATGGGGCGCATCAGGGCGACGAACTGGTCGATCTTGGAAGAGGCGCCGGTCAGTTCGAACACGAAGCTCTCGTGGCTGGTGTCGATCACCTTGGCGCGGAAGATGTCGGCCAGGCGCAGGGCTTCGGCGCGGTCATCGCCCTTGCCGCGCACCTTGATCAGGGCCAGTTCGCGCTCGATGCCGAGCGGATCGAGGGTCACGTCCTGCACCCCGCGCACCGACACCATCCGCTCCAGCTGGGCGCGGATCTGCTCCAGGATCAGCGGCGTGCCGGAGGTGACGATGGTGATGCGCGAGACGTGGGCCTCCACATCGGTCTCGGCCACCGTCAGGCTCTCGATGTTGTAGCCGCGCGCCGAGAACAGGCCGACCACCCGCGCCAAGACGCCCGGCTCGTTGTTGACCAGCACGGCGAAGGTGCGCTTTTCCACGGCTTCGTTCAGGCGAGGGGGCATCGAAGTCTTTCTCTCTTTCCGGGCGCTGGCCGGATTTTTCTAACCACAAAGATCACAAAGAACACGAAGGATGCGCCGCGCTCTTTGTGTCCGTCGTGTTCTTCGTGGTTCCAATTCTAATTTGCGCTACCGCTTCGCTGCTTTAGCGCGGGATTACACCAGCATCTTGCCTTCGTCGTCGATGGCGGAGTCCAGATCCACGCCGGAATCGCCCAGCAGCATGTCGTTGTGGGCGCGGCCGGAGGGGATCATGGGGAAGCAGTTCTCCGCCTTGGCCACGCGGCAGTCGAACAGCACCGGACGGCGGGTGTCGATCATCTGCATGATCTTGGCGTCCAGCTCGTCGGGCGTCGAGGCGCGAATGCCCACGCCGCCCATGGCCTCGGCCAGCTTGACGAAGTCCGGCAGGCTTTCCGAATAGGAGTGGCTGTAGCGTTCCCCGTGCAGCAGCTGCTGCCACTGGCGCACCATGCCCATCCATTCGTTGTTGAGGATGAAGATCTTGATCGGCAGGTCGAACTGCACCGCCGTGGAGAACTCCTGCATGGTCATCTGCACCGAGGCCTCGCCGGCGATATCGATCACCAGGGAGTCCGGATGGGCCATCTGGGCGCCGACCGCCGCGGGCAGACCATAGCCCATGGTGCCCAGCCCTCCGGAGGTCATCCAGCGGTTGGGCTCCTCGAAACGGTAGAACTGGGCGGCCCACATCTGGTGCTGGCCCACCTCGGTGCTGATGTAGGTGTCGCGGTCCTTGGTCAGGGCGTACAGCCGCTCGATGGCGTACTGCGGCTTGATGATCTTCGGGTCCTTGCGGTAGGCGAAGCCGTTGCGCGCGCGCCAGGTCTCGATCTGGGCCCGCCAGGCGGTCAGGTCCGCGCCCTCGTGGCCCTTGGCCTTCCAGGCGGCCAGCATGTCGCGCATGACCGAGCCCACGTCGCCGACGATGCCCAGATCCACCAGCACGTTCTTGTTGATGGACGAGGGGTCGATATCGACGTGAATCTTCTTGGAGCCCGGCGAGAAGGCGTCCAGCCGTCCGGTGATGCGGTCATCGAAGCGCGCGCCCAGGCACACCATCACGTCGCAGTCGTGCATGGCGTTGTTGGCCTCGAAGCTGCCGTGCATGCCCAGCATGCCCAGCCACTGCGGATCGGCCGCCGGGAAGGCGCCCAGGCCCATCAGGGTCGAGGTGACCGGCGCGCCGGTCAGATGCGCCAGCTCGCGCAGGGCCTCGCTGGCCTTGGGGCCGGCGTTGATGATGCCGCCGCCGGTGTAGAAGATCGGCCGCCGGGCGGCTGCGATCAGCTCCACCGCCTCGGCGATCTTGGCCTGATCGCCCCGGGTGCGCGGGTTGTAGCTGAACGTCGGCCGCGCCGCCTCTGGCCCGACATAGGGGCCGGGCAGGAACTGCACATCCTTGGGAATGTCGATGACCACCGGTCCCGGCCGGCCCGAGGTGGCGATGTGGAAGGCCTCGTGCACGACGCGCGCCAGGTCCTCAACCCGTTTGACCAGGTAGTTGTGCTTGGTGCACGAGCGGGTGATGCCAACGGTGTCGGCTTCCTGGAAGGCGTCCGATCCGATCAGATGGGTGGCGACCTGGCCGGTGATGACCACCAGAGGAATGGAATCCATCAGGGCGTCGACGATGCCGGTGACCGCATTGGTGGCGCCGGGCCCGGAGGTGACCAGCACCACCCCCGGCTTGCCGGTGGAGCGGGCATAGCCCTCCGCCGCGTGGGTCGCGCCCTGCTCGTGGCGGACCAGAACGTGTCGCAGGCGTGGTTCGTCGTACAGCGCGTCGTAGATCGGCAGCACCGCCCCGCCCGGATAGCCGAACAGAGTGTCCACGCCTTGGTCCACCAGGGCGCGCACGAGAATCTGGGCGCCGGTCAGAATCTCGGGCTGGGCCTGGATCTGGGTTTTCGTGTCGGTGGCGGTCTGGGTGGTCATGACGGGCTCCTCGGGGGAGGGGATAGGTTATTTAAGGCATGAAAAAAGGCCCGCTAGGGGCCTGAGCATGCGACCGATTA
>Ga0182016_10002197_pt1 | contig 23173 bp, 14 predicted proteins | sample 712S2MmetaG_FD_120491 | JGI IMG/M metagenome (GOLD analysis project Ga0182016, IMG submission 120491) | Permafrost microbial communities from Stordalen Mire, Sweden - 712S2M metaG | ecosystem: Environmental > Terrestrial > Soil > Wetlands > Permafrost | place: Sweden: Stordalen | collected... | reverse complement strand
TCCCCAACGGCAAGAAGCAACGGAGTGAGTGGACGGCCTTTCCGCATCGGACTTCCTCCCACTCTATCCGATGCAGCAGGTCATCTTGTTTATGATAATTATTTTAGAGACAGGACACTAGGTTCTGGTCAGAGTAGCTCTGTAAATAAACTTGTAACTCGCAATACTGAGCTATGAAAAGAATTCTGCTCGGATTCGCTCTTCTCTTCTGCTTCGCAGTGCCCTATGCGGCGCAGGCGCAGGTTGTGGTGGTCGTACACCGCCATCACCATCACCGTCACCACCACCACTATCATCACGATGGTCCCAACCAGTAATTCTTCGCGCCCCATGCATGACTCGGGCAGGGATTTAGTATCCGTTCCAAACCTTTCCCACGGAGAGAGACCTGGGGCGCAAAGAATCTACCCTAAGCGAGATCGGGAATCCCGGCTTTCGGTTCCGATCGGCTATTTGTGGTTTTGATTTGCAGCTTCGGCTGCCTGCTTCACCTGGTTGAAGGCCTGCCCCAGCAGTTCTTTCGCCTTTTGCGCATGACCATTCATGTCAAACTCATTCGCCTGCTGCGCGGCGTCCAGCTTTTGTACGGCTTGCCCCATAAGGCGTTGCGCTTCATTCAAATTCGGATGCCGATGTGCATTTACGTTTTGCCCGACTAATACGCCGGATGCGAAGAGTCCCATACCGAGGACGCTCCCTAACACGAGCCTGCGAGAAACCATGGGAATTACCTCCGCAGACAAAATACAGACCCGCGGTAACTCTGGCAACGAAAAACCAATTTATCTTTGAGAGATTTTCTGCAAGGCTGCCTGGTGCCTGGCGGAATTTAGAGCGGATGTGCGGGAACAGGCCCGTCTGGCATTGCTCACGAGTGCCCATTTCTGGATTGCCAAAGAGCTTTGTGGAACCAACCGAGGTCTCGGTAGGGATGTGTGGTAGGCTTTGATTGAGGTTAATCAAAGTTCATCAATGGCTACGATCCATCGGCTTCCAATTACCAAGGCGCGCATCAATCTCGGCCAGATCGCGCGACGCGCGCATAATGGCAACGAATACTTCATCTTGGAGAAGGACGGGATTCCTGTCATCGGAATTATGGCAGCCGATGAATTGGAAGACTATCTGGAGTTGCGCGATCCCAAGGCCAAGGCTTCGATTGCAGCAAGCCGCAAGGACCATGCCGCGGGGAAGTCTCGGCCTGCTGGGAAATTGCTGGGTGAATTAAAGCGGAGCGCAGTTCGAAAGACGGCCTAGCTTGGCCAGACAATAACCCTTTCATCCTGAGCGAAGTCGAAGGATCCACTTCTTGTTCCTATATTCCGTCGTTACCACTACACGTTTCGACCGGCTGCTCAAGAAAACTGGCTCCCAAGCACCCAAAGCTTCTAGAACGTTTTGAAGAGGCGCTCGGAATTCTCTCGCTCGACCCGCACAACAAGAGTCACAAACACCCAATCAAGAAGCTGAAAGAGGTGCCGGCGGGAGAAGGCCAGTACCGGCTTCGCTCTGGCAGATTTCGTTTTCGATATGACATTGAAGGTCGCGAGGTGGTTCTGCTCTATTGCGGGCTGCGGCGGGAAGATACTTATTGATTACACTACCTGTACTCAAATGCGGTATGGGGGCACCCGACCTTGGCTACCACCCTGACGCCAAAGGTTTTCGCAGCATTATTTTGCCCCTTCTGCGGATCCCCAAGCTTCCTGTGACGGCCTCGTATCTCAATTAATGATTTGCAGCCAATGTAGCAAAGAAACGGAGAACGTGCACGCTAAGCTGAATCTGCATTCGACTTCCTCCTTTTTCCTCATACGCGACGACTTTTCCCGCTAACTGGCAGGTCAGCTATAGCGACTAAAATCAAAGTTAACCATGGCTGAATTTACCCATTTGCATTTGCACACGGAATACTCGCTGCTGGACGGCGCTTGCGATGTCTACAAACTAGTCGACCGCGTGGCGGCGCTGGGGCAGAAGTCTGTCGCCATGACCGATCACGGCAATATCTATGGCGCCGTCCACTTCTTCGACGCGGCAAAGGCCAAGGGCATCAAGCCGATCCTCGGTTGCGAGCTCTATATCTGCAAAAACGAAGATCATCGCGCGCCGGGCGATGGAGACGAGAATAATCACCTGCTGGTTCTTGCCCAGAATGAAGAGGGCTATCGCAACCTGATCCGCATAACATCGGAGGCTTCGCTGCACGGGTTCTATCGCAAGCCTCGCGTCAGCAAGCGATATCTTGCGGAACATGCAGAAGGACTAATTGGTTTTTCCGGCTGCCTCAGCGGGGAACTGTGCGAGGAGCTTGTTGCCGGGCGCTATGAGAAGGCAAAAAGTGTAGCGCAGCAGTATGAAGACATTTTCGGCAAAGGCAATTTCTATCTTGAAATTCAGGACCAGGGACTGGAACAGGAAAAGAAGATTCATGAGGCGCTCTTCCGTCTTGAGCGCGAACTGAATATTCCCATGGTGGCCACGAATGACTCGCATTATCTTTGTGGCGAAGACAGCCATGCGCACGACGTGATGCTCTGTGTCCAGACCGGCGCAAAGGTGCATGACAAAGAGCGGTTCCGTTTCGACAGCGACCAGTTCTTTGTGAAGAGTGCCGACGAGATGGCGGACACGTTCAAAGATGCGCCTGGCGTGTTGACCCGCACCCAGGAGATTGCCGAGCGCTGCAATCTTAAGCTTGCCAAGGTAGACAATCCATTCCCCGAATTCGCTGTGCCGCCAGGCCATACCATCGACAGCTACTTTGAAGAGGTATGCCGCACAGGATTCAAGAAGCGCCTGGACACTGCGGTGCGGACGCTGGAGTTGCGTGGCTCGCTACGGCACCAGTTGCATGAGTATGAGGCGCGGCTTGCCTACGAGATCGGTGTCATCCAGCAGATGAAGTACTCAGGGTACTTCCTGATCGTCTGGGACTTCATCAAGTACGCGCGCGATCATGGCATTCCTGTTGGTCCCGGCAGAGGTTCGGCGGCAGGCTCGCTGGTTGCTTACTGCATGGAGATTATCAACGTCGACCCGCTCCAAAATGGATTGCTGTTTGAGCGATTCCTGAATCCTGAGCGCGTGTCTATGCCCGACGTCGACGTGGATTTCTGTCAGAACCGCCGTGGCGAAGTGATCGAGTATGTAACGCGGAAATATGGACGCGAGCAAGTTGCTCAGATCATCACATTCAACACCATGGCGGCCAAGGCGGCCATCAAGGATTGCGGTCGCGCGCTGGATATGCCCTACGGCGACGTGGACCGAATTGCGAAACTCGTTCCGGCAACAGTCGGCATGACGCTGGACAAGGCGCTCGAAGATGTACCAGACCTGCGCAAGGCGTACGACAGTGACCCTGTGATTCGCGAACTGTTGGATACTGCGAAGAAGCTCGAAGGGCTGGTTCGCGGGTCCGGCGTTCACGCCTCTGCGGTAGTGATTGCGCCGCGCCCGCTTACTGAACTTGTGCCGGTCAACAAGACCAAGAACGACGAAATTGTTACCGCATACGACATGAAGGCCATCGAAAAGATGGGCCTTCTGAAGATGGACTTTCTCGGACTCACAACGCTCACCGTAATCGACGATTGCCTGAAGCTCATTGAGCTAAGTCGCGGAAAAAAAGTAGATATAGATAACATCCCGCTCGACGACGAAGAGACTTACAAAAAGGTATTTCATTCCGCACTGACTTCCGGAGTATTTCAGTTCGAGTCAAGCGGTATGAGGGATATGTTGCGCCGCTATAAGCCGGACCGCCTCGAAGACTTGACCGCGCTCACAGCGCTTTATCGTCCTGGCCCGATTCAGGGCGGCATGACCGACGACTTCATTGAGCGCAAGTGGGGCCGCCGCAAGGTCGAATACATGCTCCCCGAGATGGAGCCGATGCTTAAGGAGACCCTGGGTGTCATCGTCTACCAGGAGCAGGTGATGCAGATTGCGAACGTCCTGGCGAGTTATTCCCTGGGCGAAGCAGATCTGCTGCGCCGCGCCATGGGCAAGAAAGATCCGAAAGAGATGGGCAAGCAGCGCGATCGCTTCATGAGCGGCGCGGCGGCTATGGGTCATCCCAAAGGCACGGCAGGCGAAGTCTTCGACCAGATGGAGAAGTTTGCCGGCTATGGATTTAATAAGTCGCACTCCGCTGCATACGGTCTGGTGAGTTATCAAACGGCTTACTTGAAAACGCACTATCCGGTTGAATTTATGGCGGCGTTGCTGACTTCGGAAACTTCAAAGCCGGAAAATGTGGTGAAGTACATTGGCGAGTGCAAGGAGATGGGCATTCGCGTGGAGCCGCCAGACGTCCAGGTATCGGGATCGCAATTTACGCCCCATCTCACGCCTGAAGGGGAAGCAATTCGCTTCGGTCTTGCCGCGGTGAAGAACGTGGGCGGCAATGCGATTGAGTCCATCATGAAGGCGCGCGCGGAAGTTGGCGGAAGGTTCAAAAGTTTGTGGGAATTCTGCGAGAAAGTCGACCTGCGCGTGATGAACAAGCGTGTGATCGAGTCGCTGATCAAGGCCGGCGCTCTCGACTCGCTGGGTACGCGAGCGGCACTGATGAAGGCCGTAGATAAGGCGATGGAGCGCGCGCAGAAAGCGCAGAAGGACGCGGCCGCCGGACAGACCGGACTATTTGGCCTGTTCAATGAAGCGCCCGCGCCAGGTCGCGATGCGGATGATTTGCCTAAGATCGCAGATTGGGAAGAGGGCGAGCGCCTCGCAAACGAGAAGGAAGTGCTTGGCTTCTTTGTCTCCGGGCATCCGCTGGACAAGTACGCCGAGAAACTGCGCAATTTAACCGGAGTTATTTCGACAGCCGAGGCGCTGGAGCGGAAACCTCCGGAACGGGTATGGGGGAAGCAGTCCGACCCGGCGGACGAGTTGCAGGTGGCCGGTATGTTCGTCGGCGTGCGCGTCCAAAAGAGCAAGAAGGATGGAAAACTCTACGCCCAGGCCGCGTTAGAAGACGCAACAGGTAAGATTGATCTGATTTGTTTCGCGCGCGACTACGAAAAGCTGCAAGGGCTATTGAAGATTGAAGCACCGGTCATTGTGCGCGGCATCCTTATGGGCGAAGAAGATGCGGCGCCAAAGATTGCCATCAACTCGATTGTGGCGCTTGAGGATGTGCAGGTAAAACTGCCTTCAGGCATCAGGATCAGGATCAATCTCGATCGCGCAACGGAAGAAATTCTCTCCGCGTTGAAGATCGCTGCGGATGCGGCTCCGGGGCCTGGCAAGGTCATGCTCCATCTTGAAAAGAAAGGCGAGTATGCCGTGATTCTGGAGCCAGAGGCAATGAGTGTCGCCGCCGACCGCGCCTGGGTTGAGCGCGTGGAAGAGTTAGTGGGCAAGGGAACTGTGCAAGCAGTGGGATAACTGGCCGGAGTTATCCCACCACCCTGTAAGTAGGAAGACTTATTGCGTCGTGAAGGAATCCCCTTCTGTACCACGGCTTCCCAGTGGGTCGTCCACCCATCCCGCTTTTCCTGTTTTGCTGATCGTTGCGGTTACTGTCCCGACATCCCTGGCCATCAAGCAAAACCCCAGCATGCCGGGCTTCTTCGCATTCGCGTGCGCTTCCCATGCCATTCCCCCGACGGCCACCGTGTAAGTGTAATTCGGGTCGCTTTTACTGGGATCGAACTTGAGATGTTCGATATGCGAACCGGCTGGGTAAGATCCAGAGAGCATTTGGTCCAGGGTGCAGCCACGTTGGAGGTCGAGTTGGCATTCGTGCTCGATGACCTCAATCGCGGAAAGAAACATGTAGGCAATCTGTTCTTCCCGCTTCAGAACGACTTTGCCCTTGTTGTCTTCCATATCGATCTTCGCAGTTGTGGCGAAGGGCCCAGTGGTGGGAGCCGCCGATGTGTCGCCAGTTGGCGTAGTCGCGGAAGTGGAAGCTGTAGCCCCGCTGGCGGCGTAGATGGAAGAGACCTCAGAGGCTTTCAAGGAGCGGTCCCAAAGCGCAACTTCCTCAATGCCGCCTTTGAACCAGCGGCCTCCGAAAACAGTGCTGGCGCCCATCGAAAACGGAGCAGTCTTTCCAGCTTTGCCACCGCCGGTATCATGGGCCACAAGTTTTCCATCCCAATAAACTGCGCGGTTGTGGTTGGCCGTATCCAGAGTGGCGGCGATCATGTGCCATTGGTTCAAAAGCGATGCCACAGGCGGCGCGTATTGCAGGTTGCCACCGCTCGCGGTAAAAAATCGAAGCACATTGTCTGTTTCGATTTGAAGGTCGAGATCGTTCCCGTTCTCCGATTCGCCGGCGATATAGAAGATTCGTGCCGCTTTTGACGGCAGATCGGCGAGATTGACCCAAGCCATAATGCTTGATGCCTGGCCCACTCCGCCTTTCTGCGTGGTCAGAATGTATCCGCTGGCTCCATCGAGTTTGGCGAAGGTACCGCTTGACCCGGCGATTGCTGCGCCGGGAGATCCGGCTGTGACGCCGCCTTTTGCACTGTAAGTCGCGGTCCCGACCTGGCTCTTTCCGGAAGTTGCGTCGAGGCGGAAATAAGCGACGGGATGCGTGGCGACAACCGCGGAAGCAAAATCCGACTGTGCGGCATAAAGCAAAGGCGCTTGGACGCCGGCAATGAAAGCCAGGGCGACCGAAGAGGCACAAATCCATTGACGACGGTTGGACATATCAGGCTTACCTTTCTTTACTGAGCAAATTATCCCTTGAACGGCTGCGTTGGCCCGTTGTGACGATCCTTTATAGAACTATCCGCTTTGAGTGTTGGGGCTCGCACAGTCTATTGCATTGGGGAAAGAATGTTCAATCAAAAAGCTGCTTGATTGAGCATTGCTGCCCAATGGCGGACTCGATCCGCGGTTATAGCCTGCCCGTTCGCCTCGCTGGCCGCCAGTTGCACTGCCAGGTTGCCGAGGGTCGAGCTCTCCGGGTGGCCAATCTCAACCGGCCTGCGCGTACGCTGTTCGGTCAACTCGGTCAGCAGCTTGTTGCGGCTGGCGCCTCCGAGGATGTGGATACGATCGAGTTCGCGGCTGAGAAGATCCTCCAGGCTGGTAAGTGCGAAGGCATAGCGGTTGGCGAGGCTTTCGAAAATGACGCGAGCAAATACCGGCTCATTGCCCTCCACGTCTGGAATCGTCGCCCATCTGCGACGCCAAAGCTGGTGATTGATGCGCTCGGGCATGTCGGAGTCGAGCAGCAACGGCTCGGCGTCGACGTCGATGATGCCTGGGTACCCCGAAATTGCGGCCTCCGCTATGAGCTCTTCAATATTCCATGCGCGCCCCTCGGCGGTCCACGCCTCCATGCACTGCTTCAGCAGCCACATTCCGTTGACCAGCGAATGGAAGCATAGGCCTCCGCCAACTGCTCCGAGATTGGTGTAGCGAGCATCGAACGCTGCATTCGAAGTAACTGGTGAGGGGATCATCGTACCAATCAGAGACCACGTTCCAGAACAAATGTAGAGAGTTGAATCCAGGCTCGATGGTACCCCGGCAATAGCTGAAGCGGTATCGTGGCAGGCCGGGGCTATTAGCTGCGTATTGCGGAATTCAGGCAGCGATGTCAGCGGTCCTTGCAGGTCCCCGAGGATAGTCCCCGCGCGAACGATGGGCGGCGCGGCTTCGAGAGGAAGTCCGAGCAGTTTGAACAGTTCGCCATCCCAATCGCCTGTCTTCAGATTCACGAGCCCGGTGTGGCTTGCATTGGTATGCTCCGCGACCCGCCGGCCGCCAAGCCAGTAAAGCACGTACTCCGGCAGCATGACCCAGGGAGCGTTCGGGTCGAATCCCACCGAGGAGTCGGCCAGCAACTGGTAAACAGTGTTGATGCGATGCGGCAATGCCCCGGTCCGCGCAAATAGTTCTCGTGGAGGAACAATCTCATCCGTTGCGAGCTTCACCTGCTCGGTGCGAACATCGCGGTAACAAAACGGTTGGCGCAGCGGTTGGCCATCGGGCGCCATGCGCACATAATCAACCGACCAACTGTCGACAGCGATCGAAGCGATACCTTCCGGAGCGGCCTTTGCGGCTTTGCGGAGCCCTTCTTCCAGACCGGCGAGAATGGAATCGAGCGGCCAGTGCATCGACTTTCCACGATGAACAGGGCCGTTCGGGATGCGGTGTACGACCTCAATGCTGGGCCGGCCCTCGCTCCAACGGAGCAGAGAGACACGGCAGCTTTCAGCGCCCAGGTCAATGGCAATACGTGCGGGTTCCGGCATAGAGGCAGTTCGATCCCTGTTGGAGTTTAACGCATGAACGCCTCTGTCAAGCCTCCGTCGACAGGAATCAGGTGGCCCGTGGTACAGCGGGAGCGCGGACTTCCCAGAAAGAGAATCGCCTCTGCGCAATCGGCAGGATCAATCGGCTGATGCGTCAACGTGCGCTTTGCATAGAAACCCGCAAGCAGATTACGCAACTCGTCGTCGGAGAGCGAGTCGTCAAACGGGATGCTGTATTTGGCAAGCGAAGCGCGAACGCGGTCGCGTGGGAACATCGTCGAACCCTTAACCACCGTCGCCGGGCTGATGCCGTTGACGCGCACCCGCGGCGAGAGCGCAACCGCAAGCTCGCGCACCAGGTGAGAGACCGCAGCCTTGCTTACGTCGTATGCCTCTGACCCGCGCTTTGAGACGACAGCATTGGCAGAACTCGTCAACACAATTGCCCCGTCGAGACCCTGCTCGTTGAAAATCTTTGCCGCTTCGTCGGCGAGAAGGTAGTTGGCCGTCACATTGATGTCCAGCGTCATAGCCCACATCGCATCGGAAACAACCCCGTCGGGAGAAGACGGGAACATTGCCGCTGTATTGATCAAAATATCGACTCCGCCAAAGGCTGCGACCGTAGCATCCAGCGCCTTGGCGATGGCTTCGCGATTACGGATGTCAACCGCTGTGACCGCAGTGAACTCGGCGGACGTAACGGACTTCAGCTCCGCGACAACGCGTGCTGCAGCGGCTTCGTCGCGGTCGGCTACAACGACATGTGCACCGCGGGCGGCGGCCAGCAGAGCCACTTCTCGGCCAATGCCGCTTCCACCACCGACAACCAGTGCAATGCGCCGGCTGAGTTCCTTCTCTGGCGGCTGGCGGCGAATCTTCGCCTCCTCCATTGCCCAGTATTCAATGCGGAAAGCCTCGATAGCCGGCAGCGCAACATAGTTGGTGAAGACCTTGAAGCTGCCTGGGTCGTTCGCAGGTCCGCACTGCGGCGGTGCGCCCGTGACTTTGCCCTCGGCCAGCAGGCTTGCACCTTCCATCACGTGAATCGCGTTGGTATAGAACTCGCCGGTTATGCGAGCCTCTGTCTTGCTCTTGCCGAAGCTGAACATGCCCAGTCCTTGAATCAAAACAATGGTCGGGCTGGCATCTCGCAGAGCAGGCGAGTCGGCTGTTGCGAATGAGTGATAGTAGTCGCGATACTGTTGCCGATATTCATCCAGCGACACGTTGATCTGCTGCTTCAATGCTGCCAGGTCGGCGCCGGCTGCCCACGGAATAAAGAGTGGTCGAATCTTGGTGCGAATGAAATGATCGGGGCAGCTCGTGCCGAGAAATGCCAGGTCCTTCGCGTCCGTAGAGTTGACGAATTGCAGCACGTCCGGCCCGTCCGTGAAACTCAGAATCCAGCGATTCTGCACGCTCACGCGCCCGCGCAAATAGGGAGCAATCTCGATTGCGAGTTTGGCTCGATTTTCGCGTGCGGGAATTGCCTCGCCGCCAAATCGTGTCGTGCCTTTTGCAATTCCATGCCGCTCAATAAACTGGCCGATCTGGTCAACAACGGTAATGGTATTCAGATAGCATTCGCGTTGCGTCTCGCCCCATGTAAAGAGGCCGTGGCCACCCAGCACAATCCCATCGCATCCCGGATTGTCGCGAACTGCCTGGCGCATCATCAGGCCCAGTTCAAACCCCGGCCGCTGCCACGGAACCCACACCAGCGCGTGGTTGAATTCGCGATTGAACTCCTCCATCTTTGTCTTTCCGTTAGCCGAGGCAGCCAGCGCGATGCCCCAGTCCGGATGAAGATGGTCGACGTGCGGGAAGGGAAGGAACCCATGCAAAGGCGTGTCGATCGAGGCGGCGACTGGGTTGTTGCGGAAGGCGCAGAGGGCATACATCGGGACCATGTCGTCTTCGGTGTCGGGACCTTGGTAAATGCGCTCGAGAGCCAGAAACTTCTCCTGGTAGAGCGTCGCCAGTCCGGCGCGCTTCATGCTGCCAAGGTCGCCGCCGGATCCCTTGACCCAAAGTACTTCGACCGGCTCGCCCGTAAGCGGATCGATTTCGGTGACCTTCGAACTCGTATTCCCGCCCGCAAAATTCGTGAGGCGCAGATCGGAGCCAAGCAGGTTGGAGCGATAGCGGAGCTGCTCCGGCTGATCGAGCGTGGCGGCCAGTTGCGGGTCCCAGCGGTCTTCGAGAAACTTGAGAGTAGCGGGAGTAGAGGCGGTCAGGGTCATATGCACCACTTTACAAGGTAGGATCGTGCCTCTTAAAAGGGTAGCATGGTGCTACCAATAGGAGATTGATTTCACATATGAAAGCATTGGGCCGCTGATTCAGCCGAACCGGAGAATCCCGCGCCCTGAATCAAGAGCGGTGTTTGACTGCCGTCGAGATAGCCAGCGGGAATTTCTCCAGGGAAACCTGCAGAGCGAAGGCCGTCGGAGTTCCCCAAAGGTCGAGCGCCCGATCTTCGTAAAATATGCTGAACTCCATACCTCCAAGGTCGAAATCGAAAAGCGGTACACGGTCGTAAATGGTATCCGCGCGCAGCGAGTACTCGTCTCCGCTGCAATCGATCATCAGCGTGTTGATATTTGAAAGCCGCTCCGGGTGAGTAATCAGCATGCACCCCAATGCAAATGCGCCCAAACCAAATTCGTTGGCCGCCATCACCACCCTCGCCCGCCGCGCGGAACAGCCTCGGTGGCGAAGACCGAATTGCGCGGCCAGCACCAGGATGTCGCTCCCCGGTTGCTGTTTTGCCACCAGCTTCTCGGCTAGCTTGCTCCGTTCGTTCTGGCGGAGATATTTGGGCCCCAGGTTGTCGACAATTCGATTGGACACCTTGCGCTTTGCTTCTAGAACTTCCATCATCCTTTCCACCGCACCGTTGTATGTGGGAGCAACCGCCTCCCAGCGGGGAATCGCGAACCATCCCTCGGCCTCTTCCGGATACGGATTCCGCGCCAGTCTCTCAATGCATCCGCCCAATTCCGGAAAGCCTTCGCGAAGGATGGCGATTTGAGCTTCAATTGGCCGGACTTTGTAGCCTACCGGATACTCGCGCCTCGAAATAGTGTCTTCTTCCTGATACCTGTCACTCTTGGTCAGCCGTTCGACGATCTTCTGCGCCGCCGACGTCAGTTCCGCCTTTAACTTCTCCTCCAACTCCAGTACCAAACCCATCCTTTGTTCATCGAGTTGCCGCAGCGTCGCTTTGTAAACCCGATCCACCGCCTCATTGAGAGTGCTCTTGAGCGTTTCATTCTGCTTATCGGTAGTGTTTCCCGCTATGTGCAGGGGAGTAATCTGATGCGTAACCAAGCCAAGCCACCCTCGGAGCCGTTCAGTTTATAGCGGCGCCTGCTTGGTTCATCGGCAGCGATTAGAAATTCTTAAGCGGCTGAGGGGAGGCATAGAGTGACGGCCGTCTCCTGTTGCCTGGCCGCCAGAAGCGACCCAGAATAGCTGAATCAGCGCGATCGAAGATGTTCGACCCTTGTTTCAGGATTTCATCGCGCCGGAGATGCGGGCAATGACATATCCTCTTGCCGCCGACGTTAAAATGCCGGGCATCGGTCCGAGTTCCCCGTAGCATTCGTTCGGCCGGTCACTCGGGATTTCGCCGCACATGTGGCTGCTTTCAAGCGTAACTGCTTACCGCCGAATGCCGGTTCCCGCGCTCCTTCGCGATTCGCTCCACATATCCGCCTTCCCGCAATGCAGCCAGTGGATCGACCGGCAATCCATGTGCCTCACGCCAGGCCGCTGCAAGTGGCCGAACGTCCGTCCAGAACGCCCCGCGGAACAACTCTTCGGCCGCAATAATGTCGCAGGACTGCTGATGGACCGCCAGCTGCTCGCGGTCAACCAACGATGCCTTCAGCCAGAGTTCCTGTGCCGTCACGACAGTCTGGACAGTCGCTTCGATTTTTCCTTTGAGGTTGTGGCTCTGGTCGATCATGAACGCGATTGCATCGAGCGGATTGTCTGACGTTGCTCCGATCAACTCATGGAAGATTCGGAAGACCTGATAAGGATCGATGGAGCCCAGGGTCAGGTCGTCATCGGCATAACGCCGGTCGTTGAAGTGGAATCCGCCGAGCAGGCCGGTATGCAGCAGCCAAGCCACAATCTGCTCGATGTTCTGCGCGTTGTAGTGATGCCCGGTATCGACCAGGACGCGAGCCTGCGGGCCTGCCGTGCGGGAAAGATGCGAAGCCATGCCCCAGTCGCCAATATCGGTATGGTAGAAGGCCGGCTCAAACGGCTTGTATTCGACGAGCAAACGCTGATCCGGAGCCAGATGCGCATGAGCAGTTCGTAGCGCATCCTCAAGCCAGACGATGCGCTGGCGCATGCTTTGCGAGCCGGGATAATTTGAGCCATCGGGAAGCCAGAGGGAAATGTCGCGCGATCCCGTCGCCTTTGCGATTTCGATCGAATCCAGCACATGATCGACAGCCAGCCTGCGAATGCCGCTGTCCGGATTACAGAGCGAGCCGAACTTGTATTGCTGGTCCTGAAACAGGTTTGGATTGATTGATCCTGCGCGAATGCCAAACTGCTTTTCCAGCCCCTTCAGCTCGGAAACGTCGCTGATTCCGTGCGGAAGGTCCCAAAGCACATGCAAAGCGATAGTGGGCGTGACTCCGGTGAGGCGATTGACCTCTGCTGCGTCCGCGAACTTTTCTTCCAGGGTTGATGCCGCAGCCGGTTGAACAAACTTCCCAAAACGCGTGCCTGTGTTCGCGAATCCCCACGAAGGAATCTCGATCTGGAAGGCATCCAAGGCTTGAACTGCGCGATCGGTAAGAACGGATTCGGATAGGGCCATGGTAGCTGCCTTTCAGTGGACCCGAAGTTCAAGTGTCCAGCGCCGGAAAACAGTATGCTATTCGATAGAAAGATGAATTGTCTATTGCAATTACAGTGTGACGGACAAAGAATCCATCCCTGGACAAGTAGCGCCGACCTCCAGGTCGGCGGTCCTGTGGGCCTCCTGGCCCGCACATATAAACCTGTCGTCGAGGACCCCGCCAGTACAGCCGCTTTAGAGAGCGGCGCTACTCGAAGGCCCAATCCAAGAGGAAGCTCTAAATCAGCACCACAGGGCCCCTTAATCCCGAGAACAAAACACCGCAATCCGGCCCTCTTCGGATGTACCAAGCGCTCGAAGCCAAGGCTCTTCAGCGATCGTCGCCGTGCATGGCCCAAATGTGCAGATTCGAATCTCGCGTCTCATGCCTTCAAGTCGCAGCCGACCGAGTACATCGCGCAGCATCGACCCGGTAAAAGGCGTGTAAAGATAAAACACCGTGCCGCCAGACAGGTCCGCAGCGCGCACATCCTGCTGGAGAAACTTCGCGTTTAAGTTCAATTGCCGCGCGGCGTATCGAGAGCAAGCCACATATCCCGCCTGGAACTCGATCCCAACGCAACGGGCGTTTGTACAAATCGATACCAGCAATGGAACGTGACCCAGTCCAGAGCCGAGATCGATCAAAACATCTTGCTTGGTGAGGTTAGTCAGGCCGATGAGGTCGAAGATGTGGCGCGCCGGAGTCGGCTGATAGAACACCATGTCCGGTTCCAACTGGACACTCCGAATCTCCGGCGCGGGAAACTGCAGAACCCCGCTGATCAGTTCGTCGAGATAGTCATAGCCCAGGCCCCTTGCCGGTTTCATTCTGCCCGTGCTTTGCATCGCCCCGTTCGGGAGCCACCGCTGAAGGCTGCCGATCCCGTCGCCGTTCTGAATCCTGGTGCGGATTGCCTGGTAGAGCGCAAGGTTCGCAGCTTCGAAGTGAGCGTAAAAATTTTGCGCTCGGAAACTGCCTCCGGCGTCAACGGACAGTTCTTCAACATTCGGCGATTCTTCCTCCGCGAGATAGGAATCGAGCCGATCGAGCGCCTCGATGCGGTCGCGAAGGCGCTCCGGTTCGTTGAGAGAACGATCTCTCTCCAACTCGTCGAGCAGTTCCTGAAGACCGCGCACCATCCGTCCCAAGTTCCTCCGTTGAGTGTCCCACATTGTCTCGACATTCGCGGCTGGCAAAATAAACTACTGTCTTTTGCGCAAACGATTGCTCTCTCCTGACCAAAAGCATCCCCGATGTTCTAGAATTACCCGGTTCCAGTTTCAGGAGGCTCTATGCAGCGTGCAATGCATGGCAATCGGATGCACCGCGTTTTTCTGACTGCACTCCTTTCCCTTTCCACGCTCTCTTTCATGGGCGGAATCGCGACCAGGGCGCAGACCTCAGACGACGAAAAGAAGATCGACGACACCATTTCAAAAATGACCCTCGAAGAGAAGATCCAGATGCTTTCAGGATCGAGCATGATGGCTTCCACCCCCCTTGCGCGACTCGGGATCCCTTCCTTCCGCATGAGCGATGGCCCAGTTGGTGCGCACATTCCGCCGCCATCGACGGCCTATGCGGCGGGCATTGGCCTGGCTGCCAGTTGGGATCGCGACCTTGCCACGCAAATCGGCACGCAGATCGGCCGCGATGCACGCTCACGCGGCGCCAGCTACCTCCTCGGTCCGGGCGTAAATATCTACCGCGCTCCGCTGAATGGCCGCAACTATGAATACTTTGGCGAAGACCCATTCCTTGCCGCCGAAACCGCGGTTGGTTACATCAACGGCGTGCAATCGCAAGGCGTGAGTGCCACCGTCAAGCACTATGCGGCCAATAACTCGGAGTACTTCCGCTTCACCTCCGATTCAGTCGTCTCCGAGCGCGCCCTTCGCGAAATCTATCTGCCGGCCTTTGAGGCAGCGGTGAAGCGGGCCCACGTCGGCTCCATCATGGACTCCTATAACCTGCTCAACGGCGCACACGCCACCGCGAACTACCACCTCAACGTCGAGATTGCCAAGCAGCAGTGGGGTTTCCCCGGCGTCATGATGTCCGACTGGACCGCAACTCACGACGGCATTGCCGCAGCCAACGCCGGCATGGATCTCGAAATGCCCTTCGGCACGTACATGAACGAGAAGACGCTGGTTCCAGCCGTCAAGGCGGGCAAGGTAAAAGAGTCCGACATCGACGACAAGATCCGCCGTATTCTACGCAATGCCTATCGTTTCGGCTGGATCGACCACGACCCGCTTGACCTAAGCATTCCACGCTATAACCAGCAAGGCCGCCAGGCCGCACTGCAAGGCGCACGAGAGGGCTTGGTCCTCTTGAAGAATCAAGGTAATCTCTTGCCCCTCGACCCCAGCAAGGTGAAAACCATCGCGGTCATCGGCCCCAACGCATTTCCGGCAGTACCCACCGCCGGTGGCAGCGGTCAGGTGCCTACATTCGGCGACGTCAGCGTGCTCAAGGGTGTTAGCGACCGCCTCGGCCTGAATGCCAATGTGCTTTACGACCGCGGCATCCCCAAGCGCTCCATTCTCGCCATGCGTTCCGGCTTCAGCCAGTCTCCTGACAAGTTCGTCCCGGGCCTCACCGTCGATACCTATGACAACGCCAAGTTCGAAGGCAAGCCCATCGCCACGCGGGTCGAGATGACGGCCAACACCGGCCAGAGCCTGCTCGACAATCCGGATATGGCCGAACTCATTCAGTCCATCACCGCGGAACAGATGGCCGCATTCCTGAATTCCGGCGGCGTTGCCCACTTCAACCGCTGGACCGGCTACTACTTCTGCCGCACCCCGGGCGACTATCTGGTCTTCGTTGAGAACCAGGGACAGTACCGCTTTTCCGTTGACGGCAAAATCCTTATCGACCATGCCGAAATTCCCAAATTTGCTCTGGCGCAGCGTGTTCTCCCGCTCACTTCAGGCCCCCACAAAGTCGTATTTGAGAGCCTCGGCAACGCTCCCTTCACTGGCGAGGCTCTCAAGATTGGCTTTGCTCAAGAAGGCACGCTGGTCAATCAGTCGGCAATCGACATGGCGAAGAAGGCCGATGCTGTAATCGTGGCAGTAGGCTATGACGCGGATGTTGAAACCGAAGGCGCCGATCGCGAATTTCAGCTTCCTCCAGGTCAGGATGAGCTGATCGAGAAAATCTCCGCCGCCAATCCGAACACGGTTGTCACTGTGACCTCCGGCGGAAGCGTGGATACCTCGCGTTGGATCGATCGCATTGGCGCGCTGCTCGAAAACTGGTATCCCGGCGAAGAAGGTGGAACGGCGCTGGCCCAGGTTGTGTTCGGAGACGTCAATCCCTCGGGACGCCTTCCCATCAGCTGGGAGCGCAGCCTGAAAGACAATCCGTCCATCCAGTATTACTACCCGACACCGGGCACGCTCACCATCCCCTACAAGGATGAGGTGTTTGTCGGATATCGCGGCTACGAACACAACGGCATCAAGCCCCTGTTCCCGTTCGGTTACGGGCTCTCCTACACCAGCTTCAAGTACTCCAATCTTGCCGTCAGTTCGGGGACCGGAGCAGGCAGCTACGAAGTCAGCTTCGACGTAACCAACAGCGGAACGCGGCCTGGGGCAGATGTGGCGCAAGTCTACGTGAGCGAGGATCACCCGCAGGTTCCGCGGCCTCCGCAGGAACTGAAGGGCTTTGCGCGCGTGGTGCTCGATCCGGGCCAGACGCAGCACGTGACGGTTCCGCTGGACGCCCGAAGCTTTACCTGGTATGACGAGAAGGCCGCCGCATGGCACGCCGACGCGGGCAGCTTCACGATTCATGTGAGCCGGTCTTCGGCCGATCCGCAACTGGAAGGGACGATCAAGCTGGACCAGCCAATCGTACTGCCGGTCAACCACTAGAGTCCCAACAGTCTGTGTCCTGAATTTACGATTCTTTACAAAACAAAGGCTGTCACCCTGAGCATCTTGACTCGCGCAGCAAATTACGTCCGCAATAAACGCCACTTTGGTAGAGCCATAATTGCAGGGTGCCCCACCCATTCGCTTTTTCCCGGCGAATGGGTGGGAAACTTCAGCGCCCAACCAGCCTTGCTCATGCGGAGCCGCATCAGTGCCAACAGCCGTCTAAGTCTGTCCGAATATCAGCCAGTACTTTCGTTTTTTCGCGGCAGCATAACTTTGTTCTCTATTTCTCGTCTAACTTTTTGACTCAACCCAGCTTTCCAGCCGGATCTCATTCACTTATTTATCACTTTTCATCCCAAGCTGCGTTTCTCAACCAACAAGCACATTCGAAGACACACTTTCCGGGCCACACAATACTTTGGGCGAAACATACTGCTTTGTTTCTTCATTCTCTGAGTCGCTCCGGGGATTCATCCCTTGCCCGTTTTGAGTTGAATACAGGATTCATCCGCCCGTGGTATTTTGATTGGAACCGAAAACTGTTGGTTCGGATATGCTTTTCCGAAGAAAGGGTTCAGGAAAACTCCCATGCGTCTCCTGCGTTCGTCCCCCCTCTGTGTTTTGTCCGCTGTGCTGCTTTGTGCAGCAGCAGTAGCCCAGGAATCGACACCCGCTATTCGGATTGTCAATCGAATCGACGAAAGGCAGCTCGTAACGCTCAAGGGCACAGTGCATCCCCTTGCCAATGCCAGGAACGACCGTGGCGCAGCGCCGGACGAGATGCTGCTCGATCGGATGCACTTGCTGCTCAAGCGCAGCGCAAGCCAGGAGACGGCGCTGCGGCAAATGATTTCCGACCTGCACACGCCGGGAAACCCGAGCTACCACAAGTGGCTGACGCCGGATGCATTCGGCAAACGATTTGGCCCGTCAGACCAGGACATTACCACCGTGGAGAACTGGCTCAACAGCCATGGCTTCAGCGTGTCCAAAGTGAACCCCGGAAAGCAGACCATCGAGTTCAGCGGCAACGTGGGACAATTCCGCGCCGCATTTCATACGCAGATTCATAAGTACGTGGTGAACGGGGAAACGCACTTCGCCAACTCCAGCGATCCGCAAATTCCTCAGGCGCTGGCTGAGGTGGTGGGCGGGTTTACCTCACTGAATAACTTCCGCCTCAAGAGCTATATCAAAACCCTGGGAAAGGCAACCTACGATCCCAAAACCGATCTGGCCACACCGGAGTGGACCACTGGCAGCAACGCGACTGGCTACAATTTCGTTCTTGCGCCACAAGATTACGCGGTTCAGTACGACCTGAATCCGCTCTATACAGCGAACGTGAATGGCAGCGGGCAGACCATCGCCATCATTAACGAATCGAATGTCAATATCGCCCTCGTCAATCAGTTCCGCAGTCTGTTCAGCCTTCCATACAATCCGCCCCAGGTGATCATCGACGGCAACGATCCGGGTGTGGACGGGATCAACAACCCGGATGGCCCGAATTACGCATCGGTAGAAGCCTACCTGGATGTGGAGTGGTCAGGCGCGGTCGCGCCCAACGCTACCGTGGATCTCGTGATCGCCGCAGACACCGCGCTGCAAAGCGGCCTTACTCTGGCAATGGAGCACGCGGTCTACGGCAACATCGCTCCGATCATGAGCCTCAGTTTCGGCCAGTGCGAATCTACGGTTGGTTCCGCGAGCGACGCGTTCTTCAACACTCTCTGGGAACAGGCCGCGGCGCAGGGAATCACAGTGATGGTCTCCACGGGAGATAACGGCTCGGCCGGCTGCGACAACGACAATTCTCAGGAATACGCAACCCAGGGCTTGGCTGTAAACGGCTTAGGATCGACGCCTTTCAACGTGGCTGTGGGCGGCACAGACTTCTATTACAGCGATTACACCCAGGGGCTGACGGCCATGGAAGGCCAGTTTTCCACCTATTGGTCAACTACCCCCAGCAACACCACGCCGGCCGTATCGATCAAAGGCGTCATCCCCGAGCAGCCCTGGAATGACAGCCAATACGGCTTGACCATTTCGACATTGCAACTGGGAACGCCCACCACCGCGACAAGTACGAGCATCGCGGGTGGCAGCGGCGGCTCAAGCTCGATCTACACCACCAAGCCTGCATGGCAAACCAACTTTGGCGACGCAAACCGCGACCTGCCGGACGTATCTTTGTTCGCCTCGAACGGGTCCAATGCAAGCTTCTATCCAATCTGCGCCACAGACGGCGATTGCCAGCCGGTCACAAGTGGAACGGTTCAGTTTTACGGCGTTGGCGGCACCTCGGCTTCCACCCCCGCGTTCGCCGGCATGATGGCTCTGGTGAACCAGAAGTATGGCCGCCAGGGCCAGGCGGATTATGTACTGTATCGGCTTTCAAAGCAGTTTCCAGCCGTGTTCAACGATGTGAAGAACGGCACCAATTCGGTCCCTTGCGCGGTCGGCTCAACCAACTGCATCACAGTGACCAACCCCATCACCGACACGGACGGCACAGTTGAAGGCCAGATCGGCGCCGGCACCACTGCGGATTACAACGCCGCGGCCGGCTACGACATGGCCAGCGGACTCGGCACTGTCGATGCCAACCAGCTCGTGACCAACTGGAACAAGGTCACCTTTGCCGGCACCACCACAACGCTGACGCCGTCGCAGACCACCTTCACCCACGGAACCTCCATCACCGTCAGCGGTTCTGTTACACCCGCCAGCGGCACCGCCACCGGCAATGTGGCTCTGATGACGGACGGCACAGCAGCAGGGCAGCAGGGGCAGGGGTTCTACACCCTCAGCAACGGTTCGTTCTCAGGCGCAGCCGCCACGCTACCTGGTGGCACCTATAACATCTGGGGTCAGTATGGCGGCGATAGTGCCAATGCCGAAAGCTCTTCCACCCCGGTTTCGATCACGGTGAGCCCGGAGGCGAGCGGCATTTACTTCGCCCTGCGTTCCTCGGGTGCCACTTACACCTCATCCAGCGCACCGGGAACGAGTGTGGACTACGGAACACAGTTGATGCTGAGCGCGCAGGTCGCTCCCACAGCGGATGTAGCCTTGTTGCAGACCTGCACCACTAATTGCCCGACCTACACCTATCCAACCGGTACGGTTGTATTCAGCGATAACTCCGCGCCTCTGAACACAGCACTGATCAACGTTGAAGGCGACGCGGAATACAATGCCCCCTTCAGTGTCGGCCCGCACTCGGTAACCGCAAGCTACGCTGGAGACCCAAGCTATAATGCGTCGACGGCCGCAGCCATACCCTTCACCGTGGTGAAGGATACTCCAAGCGTTGGGGCGACCACCTCGGTACAATACACCAACGGCGACTGGGTCAACGGACCCAACCAGCCAACCGTGGTTACGGTCCTTGTAGAAAACACCGCACAGTATACCGCGGGAAGCGCGGGGAGGCCCGCGCCTGTTCCGGTAGCTCCGCCCACTGGCACCGTGACGCTGAGCAGTTCGCTCTCCGGACTCTCCGGTACCCAGACACTGGCCTCCGCGACAGACCCGGCCACAAATGCGGTTGCCGGCATCGCCACCTTTACCGTACCGGCAGGCTCGGTATCGGGAAGCTACACAGCAAACATTAACTACAACGGGGACGCGAACTACAACACGACGTCAGGCAGCCTACCGTTCACCGTTGGAACCACAAGTGGGGACGGTGGCCTGACATCCACAATAGCCGTTACTTCCATGACCGGAAGTATCTCGCCGACCACGACCCTCACGATTTCCGGAACGGTGACCGGTCAGAGCGGGCATGCCGCCCCGACAGGAGCCGTAGCGGTATATTCCACCGGCTACAATCCGACCGGCGCATACCTCGTCGCCGGAACCACCGGAGACGTCTCGACCTTCACCATTACGCTGAGTAGCCAGACCCTCTACCAAGGCTCGAACCAGATCACTCTCCAGTACTACGGCGACACCAGCTACAACCCGTCCGCCACGGTGCTGAGCACCCCAATCTCGAATCCGCTTTCCGACTTTGTTCTGTCGTCTTCGCTTGCCACATTCGCCGTTCCCAGCGCAGGCGACTCTGCGACCGGAGTGATCACCGTAACTCCGGTGAATGGCTATAGCGGCACGCTTGCCATCACTACCAGCGGGAATTCGGCTATCGGCGTCCAAATCCCTGCTTCGATCACCATCGCGCCAGGTGCTGCAAGCCAGACTTTCAACGTAGTCCTGACCTCAGCCGCGTCCTTGGGCGGCGGAGATTTCTTTATCAATCTCATCGCCACGGACTCTGCCGGACGCGCCCACACCCTGGGTCTGGAGTTGGCTGTTGCCGCTGCCCCAGCGTCAACCACTCCAACATTTAGCCTGAGCAACAGCGGTGCGATATCCATCGTTCAAGGCGCCACCAGCACATCCACAATCAGCGTCACGCCGTCGAACGGATTTACCGGGACAGTCAATCTCAGCTGTGCCGTGACAACCATCCCCACAGGCGCAACCAGCCCGGTCACCTGCAACATACCGGCCTCGGCAACCATCAGCGGCGCCAGCGCTGTCACCGCTACGCTTACGGCCAATACCACAGGCACAACCACCACCGGGGCCTATGCAATTACCGTTACCGGCACATCGGGCACGATTACGCAATCCTCCATCGTGAACGTAACTGTGACTGGAGTCCCGGTTCCCACATTCGCTCTAACCAACAGCGGCGCCATCTCAATAGTCCAGGGAGCCACAAGCGGCAACACCTCGACGATCAGTGCCACACCTTCGGACGGATTTACCGGCGCTGTCACCTTGACCTGCACAGTAACGACGAGCCCAGCCGGCGCTACCAGCCCCGTCACCTGCACGCCTCCAGCTACAATCGACATCACCGGCAGCAGCGCGGGGACGGGCACATTGACGGTTGACAGCACGGCCTCGACCACCCCAGGCGCCTACGCCGTCACCGTCACCGGTATCAATGGCGCCATCATGCAAACCACGGTCATAAGCGTGACCGTGACCTCGGCCGTAACACCGACCTATACAGTGTCGGCTGGAAACGCCTCAATCTCAGCCCCTGGAGGGTCGGCAACCGCCACCATCACCGTTGCTTCCGCCACTGGATATGCGGGCTCCGTAGCAATCACCTGCGCGCTGACTTCATCTCCGTCCGGAGCAACCGACCTGCCAACCTGCACTGGCGGGGCTGCGCCAGTCACCCTCAGTTCTGGCACAACGAGCGGAACAACGACCGTCACGGTGAACACGACGGCAGCCACTACAGCCAGCAGCGAGCTTGCCTATCCCAAAGCCGGCGGCAAGGGACGAGGCTGGGCCGGCGCAGGCGGGGGCGCAGTGTTGGCCTTCCTGTTGTTCCTCGGAATTCCAGCACGCAACCGTAGCTGGCGGTCAATGCTCGGCATGCTGGTGCTGCTGGCAGCCCTCGGCAGCCTGGCCGCTTGCGGCGGCGGTGGCGGCGGGGGAGGAGGCGGAGGCGGCGGTGGTGGTGGCGGCGGCAGCACCGGCACCACGACTGGAACCTATACCTTCACCGTAACTGGGACCGGGTCACCCGCTCAGAGCACAGGCAACACAGCCACATTCACGGTCACAGTGAATTAATTCGGCAACAAACACCAACACGCTGGCCCTCCCATCGAGGAGGGCCAGCGTGTTTAGCAAGAAGATATTCACCTGGAAGCCCAAGAGCCCGCAGCCTGGCAGCTGTTTCATAACCCGGTTTTCAAAGTGCACAGTTTTCGCCGCTCTGAATCTGGTTGTTTTGAAAGGGCTCGGCATCAGCCGTGCCGCTATGGAGCAGAAAAGCCATGGGCTTTACAGCTTGCGGAAAAACTCGCGTCGGAGGGAGGAGGGGGTTTCAACCCCCGCGTAAGGCTTGCAGATTCATCTTCGGCTTTAGCCGCGGACGGGAACTCTCCTCCAACGTCGCCCGAAATCAATGGTTTTCCCGCAGCCTGTTTTGGCCCCTGAGGCAATGCCTCGTTGCGCTTCTCGTCCGGCTTTGAAGGAGCCGTTAGCCAAAACGAATTCGCAGGATCGGGTAGGAGGCGGGATCGCTCCCGCCGTCCTCCCACACCACCGGACGGACCGTTCGGTATCCGGCGGTTCATGAAACAGCGATAGCCGCTATGAAGCTCCCATCGCCTTCGTTTTCGGC
>Ga0182016_10002196_pt1 | contig 23178 bp, 15 predicted proteins | sample 712S2MmetaG_FD_120491 | JGI IMG/M metagenome (GOLD analysis project Ga0182016, IMG submission 120491) | Permafrost microbial communities from Stordalen Mire, Sweden - 712S2M metaG | ecosystem: Environmental > Terrestrial > Soil > Wetlands > Permafrost | place: Sweden: Stordalen | collected... | reverse complement strand
CTGTAGGAGACGACGTAAGGAGTCTCTGATTTTTTTAATTTGAGCCTCGTCACCCCGGCTCCTACAGGGTTTTGAATATTGAAATTGATCCAGGAAGCAAGGGCGAACGACTCCCTCGCCCCGTCCCAACGGGGAGAGGGCCGGGGTGAGGGGTTTTGAAAGCCAAACCGGACACCCCACCTCACCTCTGTCCTCTTCCCCCGCGCCGGGCGGAGAGGAATTGCAGTTTTCCCATAGCTCAAGCCGTGGGCCATGGCCTGCCGTGCTGCCGGCGCTGTAAAATGTGTTTTCTTCCTGGCGCTCTTGGCGTCTTGGCGGTATAAACCGTAAAACCGTCCCGCTTTTGGACATTTAATCCCCAAGTGGCGATTTTTGACCACTTTTCTATTAATCAGAAGGTCTGTGTCGGTAGTATCCGTGACCGAAACGATAGTGTCCGTGACCGAAACGGTAGTATCCGTGACCGAGACGATAGTGTCCGTGGTCGTGTCGGTAATCACAGGGATCGAGACGGTGGTATCTGTGACCGTGTCGGTAATCACAGTGACAGAGACGATAGTCGCAAGCCGTGAAAAGGGCGGTTGTAGGTCTGATAGAACCCTGTCCGAAGCCGGTTTTGGCTGTTTTTGACCAAAAAAGGACGCCCGGCCGCAAAATCGCCCGCCCTCACCCCGGCCCTCTCCCGCAGGGAGAGGGGGAATTGTTTCCGCGTTTCTTGATAATGCCGACGATGGGATCAAGCGGACGGTCGGGGGCAAAGCCGAAGACGGACGACCGCCATTCCCTCTCCTGGGGGAGAGGGTCAGGGTGAGGGCGAACCTCCCAAGCAGCCTGCAAGATGACGACTTCACTTTCATGATCAATCCGGCGGCAACGGGTTGAACTGTTCCAGTGTCGCGGAATAATTCGTCTCCATCTGGGCAAAGTGGGTGACCGGATTGGTCGCTACTATCACCACCACCGGACGGAACTGGACCACGGCGCGGGTGGCCGTTTCCGCCACCACCTGATAATTCGTGACCATGCCAAAATAATTCTGCCCGCCGCTGGTGACCACGCCGTTGGGCGCGGGCTTGAGGGTTTGGCCGTAGCAATAGATCACATAGCGCGGGTTGCCGTCCGCGCGCAACAGCGACATCGCCTGCTGCGGCAGCCATTCATACAACTCGTCGCTGATTTGCGTGTCCGGATTAAGTCCGGTAAGGAACGGCGATTGTTCAGTCAGTGCTGGCACGGCCAGAATGTTGCCCACATGTTCGAACGCGCCAACCAGCCCGTCGGGATTTTTAAAGGTCGTCCGGAAATCGTTGATGCCGTTGGTGCCGTTCTGCACCAGATAGCCCAGACAGAACGGTGAATTCGGACTGGCTGGAGGACCGGCTGGCACCGGCACCCCAAAGGTTCCGGCCGGATTGATCACGGTGTAATTTGTGAGACTCGTCGGCACCGCCATGCCACTAAACAAAGCCGACCACGCCGCGAGGCCGGCGGCAGGATCATTTGGGTCGGCGGCCACGTTAACCGAGAGCCGGCCGCGTGTGGCGTTGTCATTGATGGCCGTGGTGAAAAGGTCGAACAACAGCTGGTCTTGAACCGGTGCACTGTTAGTGGTGTCATTGGTGTTAAGATTGCCTGTCCAAGTTTGCCAGACATTGGCGCCGGTTTTACCGGCAAAGGTATGGGAAAAAACATTACCACTCTTAAGATAAACCGTCTGCCACGGCGTGCCGCGATGCACCCGGCCCAGCCAGCCCACCGTTGGATATTTGCTGGTTGGAAAATCCCACTTTGCCGACGATGTCACCAGCGAATCCTTCAACCAGATGTTTGTCGCGGTGATCGTTGGCTGAAAATCCGGCGTGGCTTTGTTTTTGTTACCCGCTAAATTCGGATTGCCGTCCCACGGCTGGTAACGGTTGTTCAGCACGCCAAGATTGTCCAATCCGCTCAATACATTTTGAATGCCGGTGTCGGCGTTCAGATCGTTCAAGTCGCTCGCCAGATAATGTACCAGCGGGTCGTTCGCCTGCCAGGTCACTTTCTGCACTCGGAGGCGCGAGGGCGTGTAGGGTGCCTGTACCTGATCCTGAAGATTTGTGACCAAAGTAGTCGAGTTGCCATACGGAGCCGAATTTCTGGAGCTGAAAAAGGCCGTGAAAAATGCCTGCTCGCCTTGCTGCGACGTTGACATGCCCGGCGGCAGTCCCGGAACAGGAACCTGGGACCATTTTCCTTCGCCGGCATCTTCCGCAGGCACCGTGCCGCCATTGCGGCTGGTGGTTATCTGATTGATCACGCCCTGGGGCGTCAAACCGCCCGACAGGTTGGTGCTCCACAGACCGGTGTTACCGTTGTTGGCCAGATCAGCGATTTCCGCGTTGATGTTGCGCGGGCTGCCCGTCAGCGGTCCTAACTCCGCATAATCCACGATCTGCCCGCCAGACGCTGGATCCGAATAATCAATGATGGCCACTTGCAGATAGTTGGTGACCACAAAACCAAATTGCGGCAGTGGGACAATGCCGACATCAAGAAAATTGGCGGTGCTGCCGAACTGGTTGTATTTATAGACATAAACCGGATTGGTATAGCCGAAGAAAGCCGCATTGGTATTCAGCGGAACCACGAACTGGTTGCTCTGCCAGGAGGGCAGCGTGTAAGTGAGCCAGTTGGTAGTATAAATGGTTTGCGCATTGGCGTTGGGGACGGCATAGGGACTGTAATTCGTCAGCGTCATGGACGACAGATTTCGCACGGCAATGACAACCGGCCCGCTGTTGCCGGTCCGCCCGAGGTAGTTTGACCTGTTAAAATAGGAATTCCAGCATTCGAGGCCGTAAAAATTCGTGATGGCCATGCTATACATCTGGTTGGTCTGGTAATTGGAGGGTGCTTTCGGCGGCGGGTTGATGGTGCGCGTCAACTGCAACTTGCGTGTCACCTGAATGGAGTTCTCCATGCTGAATTCGTTGAAGTTTGGGAAGCCCTTCTTTGCGCCGATGATCCACGGCACGCCGTAAATGTTCAGCAGGTAAGGCTGGTTGTAATTGTAGGCTGCCGACAAAGACGCAAAATCCATGGCGGTGATTGGCGGGGCAATGTCGGGCGTGAGAAATTCATTGTTCCGGACAATAGGCGTCACTTGGTTTGTGTAGCCGGATACATAGACATTCGTGGTTGATGTGGTGGCCGAAGTCGCCACGATCATTTTGGTGAACACCGGCCGGAACCGCGACGGATAAAACGAATTGGTGGAGGCGTCGTAAATGTTCGCGGCCAGTTGCAGCACGCGCTGGACGGCGGACCGATAGACAAGCTGGCCGTTGACATAAACCGGAATGTTGGTGAGACCGAATGCCGGAATCTGGTTGGTCATGCCAAACAGCGGCAGGTTGGTCAGCCCCATCCCGAACGGATCGTTGGTGTGGATGTTTAAGCCGACATCCGTGTAATAGTAATTGGTGTAAATACCGTAGTAGGTCGCCAGATAATTGGACGGGTCGGCCTGAAACCAGTTGGTGGTGTAGAGCCGCAGCATCCGGTCGGCGGCGTTGGTGAAAAACGCCAGCGGCGTCCACGCCGCAAAATTCGTGAGGCTGGCCACGCCGTTGGTGTCGTAAACCGGCCCGTTCACTCCCGGCACAAATGGATCGAGGTTGTCGTAGTTCAGGTTCAGCTTGCCCGCGTCCGGCGAGGAGTCCGTGCCGAGCTGCGCGAGCATCCGGTAAAGCGTGTAACGGTCGTAGGTGGAATTATTGGTGCCTGCCTGATTCAGCCGCTCAATGAATCCCGGAGTTGCCACGTTCAGCCCCACTTTGGCCGGGTCGAACAAGTCCGAAGTCAGCGCGAAGAAGTGATTGGTGTTGTCCGCGCCCGGCCACGAGTTGTTCAGGCTGTAATTGTAAAATGGCATTCCAGTGCCGGTCATCGTGGGTCCAAAGGGGAACAGGTCAACCGGGCCGCCGGTCAGGGGGTAGCTGGGAAACAAGGCGGGCACAAATGCCAGCGAGGCGAATGTGTTGTTATAGCGATACGCCAGCAAGGCGCGAGCATCTTCAAAGGCATGGCCAAGATTGCCGTTTCCAAGCTGGTTGTATTGATAATAAGTTGCCGATCCGATGGGTGCGCCAGGGCCTGAACCAACAACCTGCCCCCATTGGTTGGTGTTCAGGTCGGCAAGAAACGCGGCCAGGTTGATTTCCCACGAACCGATGCCTTGATTGCGGAAATAATCGTCACCCGAACTTGGTGGATTTACCTCGCCTGAAGCACCCGTGGTGATATTGCCGTGCAGAGCCTGATTATGAATGGCGTTCAAATCAAGCGTGCCGTCGGCGGGCATGGCGATGAAGGCGTAGCGGGCCAGGAATTTGTTGTTCGGCCCGTGCGGCGCGTCCGGCCGCTCCAGCACGCCGATCCATTGCGGGTCGCCGACCTGATTGTTCACCACCGGATTATCCAGTGAGTCCCTGATGATGTTATTTGCGTTGTCCAGGTTCGTCACCATGCCGCTGTCCTCGAATTTCCCGTTGCGGTTCAGATCGAGGTAGAACCGAAAATCACTCGCGCCCAGCGCATTGGTGGGCACAAACACCGGCACGCGCGGCAGGTAAAGCAGGTTGGCGACGTTCTGCTCAAAATCCTGATAACTCAGCGGATTACCATTGTGATAAACGTAACTGACATTTGTCGGGCTGGTATAACTTGCTGGAGGTGCAGTCTGAAAACCTGATGCGTTGATGTAGTTCGTCGAGACGAGCAGGTTGTTGATATACGGGTTGGTGGTGGCGAGCACGGCGGAGATGATCTGCGCCTCGGCGTTGGCCAGCGCGGCGTCGGCGGCATAGCGCGCGGTGGCCGAGTCGGTGGTGGTGACCACCGAGCCGCGTTCGCGCCGGCTGATGGCCAGGAACGCCACGGCCATGATGAGCGTGACCGACAGCAAAATGAGCGTGATGACGAGGGCGAAACCCTGCCGGGATTTATGATTTATGATTGATGATTGACGATGTGTGCCCGCGCAAGCGCGACGACCGGCAATGACCGGCGGCGGCGATTTTTTTTCAATCGTAAATCGTAAATCGTAAATCGTAAATCGTAGTTTCATCGGTAGGCGGCGGGGTCAACGTTCGGGATGGTCACGCGCTGGCGGAAGACGTGGAGCTTGCCGGCCTGCTGCTGCAAATAAAGGGTCCGCCGGTCGTTCGGCGGCGCCGCCGGCAGATCGTTCGGCAGCGATTCGGCGCGCTGCAAGGTGCGGTCTTCCAGCGTGGCCATTTCAATCTCCACGGAGGCCGGCAGCGAATTGCTGAACATATAGCAGCCGACCTCGCCATTGACGGGGCCAAAGAGCGCCGTGTTTTTCAACGTGCTGGAAGTTCCGGACGGGAAACCGTTGGTCAGCCAGAGGCCGTTCGGGTCGTAGGCACGGACGCGAAAGCCCGCCACGCCGTCCAGGAGCCGGTGCATGTTGGTGTTGTTTTGCGAAATCGGCAGTCCGCTGTTGGCGAGGAAGTTGGTGAAAAGCTGCATGGGCGTGGGCCGTATCGGCAAATCCGTCGGAGTAAAACGGTAGAGCGGGCAAATGCCGTTGGCGGTTGACGACGTGTCCACAACATAACCCACGCCCGACCAGGTCTGGTTTTGGCGGCTCAAGACAAAGACATTTTCCACCACATTGGTCCGGGGGATGCCGCTGACACTGCCGACAAGCGTGTTCGTCAGCGGTGGAGAATAATTGTTGACGACGAGATAAAAATTCACCGGGATCTGGCCGTTGTCCGCCAGTGCCACCGCAGCCTGTGCGTTGCCCGCAATATCGGTGGCACCGCCGGACGGCGCCAGCGCCCGCAGGTCGGCGGTGATGAGTTCCATCGCGGCGCGGCCGCCTTCGAGCACGTCGGTCTGCGTGACGCTGGCGCGGAACGCGGCCTGCGTGCTGCTGAACACGCCCATCAGCGCGATGACGATGAGCGAGAGCAGCACCATCACCACCATGACCTCGATCAGGGTGAAGGCGCGGCGAATGAAGAATGAAGAATGAAGAATGAAGAATGAAGCGGCGCATCTCCGTCCACCGGTTCGGAATTCGGAATTCGAAATTTGAAATTCGGTTTTCACTTGGTGATGGCGAACGATTGCGGCTGGTAAAAATACAAATAGTTTCCGGCGATGACGTCGGTCTCAATTTGTCCGGCGACGAGCGTGCGGAAGGTCTGGCGGCCGTTGCCCAGCTTGCCGTTGGGATATTGCGGCCAGAGAAACGTCAGGCGCAGCTCGTGCAGGTTCTGGGCGAGCTGCTGGCTGTAAGCCGGCTGGCCGGCCGGCAGGAAAAAGATGTTTGTATCCGTCGCCACCGTCGCGTTGACGCAGTAGATGCGGTAGGTGAACGAATCTTCCTGAAGCAGCTGGTTGTCCTGCGGCGGTTTTTCCACCGCCGGGCCGCTGATGGAGCGGACGTAGGCGACGATGTGGTTGCTGTAACCGCCGCCAAAAAGGTTATTGGTGGGTAGGCCGTTCACATCGGTGAATTCCGGCGTGCTCAACAGGCCGATCATGTTCGTGCCGCTGCTGATGGTTGAGGCTGGCGCGGTGAAGGTGCCTGATGGAGTTACATAATATCCCGGCGCAATGGTTGTCGAGGGATTAGGGAAACCGGTGTAACCGTTTCCTCCGATGCTTTTAACCGAGCCGTCAGAATTATACAAAGCCCAATTGTTGGTGACGAAATAAACGTAGTTCGTCAAATCATTCATGCCGCGCGCACCGCTGCGGATGGCTTCGAGGAGGACTGTGGCGTCCTGGTTGATGATGGTGCCTTCGCGGTTTTCGCGCTGCACGCTCATGCCCAGCGGCAGCACGCCGACGATGGCGACCAGCGCGATGCCGATGATGGCCAGACAGATGGCGATCTCAATCATCGTGAAGGCGCGCTGAAATTTATGATTTTTGATGGATGATTGGAAACCTCTGCCAAACCAGCCCGCTGACCGGAGCGCGGAGCATTGCTCCGCGCGAATCATTGGAGAAACACGCGAAGCAATGCTTCGCGCTCCGTTTCCGAACGGCTTCCTGCCAATCGCAGATCGCAAATCGTAAATTATAAATGGCAGCTTCATGGCATCTTGTGGTATTCCAGCACCGCGCGGCCGGTGAGCGCGTCAACGTGGACGATGTTGTAAGCCAGATTGGTGCTGTTGCCGGCTGGAATCTCCTGAACGGTGGGCGGGGCAAACTGCAGCACCTTGTTTCCGTCCGCCGCATCCGCCACGGTGCCGTGCGCGAGGGGGATGTATTCGTCCCGGGTGGCCGGGTTCACGCCGTCCGCCGTCAACTGGCCGAGATAATTGAAGGCGATGTAGGGCAGAATCGGGAGGTTGGGCGTCACCGCCGTCGTGTTCGTTTCCGTCGGGAACGGAATGGTGCCGTTGGTGTTGAAGCCATAAATGTCATACGGAGGTATGGCGGAAACTTTGTCCTGAATCTGGTAAAATTGATTCGGTGGCAGATAAAATTTTTGCAGCGCGATGAAGGTGCCTTCTGGCAGCGTCTGCCAGGGTGCGAGGTAATGCCACACATGCCGGCCCGGCTGGTCGCCCACGGCACCGCTGGCCATGAACGTGTAGCCCGCCAACTGCTGGTCGCACAAATTGGTGGCGGTGGCCTGCGCGGCGGGAGTTAGGCTGTTGAACCAGTTGTTGTTAAAAGGGCCGGATCCGAAAGCGGTGTTCCAAAAATTGGTCGGCACGAACACCATGTAAACCGTCGTGCGGTTGGCCAGGGCCAACTGCCGCGCGCGGCCGACATCGTCGAGCAACTGGCGCGCGGCGCTTACGTTGGCCTCCGATTTGCCGAGATTTTTGAGCGCCGGCACGGCCAGCCCCGCGAGGATGCCGAGGATGGCGATGACGACGAGCAGCTCAATGAGCGTGAAGGCGTCGTGAAGGTGACGGGTGACGAGTGACGAGTGACAGGAACCAGCCACGCGTGCCGCCCTGATCTTGACACTTGTCCCGTGTCGCATGTCACTTCGGGTTTTCATGATTACTGCCAGCTCAAAACATTGTCCTTGTTTTCCTGGTCGGTGACTGGATCACCGGAATCAATTTTTCCGTTCGGCCCGGCGGACCAGACCATGACCTTGCCGTGATAAAGAAAATGATCCAACTGCGCTTGGGTGCCAGCGGTGGGATTGGGATTAAACAGTCCGTTATATCCTGTTTGGGCGTAGGCTGGCGGTGCGGGAGGCCGGACTTGCGAGACGTTTTGCTGGCAATAAAAAAGATCGCTCACGCCCTGGTCGTTGTAGCTGGTATTCATGGTGATGACGTAAGGATTGCCCCACGGGTCGCGATAGACGCCGAGATTGTCAACGCCGGGCAGCGGCACGCCGCCCTGCGACGGATCCCAGCCGGATAGCTTGACGTTCAGATAGCCGACGGACTTGGGATTGTATTGATGATTGGTGTTCACGGTTGGAGTGCCGTTGGCAGAAGCCAGCGAATCCATCAGGATGGCCACCACATTGCTGTTGTTGTCGAAGGAATAATTATTACCAGCCCCCGCATTCCAAGTAAGACTTGGGTTGTTTGGCTGGGGATTTTGAACCAGGCCGGTGGTGAAATCACCCGACACAGTGGTTTGAGCGTATTGCTGCTCCGCCTTCGAGATGGGAAAGCGGCCATAATCCTGGTCGTAAGCATTGATGGCGGTGACGATGCCCTGTTCATCCAGTCGCGCCTGTTTCTTCTTCGCCGCAGTTTTGGCCGTCGCCAGCACCGGCAGCAGCATCCCCGCAAGGATGGCTATGATGGCGATGACGACCAGCAGTTCGATGAGCGTGAAGCCCGCCCGCAGGCGGCGCGAGGAGTTGGTTTTCATGGTTTTTAGATGATTTGAGCGACCGCCAGTATGCCGAAACGGCGGCAAGGCGGGCAATGGTTTTATGGCGACAAATCGGCGGACGTCCGCCGGTTGAACGACAATCGCCGGCGACCACGCGCAATCGTGCCAGTCCACGCGGAGGGTGTTCGCGGGTCGCCGATTTTGAAATGTCGCCGGGAAGCACATAAAATATTTCAGGGCAGGGTGGTGTTCTTCTGGACTTCCTTGGTCCAGTTGCAGATCAGGTTCGTCTGGCCGGCGATGCAAAGATCAACCCACAAGTCATACGAGGTGGGGTTTTTAATTCCGGGATAGACGTAGCGCCACGGGTTCACGCCGGACGCCCCCAAGGGCTGGTAGTTTATATCCGGCCCGCCGACCGAAGCCACCAACAACGGCAACGGAACATTTGGATAGCTGGGTAAATTTGTGTTGTTGAATGCAATCTGCTTTGAACTCAAATCCGGCAGGAAAATTTTAGCAGCCACAGCGTCTTCACCCACATTGGGCTTGGTGCAATTTATAAAACCACTGACACCCAATGGACCGGGAGCCGGGGGCATTGTAAGACCCGTGGCATCGGCGGGAATCGTGGCGCTGCCATCCAGTGTTTGATAAGTGCCGGTAGCGGGATTGGCGGGGCTGGTGTTGGTTGTCCCCATCAGTTCAAAATAAAGCGGATGAAAAAATGCGTCGCCCCAAGTAGTCGAGTTGGCGGGACTATAGCCCGGATTGCCCGGCGGATAAAAACCGTAGGCGGCCTTGTAGCTGTCAATGGCCGTCTCCAACTTCGCCATCTCCGCCTGCGTCTTGTTGATGTATTCCCTCCGCTTGAGTTGTTTCATCACGGGCATGGTGAACGCCGCCAGCAGCGCGATGATGGAAATGACCACCAGCAGCTCGATGAGGGTGAAGGCCGGAAAAGGGCGAAGGGCGAAGGGCGAAGGGCGAATTAAACCGGCACCGGCCGCCGCGTTGTTTGTTCTGCCACCTGCCACCTGCCACCTGTCACGCTTTTTAGTTTTCATTTTTCGCGAATTTCGTTTTCCATCCGTTCACTCAACCATTGTTTGATCATGCTCTGGTAATTCAGATACCGCGACCGCGCCAGCCGCTTGATGCGCGCCAGCATCCGCGGATCAATCCGCAGCGTGATGGTCACAGACTCGGACGCCTCGGCGCTGCCCGCCGTGGCCGCCTCCATCAGGCGCAGGTCCGGCCGGTTCTCCGACCAGAAATCCGCCTCGGCCGCCTCGCTGTCGAACAGCGGCACGTCATCCCAGTTGGCAAAAGTTCGCACGGTGTCAGTCTTTAATTTTCAGTTTTAAGTTTTTAGTCTGCCGAAATCTCACACCTCGTTTGGTGCCTTGAACTCAAAACTCAAAATTTTATTACGCCAGCGTCTGGTCCATTTTCCGCTGGTAAAAAAATCTTTCTTCCGGCTCGAACGCACGGGCAAACAGGACGCGGACGGATTTGCCGTTGGTCCGATACACGCTGAAAACGCCGATGCCGCCGGCGGACATGCCGAGGTTGAAAAAGCGTGTCTGGACGCCGAACCTCGCCGAGTCGGGCAACAGCCGGACGGCGAAGGGGTCTTCAAAGGACTCTTCAATTTCCCGCTGATTCAAAGAACCATCCAAATCGAAGGGCGAATTGTTCCAATCGAACTCCATAACGGGTTAATTGTAAATAAAACGCCCATGCAATGTGGTTACATTGTATTTACACATTGACGGCATGTTTGTCAAATGTTTTTGGATTTTCTCGAAAAAACCTGGAAAGCGGCGATTATTATTTATCACCGCCACTGCTTTCGTCACCGCTCATGTTGCTGATCATGGCAATCAGCGGCAGGAACATCGCGATGACGATGCTGCCGACGATGACGGCCAGAAAGATGATCATGATCGGTTCCAGGAGCGAAGTCATGGCGGCCACGGCGTTGTCCACTTCCTCGTCGTAGTTGTCGGCGATCTTCAAAAGCATTTCGGGCATGGCGCCGGTCTGTTCGCCGACATCCACCATGCTGACGACCATTGGCGGGAAAACGCCGGAGGCCTCGAGCGGCGCGGTGATGGTCTCGCCTTCCTTGACGCTTTCGTGAACCTTGCCGATGGCATTGGCGATGATGACATTGCCGGAAGTCTCCTTGACGATGGTGAGCGCCTGCAAGATGGGGACGCCGCTGCTGACGAGCGTGCCGAGCGTGCGCGTGAATCGCGAGATGGCGACCTTGCTGATGACCGGGCCGAGCGCGGGCATTTTCAGCTTGAACTTGTCCCACAGCATCCGGCCGACCTTCGTCTTGCCGGTGACCACGAGAAATATGACCACCACGACGGCCACGATGCCCATCGTTTCCAAAATGTGATCCTTGATCATCTCACTGATGCCGAGCACCAGCGTGGTAAAGCCGGGCAGCTTCATGCCCATGCCGGAGAACACGTCCTTGAACTTGGGAACGACAAAGCACATCAGCAAAATCATGATGCCGACGGCGACGATCAGCACGGCCACGGGATAAAACAGCGCGGCCTTGACCTTGCCCTTGATCTTCTGCGCCTTTTCGGAAAATTCCGCGAGCCGCTTGAGCACGACCTCGAGCACGCCGCCCAGTTCGCCGGCCTTGACCATGTTCACGAACAGTTTGTTGAAAACCTTGGGATGCTGGGCGAGGCCTTCCGAAAAAGTGCTGCCGCCCTCGATGGACAACGCCAGTTCGCCGAGAATTTTTTTCAAGTTCGCGTTGCGCTCCTGCTTTTCCAGCACGCGCAGGCCGCGCAACAGCGGCAGGCCAGCGTCCACCAGCGTCGCGAGCTGCCGCGTGAATGTCGTCAACACCTTCGGCTTCACCCCGCCGCCGAGGCCGGGGATCTTGAGGTTGATGTTCACCCCGCCCTTTTTGCCGCCCCGGGCCGGAGTCCGGCCCTTGGCCTTCTTGCCGGGCGCCTTTTTGTCCTGAACCTTGTCCGCCTCGGTAATCTTGGTGGGGAACAATTGCATGTCCTTCACGCGGCCGATGGCCTCATTCTGGCTGGCGGCTTCGATCGAGCCTTTGGTCTCGGCCCCGCGCGAATCCAGCGCCACATAATCGTATTTAGGCATAACAAATTATTTTTGATCTATGATTTACGATTGACGATATACGAATGACTGCGGCCGACGGCATTTTTCAAATCATCAATCATAAATCGCAAATCATAAATTTCATCAAGTATATTTGACGACTTCCTCAATGGTGGTATCACCCTCGAATATGCTGCGCAAGCCGTCTTCGCGCAAGGTGACCATGCCCAGTTCCACCGCCTTCTGGCGCACCACCACCGTCGGCGCGCGCTCGTTGATGAGGGTGCGGATGGGCTCGCTGACGACCAGCAGCTCAAAAATACCCTTGCGGCCCTTGTAGCCGGTGTCGTTGCACGTCGCACAACCGCGGCCATAATGAAACGTCTTGTCGCCCAGGTCGTGTGGCGAGAGGTTGAGCAGGCCGAGCTGGTCCTCCGTCGGCTCGAACGGCGTCCGGCAATTTTTGCAGACCGTCCGCACCAGCCGCTGACCGAGCACGGCCATCAGCGTCGAGGAAATCAAAAACGGTTCCACGCCCATGTCCACGAGGCGCGTCACGGCGCCGGGCGAATCATTCGTGTGCAGCGTGCTCAACACCAGATGGCCGGTCAGCGACGCCTGCACGGAAATCTGCGCCGTCTCCAGGTCGCGCATTTCGCCGACCATGATGATGTCCGGGTCCTGGCGCAAAAAGGAGCGCAGCGCCTTGCCGAACGTCATGCCCGCCGCCTCATGAATGGCGACCTGCATGATGCCCTCGATGTCGAATTCCACCGGGTCTTCCGCCGTCAGCAATTTGGAATCAATCGTGTTGACGCGGCGCAGGCAGGAATACAGCGTCGTCGTCTTGCCACAGCCCGTCGGGCCGGTGACGACGAAAATGCCGTTGGGACGGAGGATCACCTCCGACACGAATTCATACACCGACTTGGGCAGGCCGAGCGATTCCAGCTCCAGGGACACCGACGAACGGTCCAGCACGCGCAACACGACCGATTCGCCAAACTGCGTCGGGAGCGTGGACATGCGCAAGTCCACCTGCTTGCCGAGCGCCGTGTGCGTGATGCGTCCGTCCTGTGGCATCCGGCGTTCGGAGATGTTCAGGTTCGCCATGATTTTCAGGCGGGAAATCACGGGCAGCGCCAGGTGTTTGGGCGGCGGTGCCATTTCATACAGCGCGCCGTCCACGCGGTAGCGGATGCGGAACTCCGTCTCGAACGGTTCAAAGTGAATGTCGCTCGCGCGGTCGGCCACGGCCTGCTGCAGCACCAGGTTCACGAACTTCACGATGGGCGCATCGTTGGCGAGATCCGCCATGAGCCTCTCGTCGTCTTCCGCGTTGCTGACTTCGTGCTCCATGGTCTTGCCGGCCTTGCCGGCCGACATTTCCTTCAGGATTTCGGCAAAACTTTCCGACTCGCCCGCGCCGTAAAGCCGGTCAATCGTCCGGTCAATTTCCGCCGGGTCGGCGACCATGATCTGGACGTCGCGTTTCGCGGCAAAATGAATTTCATCCGAGCGCGCCGGGTCGAGCGGTTCGGCCAGCGCGACCTGCAATGTGTCGCCGTGCAGCGCGACCGGCAGGCAGCGATACATCCGTGCGACCGCCGCCGGGATGATCTTGAGCAGTTCGGGGGAAAATTCCCGGTCCTTCAAGGACACGACTTCGGTGCCGAGGTAGTTCGCCTCGACGTGCAGGATGTCGTCGAGCTTCATGATGCCGAAATCCTGCAGTACCTGGATGACGGAGGCGTTGCTGCGCTTGATCTCGGCGACCACGTCCTCGTATTGGAGGTCGTCCACGAGGCCCTGCTCCCGGATGAGCGACAACAGCGGATTTGAGATTTCTTCGGACATCTTAAAAATGATTTACGCGGCCTTGCCGCCTTTGCCCTGGGCGACGGATTGCGCCAGATCCAGCTCCTGCAACTTCGCCTGGATGGTGGTCGGATCCTGCGCCTTGGTGATGACTTCTTCGCGGGCGATCATGCCCTGCTGGTATTTTTCAATCAGGAAACTGTCCAGCGTCACCATGCCGTATTTTGCTCCGGTCTGGATGTCGGACTGGATGCGGAAGGTCTTGTTGTCGCGGATGAGCGCGGCGATGGACGGCGTGTTGACCATGATTTCAAACACTGCCACGCGGCCCGGCTTGTCAATGCGCGGAATGAGCAGCTGCGAAATGACCGCCTGCATGACGGTGGACAACTGGATGCGCACCATTTCCTGCTGGTTGGTCGGAAACGCGTTCGTGATACGGTCAATCGTCTTGGCCGCGCCGGTGGTGTGCAGCGTGCCGAAAACCAAGTGGCCGGTCTCGGCAGCGGTGATGGCCGCCTCGATGGTTTCCAAGTCGCGCATTTCGCCGACGAGAATGATATCCGGGTCCTGCCGCAATGCGCGGCGCAGCGCCTCGGCGAAGTTCGGCACGTCCACGCCGATTTCACGCTGGGTGATCAGCGCCTTTTTGTGCTTGTGATAATATTCGATCGGATCCTCGACGGTGATGATGTGCGCCTCTTCGCGTTCCTCGTTGATGATGTTGATCATCGAGGCGAGCGTCGTCGTTTTTCCGGAGCCGGTCGGGCCGGTCACCAGCACCAGGCCGCGCGGTTTGTAGAGCAGTTCCTTGGCGCTGGGCGGAATGCCGATCTGCTCCATCGTCAGCATCTTGCTGGGGATCTGCCGGAGCACCATGCCGAAATTGCCTTTTTCCTTGAACACGCTGACGCGGAACCGCGCCAGTTCGCCGAACGCAAAGCCGAAGTCCGCGCCGCCGCGTTCGCGTGTGCTCTGGATGTGTTCCTCGGAGGTGATGCTGCGCATCAGCTCCTCGGTGTCCTCGGGTTTGAGCACTGGGCCTTCGACACGGTGCAAAATGCCATGCACGCGGATCACCGGCGGCACGCCGACGCGGATGTGCAGGTCGGACGACCCTTCGGACACCACCAACTGCAGCAGATCGGACATCGAATAGGACATAAATTTAAAAAATGCAGAATGCAGAATGCAGAATGCAGAATGACGCACGATACGCGACGCGCGTTGTGCGGTGAATTATTTTTGTTTCTTCATTCTTCATTCTAAATTTTTCCTTTTCCTCAAGCTTCGTCGCCCACGGTGGAGCGGATGACTTCCTCGGGCGTGGTCAGGCCGGCGAGGATTTTGCGGACGCCGTCCTCGCGCAACGTGCGCATGCCCATCTCGCGCGCCCGGGCGCGCAACACGGAGGTCGGCGCCTGGTCGTAAATCAATTTCCGCGACTCGTCGTCAATGGTGAAAATTTCAAACACGCCGAAGCGTCCGCGGTTGCCGGTGTTGTTGCAATTGTTGCAGCCGCGGCCTTTCATCACCGTCGCGCCCTTCAGCATCTCCGGCGTGATGCCCAGCGCGCGCATCTCCGAATCGGTCGGCACATACGGCTGCGTGCACTTCTTACAGATCTTGCGGACGAGGCGCTGGGCCATGAGGCAGCGCGTGGACGACGCCACCAAAAACGGTTTTACGCCGATGTCCACGAGGCGGGCGACCGCGCCGGGCGCGTCGTTGGTGTGCAGCGTGGAGAACACCAGGTGGCCGGTGAGCGACGCGTTGATGGCGATGGACGCCGTTTCCAGGTCGCGAATTTCCCCGATCATCACGACGTTGGGCGCCTGACGCAGGATCGCGCGCAACGCCATCGCGAAGGTCAGCCCGACGGTTTCGTTGACCTGCACCTGGTTGATGCCCGCAAGGACATATTCCACCGGGTCTTCGACGGTGATGATTTTTTTGTCCGGCCGGTTGATGTAATGCAGGCAGGAATACAGCGTGGTCGTTTTGCCGGAACCGGTCGGGCCGGTGACGAGCAAAATGCCGTCAGGCATCGCGATCAATCTTTCAAACGTCGCTTGGTCGTCCGTGAAAAATCCGAGTTCGGGCAGGCCGAGCTTCAGGCCTTCCTTGTCCAAAATACGCATCACGATGCTTTCGCCGTGATTCGTCGGCAGGCACGAGACGCGCAAGTCAATCAGCTTCGTGCCAACCTTGGTCTGGATGCGCCCGTCCTGCGGGATGCGGTGCTCCGAGATGACCATGTTCGACTGGATCTTCAACCGCGCGATGATGGATGGCTGCAGCCGCTTCGGCGGCGATTTCATCTCCTGCATTACGCCGTCAATGCGGTAGCGCAGGCGGAATCTTTTTTCCAGCGGCTCCAGGTGGATGTCCGACGCGCGCAGCTTGAAGGCGTCCACGATGATCTGGTTGACGAGGCGGATGAGCGGGCCGTCGGCGTCCATTTCACCGCCGTCGTCCTCCAGCGCGCCGAGTTTGCCGACTTGCACGTCGGCTTCGGTGAGTTCCTGGATGACATCCTTGAACCGGTCGTCGGTGATGGTTTTTTTCTCGCCGCCATAATACTTGTTCAGCGCCGCCTCGATGTCCGCCTCCGAGGCCACGCGGTATTCGATCTCCGCGTTAAGCAGGTGGTGCAGCGAATCAATCGTGTTCAGGTCGGACGGGTCGGCGATGGCGACGGCGATCTTGCCGTCGGTTTTGAACAGCGGGATGACGCGGTATTTTTTGGCAACGTGGCGCGGGACGGTGGAGAGGACATCGTCCTCAATTTTCGTGCTGGCAAGCTGGACGACTTCCGCGCCGAACTGCGCGGCCTTGGCCTGCGTCACGTCGCCGGGCCGGATGACCTGGTTGGCCACCAGTAAATCCACCACGCCCACGCCGGCGGCCTGCGCCTCTGCGCGGGCCTGGGCGACCTGTCCGGCGTTGGTGAAGCCGAGGTCCACCAGCAGGTCCAACAAATAATCGTCTTTTTCTGCCACGAGGTTTTCTGGTAACGGTTTTTAATTCTGGAACGCGGCAAGAACTTTTCATCTAACGCGGCAAATGTCAATGAAGACTCGCGCTTCCGGCCAAAAAAATTCCGCGGCATCGGGGGAGTTTTTCAAAAAGGCCGCGCCTCCGCCGGCAGGTGGATCCGGCCCTTCATCGCCAGCGCGCTTCCGGCCACGGAAGGTGCGTCTTGGAAAATCCGGACGATGCTGGTAATCTGCGCCCGAAGCAATGAACAACGCCAGCCATGGAATTCCGCCGGGCGATTTTTGCCGACCTCACCGGGTGCTTTGGTGGCTGGCGTTCGTGGCCATCGCCAGTCTGGGGGGTGCCGCTGAACCATCCGGTGGCGAGGCGAAGTTCGAGGTGGCACCGCCGACCAGCTGGGTCAAGCCGCAGTTTTTCGACCGGCAATCCGCCACCGCCAACATTGAATTGGGTGCCGATGAGCACTGGTTGTTGTCGGAGCGCCAGATCAATGCGCCGGAGAACGAAATGTTTTGCCACATGGTTCGCCAGATCCTGAATGTCTCCGCCGTGGAGGACGGCTCAAAGCTCACCATTGATTTCAATCCCAGTTACCAGACCCTGACGCTGCATTGGGCGCGGATCTGGCGCGGACCCGAACATTACGACCGGCTCGACACAAACGCCGTGAAGATCATCCGGCGCGAACAGGAACTGGAAGGCAGCATTTTGAACGGTGAACAATCGGCGTTGCTGGTCATGGATGACGTGCGAGTCGGCGACATCATTGATTATGCCTACACGATAAAGGGGGCGAACCCGGTCATGGGCAATCATTTCTCCTGCTCCGTCCCCGTCCAGACCGGCCAGCCCGTCGGGCGTTTTTTCACCCGCGTTCTGTGGCCGCCCCAAAGACGGCTGTATGCCAAGGACCACGGCTGTTCCGTTCAACCCGCGCTGGTGCCGCGAAAGGATTGGGTCGAATACCTCTGGGATGTGCGGCAGACCCCCGGCATCAAGCTGGAGGATTCCCTGCCGGTCTGGTTCGATCCCGAGCCGTGGGTTCAATTGAGCGAATATAAAACCTGGGCCGAAGTCAACCAGTGGGCCTTGCCGCTGTTTCAAAATGCCGCGCCGCTTTCGCCGGAGCTACGGCAGAAAATCGCGGAATGGAAACAGCTCCCCAGCCGCGAACAGCAGGTGATCGCGACGCTGCGGTTTGTCCAGGACGACGTGCGTTATTTCGGTGTTGAAATCGGCACCAGCGGTGAGAAGCCGGCGGATCCCTCGGTGGTGTTTACGCGGCGGTATGGCGATTGCAAGGACAAGTCGCTGCTGTTCGTCACCATCCTGCGCGCGCTGGGCGTCGAGGCGTATCCGGTTTTGGTCAACAGCGATTTGCGCCGCACGATTCAAGACTGGCAGCCGACCGGCAATGCCTTCGACCACTGCATCGCGGTGGTCCAGCTTGAAGGACAGACTTACTGGCTGGATCCGACCATCCATTTTCAGCGCGGGCCGCTGGCGGCTCATTATCTGCCGAACTACGGATGCGGCCTGGTGATTTCCCCGCAGACCAGCGGCTTGAGCGTCATCCCACAGACCACGGGGCTGCCCCAAACCAGGACCACCGAATATTTTTCACTGGGTAGAAAAACCGGAACCTCCACCCTGAAAGTGGTGACGATTGCCGAAGGGCGAGACGCGGACACTTTGCGGGCGCTCTTTGCGACCACCAAACGCAGCGACATCGAAAAGAGCTACACTCATTTCTATGCCGACCGTTACCCGGGCATCAACCCGTCCGCTCCCATTGAATTCCAGGATGGCGAGGAGCAGAACCGGGTTCAGACGACGGAGAGTTACACCATTGACAAGGCGTGGACGAGATCGGAGAAGGATGGAAAATATTCATTTGAATTCTACCCAACCGCGCTGACTGTGTATCTAAAGCCACCCGCCGACACCGAACGGATCATGCCCATCAGTGTGCCATTTCCGGAACATCAGATTCTGCAAACCGAGGTCACCCTGCCTTCCGACTGGCCCGCCGACTCGGTCAAAAAAACGGTTTCCGATCCGGCTTTTGTCTTTCAAAAGAGCCTCAAATGCTCCGGCAACAAGGTTGTCATGAACTGTGAATACCAGTCGCTGATGGATTCCACCGGCCCGGGCCAGGCCGCACAATACATTCAGCATTTGAATCAGGCGTCAAAATCGTTGGGTTATTCGGTGGTCTGGTGATAATCCTTGGTCAACCCGGCGGATGTGAGTGGTCATTCGCAAGAAGCGGCGGAGTAGGGCCGGGGAAGTTGGTCGGATTATTTTGGACTCCGCAACGCATCCAGGTTCTTCCTGGCCTGCTCAAGCAGCCGGTAGAACTGCTCCATCTGGTCGGTCGTCAGCAGAATCTTGAGATCATCGCCATACTCCAATGACGCCTGGATGGTTCCCTGTCTTCGGAGGCTGTTGGCCACGACCCTGAACCCGCTCTTGGTGCTATAACTGGCTTCAAAACTGGCCAGCGGCGTGACGTCGCAGGAAATTTTGTTGAGGTAGTTGATGCTGTCGAGCAGTGAATCAATCTCGTCGCAATCCACCAGAATCCGTCTGCGGGGCGGCGCGTTCCCTGAAATCACAATGGCCAGACCATCGGCCTTGTGGCCGGTGGTGATATCGGAAGACTCCTTGGCATACACGGAGACCACATCCGTCCCGACTGTCAATGTGCCGATCTGGCTGAAACCCTTGATGAGGACAGTGCCGGTCTGGGTCTCAAAAACTCCGAGATCGGTTTTCAGTGAATTGGTGTCTTGTGCCGGGGTTGCTGTAACCAGCGCGCAGAATGCCGCCAGCAGGAGGAGGTGGATTTTATTCATGGGTTCTTTCCGATATGCTGATGATTAGGTTTCATCGGTTAAACCCCTGGCTGTTTCAAAAGTTGCGCGCACGGATTTGCCCGGGCTGATTGGAATGGAAACAATCCTGATGGCGGCTCAACGGCGGCTGGCTGCATTTTGCAAAGGAGCGGAACGGGCGGCCGTTCGGATAAACCTGGCGGCGGCGCCAAACCGGCCGATTCAATCCGTCAAACCGTTTTGAAATTCGGCAGCTTCATGCGATAACCCGTCGGCGACTGGCCGGTGATGCGCTTGAACACGCGGTTGAAGTGTGTGAGCGACTGGAAGCCGACCTGATAGGCGATTTCGCTGATCCGCAGATTGGGGTTCGGCATCAGGCTCTTCGCTTTCTCCACCCGCACCTGTGACAGGTATTCGGTGAAATTCAATCCCGTCGTCCGCTTGAACAATTTGCAAAAATAAAATGTGCTTGTGTTCACCGCCTTGGCCACCCCGGTCAGGGAAATATCATCGGCCTGGTGTTCCTGGATGAATTGCCGGGCATGACTGACGGTCACCGGTTCGGACGGTTGTGGTTGAACCAGGACCTGATGGCACACAAAGGAAAGGTGCTGCCCGAAAATGGTGAGCAGGCTGATCATTGAGTTGTATTGCTTGGGCGTGAGCACCCGGGTGTGAAAGTAGGCTTCTTCGAGCTGCTTCAAATCCACCTTCAATCCCCATTCCAGAAGCTGCTTGGTCGTCCGCGCAAACTGGCGTTTGGTCGGCTGTTTGAGCAGCACCTGGCCGGTTTGCAGATACCCGATCAGTTTTTCACCCGCCTTCACCGGCACGGCGGTGTCGCACAGGCCGGCGAAACACGTCACCGACTTTGCGGCTGTTCCGGGAGACTCGGTGATCTTTTGCTGCACCTCCAAACAGGCGGCGCAGGAACGGTTGTGCTTTGACAGGATCGAGCAAAAGGGGTTTTCATATTTGGTCTCATGATGAACCAGCTGCCAGACCTCGGTGGGACGCAGCTTCAACGGCAGGCCGGTGGCCTGGTTGAATGCCTGCTCGTAATCCTGGTAAATTTTCGAACGCGACAACTGCTCTATGATCTGCTTGTTCTCCAGCGGCGGCATGGGTCAAAACTTAACCGCATTATTTGTTAAAGCAACAGCAATAAATGCATGGGGTTTGCCAACTCAAACTGACGTGGAAAGGACAGACGGTCTGTTTTTATCCAATGTTTGCAGAGGTATTTACAAAATCCATATTTAAAAAAGGCGGGAACGGCTGCAATATACCAACCATCCATTGCCAAGCCGGAGACGATCTGTCTGGCTCGGCGGCGGAAGGTCGGCACGCCTCAGGGAGTGGCGCAAGGCAGATCCCCGGCGGGGATGGAGAATGAAGCAAGCCCACCGTCCAAAGGGCAAAAGAGCCTGGGAAAACGGCGGCTTCCCGTCGGAAATTTTTTATCGGGAAAAAATCTGCACTTGCCGCGGGCAAATAAAAGGTTAAAAGAAAGCAAGGAGATGTGTGCGCTTTTCATTGCTGAAAAAGTCCGGCTCGCCTGCACCGGTGTCCTGAAGAATCCGTGGCGCGCGTGGGGTCCGTATCTTTCCGAACGCCAGTGGGGCACCGTGCGCGAGGATTATTCGCCCGGCGGCACCGCATGGGAATATTTCCCGCACGACCACGCGCGCAGCCGCGCCTACCGCTGGGGCGAGGATGGCATCGCCGGCGTCAGCGACGGCCTGCAACTGCTCTGCCTCTCGCTGGGCTTGTGGAACGGCAGGGATCCGTTGTTGAAGGAGCGTTTCTTCGGCCTCACCAACGAGCAGGGCAACCACGGTGAGGACGTGAAGGAAATTTATTACTACCTCGACGCCACGCCGACGCATTCCTACCTGAAGATGCTTTACAAGTATCCGCAGCGGGAATTTCCCTACGCGCGGCTCGTTGAGGAAAATGCGAAACGCGGCAAGGACCAGACGGAATTTGAACTGCTCGACACCGGCATCTTCGATGACGACCGTTACTTCGACGTGTTCGTGGAATACGCCAAGGCCGCGCCGGAGGACATTCTCATGCGTGTCACCGTCCACAATCGCGGGCCGGAGGCGGCGACGATTCATGTGCTGCCGCATCTGTGGTTCCGCAACATCTGGTCCTGGGAAAAAGATCACACCAAACCCCGGTTGCGCGCGGTGCGCGGCGGCTCGGCCGTCCTGGTGGAACACGAGGACCTCGGCACGTTTGAATTTCACCCCGAGACGCTCGACGACGGTAAAATTCTGCCGGAACTTTTGTTCACCGAAAATGAGACCAACGCGCGACGGATTTTTGGCGAGGAAAACGCCACCGGCTTTTTCAAGGATGCGTTTCACGAGTGTCTGGTCAACGGCAACAAAGACGCGGTGAATCCCAAGCGCGCCGGCACCAAGATGTGCGCGCACTACGAGCTGGAGATTCCCGCCGGCGGCTCACGCGAAATCAGGCTGCGGCTCGCGCGCAAGTCCGACGCGAAGCCGTTCGTGGAGTTTGACGCCGTTTTTGCCAAACGCATCGCCGAGGCGGATGAATTTTATGCCGACCTGCAGCGCGGTTTGGCGGACGACGACGTCCGTTCCGTCCAGCGGCAGGCGCTGGCGGGCATGATCTGGTCGAAGCAGTTTTATCATTTCAACGTGCGGACGTGGCTGAATGGCGACCCGACCCAGCCGCCGCCGCCGCGCGAGCGCAAGCACGGCCGCAATGCCGAGTGGGCGCACCTGAACAACGCCAACATCATTTCCATGCCCGACAAGTGGGAATACCCGTGGTATGCCGCGTGGGATCTGGCGTTCCATTGCATTCCGCTCGCGCTGGTGGACGCGGAGTTTGCCAAGCAGCAGCTCGACCTGCTCACGCGCGAATGGTATATGCACCCCAACGGCCAGTTGCCTGCCTACGAATGGGCGTTTGGCGACGTGAATCCGCCGGTCCACGCGTGGGCGACGTGGCGCGTGTTCCAGATTGACCGCAAGCATCGCCGCGAGCAGGACGAGCACGACCCGGGCGACTTGGAGTTTCTTGAGCGCGTCTTCCACAAGCTGCTGTTGAATTTCACCTGGTGGGTCAACCGCAAGGACGCGCAGGGCCGGAACATTTTTCAGGGCGGCTTCCTCGGCCTCGACAACATCGGCGTGTTTGACCGCAGCCAGCCGTTGCCCACCGGCGGCTTCATCAACCAGGCCGACGGCACCAGCTGGATGGCGATGTATTGCCTGAACCTGCTGCGCATTTCGCTCGAACTGGCGCAGCACAACCGGGTTTATGAGGACATCGCGACAAAATTCTTCGAGCATTTTTTGAGCATCGCCGCCGCCATCAACGGCGTCAGCGACGGCCACGGCGCGATGCCCGACGAAGGTCTCGCGCTATGGGACGAGATGGATGAGTTTTATTACGACGAACTGCGCCTCCCGGATGGAAAAAAGATTCCGCTCAAGGTCCGCTCGATGGTCGGGCTGGTTCCGCTGTTCGTCGTCGAGACTCTGGAGCCGGAATTGTTGAAATGCCTGCCTAACTTCAGCGCGCG
>Ga0182016_10002193_pt1 | contig 23205 bp, 15 predicted proteins | sample 712S2MmetaG_FD_120491 | JGI IMG/M metagenome (GOLD analysis project Ga0182016, IMG submission 120491) | Permafrost microbial communities from Stordalen Mire, Sweden - 712S2M metaG | ecosystem: Environmental > Terrestrial > Soil > Wetlands > Permafrost | place: Sweden: Stordalen | collected... | reverse complement strand
CTGGGTCAAGCGGCGTCTCACGATCCGCCAACGCAACAACCCCAATTAACCATGCAAACACCAACCACCGCACAAATCCGTATTGCCATCGAGGTGCTCAAAAAATATGGCGAACACCTCAATCACCATGCCCTCAACAGGGTGATCGAATTGTCCGACTCACAGCTTCACGACCAACAACCTGGACGTATCGAAGCCGGAATCATCGAGCAAACCACCCGCATTGAGACCGTCGCCGCACAACTGGAAAAGTGGCGCAACGAATTAGCGCAAGAGAGGAGGCAGTGTGTTTCAAATCATATTTAATTCAGGGCAAGCCCTACCCCTGCCGGGAGGCACGTTTTCATGGCCGCGAATCGGTCGCGGTGAGGGCAGGGGATGGCTTCGCGATATGCATCGCTCGTGGCCGCAAACGCGGCCTGACCACGGTCATGATCTGGTTCAATGCCGGCCTCGGACGCAATTTATCCGTGCCCACGAACAGTCCGCATCCGCGTTCTGTCCACGTCCACAATCACGCCCACAGACAGTCCGTAAACTCGGACTGGCAACGGATTCAATTGTCCATGAACAGGCAAAGGCAACCTTCATGGATTGTCCGCAGCCAGTCACCAGTCGTGAACTTTCCACGAACGCGAATTGGCCACGGCCACGATTTGTCCGCAGTCGCAGACCGGTTAAGAATTGTCCCCAGTCCGGCATCGCCTTGTCCACATCGTTGTCAGCCAATTTTCCGGTTCATATCCAACCAATTCCAATCTATGACCACATTTGATCCAGTCGAAGTCCGCAAGGCCGTCGCGGAATTTACGCCCCGCCGGCCACAGAAGTTCCAAATGGTGGAAAAATCTTTGGCCGCCGTGACCAACGCACGGATTGTTCCGCTGTGCTTCACAAGCCGCGCGCTCGTCACGAGCTTACATTTTCAGGACAGCAACAAGATAGGCGGGCTTCCGTCTGCGCTCGTCGGCGGGCGTTGCGCTCCGGCTCCACTTGCCCCCGCTCACCGACCACAGACCGAAGCCTCCTCAAACCAGCAACGCGTTGTCTTGCAGGATGTCAAATGGGTTGCTCATCTACCGCATGCAGGCAGTTCGCCTACGCGAAAGAATTTGCCTTTCGGCTTCGTGAATTGCGCCGCCGATGATACCGCTCCGTTCCGCTCGGCAAGGACACTACGAAATCGGCTCAAAAAATGCGCCATTTCGTTCCTCCTTGCCGATGTTCACGTCGCCAGTTGCGGCTGGTTAGGAATTCACGAAGTACACCTGCAAGCCTCTGGCTTTGGGATTGGTATTATTGCCGTAACCGCCGGCAGCGGAATTCGCCACCGCCCTTAATCCGAACAGAATCACTCCGAAGCACTATGCGTCTGACTATGAAAACCTACACGGACGCCGGGCAACTGCCTTTGCGCGAAGTGATGGACAATCTGTCAAGCTTTAGTTGTAACTCCCGAATAGACTCCCGAAATTTAGGCGCGACGGGTCAAACGGTGTCACAGCCTGTCACTGAAGCAAGGGAGTTGAAAATTGAAAAAAGCATTGAAAACAAAGGCGAAAGTCACGGCTTGACTGCGACTGTCCCGGTCTGTCGCTCTGAACCAGAGAAAGGTATAGATGGGATTCGGAACCCCATACGCACGCCGCCAGCCAGTTTGGACGCGCTTTAAAAAGGCAAACACACTGGCTCATGTAACGTCTTCCCAAAACTGAACCATGCTCGTCACAACAATTGAACTTCTGAAAGCTGGATTGAAGGCCGATCCGACAATCACGCCTGCAAAGCGCGCTAGACTCGTGGCAATAATCCGCAACGGCGGTGACGCGTCACTGAAACCAGACGCCGCACCGGTAGTTCGCCAGCGTTGTATCCGCCGCGAAGAGGCCGCCCGTCTGTTGGCAGTTACGCTCCGAACAGTGGACAAACTTGCCGCGTCCGGGATTCTGAAAAAGTTAAAGCTGCCAGGGAGAATCAGGTCATGTGGCTTTCTTGAAAGTGATGTGCTGGCACTAATCGTCCAAAGCAAACACTGACGACGCAGGCGGATGGCAAGCAGTGAATCAAGCAGCTCTTCCAAAAAACAGGCTTTGCTTAAAGCGCGGGACCCCTAAACGAACGACGGTTGTAAAATACCACCACCCCGACACTCGGCGGGGACGGGTCACTTTTCCGGCTTAACCCGTTTGTAAATCGGATGCGCCGCCCGATGATCGTCCCCAAGTTTTATAACCCTTGAGGCGGGAGGATTTCGCAAATAGCACCAATTTCGCCTTCCCTTCGTTGATGGCCGCCCAGAGCTCGGCTTCCAACCGCTTCGCTTCACGGTCAAATGTGTCCATGCCACACGGACCGGTTAATTCAAAATTAGGGTTGGTACAGACGATTTGAGCACTGATTTTTTCGTCATCCCAAATGAGTTTAAAAGATTTCTCTGCCATAATCGTCATCGTAATTGGTCTGTTAAGCCGCCTCGATCATTGCGTGAATCGTTTCCAGCGCGTTGCCCTCAAGCCGGTTGTTCACAAAAATCCAAGTGGTGCGCTTCGGTCCGGCAAGCTTCCCCTCGGCGATAAGTGACTTCCCAGCGCCTCTGGCCGCAGGGTTAGGCTCTTTCACCCGGCCATATGGCTGGAACGTTCTAACGGCTTCCTCGTAGCTCCGTCCGGGTTTTAGCAAAAAGCGTGCAGCGATGAGGTTGGGATTGGTTCGACTGCCGGGCAAAGCCATTTGTTCATCAACCGACGGCATCGCGTTCCATGAATTGAAAACATGGGCGACGCTATGGCGAGAGAGGCAATCGAAGTATTCCGGCTTCAGCCAGTCCTGGTTCCGCATTTCAATCGCGTATGGCCAACCCTTAGGGAGCGCCCCAAGGAATTTGTCTAAGTCGGAAATGAAGTCCCGGCCCTGCTCGTAATCGGCCTTGTGAAATCGGGAAAACTCAAACATGAGGACTCCGACATGTGGGCGAATGGTGCACACGGTCGTAAAAATTGCCGCTCAAATAGGCCAACATTCAAAAAGGCTGCGTTTTGCAGACCGGCGTTTTTCCCAAATCGCGGGAAGTTCGGAAATTTCTTTATCGTGACCGCATCCGTTACCTTGAACGCGAATTTGAAATCCTCCGGCACTTGGGACGCCAGCCCTTCGAGATATTCTTCAGACGGGAATCTGCGCGAGGTGGGCGCGGACAGCGGGCGGGGTTGTCGGAATGGTCACAGGCGCAGAACGCGCTTGGATTGGGGGCGTCGGAAATCTTTGCCAGTATGCGCCACAATGCCCGCTGTCGTGCGCTGGGCTGCGCTAGACACGTTTTGTTTGTACAGAAAGCAAAAGCAAGAGCGGCATCTCTGCCAGTTCGGGCTTGCTATTCTTTTGCTATACTTACGAACACCGTTTTGGACAGGAAGACAAGAGACGGCAAAAGCAGAAAAGCGCACGGATTCATAGCCGAGGATTTGATAAAGTTATCGTTTTTATTGGCTAAAAATGCCATTTTCCTTGTGAAATAAGATGGTGGTAGGTTCTGGATTCGAACCAGAGAAGGCGTAAGCCAGCAGATTTACAGTCTGCCCCCGTTGGCCACTTGGGTAACCTACCATCCCGCAATTGGGAGCCCCGAATTAAACCAGAGTCTCAAGTCACGCTCAAGTTGAAACTTTGGTTTTCTAGATTGCCCTGACAAATCCAGTCCACCCCGGATGCCCCGAAGGTGGGGCGAGACTCGGTCGAGCCCAAAAACCTGTTTTGTGGGGATCCTTCAGTCAGAGCGCGAGTCGATCATCGACTCGCGCCCTGAAATGAAAACCGTAACAGTATGGGCTCGACAGAGTCTCTCCCCACCGTATTTAGGCCCACGTGAACCTGCCGCCAGAGGCTTGCCGAAGGTTTTTTCTCCCCGTCCTTGCGTTTTTGCGTTAAATTGTGCGGATGTTTGACTCGTTAAGCAGCAAGCTCCAGAACGCCTTCCGCAATTTGCGCGGGCTGGGCAAGATTTCTGAAAGCAACGTCTCCGACGCTCTGCGCGAGGTGCGCATGGCCCTGCTCGAGGCCGACGTCAATTTCAAGGTGGCGCGCGATTTCATCGAGCGCGTCAAAGCCAAATCCCTTGGCGCCGAGGTCATTCAGAGCCTGCATCCCGGCCAGCAGATCATCAAATTCTTCAGTGATGAACTGACCGATTTACTGGGCTCGCAAAACGCTGCCCTCAAGCTGGATGCCAATCCAAGCGTGATTCTGATGGTCGGATTGCACGGCTCGGGCAAAACAACCTCCAGTGGCAAACTGGCGCGATTGCTCAAGAAACAAGGGCGCGCGCCCTTGCTGGTTGCGGCCGATGTGTACCGTCCGGCGGCCATGGATCAACTCGAAACTTTGGGCAAACAGATCGAGGTACCCGTGTTCCTGCTGCGCGGCGAGACAGACGTCCAGAAGATCGGACGCGAGGCGATGGCCTTCGCGAATTTGAATGGGCGGAATGTGATCATTTTCGACACCGCTGGACGCCTGCAAATTGATGAGCCGCTTGTGCAGGAATTGGTCCGCCTGCGTGACCTCATCAAACCCCAGGAAATCCTGCTGGTGCTGGATGCGGCGACCGGCCAGGAAGCGGTCAATGTGGCCACCCATTTTGATCAGGCCCTCAATATCACGGGATCAATCCTCACCAAACTGGACGGCGATGCGCGCGGTGGTGCGGCCCTGAGCCTGAAGAGTGTCACCGGCAAACCCATCAAATTCGCCGGCGTGGGCGAAAAACTCGATGAATTCGAGCCGTTTCATCCCGAACGCATGGCCTCGCGCATCCTCGGAATGGGCGACGTGGTCAGCCTGGTTGAGAAAGCCGCCGAGTCGGTCAGCGAAGCGGATGCCCAAAAACTCGAGGAAAAGATGCGCAAGGGCGAGTTCACCCTGGACGATTTTCTCGAGCAACTGCGTGCCATGAAGAAACTGGGCTCACTGGAGAGCATTGTCAAAATGCTGCCGGGCGGCGGGGAAGCACTGAAGAAAATGGATATCTCCAAGCAGGAAACAGAATTCCGCCGGATGGAAGGCATGGTTTGCGCCATGACCATCAAGGAGCGCCGCAATCCAACCATTCTCAACGCCAGCCGTCGGCGTCGAATCGCCACGGGCAGCGGCGTCACCGTGGCGGAACTGAACACGATGTTGAACAAATTCTTCCAGATGCAGCAGATGATGAAGAAAATGGGGAAAATGTCGAAGATGATGGCCAAAATGGGCGGGGCCATGCCCGGCATGATGCGTAAATAACCCTGGCTGCCCGGCTACTGGTAGTCATGTATTCTCAGAAGTCTTCCGCTCCGAGGGTTCTGACCTCACCCGCTTTCAATTGTAGTTGAACTTGCTTCCCGCCATAACTGACCCGGCAGTCCCCTGCTCCGCTGACATTTTTCACAGTTGCCGACAACAATTTTCCCGCGTTCCATTCCAAACCGATCTGATAGCCCCTGCGCGCCCGCAAGCCAGACACCTTTCCGGCGGGCCATTCCGATGGCAGGGCGGGCAGTAGCTCGATTTCACCGTTTTGTGATTGCACCAGCAGTTCGGTGATGGCCACGGCGCCCCCGAAATTGCCGTCAATCTGAAACGGCGGGTGCGCATCAAACAGATTCGGATAACAGCCACCGTTCCACTCCTTGCCGCTCGCCGGCTTGATCAGGTTTTGCAGCAGCAGGAACGCATGGTCTCCATCATGCAGCCGCGCCCACATGCCCATGCGAAACGCCGTCGCCCAGCCGGTGCTCTCGTCGCCGCGGGCAACCAGGGTTTTGCGCGCCGCCGCAGCAAGCTCGGGCGTGCCCGCGAGGGAAATCTCGTTTCCCGGGTACAGCCCCCATAAGTGGGACGTGTGCCGGTGATGCGGGTCCTGCTCGGGATACTCCTGCAGCCACTCCATGACGCGTCCGTCATGACCGATTTGAGTCGGTGGCAGCCGGTCCCGCTTGGATTTGAGTTCAACGGCGAAATCCTGATCCACCTGGAGAACGTCGGAGGCCTCAATACAGGCACCAAAAAGAAAGCGCAGCAACTGGTTGTCAAACGTCGGGCCGAGACAAATGTGCGCCGGCTCGCCGTCCGGCATGAGAAAGGCGTTTTCCGGAGAATTCGCGGGTGCCGTGACCAGCCAATGATGCGTCGGTTCTTCAATCAGCATGTCGCAGTAGAATTCCGCCGAACCACGCAGCACTGGATAAATCTGTTTCAAATAATTGGTGTCATCGGTGAATTTCCAGTGCTCCCACAAATTATGGCACAGCCACGCACTATCGCTGGAGGTGGACCCCCAAGATGCGCTTTCGCCGGGCGAAGTGAAATCCCAGGCGTTTGCCAGCACGTGCGCCACCCAACCCCGGGCGTTATAGTACGCTTTGGCGGTTTTCGCGCCGTTTTGCGTCATGGATTCGATATAGGAAAAAAGCGGTTCATTTAATTCCGTCAAATTACAGACCTCACCAGGCCAATAAATCATCTGCAAATTGACATTGAGGTGAAAATCCGCGTTCCAGGGCGGCGAAATGTCGTCTGCCCAAATCCCCTGCAAATTGGCCGGCATGCCGCCCGGTCGTGATGATGAGATGAACAGGTAGCGACCATAATTGAAGTACAGAACCGCCAGCGAAGGATCCTCGGCCAACTTTACCGCTGCAATCCGCTCCGGTGTGGGTCTTGCCGCTATCCCGCCGACCGAGACGGGCAAGGTCAGGTGAACTCGATCGAAATAGCCCTGGTAATCAACCCTGTGTGCGGCCAGCAATTGGCCATAGGTTTTTCTTGCCGACGCGTTCAAATCCTGCCCTGCCGCAGCCGCCACATCACGGCGGCTGATTTTGGCGAAGCGTTCGTAGTCGGTTTCCGCCGTCACCAACAGCAACACTTCATCGGCGCCGGTTAGGGAAAGCTTCCCTTCCGCCGCATTAATTTTTCCGCCTAAATTCAGGACCCTCAGCCGGGCGGCATATCTGACTCCGTCGCCATCCACACCATTTGTCAACGCGCCGCACATTAGCAGCTCGTTGGGGCCCGCGATTTCAGTCTTGAATCGTTCCGGGCGGTCAAGGGTCGCATCGAACGAGAGCTGACCGGGTTTATCCGCGGTCAACCGAATGACAATGGCTTGGTCCGGTGCGCTGACGAAGATATCGCGCGCGAATTTGATACCACCCCGCGAAAATTCGGTATGCCCCGCAGCGGTGGTCAGATCCAATTCGCGGCGATATCCCGTCGTCCCTGCGTCACCCGCAAACTGAAAACTCAGGCGCAGATTCCCCAGGACTTGATAGGAGCCGTAAGGCAAATTCGCGCTGCCACCTCTGCCGGAACCACTGCCGGCGCAGGTGAAATTTTTGTTCACCAGCGCCTCCGCCTCGAGGTTTTTGCCTTGCAGCAATAGTTTGCGGATTTCGGGCAGTGCCTCGTATGCGTTGGTGCGGTCCGCATTCTGGACAGAACCGGACCACAGGGAATCTTCGTTTAAGACGATCCGTTCATTCTCAATGCCCCCAAAATCCATCGCCCCCAGCCGGCCGTTGCCCAGCGGCAGAGATTCGGTGAAGCTACGTGCCGGTCGATCAAGCCAAAGGGTGGTGTCCGGCGAAAAAGCGAAGGCGCTGATGGATAGCATCAGGCCCAGGAGGACGATAAATGATTTCATGCCAATTTAATTGCTACGCGTTTGCGGTGTGGCGGTTACTTTGCCAATTCTACCGTTGGCAACAACAAGATTTCCACACCTTTTTCGGTGATCGAACGTTCTGGATAATTTCAAAATCTCACGAAACGGGTGAAAGCTATGTGGAGTGTGCCAACAGAGCGAAGCGGCGACGGCGCTTTCGAATCACCCACGACGTTCGGTAGCCATAGCGCATCAAAAAAGCCCCGCCGCGCCGGCTTGCCAAGGCAAATTCGCCGATGGCAAGGACAATTGAATCAATCAAAGATTATCCGTGCCATCTCGCTATTCGCCACGGCCGCCGGCCGCCTTAATGAATGCGTCCTTCCAAATTTTGACGAGCAACGACGCGAAGGCGACAAGCATTAGAACATTCGCCGTCAATTGCAGGCTTCCCCCGTGCGCAAGCGAGCTCGGAATCACCCAAAGGATGGACACCACATTATTACTGACGGTAAAGAGGAGGCAAGTTGTGACAGGAATCTCAGGATGCCGGTTCATCCAGCGTATGATCAGGGCGATTATGATCGCGAAATAGGCGTAAAAAATCCACGGGGCAACTTTGCCCTTCGACAACAGAACCGGCACCAACAACAAAAGAGGGAAACTGACAGCACCCCACCCCAGCGGTTTAAGCCTGAAGACTGTGCCATCACTAAACTGGCCGCTTCGAGGAGCTTTGGTGGCGAGCCACATCAGCAAACCCATGCAAATCAGCATCAATGCATAATGCCCAAGCTGGCCCGGCGGGCGATCGAAGGTGTGGCTGAAAAAGAACAGGGTGTCCAGAGCGGCGGTTGGAACGACAAGCGAGCAGATGCCGGCTCGGTTCAGCCACGGCCGGCTACGCTGGTCCGGGAACAAATAATAGGTCAATAGGATCGGGCACAACACCGAATGCAACGAATGCCAGACGCTGATGGTTATGGCCCACGGAATCGAAATACCAGCCAGATACCCGTAAACGTCGAACGTATTGACCGGCACTCCTTGGGACAGATAAAACGTCTTGGCGACAATCCCCTCGTTGATGATGCCGTAAACCAGTCCGAGGCAAAGCAGCCCGGCAATGCCGAGCCGAAGGCGACAGGCAAACTCCCGCAGGAGGAGGACCGGGAAACCATAGACCACAGTCGCGAGGAGCAAAAAGTTAAGCGGATTGAAGAACGCCGGCGGCGCCATGTTGTTGGAGAGCAATTCCGTCAAAAACGGAGTGATCAGCAACAAGGTGAGGATCGGTTTAAGTTTGGGGCGCATGGAGCGGCGACATTTTGATACCACATCATTCTTAACAAACGAAATGTAGGGAAGGAAGGTTCGTATTCTGCGGCCAAGGCTGATTCGTTTGACAGGAGTGCGCCACTCACGCAAGCACTGTTTTTCCGATTGAAGCATTCGATCGACTTAAGAAAATCTGCAGCCATTCCAGGGGTAAGGCGGCCGCCCTATAAGGATTGAGTAGTTTACGAGCTGTGGATGGCGGAAAGGTCAAATCGTTACATCGTTGCATCGAGCGATGGTTCAGGTGTAAAACGACGGGCATGAGTGCTTTGAATGACGAATTACTTCGGGCGGTGGACTTGGCCATAAACGAAAAGTGGGATGCGGCGCACCAAGTGGTGCAGCAATATGAGGAGGATGCCTTGGCTTCCTGGATTCATGCCGCACTGCACAAGATCGAAGGGGATTTGGGGAATAGCCGGTATTGGTATCAGCGCGCGAATCGGCTGGACCGGGTGGACGAGGATCCGCGGACAGAATTGGCGGAGATACGGCGGGAGCTGCTGCCACGAAGCAGTTCCTGAATTGTCACCTCGTTAAATCGCGGCAGCCGATAGAACGAGGTGGCGGCGCATTCAAGTTCCAAGCCGGCGTCTACCCTTCTTAGGCCGGCTTGATCCGCATCATCAGATCCTTGCTCTCCACCGCGTCGCTGACGCGGACATGAATTTCCTCCACCACACCGTTGCAGGGAGCGTAGATCGTGGTTTGCATCTTCATGGCCTCGAGCACGAAGAGCTTGTCGCCCTTCGCTACTTTGGCGCCGACGCTGACGGAAAGCATAGTGACCAGCCCGGGGATCGGCGCGCCGACATCCGCCGGCTTGGCCGGGTCGGCTTTCGCGCGGGCCTTAACTGTGGGTTTCACGGAACGATCCACGATGGAGAGCTGGCGGGTCATGCCGTTCAATTCAAAGTTGACCGTGCGTTTGCCCTCGGCATCCACCGCGCCAATATTGACGAGGCGGATGAACAGCGTCTTGCCGGATTCAATCTCCACGGAAACCTCCTGGCCGATCTTCATGCCATAAAAGAACGCCGGGGTGGGTAGCACGGAAAGATCGCTGTGATCTCGCTCCATCTTGGCGTAACCGGCGAAGACTTCCGGATACATGATGTGGCTGAACATATCATCGGTCGTTGCCTCGCGCTTGAGCTTTGTGGAAAGTTCCTCTTCGATCTTTTTGAAATTAAGCGGTTTCAGTCCCGCGCCCGGTCGGCCCTTGATGGGCTTGCGGTCGCCGAGCACGACGTGCTGAACCTTCTTCGGCCAGCCGCCCAGTGGTTGGCCCAGACCGCCCCCCAGCATATCGATGACCGATTCCGGAAACGGCACGCTGCCGGGTTCCAGGTTCAACACGTCGGCGGGTTTGATGCCGCGCGTGATGAGGAACATGGTCATGTCGCCGACCACCTTGCTGCTGGGGGTGACTTTCACGATGTCGCCGAACAACTGGTTAACTTCGGCGTAGGTGCGCGCGATCTCCGGCCAGCGGAGGCCCAAGCCCATGGCCGAAGCCTGTTCCTTGAGATTCGTGAACTGTCCGCCGGGCATCTCATGCTGATAAACCTCGGCGCTGCCGGCCTTGGGCGCCGTATCAAACGGTGCGTAATAACCGCGGACCTGCTCCCAGTAATCCGCTAACTCGTTCAAGGCATCGAGGTCCAGGCCGGTTTCGCGCTTGGTGAATTGTAAGGCGGCCACGACCGAATTCATGTTCGGCTGGCTGGTGGACCCGCTCATCGAAGCAATGGCCAGGTCGACGACGTCCACGCCCGCCTCGGCGGCAGACAAAACGGACGCGGCGGCAATCCCGCTGGTATCGTGGGTGTGAAAGTGGATGGGAATACCAACCGCTTCTTTCAACGCCTTCACCAGCAGTCCCGCGGCGGCGGGCCGGCACAGGCCGGCCATGTCCTTGATGGCGAGCATGTGCGCGCCCATCTTTTCCAGTTCCTGCGCCAGCATGACGTAATACTTCAGCGAATACTTGTCGCGCGCCGGATCGAGGATGTTGCCGGTGTAACAAATGGCCGCCTCGCAGAGGGCATGCGTTTCATTGACGGCTTCCATTGCCACCTTGAGATTCGGCAGGTAGTTCAAGGAATCGAACACGCGGAAAATGTCCATGCCCGCCCCGGCGGCATGCTTCACGAAACCAGCCACGGCGTTATCCGGATAATTGGAGTAGCCCACGGCGTTCGAGCCGCGGAACAGCATCTGGAAACAAATGTTCGGAATGCATTCGCGCAGCCGGCGCAGGCGGCGCCACGGATCCTCGTGGAGGAAACGCATGGCGGTGTCGAAGGTCGCCCCGCCCCACAGCTCCACGCTGAACAGATTGGGCGTGCGGCGAGCGACGGCATCGGCCACGGCGATCATGTCGTAACTGCGCAAGCGCGTGGCGAACAGCGATTGATGCGCGTCGCGGAAGGTCGTGTCTGTAATGAGCAGCGGCTTTTGTTTGAGCGTCCATTCGGCGAATTTCTTGGGTCCAAGTTCGAGCAGCAACTGGCGTGTGCCCTTGGGCGGCGCCTGTTTGATGTCGTAGGCCGGAACGCGGGCGGCGGTAAAATTCTCCTTCGGAACAAAACCCTTCGCCTGGGGATTGCCGTTGATCGTGACGTCGCCGATGAAATTCAGCAGCTTGGTGGCACGGTCGCGTTTGGCCTTGAACTTGAACAGCTCGGGCGTGGTGTCGATGAGCGTGGTGGTCGCCTGGCCACTGCTGAAAATAGGGTTGTGGATGACGTTTTCGAGAAACGGAATGTTCGTCTTGACGCCGCGGATGCGAAACTCGCGCAGGGCGCGGTCCATGCGCTGCAATGCCGCGCTGAACGTGGGGGCAGAGGCGGTGAGCTTGACCAGCAGTGAATCGTAAAATGGTGTGATAACCGAGCCGCCGTAGCCCATGCCACCGTCCAGGCGAATGCCGAACCCGCCGGCGCTGCGGTAGGTGAGGATGCGACCGTAGTCGGGTTGAAACTTATTTTCCGGATCTTCAGTGGTGATGCGCGCCTGGACCGCGAAGCCGTTGCGAGGAATATCCGCCTGCGCCGGAATGCCGACCTCCGGGCTGTGCATCGGCTTGCCATCGGCAATCAGAATCTGTGAACGCACTAGGTCGATGCCCGTGATGATCTCGGTGACCGTGTGCTCCACCTGGATGCGCGGATTCATCTCGATGAAGAACCATTCCTTGGTGTCCTGATCGTAGAGGAATTCGACGGTACCGGCGTTGTTATATTTGATCTCCTGGCACAGCTTCACGGCGGCCTGGCAAAGTTCTTCCCGGACGGTTTTATCCAAGTCAACGCTGGGCGCGATCTCGATGACCTTCTGGTGGCGGCGTTGCACGGAGCAATCGCGCTCGTGAAGATGGACCACCTGGCCGTGTTGATCTCCCAGAATCTGCACCTCGATGTGCTTGGCGCGCGGGATATAACGCTCCAAAAACACGGCCGGATTGCCAAACGCGCGGCCGGCTTCGCCCTGGGCTTCATCCAGCAGGTCCACGAGGTCGCCGGGTTTGTGAACCACGCGCATGCCGCGTCCGCCGCCGCCGAAAGCCGCCTTGATGATCAGCGGGAAACCGATTTCCTTGGCTCGCTTCAACGCTTCATCCCGCTTTTCAACTGCCTCTTCCGTGCCCGGCAAGGTCGGCACGCCGACTTTTTGCGCCAGGGCGCGGGCGGCGGTCTTGTCGCCCATCATCCGGAGCAGGTTCTCATCCGGCCCCACAAAGGTGATGCCGGCCTCCACACAAGCCCTGGCGAACTCGGCATTTTCAGAGAGGAATCCATAGCCGGGGTGGATAAAATCCACGCCCTTTTCCTTAGCCAGCGCCACGATTCCGGGAATGTCCAAATACGCGCCGACCGGCCCCTTGCCCTCGCCGACGACGTAGGCCTCATCGGCCTTGAAACGGTGGATGGCAAGGCGGTCCTCCTGCGCATAGATGGCGACGGTGCGAAACCCGAGCTCAGTGGCGGCGCGGAAAATACGGATGGCAATCTCGCTGCGGTTGGCGACGAGCAGTTTTCGTTGACGTGACGGTACAGCGTTCGAGATCATATTTACAAACGCAAATGAAAGCGAAAAATCCGCCTCCAAGCAATCAGGGAAATAAAAAAAACTGTCAAAGAAAAACTGCCGGGGCCCAAACCTCAACTTCGATGTTGAATTTCAGTAGTTTTCTTCTGATGTTGGAAATTATTCTAACTCGGAAAACAGCGACCAAACGCAAGCAGCCACTTGGGATTTCCATTGAGTTTGATCCGGCGCGTTAGCAGCGCCCAAACGAGATTTTTTTCCCGCGCCAAAAACCCCAGCCAGGTAGCCGAATCGGCCGTGACTCGCAAATTCGGCCGGCCGTGCAAACCTTCCGTGACGGAAATGGTGCCTGCGTGGATGACAATCGTCGCCTGTGCCGATTGGCTGCCGGTGAACGTAAAATGATACGTTGCCTCCAGATCTCCCGCCGCGAGCCGCTGAAAGGAGACAGGCACTCCTTGCAGAAAAGATTTGATGTTCCGCGAACGCAACGAGTTGCGCACATGGCGCAGAACCTTGTGGGGAAAACGCTTCCGCGCGTGCGTCTCCGCATCCGAACCGGGAATCACGTACAGCGCCTCTTCCTTCGCCTGCAAAGGACGAACGAATTCATCCATAAACTCCTTTTTCGAGGAGCGATACGCGCCAATGACATCCTCGCCCGCCGGACACACCGCCATGCAATAGGCCGCCTTGTAATTCGGACCAAAGGCGAGGCTTTGCCAGGTCGAGACTGTTTCCGATTCTTTTACCCGACGTCGGTAATCTTTGCCGTTCCGGCTATCGGCGACGGTCTCCACCCAATTGGAAAACCCGCCCATGAACTCATGATAATTGTGCGTGTAACACGCGGAGAAGTTGAACGCGCCGTCCGCGCCAATCGCGCCGACGGGGCACGCCGCCACGCAAAGTTTGCAGGTCAGGCGCGGATTAAAATCCAGCGGCTGCGCGTACTCGCTCACTTCCGCCGCCAGCAATACCGTGCCGAGCACGACGAAATTGCCAAAGCGCGGATGAATGACATTCCGATGTATGCCCATGCGCCCCATTCCCGCCGCCACCGCCACCGGTTTATGCGATACCACCCACATTCGCCCTGTCATCCAGCGGTCCGCTTCCATTGGAAATCCCGATGGCGGATTGAGCGCGCGAACGCCAGCCCGTTCCAAAGCTGCCACAATTCGGCGCGCGACCTCGTTGGTCTCATCCGTCTGGTGATGAAATTCAACGTTTGCCACGGACCGGGCAACACTGCGGACGTTGTCGCGATTCATCCGCAAAACAATGCTGATCAACGTCCGTGTGCGCGGGAATGCCTTTTCAATGTGCGGACGTTCGCCGGCGAGAGCCGGTTGCTCCAAATCGACGAAACCGGCATCGTCCGCACCGGCATCCAGACACAGTTGCCGCAGCCAAGCGGCATCAAGCATCTTGTTATTATTAGGATATAGTACGGTTGCCTGATTCACAATGTGCATATACACAGCTTGATCTGAATTTTTGTAAGAGAATCTATTCGATTGAATTTAGTTGTTCACGGCTAGGGCGGCGCGCTCCAAGTCCTGAAGGATTTGGGTCCAGCGTTTCGCGCCCAGAGTCTTGACAATATTTTGTTGAGCCACGCGCCAGTCGGGAATGAATTTTTCCAGCGCCGAATGCCCCTTGGGTGTCAGCGCCAGCGAAACCTTGTTTCCCCTGCCTTGGCCAGTCGCTCTCACCAATCCATCGCGTTTCAAGGGGCCAAGATTGCGGACCAGCGTCGTTCGATCCATGCCGAGCCAGTCGCTCAAATCTGCCATGCTGGCTTCCTGTTTGGCGGCCAACGCTGCAAGAATGGGCGTCTGGGTGGGCAGCAACCCGTGATGATTTAACGCGGAGACAAAGTACTGCGAGAACGCGCGCGAAACCCAACGCAGGTTGAAACACACGCAGTTTTCCATCGAATCCAAACTCAGTTCCTTTGTCACAATAGTGTGTATATGCACTATTGGCCGCAATTTGTCAAATAATTTATAGGCCGGGAAAGGAACTTTTAGTTCGTTCGTAAGTAAATTCAGTGCGGCAATAAATTGGCCCCTTTTTCCTCGACGTAATGTACTTGAGGAATGCTGCGCTTGCCGATGATTAAAATCGCGAAACCAAGCCAGGAAGTGACCGCCAGGACGAGAGCCACGGGCATCATGGTGCGCGAGTCAAAAATGCCGACACTCGCGGATGCGACGCCGGAAACGCCGATCTGCAAAAAGCCGAGCATGGCGGACGCGCTGCCGATATTACGGTCAAACGGCACCAGCGCCAGGGCAGCCGCATTCGGATAGGCCAGTCCCAGGCTTGATAGCGCAATGAAAAGCAGCACCAGCGTGGCCGGCAATCCGAACCAGCCGCAAAAGGTCCCCACAAAAAGCAACAACGCCACCGGGCATTCCACCAACAAGGTGGCGCGAAAAATCTGTTCACTCGAAAACTGGCTCAGGAGCAGGACGTTGATCTGGTTGCTGCCGATGAAACCGGTGGCAAGTCCGGCAAAAATGGCGCCGAATTTCTGCACGCTGACGTGAAACACATCCAGGAAAATGATGGGTGAACTCGCCACATAAACGAGGAGACCGGAGAAAGCGAAGGCACCAGAGAGGGAATAAGTCAGGAATTGAGGCTCCTTGAGCACAAAGAAGTAATTCCGCAGAATGGGGCTCAACCGGAGGGAAACGGTACTATCGGGCTGATGTCCTTGGGGCAACCGCCACCAACAAACAGCCAGCATCAGGATGACGAAGGCGGCCAGAACGATGAAGACCCATTGCCAGCCCAGATGGACCGCAACAGAAACCCCGACGCTGGGAGCGAACAGCGGTGAGACACTAAGAATTAAAATCAGCAGCGAGATGATCTTGGCGGTTTCGTGTGCGGGAAAAAAATCCCGGACCATGGCCATCGCCGCGACCTGTGCCGCGCAGCCGCCAAGCGCCTGTACAAAACGCATGGCAATAAGCCATTCCACGGTGCGCGAACACAGGCACAGCAGCGACGCGGCGACGAACAGAATCAATCCGGCGTACAAAGGCAATTTGCGGCCGAAACGGTCAAGCAGCGGACCATAAAAAAGTTGGCCGGCGGCTAGGCCGGCAAAATAACTGGCAATGGACAGGGAAATCCGGGCGGTGGAAGTGTGCAGCGCCGTGGCAATTTCCGGAAATGCCGGCAAATACATATCAATGGCGAACGGGCTGATGGTTGAAAGCGCGCCTAAGATGATAATGATTAAATACGGGTTTCTGGATTGGGACATAAAGTGAGGTCCAATTTAATGCGCGGAGTTTGGGGATTGATCAGAGATAGTGTGTCAGAATTATCGCCCCTCCGCCGGAGGCGGACAGGGCGAGAGTCATTTTTGCCACAGCGACATGAAAGAGAATGATTCCACATCCGCCAAGAAGCGCAAATGATACTCAAAAAACACATTGAAGAGCGATTTTGCGGAGACGGCCCGCCAGAAACAATCACAGGTTGTCGCTACCTGTCCGGACATCCGCACCGGTGTTGGGGGCGTCAGTGTTCAAACCATTGGGTCCGTAAGAAAACCAGTTGGGATCGTAATAATGGCTCGGCCGATTTTGGCGGAAGATTACCTTCCAAGTTTGAACATGGCCGTCGGCCGCCGCCGCGACCAGCCTCGGTTGCAGGGCAAACGGCTGCCCAACACGACGGAAATGATTGTCATTAAATTCGTGATAGACCACTTGGGTGGCGGGACTGCAAAACAACGTCGTTTTCAGATTCGGCACCTGACAGCTTTGCTGCCAAACCAGGTAACGAAAGGTGGCAGACGTGACATTCGTGTCGGCGGGCTGACTAGTGGGGATGGGGTTAATCCTGTCGGAGGGACACCAAAAAACCAGCGGGTTGGCGATGCCGAGAAGTTTGGCAACATAACCGTAGGTGTAGTCATAGTTTGAATCCGCCGCTGCTTGTGCAACCCCATCCAGCGGCACACCGAAATTAAGCGCGGACGGCGGGCGGTCCTGGTTCTCATTCACGTAAACCGCGAGGGCCAAACCGATCTGGCGAAAATTGCCGGTACAGCTGATCACCCGCGCTCGTTCCTTGGCGGAGCTCAGGGCGGGCAGGAGCAATGCCGCAAGGATGGCGATGATGGCGATTACCACCAGCAGTTCGATCAGCGTGAAGCCCTGCCTCATTGATATTGTCTTCGGGTTTAGATTTCGGCGGTTCATACCCTTATCGTATCTAGACGCCGGTCCGTCGAAAATGGCTCAGGAAACTTGAGCCCTTGCTTAAGATTACCCGCTAGCCCAACTGGTTTCAAGTCGCGACCAACGTCATCCTTCGTCACAATTCTCTTCCCTCTCTAAACTCTTCCCTCTCTAAAGTTTGCAATGACTTTTCGACCACGGCCATGCTCCAGTCAAGAGTTTCCTTAAAACCCGTTCCATAGCTTCCGGCATTCCCCTGCCGAAGCGGCAAAATTCACAGGCGGACGCCGAATACCAAAGTGGCGAACAGAAACTCCTAAAAGGCAAAATGCTGATAACAAAACGCATCATGCATCGACGCTTAAAAGCCGACCCAACATCAAAGTTGTGCTAAAAGCAATGGAGTCTGCGACTCGAAACTGCCCTTTAAGTGACTTTCGGGAAGAGGAGTGCAACAGTCAGTCTTGAAATAACATCCACAATCATATGAAAAACCACGAGCAGGTTGGAATCCTGGCAACTTTGGAGGCCCAGCCAGGCAAAGAACTCGAAGTTGAACAATTCCTGCGCAGCGAATTACCGCTCGCCAATCAGGAAGCGGGCACCATCGTCTGGTTTGCGCTTCGGTTGGGACCATGCACATTTGGCATCTTCGATGCCTTTGCCGACGATAACGGGCGCGATGCTCATCTTGCCGGCCCCATCGCGGCGGCCTTGATGGCCAAATGGAGGCACTTATTGTCGGAACCACCAAGGATTGAAAAGATTGATGTACTGGCGGCAAAATTGAGCAGCTAGCAGCAAGCACTGGAGGCTGGGCTTACGTTGCTGATTTACTCCACGTGATCATGGCTGGCAAGGGGCGGAGAAATTATTTCCGGGAAACTTAGGTAAAACAATTCGCGGAAGCACCAATCGAAAATAGACCGGACTTGATCCTGGCACCGGGTTCGCCAACATCTTCAATGTGCCGACGAGCGAGGGAGTTTGTGGCACTTTAAGTCCAGATGGCTCCCGGGCCGTTGTTGGTGGAGGAATACAAAGTTTAACCTGTCCAATTCGTTCCCCAGGTAGGAACCAGATTATACCCGATCAAGGTCAGTTAATCGTAGTTTTTCTGTTGCTTTGGCTGACCGCGTCACCGATGCCATTAAGAATATGGGTGATTTCAGTGCTGTTTTGGCCGGTGATCCAGATGTCAACCGCATGACGCAACTCAATACCTTTGGAAGCGGGCGTCTCGATTGCGTTAAAGCACTTGGTCTGGGTTTTTGTGAAGACGCCATAGATACCTAGCCCGTAGGCCTGATGGTTCGTGACCGAATCCGCAACTTTGTAAGCGGCATAACCATTCACACCGTTATGTGACCATTCGTTTTGCGATGGTGCGTCGTACGGTAATTCGCATTGATAAAAATACAACTTTCCTCCGTTGCCGTTCCACAGCGTCTGGTACTCCTCATGATGCTCGACGAAAAGGCCGTACATCGTCACGTCATTGCCATTAACCACCAGACCATTGTTGCACGCATTTTGAGACCAGCCCACATCCTTGCCATGATCGGCTCGCCATAGCCAAAGATTTTCGCCCACAACATTATTAGCATTGATCACCAGACAACTGGTGGTTGTCCCACGAGTCGCCCCGCCGACTCTCATCACTAAGTCGTAGAGAAACACGGGATCGGCAGAGTGATTCAAGGAACTGCTGGCATCTCCAACCTGCAACAAAGATGGCGATCGGACGCTTCCCGCATCAAAAATGAGGCTTGCCAACTTTACCCCACCGACATCAGAAATCACCATGGCGGGAATTCCAGCATCCGGAACCATGGTTGCGAAGCCCAGTCCAAGAATGATCGTCTCCGGGCGTTTCACAAGAATGCTGTTGGTCAGATGATAAACGCCAGGTGTGAAAATAATGTTTTTGCCGGCTGCCAGCGCGGCATTTAAGGAAGCGGCGTTGTCAACAGCTTGATGCGCGAGATAAAACTGGCCCAAGCCGACTGAAACTGACGGGGTCGCACCGGATGCCCAGCTGGTTCCCACGGTGTTGCTCCGAAGGTTCGGCACCATGACAATGTAGTTACCATTGCTGTCGATGGATAAAAAAGGCTTTTCCCGAATGAGAGGTGTGTTGGTAACCACCGTATAAGGAATGTCTGGCCAGATTCCCGGTGGAGGTTTTGAAACGCCGACAAATACCATGTTCCAGTTATGTCCAACCCAGCTGGCCCAATTGTCATTTCGGGAGAACCATTGTTGTTGTGTCAAAGAATTGACCGTCGAATCTATTTCTGAATCAGCCAGGAAGCCACCGCTGGACCATGCCCCAGGGTTGGTATTTGCCAGGTTCAAAGTTCCCTTTATATCCATACGCCGAAGCGAGGTTCCTTGTGAAACAGCCCAGGTAATGGGGTTGCTGCCGGAAGGATACACGGCCAAATTCTCAGCACTGCGCGTAAAGTTGACGAGAGCGATGTGCGTGGCCGAAATCCCTTCTGAATGCAGCGAACCATTTATTTTGACATCATCCGGTAATTGCCCCAAACCGAGCACTTGGGTATAAAAGCCAACCTTGATATCAACATCATATCGCCCTGGTTTGAAGAAAATGGCATGGCGATTGGTGCCGAATTCATTCCGGGCCTGCTGAGAAAAAATGCGGTCAAGAGTGCTTTGAATTGTCGCTCTAGGCATCGAGGAATCAAATACCAGCACATTATCCCCAAAGTCTGGATTCCTTTGTGAACTGGCCGGGAAACAAATCAAGGACGCGCTCAAAGCCATGATTATCGTGAGTAAGCACAACTTGGTTTGGTGATTGAAGTTCATACATTGAAAGCCCTGTATTAAGGAAGGCTACCTTGAATCTGGAAGAAATCGATCCGATTTTACGTCCTCAAGCCTCATGCTTGTATAATTTACTTTCACCACACTCCCCTTTTTGGCATGGGTTTGCCGGAGATTTGCTTTGCCAAGCGAGCTAAAAATCAGAGAATAACGAAATGAAGGTCAATCGCGTAATTATTGCACTGCTTGGCTTGGCTTTGTCAATGCCGCTATCCCTCCGCGCGGAACTTAAGCTTCCAGCGATTTTCAGCGATAACATGGTGCTGCAACAGCAAATGACTGTTCCCGTATGGGGTTGGAGTAGTCCGGGCGCGGAAGTTACAGTCACCTTTGGCAACCAGACCCGCAGCGTTTCTGCCGACGCCAGTGGCCACTGGCTTGTCAAACTTCATAAGCTGAAGGCATCCGCCCAGCCGCAAACGCTCACCATTGATTCCGGTTATGCCATCAGCTTCACCAACGTTTTGGTAGGCGAAGTTTGGCTTGCTTCCGGGCAGTCAAACATGGAAAAGCCCATCGGCTTGCAACGCGGCCAAAAACCTTGCTTCAATTATGAACAAGAACTCGCGGCGGCGAACTTTCCCGAAATCCGAATTTTCAAGGTGGAACGAACGATGTCCGCGACGCAGCAGATGGATTTGGTAAAATTCCATACCTGGCAGGAGTGCAGTTCCAATTCCCTCAACTCGATCAGTTTTTCGGCGGCGGCCTATTTTTTTGGCCGTGACGTCTCCACCAACTTGAATGTTCCCGTGGGCTTGATTGAATCCTCCTGGGGCGGCACGCGCATCGAGCCTTGGACTCCTCCTGTGGGCTTCCAATCCGTCCCTTCGCTCACCCAACTTGCCAGCCTGCCAGCCCCAGCAGGAGATTTTGCCAATACCAACCCAACGGTGTTGTATAATTCCATGATTGCCCCGCTCGCCGGCTTCGCGCTACGCGGTGCCATCTGGTATCAGGGCGAATCCAACCTGATGGGCGGCACCAACAACTTCGATTATCTTAATTACGATGACAAGATGATCGCCATGGTGAATGGCTGGCGAGAGGTCTGGCACGAGGGCGATTTTCCCTTCTATTTTGTCCAAATCGCCCCCTTTAATTACTACGGCTCAAAAATTCATCGCGTTCCCTCCGCCGAATCCCTGCCTGAATTTTGGACCATCCAGTCGCGCGCCGCGCGCCGCATCAAACACAGCGGCATGGTGGTTACCACGGACTTGGTGAACGATCTGAACGACATCCACCCCCGCGACAAGCTGGATGTCGGTCATCGCCTCGCCCTGCTCGCCCTCGACAAAACCTATGATCGTGATGTCGAAAGTGCCGGGCCCGCTCTCCGCAAAGCTGAATTTGACGGTGCCAAGGTCATTTTGAAATTTAAGCACGCCGAAGGCGGCCTCATTAGCAAGGATGACCAGCCCCTGACCTGGTTCACCATCGCCGGGGCGGATGGAAACTTTGTTCCCGCCGACGCCAAAATCGTCGGCGACACCGTGGAAGTGTCCTCGCCAAGTATTCAGAAACCGGTGGCAGTCCGTTTTGCCTGGGATGAAACCGCCCAGCCGAATCTATTTAACAAAGCCGGTCTGCCTGCCGAACCTTTCCGGACCGATATACTTCTCAAACCCGTCGAAGGGGTGCAGGCGCAGACAATGATGCGCCAATTTTAGTCCTTATGCTGCTACTGCCAAAGGAACATTGACGGTGGAACTCATCGCGGCTCCGTTCAAATCGTACCTTTTAAGTCTAAACAAGTGAGAGAGTCTTCTGCAGTCGCTCGGCCAGCAGGGAGCAGAAAGGCAGTAACAAGATTATGCAGAGCTCAGTTTGAGCTTGATGGAAGTTATTTCAAATCCACTGCCGGTTATGGACTCGTATCGATCAGGTCGAGCGCAGGCGAAGGTGGTACCAGACTTGTGTCTCTTAGATCGAGCCAAGGCAAAGCGAGCGGGACAGGGCCGCGCCGGGATTGGGGCATTTCCGCTGGAGGCGGGAATTGGCCTTTCATAACTACAAGTTGCGTCCCCCCAACCGGCCTTCCATCGGCCCCAAAGAAATCGACGTGCGCCTGAGTTAAGAAAATCGAACAACCCGGACCTTCCTCGATTTTGTAGTAAATGTTCGTAGTGGAAACTTCAGAACATTGATGAGTGGTCAACGAATCTTCCCTGACTCGGGCGGTTACGCTGGATGCGGTCTGCTCGCTTTTGCATCCCGCCAGAAGCAAAATGGCTGGTAAAATAGTGGCCAGAAGACACGCAAAGTTCATTTGGGTCTTATTGTTACCAGTTTGAACCGCTTACGGTTGAAGCGTTGGGCATCGTTAATTTTATACATTATCCTCCTTGTCCAACCGGCGGCGTGCTGCCAATGGAGGATACGATGAAGGCGAATCAGGCCGGTGATTCCACTCCCGAACTCCACCCTCATTGGGACCGATGTACTCAACCCGGATCAAGCTGATATCATCCCGCTTGTGATCGTTGAAAAACTCCACAGCCCCGGCGGCTGATTCAGCCGGCACCTCGTCATAATACATCTTCCCGTCGCATTTCCAGTGCATCCCATATATATAACTCTGCCACATAAGTTTGAAAGATGTCCAAGCGCAGAAAAATTCCAAGCAAAGTGCCCTGTCAGATTTGACGAGATTAATATAAGTCAATAGCAAGTCCCTGTCCAGCAATTAATTACACAACACCAAATAATACAAGCTGCTTTATCAGAGGTGATTGGCCCATAAATTGAAAATTGGGTACAAGATCAGCAGCACTGACCACACGGTCGGGTTGTGGAATTGGCCAGCTTAAAGCAGATAGCCTTGCTACGATTGCTGGATGAGTAACTTACTCGGGGCGCCGGGCTCAAGCCAATGATCTCCAATATCAACAGCAACAATACAACTCAAAGCCAGCGAACTTTCCGGAGCAAACAGGTGGCCGGCATGGTTTGGAAAGATCTTTCGTTCTTCACGGGTGGCCGAACTTAGAGCGTGTCCATAAAACATGTAGCGACTCCGGCGTTTAAAAAGAAACCGTGGCAATCGGCGATGGTGATGGCGGCAAAGGCGGCGCCCGCCGCCTTGTAGAGTTGCCGAAGAGTTCGGGG
>Ga0182016_10002192_pt1 | contig 23206 bp, 20 predicted proteins | sample 712S2MmetaG_FD_120491 | JGI IMG/M metagenome (GOLD analysis project Ga0182016, IMG submission 120491) | Permafrost microbial communities from Stordalen Mire, Sweden - 712S2M metaG | ecosystem: Environmental > Terrestrial > Soil > Wetlands > Permafrost | place: Sweden: Stordalen | collected... | reverse complement strand
CCGGTATCAAAATTGGTGCTTTACGGGTCTCAGTGTTCGTCTTCGTCGGTACGTTGGCAGCCCTTGGGGGCATCATCGATGCATCCCGGGGTATGGCCGCGTCTGTAACTTCGGGAGGAGGGAACACCACTCTTGACGCAATTGCGGCGGCCGTTATCGGCGGTACAAGCCTATTTGGTGGCCGGGGCCGGCCGGCCGGGGCACTTCTGGGAGCACTGGTTATTGGCGCAGTAACGAATGGGCTCGACCTCGTCGGCGAATCCGCGGCCATTCAGACCATCGTGACTGGGCTCATCTTGATCGTAGCGGTTAGTATCGACGTCACGGCCAGGCGCGCTCAACTGAGCGTCTGGCGAGCATTTAGGAGGAAGTCTTGAGCTTCGTATTCAAGCGACCGCAGGAGTTTTTGTGGGGAGCTGCGACTGCCGCTTACCAAGTGGAGGGCGCAGCCCTCGAGGATGGCAAAGGCCAGTCCATCTGGGACGTGTTCATGCACACTCCTGGGCGCAGTGTGCATGGCGACACCGGGGACATCGCCGCCGATCATTACCACCTGTACCCCGATGACATCGCCATGATGCGCGCGATGAACCTCAATGCCTACCGGTTCTCGATTTCATGGCCACGCGTTTTCCCTGAGGGCGCAGGGCCGGTGAACCACAAGGGGTTGGACCACTATTCCCGGGTGGTTGATGCGCTCTTGGCCGCGGGCATCACGCCCATGGTCACACTGTACCACTGGGACCTGCCCCAGGCGTTGGAAGAAAAGGGCGGCTGGCTGGCACGAGACACGTCGGCTAGGTTTGCCGACTACGCCGCTGAGGTCGTCGGGCGCCTCGGCGATCGCGTGCGGCTCTGGCTTACCCTCAACGAGCCTTGGACGGCCGCATTTGTGGGTTACGCTCGAGGCGACCACGCTCCAGGCGTGGCCGACTACGTGAGTGCGGGCAAAGTGTCACATCACATGCTGTTAGCACACGGCCTCGGGCTGGGAGCTATCCGTTCCTTGGGCATGAAAGGCGTGGAAGTGGGCCTAACCCTCTCGACAGCGTGGATCGACCCGTGGTCTACCGACCCGCGAGATGAGCGCGCCGCTCTGTTGTTCGACGGTGAACAGAACCGAGTGTTCCTTGACCCGGTGTTCAAGGGCCGGTACCCAGACGACATGATGGACGTGCTCCCGGTCCTAAAGGACCCCAGCGTTGTGCGTGACGGCGACCTTTCTGTGATCTCCTCACCGCTCGACTTTCTCGGGCTGAACTTTTACATAACTGCGCTCGGCAAGGCTGACTCCGAGGTGCCCTGGCTGCGTGCACGGATGGTAATGCCAGAGGGCCCCCACAATACGGCCGGTCTGGCCCCCCATCCTGCCAACCTTGGGCGGATGCTGGAGCGGGTCCGCCGAGAGTACACGGAAATCCCGATCTACATAACGGAGGTGGGTTACAGCTCCGCTGACTACGTGAACCCGGAAGGGGTAGTCAACGATCCCGACCGGGTCGCCTACCTACAAGAGGCATTTCGTAGTGCAGCGCGTGCGGTAGAGAACGGAGTAGACCTCCGGGGCATATTTGTGTGGTCACTGCTTGATAATTTGGAATGGGAGAAAGGTTACTCAGTACGGTTTGGCTTGGTGTTTGTTGATTACGGGACGCAACGTCGAATTATCAAGCAAAGCGGTCGGTGGTACGCCGAGCTGATTGCGTCTAGCCGAAGTTGACCTTAATGTTAACGTTCGGTTCTACTTACGAGTCGACCACCTCGATCTTTTCGAGGCTCAATAGCGTGCGGCTTTGCGCCAGCTGAGAAGAGCATCGACGAAACGTGCCTGCCGGGGAGCGCCGTCAGGCGCCACGCCCGCGTACCCGAGAACTCGATTCGGGCCCGGGCCAGCAATGAGCGCACCTGCGCCGGGCTGCGGAGGTAGACGTAGTGGCGGCTCGGGGCATGGTGCAGCACCTCGGCTACGCACTGAGGGCGAAGGTCGGCCGCCTCTGTGCCGGTGCGCGGGCGTGAGCCCACGGTCCGAGCGACCACGGCCTGGGCGACCGAGCCGTCCATTGGCAGCCCGAGGGCGGACGGCTCGGCGACTGAAGGGTCACCGCCCTTTCTCGGGACTTTCGCACAAGTGGTACGGCTCCTAGATGCACGGTTGAGAGGTGGTAGTCCGCCGCCTCGCCGACATGAGGTCGATCCACTTCTTGTTGTCCGTCGTTCCTCGTCCGGAACCGTCCCGCAGATGGGCGGCTCCGATTGGCCTGGAACGGCCACTCACCCGGAGATATCGGAGTCCTCTAGGAGGTATTCGCCGTGCATGATGTTCTAGACCCCCGCGACCTGGTCCCCGACGAAGCGGAACAGATGGTGAGCAGCGGATTTCCAGCAGAGGACCTTCTGCAACAGGCGCTGGCCGCAGCGGCTCAGTCAGATCTGTCCGCCCTTGTCGGCATCCGTGAACAGCTGGCCGGGCTTGTCCGAGGCGAGGGATGGAAGTACGACGAGCCGACTGAGGAGCCAGGGATCCTGGCGGCGCTGCAACCGGAGCCTGGACGACCTACCTCGGGCTCTTCGGTTGCTGACCGTATCCACGGCGCGTGGCTAGGGCGCTGCGTCGGTTGCACGATGGGTAAGCCTGTCGAGGGCCTGACGCCGGTCCAGATCAACAGGTACCTCGACGCTGTCCCGGACTGGCCGCAGGTTGGTTTCCTGCCCCTGTTGGACAAGCTCCCTGCCGGCGTTGACCGCCTTCACGAGTCCGCTCCTTACGCCACGACCGGCCACTTCGAAAGTGTCCCTCGTGACGACGACATTGACTGGACCATCTTGGGGCTGCACACGCTTGAGCTTTATGGGCCCAGCTTGAGCACGACGAACATTGCGAAGGAGTGGCTCGACCGATTGCCCTTCACACAGACATTCACGGCCGAACGGGCCGCCTACCGGAACCTGGTGAGAGGTATCGCGATACCGCAGACGGCGGTGGTTGAGAACCCCTACCGGGAATGGATCGGAGCTCTGATCCGCGGTGACATTTTTGGCTATACGAACCCGGGCAACCCGGCGGCGGCGGCCCGTATGGCTTTGGTCGATGCGAGGTTGTCACATGTGTCAAATGGCATCTACGGGGAAATGTGGGCCGCCGCGTTGATCGCTGCTGCACTGGTGTCTGACACAGCCTCGCAAGCCTTAGAGACAGCCTTAGGGTACGTCCCGAGGTCCAGCCGCCTGTACGAGTCCCAGCGGAACGTCCTACACCTGTACCGAGAGAGGGCACCTGTTGCAGCGGCAATGGCTTGGTTTGAGGAGTCTTTGGGACACTACAACTGGGTACACACGGTGAACAACGCTGCCCTGATCAGCCTTGGGTTGCTCTGGGGCGCTGGTGACTTCGTTACCAGCGTTGCCCTGACAATCAGGGGTGGCCGCGATACGGACTCTGACGCCGCCACCGTCGGGAGCGTGATGGGCGCCCTGCAGGGTCGACAGGGTGTGCCGGCTCGCCTGTCGGGGGTGTTTGGCAATCGCGTGCGAAGCTCCGTCCGAGACTTCGACGGCACTCGTATCGACGAGTTGGCCGCCAGAACGGTGCAGATAGCCGATGCTGTATTCGAGCGCGCCAACGAAGGGTGAAACGCGGTAATCGCCGAGGCCGCCGGATCCGTCGCTGACAAGGGAAGGGACGGAGCCCCGGTTTCGGTCGCGGAGGTGGGGCGGGGCTGAGGTCAACCCTGAGATCTTGGCGCCACGGGCTGGGCTGCGCGCCGTGACGGGTCAACGTCCCTGTCAGCAAAGGCCGTAATAGCCCGGGCGCCGGATGGTGGACGAGGGCGGCCGGGCCGTGGACGCGCTCGACGGCGGCGACAGCGACGATGGCCGCCGCCGGGCCCGCCATAGGCCCCCCGCCAGCTGTCAGCGGGCACTGTCCGCTCCCGGATTGAGTACGAGGAACGCAGTCACGTCCTCGTGGGCTACCAGGTGGGCGGGCTCGCCCCGGGCGCGGGTGTGGCGGACCTGGGTGAGCTGCCAGTACGAAGGCCGGGCCACGAGGTCGCCATCGCGCACGGCGGCGTGCAGGGCGATGACGTGGCCGAGGTAGGAAAAGCCTGCCCCGGTGGCGAGGGCGACAGTGAGGCCGGCCAAGTCGAAGGTTCGGCCCTGGCGCCGGGTGTTCTTGGTGACCACCACCAGCCGGCCGCCGGGGCGGAGCACAGTACGGCAGGCGGCGTACACCTCGGCTATGGCCGACTCGTAGGCGGCGCCCCGGGCGTGGCCCAGGTTGGCCCGCTCGGGGGAGTAGTTCCGCGCCCGGGTAGGGCATAGGCCGCCCCCAGCGCCCCATGCGGCGCGGTCCAAGTTGCCGACGTCGCAGCCGTAGGGCGGCGAGGTGACGGCCAGGTCGACCTGGCCGGCCCGCTCACCGAGCAGTTCGGGCAGGCACCGGGCATCACCGTGGCGGACCTCAGCCAGGTGGCGCTGGCTGGGCTCCAGGATGTGGTCGAGGTTGGCGTCGGCCAGGGTGGCCCAGCGCCGCTCGAGCTCGACGCCGATGGCGCGCCGGCCCAGCAAGGCGGCCTCGACGACGCTGGTGCCGGTCCCGGCCAGAGGGTCGACGACGAGCTGGCCCGGGGCCGAGTACTCGGTGATGATGCGCCGGGCCAGTTCGGGGAGCATCTTGCCCGGGTGCTGGGCGCAGGCGGGCAAGTAACGCCCGGCCCGCTGGCACTGGGCGGTGGTCTGGGCCACGGGCCAGATGGCCAGGGGCACGGAGGGACAGGTAGTGGTGGGCCTAACCATGGGCGGTTGGCTTCCGTGGGAGCGTCATGCCCAAGAACAGGGGGCCGGGCCATCTTTTTCGACAAACCGGGCGCACGCGAGGTCGGTGAAAGGGCTTGAGACCGTGTGACTTGACCATCGCCAGAGACCGCCCTAAAATGTCGGCGTCTGGATGTTTATCTGTAACTGAATATTTATGCAGTAGAGTCCACGTATGGGGTCGAACCGCGCCCGACTAGGGCAGAAAGAATGAAAGTGGGTTAAGAATGCCGAGCTCAGATATGTCGAGACGTAGTTTCTTGCGCTATGGCGCCGGGGCTGCCGCCAGTGCCGTCGTCTTACCCTCCCTGGCCCGTACTGGCCTGCGGGAAAGCGATGGCGCCGCTTCGCGGAGACTGGCGGAGGCCGCCGGCTCCTATTCCTACAACTTGTGGAGTTTCGATGGGGCTCCCGAAGTAGCGCAGGTGAAGCAGTACGAGGCGGCCTACAACAAGCTAGGAAAATCGCAGATCACCCTTAAAATTTCTACTTTGGCCGGCTCAGGGGCGACCCTTTACCCATCGAAGATCCAGAGCCTCCTCAGTTCGGGCACCCCGCCTGACCTGTTCGAAGACTGGGTCGGGAGCCTGGCCGCGCCCTTCGTCACCGAGGGAGCTGTACAGCCTCTCACGGCATGGTACGCGAAATACGGCTGGAACAAGCTCCTCAACCCCCTTGCTGTCCACTATTGCAGCGTGGGCGGCAAACCGTACGGGGTCCCGACTGCTCTCAACACGGTCCCTGTTTGGTACAACAAGAAGCTGTTCGCTAAGGCGGATGTCGCGGTACCAACCACCTATGACGAGTGGGAGACTGTCAACGGCAAGCTGCTCAAGGCCGGCGTCACCCCTGCTGGCGAAGCCGCAATAGACGGCTGGGACGTCATGCGCCTCTTCGAGCACCTCTTGGAGGTTACCGCCGGACCCAAGCTCCACGACCAGTTGTTGGCGCTCCAAACGAGCTGGAACGTTCCCGAAGTCGTGGACGCGTTCAGCCTGTTCAAGAAGTGGTCCGACCAGGGATGGCTGGAAAAGGGCTGGATCGGGACAAACCCGAACGACTCGGTGGCTCTCTTCACCGCCGCCAAGTGCGCCCAGCAGCTCCAAGGGCCCTGGGGCACGCTGAACATCACTTCGGCCGGCGCGGACCTTGCCGACTTCGGCGTGTTCCCACCCCCAGGCGACCACGGCCCCGCCCGCCTGGCCGGCTTCGCTCAGCAGTACCTGATCAGCACCCACGTCACGGGCGCTCGGCTCGATGCATTAGGTGACTTTTGGAACTGGTTCATTCAGCCCGCCCAGTCGCAAAAGTACTTCTATGGAGGGAGCACTGCCACCAACGGTGGCCTTCCTGCGGGCAACACCACCGCCGATGTTCTGGCCCACGAAATCTTCAACTTCGCCGCCAAGTACGGCGGCTACCTGATCATGGACGAGGCACTGAGCCCTGCGCTCATCGACAAGTACTTCACCCTCCAGGTTGCCGTGGGCGGCGACAAGATGACCCCACAGGACGCCGCCGCTCAGATGCAGAAGTTCGCGGCGGCATCCAAGAAATAGCAGCGAGCGGCTCCCACTCTAACCCGACGCCTGCCCGCCGTCACATGGCAACGACCGGCGGGCAGGACAGTCGTAATTGCGCGGAGCCGCAAGCGGACAACACGACAGTAGTGCCTTCGAGCCATCGCTTCTCGAGGAGGGTCATTGTCTTTGCAATCAGCCGTCGCGGCCGGGTCAGTGGAAGGCGATGTTCCCGATCACCCCAGAGGGTCTTGGGTATTTCGGCAACGGCTAGGAGCGCTGACGACGCGCGGGCTCGTCCCCTATATCTTCCTCGCACCTGCCGTCCTTATATATGCGGTCTTCCTTGTTGTCCCCATGGTTACGAGCCTCTGGTACAGTCTTACGAACTGGTCGGGCGTCGGCGCGCAACATTTCGTTGGGCTGCAAAACTACGACACCCTCTTCTCCGACCCAACTTCCCTTTTGGCCCTGAGGAACACGCTCCTCTGGGCCGCCGTCATGGTGACAGTGCCGCCCGCTCTTGGCCTGGTGCTGGCTAACCTGCTGAAGGGCCACGGCTGGTGGAAGGGCCCGGCCCAGTCGATACTGTACTTGCCAGCGGTATTGCCGATGATCGGCGTCGCCGTGCTTTGGGGATGGATCTACAACCCCCAGTTCGGGTTCCTGAACTCGCTTTTGGGAGAAATCGGGCTCAGCTCTCTTCAAGTGGACTGGTTGGGTTCCACCAACACGGCACTCCCCGCCCTGCTCGTAGCTGGCATCTGGGTATCGGTCGGCTTCCCGGTCGTCCTTTACACCGCTGGCCTCGGGACCATACAACCAGAACTGTACGAGGCGGCGCGTGTCGACGGCGGCGGCAGGTGGGCCCTTTTCCGGCATATAACAGTCCCTGGTCTGCGCCAGATGCACATCGTGATCATTGCGCTCCAAGCCATCAGCGCGTTGCAGGTGTTCGCCATCATCTACGGCTTAACTGCGGGCGGGCCCGGTAATGACACTCAAGTACTGGGGACCTGGATGTACACCAACATCTTCTCGTACCACCGTATCGGTTATGGCTCTGCCGTAGGGTGGTTGCTTGCCGTAATGGCCCTCATGGTAACTGTCCCCTACGTCCTATGGATGACCAGAGGGGAGTGACTGTCAGCAAGATGTCGGTGTCCAACGGACTCGAGAGCACACGAAGTCAAACATCACGCACGGGTAGAGCGGCACCGCCAGGGGTCGAGCCAACACGCCTGAGGAAGTGGTTCATACCGACGGCGTCGACGGCGTTGTTCATTTTGGGCGCGCTCATCTTCGCCGCGCCCCTGCTCATCGTCCTCGTGAGCGCCATTCAGCCCAACATGGACCTCATGACCAGAGGTCCCGCCGCCCTCCCTGAGCGTTTCACCTTGGGAAACTTCTCTTCCGCATGGACCCAAGCCGACTTGGCTCAGTTCTACCGCAACAGCTTGCTAATCCTCGTCGTCAAGGTGCCGCTCGGCATCCTGCTGACTTCCTTGGCCGCCTATCCCATCGCCACGATGCGCTTCCGCTCGCGCAAGACGATATTTGTCCTGGTCCTGATAGGGCTCGGTGTACCCCAAGTCATAACTCTCTACCCGCTTCTGTTGATGGTGAGCCACATCGGCCTCGGCGGGTCCGTATGGTCGTTGCTGCTGCCGTACCTCGCCTTTGGGACACCCCTCGAAATCCTGGTGATGCGCGGTGCCTTCGCCAGCATCCCGCGCGAGCTCCTGGAGGCGGCTCGTGTGGACGGCGCTTCGGACCTCTACGTCTGGGCCCGTATCTGCATGCCCATGGTTGTCCCCGCTATTGCCTCGCTCGCGATACTGGACGGTGTGTCGACGTGGAACGAGTTCGTCATCGCGCTGGCACTGCTCACGAATGAGTCGAGTTACACCCTCCCATTGGGGATCTTCAACCTGCTGGGGACGTTCGCCCAGACCAACGACGCGCAACTCGAGGCGGGAACTCTCATCTGCATTATCCCCATGATCATCCTGTTCTTCGTGTCGCGCCGGTACCTCATCCGCGGCATGGCCGCCGGCGCGCTAAAGGGATGACCGGATGAAGAACAGAACGTGGACCTGTGGATGTGCGGAACCTTGCAATATTGGCTCTGTCACGTGACTTTCGCCACGCCGCCATTGGAGTTGCTTACACCAAAAGGAGATAATATGTACCCTGGTCCTGATAATCGTAGCTTCTCAGCGGGGATATGGATGTTCGGTCAATTCGTAGACCGTTTTGCGTCGGACGGCTATGGGCCTGCAGTCTCGATCCCAGAGGCCATACGGTCTGCCGCCAAGGTCGGGGGGATCGAGTCGCTCGACTTGAACTTCCCGTTCTGGGGGGACGAAACATCCCTAGCTGCCGTGCAGTCCGCGTTAGAAGATACAGGCCTACGAGCACAGGCGATTACACCCGCGATCTACACACGTGAGTTCTGTCGAGGAGCTTTCACAAACCCGGACGCGAAGGTACGCCAGAAAGCTGTGGATTTGATCGCTCGCGCGACCGACGTGGGTCTGGAGCTGGGTGTCGATTACATGAAGATATGGCCGGGCCAAGACGGCTTTGACTACCCATTACAGGCCGATCCTCGCCGCCTGTGGGAGCTATCTGTCGAGGGCATGCGCAACGTGGCCAGCCCACATCCGGCGCTCAAGTTCGCCATTGAGTACAAACCAAAGGAACCTCGCACGCACATGCTGTTCTCGAGCGCGGCGCGCACGCTGCTCGCTATCGAGGACATGGGCCTGGACAACGTGGGCGTGCTCATTGATTTCGGGCATTCGATGTACGGTGGTGAATCGCCGGCTGAGGCGCTTGAGCTTTGCCTGTCGCGTGGCCGGCTCGTCGACATCGATTTGAACGATAACTTCCGGTCTTGGGATGACGACATGACTGTCGGGTCGGTGCACCCGGTCGAGACCTTGGAGTTCCTGCTCGGGCTCAAACGAGCGGGTTGGTCCAAGCCGTGGAAGCTCGACCAGTTCCCCTTCCGTGAGGACCCGGTCGAGGCGGCGCGGGCGAGCATCCGCATGCTCTCGGACCTGCTGGATGTCGCCGACCGGATCGACCCCGACGAGCTTGCCGCCGCCCGGGAGCGCCAGGATGCTTTGGGTGCGCAGGCGCTCGCGTTCGACGTCGTGTTCGGGCGGTCCAAGGGGACCAAGTGACCGCAATTGCGGGCCACGCATTACCCGTAGGCCGGGTCGACCCGGGCTTGCCGACGGAGGAACGGGCTCGCCTCCTCAGCCAAGCGGCACGCGCGATCCGTCGACGCGACCTGCAGATGGTCAAAGCTGCCGGTCTGGGGCACATTGGAGGGGACTTCTCGTCGGCTGATATCGTTGCGGTCCTGCTCTTGGCCGTGCTGAACATCGACCCGAGTCGCCCCAAGCTGGCCGACCGGGACCGCTTTGTCATGAGCAAGGGCCACAGCTCGGGGGTGCTCTACGCCACGCTTGCCGCGGCCGGGTTTTTCAGCCCGGCCCTGCTCGAACAGTACATGACGCCATTGTCGCCCCTGAGCGGTCATCCCGACGCCAGAAAGGTTCCTGGGGTGGAGGCGAGCACGGGGACCTTGGGCCACGGGCTGCCGATCGCTGTGGGTATGGCTATCGCGGGGGACTTGGACCGTTCCGCCCGACGAACCTTTTGCCTGGTGGGCGACGGCGAGCTTCAGGAGGGTTCGAACTGGGAAGCCCTCATGGTGGCCGCGCACCGGGGGTTAGAACGCCTTACGGTGATCGTGGACAGGAACGGCTTGCAGCAGGGCGCGACTACCGAGGAGACGAGTCGCCTTGAACCGCTAGCCGACCGGGCCAGGGCTTTTGGCTGGGCCGTCTCCGAGGTCGACGGCCACGACTACGGAGCGCTGTTGAGGTTGTTTGAGGGGTTGCCGGTGGTTGCCGGCCGGCCCAGCTTCGTCATTGCCCACACGCACAAGGGCTACCCGGTCTCGTTCATGTTGGACCGTGTGGAGTGGCACCATAAGATCCCCTCTGCGGCGCAAGTGGAAGCGGCATTGGAGGAACTGTCATGACGACTGTGACAACAAGCCCTGTGCTGTTCGACTGCAGGGACGCGTTCGCCTCTACGGTCCAAGAGCTGGCCGAAGCCGATGATCGCATCGTCGTCTTGTGCGGCGACTCGGTTGGTTCCAGCAAACTTGTCGAGTTCAAGCGACGCTTTCCCGACCGTCTGATCAACGTGGGCATCGCCGAGCAGACGCTGGTGGGCGTGGCGGCGGGGCTGGCCAATGAAGGGAAGCGCCCAATTGTGTCGGCCGCCAGTTGTTTCGTAACAGCCCGGGCTTTGGAGCAGATCAAAGTCGACCTGGCTTACACCAATGCGAGGGTGACAATCTGCGGGATGAGCCCCGGAGTTGCCTACGGCGAGCTTGGCCCGACGCACCATTCCATAGAGGACATTGCCTGGCTAAGAGCGATAGATAACATGGTCGTGCTCGTACCTGCTGACCCTCGTGAGACCGAGCAAGCCGTGCGAGCCGCCGTCGAGCACGATGGCCCCGCCTTTGTCAGGGTGAGCCGTATGGGAGTCCCCGAGGTATACGCCGACGACTACGAGTTCCGGATCGGGAAGGCGTGCCGTCTGGGCGAGGGTAGTGACGTGACGGTGGTTGCCAACGGGACAATGGTCGCGCGGGCACTGGGAGCCGCCCGTTTGCTGGCGGCTAGAGGGATCGCCTGCCGGGTGGTCTCGATGCCGACGGTGACGCCGCTCGACATAGATGAAATCCGTGCAGCGGCCGAGGAGACCGGCGCTATCGTGACGGTGGAAGAACACTCTGTTCGTGGCGGTCTGGGTGGTGCGGTAGCCGAGACGGTGGTGTCACGTTGCCCAGTACCTATGCGCATCATGGGTTTCCCGGGTTTTCTTCCTACGGGGCCCGCCACTTGGCTACTGGAGCATTTCGGCCTCACCGCTCAGGGCATCAGTGAGGCCGCTGCGGAGCTGACGGACCGGAAGCGGTGATGTCGTCGGTCCTCGCCATTGACCAGGGCACCACCGCCACCAAGGCGGTCCTGGTGTCCGCCGACGGCGAGACGACCGACTTCGCTTCGGTACCAGTTAAGCGGTCCTACCCTCGGCCGGGGTGGGTCGAGCAAGACCCGGCCGAACTGTGGGGCAGTGTCCTGGCCGCCGTCGAGCAGTTGCCAAGGACGGCCATCGCCGCCATCGGGGTCGCCAGCCAGCGGGAGTCCGTCGTGGTGTGGGACCGCCGCACCGGCCGGCCGCTGGCCCCGTGCGTCAGCTGGCAGTGCAACCGTGGCGTGGAGCTGTGCAGTTCGTTGCGCGCCGCCGGCGCGGAGCCGTTGGTGCGCGAGCTCACCGGTTTGCCCCTTCAGCCCATGTTCTCAGCCAGCAAGCTGAGGTACTTACTGGACAGCGACAGCGCTTTGCACCGCGCCGCGCTCTCGGGAGAGGTCTGTGCCGGGACCGTCGACAGCTGGTTGGCTTGGAACCTGTCGGGCGGGGCGCTGCACGTCACGGACGCCGGCAACGCGTCGCGGACGCTCCTCTTCGACATTCATCGCCTGTCCTGGAGCGAGCAACTGCTTGAGCTCTTCGATATTCCCTTGGCTGCCCTGCCCAAGGTCGTCCCCTCTGGTGCAGTCATAGGGGAGGCCGTGGCTCAAGGGCCGATCCGCCGTGCACCCTTGGGGGGCTTGGCAGCAGACTCTCATGCTGCGCTCTACGGGCTAGGCTGCCTGAAGCCGGGGACGGCTAAGGCCACTTACGGCACGGGGAGCTCGGTGGCATCGCCTACGGGGCCGGAGGTGGCGTGCTCCAGCAACGGCTTAGCCACCTCGGTTGCCTGGCTACGCGAAGTCCCCACCTTCGCCCTAGAAGGGAACGTTTTCTCCAGCGGCGCCACCGTGGACTGGGTCGCCAATCTGCTGGGGCTGCCCGACGCGGCGGCGGTCGAGCGGCTCGCCCGCACCGTCCCCACCCCCGGTGGAGTGCATATCGTGCCTGGCTTTGCCGGTCTAGGAGCGCCCTATTGGCAACCCGACGCTCGGGGGCATGTCAACGGGCTGACCTTTGGGACAGGCCGGGGTGAGCTCGCCCTGGCCGCCATTGAGTCGATAGCGTTCCAGGTGGCCGACGTCGTTGCCGCCCTGGAGAAGGATGTGGGCCGGCCCGTGGGGGTGCTGCATGCCGACGGCGGGGCTGCGGCAAATGCCCGTCTGATGCAGTTGCAGGCTGACCTGGTTGGTTGCCGCGTCGTGAGGAGCAGAACCCGGGACGCGTCAGCTTTAGGCGCGGCGTTCCTGGCCGGTCTTGCCACCGGCGTGTTCGCCAATGAAGACGAGATAGAGGGCATCGGCCGGCGCGGTGAAGTGATAGAACCCAAGATGACCGCAAACGACCGTGAGGAACTGTTGGCGGCGTGGCGGGAGAGCGTCTCCCGTACAGTTGGCAGAGACTTTGGGCGAGGTGCGACATGGAATCCCTCGAGCGGCTCCGCTTGATAACCAAAGTGGCGCGGTTGTACTACGAGCGTGGCATGCGCCAACCAGAGATCGCGCGGCAGCTGTGCCTCTCGCAGGCAATGGTCTCGCGGTTGTTAACGGCAGCGCACAAGGAAGGCATCGTTCGCACCACGGTCACGACCCCGACCGGTGTCTACTCTGAGCTCGAGGAGGCGCTGGTTGCTCGGTACCAGCTGAAGGACGCGGTCGTCGCCGACTGTGCCGTCGAGGCCGGCGACGAAGTCCTAAGGTCGATCGGCAGTGCCGCCGCCAGTTACCTGGAGGCGACACTCGCGCTGAACGAGATCGTCGGGATCTCTTCTTGGAGTGAGACACTTCTTCGTACCGTCGCCTCGATGCAGCCGCGTCGGCGTCCTAACAAAAGCCACGTTGTACAGATCCTCGGCGGAATAGGCGCACCGACCGCGGAAGTGCACGCCATCCGGCTGACCGAACATCTGGCATCTCTGTTGGGTGCGAAACCGCATTTCCTTACGGCTCCCGGCGTAGCCGCTTCTCCCCAGGCCGCGGCAGCCTACTTGACTGAGCCGAACGTCCAAGAAACGGTGACCTATTTTGCCAAGGTCACCGTAGCACTTGTTGGTATCGGGGCGGTGCACCCTTCCCGGCTGCTGGGCGAGAGCGGCAACGTGTTCTCGGAGCAAGAACTCGCTGCGCTCGAGCGCCTCGGTGCGGTCGGGGACATTTGTGTGCGTTTCTTTGACAAGGAAGGAAAGGACGTGGCCAACCCGCTCAACGACCGCGTAGTGGGGATGACCCTGGAACAACTGCGTAGCGTCCCCCGCACCGTGGGTATAGCGGGGGGAAAAGCGAAGTTGGAGGCAGTGCGTGGCGCCCTAGAGGGTCGGCTGATCACTACTGTGATCACCGATCGCTTTACTGCTGAGCGTCTCCTCTCTGGAAGCAAGAAACGAAATTCATGACGAACACAAAGGGGCCGCTTCTGGTGGCGAGGCGTAAGGCAGCGCTATTAGCCATCCATGAAACGTGGGACAGTTTGGGCGGACCGTCGTACTTACTGGTCGGTATTGTGATTGCATAACCACTTGGTTGTGCCTGCTCTGGGAGGTAAGAATTGTCGATCTGGGATTTGAAATACGACGCGCAGGTAAGGGTTATCTTGGACACCGACGCCAAGAATGAAGCGGACGACCAGTTCGCCATAGTGCATGCTCTACTGTCGCCGAGCCTGGACGTACGAGGTTTGGTTCCTGCGCATTTCGGCAACCGCCGGGGCCCTGAAAGCATGCAGGAAAGCCGCGAGGAGATCGACCTCCTGCTAGGCCTGCTTGATATGAAAGGCGAGGTACGGGTGGCGGATGGGGCTGCCTTCGCGATCCCAGACATCAAGACGCCTGTCGACTCAGCTGGAGCCCGGCTCATCATCGAGGAGGCGATGAACGACGATGCTGCTCCGCTGTTTGTCGCTTTCCTGGGCCCGCTGACCGACATGGCATCAGCCCTGTTGATCGAGCCGAGGATCGCCGACCGTGACTTGACGGTGATCTGGATCGGGGGACCGCCTTACGGGGACCTCGGCATTGCCTACAGACCGGAGTTCAACCTGTCTAACGACATTGTTGCAGCGAACATAATTTTCGCATCGTCGCTCAAGTTGTGGCAAGTCCCAATGTCCACCTACGTCATGATGGCCGTAAGCTACGCTGAACTTTACGAACAAGTAAACCCGTGCGGCGAGATAGGGCGCTATCTCGTACGCCAACTGGTTGAGTTCAACGAGAAGTACCCCCACACCGGACGGTCCATAGAGTTCCGCAGCCTGGGTGACTCGCCAGCCATTGGCCTCATGCTCAACCCCGCTGCGGGCCTGTGGGCGGAACGGCCCGCCCCAGGTTTTAGTTACGACTGCAGTTATGACCTGTCCAAAGAGAACCGAGCAATAAGAGTCTACAACACCATAGACAGCCGCTTTGTCCTGTCTGACATGTACGCGAAGCTGCGCGCCTTCAGTGCGCGAAAGACGCCTACGGGGTAGCGACCACAGGTCATTTTCGGACGCTGAAGACTATTGGTGACCAGGGAATTCCTAACTCGGGGCTCTCCCGGTGCGGGCTTGTGCACTGCGACGATAGCCCAAACCCCTTATACGAGAAGGAGGTTGCGATCATGTTCAGAGCATGCGAGCGTCGGCCCATTTTGCCGCAGTTGGTGCTGCCTGCAGAGGCGTTCGCACTGCCTACTGGTCTGGCCCCGGTGTACGAGCTTATCGACAGCCCGGCGTTCTTAGTGCCGCTCAGGCGATGCACGGTGACTGCAGACGCTCACCGGCCCGCTCCCGACATAGAAGGGGCGAACGTCGAGGAGCGGTCGGAGGCGACCCAGCAGGACAGGATCGTGCTCGACCTGCCTCCCAGTTCGTTCACCGTGATCGAAGCGCCGACGGCGGGACTCCTGACGTGAGGGCCGTCTCTAGGCAGCGCGCTGGTACGCATGGATGATATCCCGAGCACACCATGGCGGCGGACCGGCTCGCCGTGGCCATGCTCAGGGCTTGGCCCGGGCAGTGCGAGCCGCAGGCTCGGTGCGGGGCCCTGGTTGTAGCGCGCACCTGGGGCGATTCGGGGCGCACAGTCCTCACCCAACGCTCGGTGAAGGCGTTCGCGACGAGCGTGCGCAGGGGCAGGCTGTGAACGCTCGACCACGCGGGTACCGATTATCGGTTATGCGTGCTCGAAAAATCGGGCGCCAATGTGCCGTGAGCCGACCAGATCGAGACCTCTTTGTTGTCAAGAGGCTTTTCGGGATTTCTTTTGGACCAGCTCTTCAGCCTTCGAGTTCTTGGAGGTCACCCGAGGACGTATGGTGGGGACGGGCCTGGGAGTGGCTTGTCCGAAGAGCCGGCGCTCGGGGTGTGAGCCGGCCACGCTGGAGACAGAGCCGTTCCCGATTTGCCCTCCCGGGCCCGCCTGGACAGTCTCGGCTTTGCGCTTGGCGTCGGCCACCAAGTGGGCGAAGATGGCATCACTTATGCGCCTTTTCAGGCAGCGCAGCGCTTCTTTGTTGGTCTTGCCCTCCTTGATCTTACGGTCGTAATAGGCCCGGCCTTCGCTGTGGCGGAAACGGATCTGGGTGACCGCCGCCATGTGCACGGCGTGGTTGAGCCGGCGGTTGCCCCGCCGCGACAGCCGGAAGACCTTGTGCCCTCCCGAGGAGACCTCGATAGGGGCGGTGCCGTTGTAGGAGGCGAAGTGGTCCCGGTCGGCAAAGCGGCCGACGTCAACGACATAACCGATCACGGTGCCGGCAACGTACGGCCCGACGCCGAAGACCTCGGTTACCGTCGTGCCTGACGCCTTGACTGCCACCTCGAGGCGCTTTTTGGCTTCAGCCATCTGGGCGTCGATGCGGCACAGGTCGGCCAGGAAGTCGTGGGCGAGCTCGTAGCGGGCCTGGGCGACGGCGCCCAAAGGCTCCAGGGAGGCCAGGATGCGGGCGGCCTGAGCTGCGGTTATCTCCTTCTTGGGGTGCCCGCCGGGGACCAGGTCGCAAAGCACAGAGTGCAGGCGGCACACCACTTGGGTGCGCAGGGAGCCCAGGTCCCGGCGGCGCTTGGACCACAGCTTGAGCACGGCAGCATGGTCCTCGGCAGCGACCGGGCGCAGGTCCTTGGAGCGCAGAGCGGCAATGGCGACCGAGCGGGCATCGTTGGGGTCGTTCTTATTGACGTTGCCGGTGGCCAGCAGCCGCACGCGCGAGCCCAGTTTGGGTGGCACGTCCAGCACATTTTCGCCCGCCGACACCAGCTGCTGGGCCAGCAGGTAACCGAGCCCGCCGGCGCCTTCGACGGCCCAGGTCCGCTTGGGCCATTTGGCCGCCCATACACGCAACTGGGTGACCTGGTCGGCAGACGAGCGCACCCGCAGCTCGCCCAGCGGTCGTTCCTTGTCATCGATCGCCACGGCCGTGTGCGAGGCCTTGTGGGGGTCGATGCCGATCATTACTACCATGCCAGCTCCTTTATTGGATTGGGGAAGTTGGGGCCGCGGCAGGCATGTCTGATTACGGTGACGGCGCTCGCGCCTCTTTTGAGCCACACCACGGGCGAAGCCCGAGGGCCGGCACCTCGTTCTAAAGCCAGGCTGCAAGCAGTCGGCAGACGGTTCGAGAGCTGGCCCATCGGACCTCTCGACGCTACGGCTCGGCCGTAACGCTTACAAGGATTATCAATCAGACGGTTCTAGTATTCGGTAATTCAGCGAACTGGCCTAAACAGGTTGGCCTCGCTCACACATAATGTGCACGCATAATCACGCGGGCGCGACCATCCCCGTCTTCCGCCAATAATAACGCGAAAGCAGCCAAGTCCAGTGGGTCTGGTACGAGACAGAACCGGCGATCTCGCGCACCAGTCGGAGACGGCCTGGGGCGATTTCACCCCGCCGCCTCGCCTGGGCGGTGGGGCAGTGGCGTGCCAGTGGGGGCTCGGCTCGGACAGCGGCCATCCGCATTTGTGCGACCTCGGCATTATCAGTGCTGAGACGGCCAAGGCCCGGACCTGGATGTATGTGCGAGAGAGCAGCTCAGTGGGCCTTTTATTCTAGCCCTTGGTAACCCTCGCTAACCCTTGGTGACCTTTGCTTGTGGTGCAACTGTGGTGCAGCGGTCTCTGGCGTGGGACCCACCGTTAGCGTTAGCGGGTCACCACTGGGCCCGGCCAAAGGTGTGCGAGGCTCGTTGAGGGTCGCCGGAGCTGGACCATGGTCGGCCAGGCTGGCCGGCGTTGATGGCCTTACATGCGAGGCTTCTGGCATGATCGCCGAGATTGAAGGACAACGTCAGAAGCGCCACCATCAGCGGGTGCTGTTCGACGGTATCGCCGACCTGTACGACGAGTACCGTCGCGCCTACCCCGACGAGGTCGTCAACTTCATGCTCACGACGGCGGGTTTGCAGACAGGCAGTGCTGTGCTGGAGGTCGGCTGCGGGACCGGCCAGCTGACCGAGCAGTTAGCCCTCTTCGGGTTCGACCTGACCGCCATCGACATTGGTCCGTCAATGATCGCCGGCGCCCGGCGCCGCATTGGCGACCGGGAAGTCTCGCTCCGTAACGTTGCCTTCGAGGACTTCGAAAGGCCCGGCGTTTCGTTCGACATGGTCGTGTCGGCCACCGCCTTCCAATGGGTGGACCCCGAGGTCAAGTTCACCAAGCCCGTCGCACGGCGGCCGGACGATCCCCGTTGCGACAACCAGCCTCCTCCTCTCCCGTTCAGCGCACGAATCGTGCATCACACGGCAATACGAGCCGTCGTGGCTAGTGTCCGGGCGAGGGAACCGGGTGCCCCTGGCAGCGTGAAGTTGACGAAGTGGATCCCGACGCGCATCAGTGCTCCTCTCAGCTGGCCCAGGGCCCGATGCCGCCGACCCGTTCGGGTGCCACGTGGATGACGTGACCTGGGGGCGGGTTGTCCATCGGCGGGAACTTCACGCCGGGACCAACGTAGACCTCAGCCAGGCGCTGCAGCAGCTCCGGTGCGCCGCCTTCGACCAGGCGGGCCGTGCCGTGAACGATCACGTAGTTGGCCATGCCCACCGGGTTTGCGCCCTCGGCCTCGACCGTGAGGGCGACCCGAGGGTCGCGGGCGATGTTCGCCATCTTCCGGCCGGCCCCGAGGTGCCCGATCACGATGTCGTCACCATCGAGGCCGGTCCACACCACGCTGACCTGGGGGCTGCCGTCGGGGTTGATGGTGGCGAGGTGGGCGAGCCGTCCCGCGGTCAGCGCCCGGCGGAGGTCGTCAGTGAGAGTGACCATGAGGGGGTAGCATATACGAGGAAGACAGGTCTGTCTAGCAGGGGGCCCGCATGCCGAAGACCGAGACCGAGACGGCACGGGGCCGAGTACTGCGCACCGCGAGCGAGCTGTTCTACGAGCATGGCTTCCACGCGGTCGGCGTCGACCTCATCATCGAGCGCGCTGGGGTGGCCAAGGCCACGCTCTACCGGCACTTCCCGACCAAAGACGACTTGATATCCGCGTACCTCGAAGACGCCGATGCTCGGTTCTCGGAATGGTTCGACGCCTCCATCAACCCGGACGCCCCGGCTGCCGAGGCGCTGGTCGGGATCTTCGATTCGGTGGCGACCCTGGTGACCAGTCCTGCCTGTATGGGGTGCACGTTCCAGGTGACCGCAGCCGAGTTCCCCGAAGCGTCCCACCCGGGCCACGCGGTCGCGCTAGCGCATAAGCAAGCGGTGCGAGGACGTTTGCGAGAGCTCGCCACGGAGGCGGGCGCTCGCCGGCCCAACGAGCTCGCCGATGGCCTGTGCCTGTTGATGGACGGAGCTTTTGCTGCCGCTCGTATGCATGGCCACGACAACCCCGGTGGCCAGGTCGGTGCTGTGGCACGCACGCTGATCGCCGCACACACAGCGCCGTAGGTCCTATCGATCAAGCCGCGAGCAGCCTGCGCGCCGTCTGGCGCGGTGGATCGAAGCCAGCGGCCGGACCGGCCCAGGAGCTGCTCGCTCTCGCCTCGGGCAGGCGTCGCTGACCGCGGCGGGCTAGGTCGCGCCGTGGTCAGCAGGGAGAGCCGGTTGGCGTAGTCGGCGCGGATGAGGTCGAGGGGACCTTTGCCGAAGAAGATCCGCAGCGGTGGCTCCTCCATGTCGACCAGCTCGAGCATGACCGGCCCCGTCGCCTGCGGGTGGCCGAGCGATGCGCCGCCCGCGGCTCGCATCAGGCCGGCACGCACCCACCGCCTGGGGTTGACAAGGCTGGGCCGGAAGAAGGCGTCGGCGGCCCACATGGCCGCGGGAGCGCACCCGGCGGGCCGTTTCGTGCCGCCAGGTTGGCCCGGTGGGCCCGCTCGGTGTCGTTGTCCAAGCCCATCCCGGGAAGGGCCCTGCCACCCAACAGCCCCAAGCCCAATTGGCTCCACCTCGCTAGTTCGCACTGTGGCTTGAGCGGTCACTTTGCGTAGATAGCTGGTCGGGAGCCCCGGCCGGAAAGGCCAGGGGGGGTAGCCGCATCAGCCGGGGCTCTCTGGGCACCAACCTAACCCAAGTCCTCTCGGTGCTGACCGGTCCCGGCTCAGAGTTAACCGTCCCGAAACTCTAGGTTTCGACCAGTGCTGCCCTTACCCGGGACCGGCGTGGGGAACTCCCTAAGGCTGATCGGGAGCCTGTCGGCGGCGGTCCACAAGTCCAGCGTTGCTTGCCCGGCTGAGCTGCGCTAACGATGGTCTCCACACCAAAACTAGCGGCACGCCGCGTAACGGCCCGAGTGATGCATGAGCGGATTATCCAGCAACCTGGCCCAGGGTAACCGTCTTGGTTAGCGTGGACCTGAGCGCGCCCCCCGGTCGCCAGCTATCACCTGCGTACCGTGGTCATGTCCGGGTAGCGGTCCCCGGCGGTGGCGCCCTTTGCGGGCAGCTTCGTCGAGCGTTTGCAGCTCGTCCTCGGACAGCTTCACGTCGACGGCGTCGATGTTCTCCTGGAGGTAGGTGCGCCGCTTGGTCCCGGGAATGGGCACGACGTCCGCTCCCTGGGCCAGCACCCAGGCTGGGGCGACCTGGCCAGGTTTCACGCCGCGCTGGTCAGCCAGCCGCTTCACCCGGTCGACGAGCTCGAGGTTCTTGCGGAGGTTGTCGCCCTGGAAGTGCTTCGCGAAATGGGCCCGCACGGCCGGGCCGACCCCCGTCTCGTCGACGCTGTCGCCACCGCCATCGAGAGCGAACAGGACGAGTCGACCGGGACCAAGACGAGGCTCCGTCGCCGCGTGGAGGAGGCCCTGGCGGCCGAGCACGGGCCCGGGACAGTGGCAATGCCCTCTCCGGCCACGTTCGACCGCCTCGTCGATGTGATGGACCGCGGCCGCCACACCTTCGGGGACGCCACCACCCGGCGGACCCAGGCAAACCGGCCTCCAACGCCCTTTACCCGGACCTCCGCCGCCCGGCCGGGTGAGGTGGTCCAGATCGACTCCACTCCTCTTGACGTCATGGCCGTGCTCGACGACGGCGTGGTCGGGCGGGTGGAACTGACGGCCTGTGTCGACGTGGCCACCCGCAGCCTGTGCGACGCAGTGCTCCGCCCGGTGGCCACCAAAGCGGTCGATGCCGCCCTGTTGCTCGCCCGAATGCTGGTCCCAGCGCCCCTCCGCCCTGGCTGGCCCGAGGCCTTGGCCATGGCCCACTCCCAGCTCCCGTACGCCCGCCTCGTGAGCCTGGACAGCCGCTTGGAGCAGGCAGCGGCCCGCCCTGTGATCGTGCCCGAGACCATCGCCTGCGACCGAGGGAAGGTGTTCTTGTCCGACACTTTCCTGTCCGCCTGCCAGACCCTCGGCATCTCCGTGCAGCCGGCCCGGGCCTTGACCCCGACCGATAAGGCAATCGTGGAGCGGACTTTTGCCTCCGTCAATTCCCTGCTCTGCCAGCACCTGGCCGGCTACACGGGCCGAAGCGTTGCCCACCGGGGCGCGGACGTAGAGGCCGATGCCGTCTGGGCCGTTGCAGACTTGCAGGACCTCTTGGACGAATGGGTCGTGGTGGGCTGGCAGAACCGGCCGCACGAGGGCTTGCGCCACCCCCGCACTCCCGGCCTCGAGCTCTCGCCGAACGAGATGTACGCCGCTTTGATCTCGGTGGCCGGCTACGTGCCGGTCGTCCTGTCGGGCGACGACTACATCGAGCTGCTCCCGGTGGCCTGGCGGGCCATCAACTACGACGGCATCCGCATCGATTACCGCACCTATGACAGCCCTGACCTCGGCCCCTACCGGCGTCAGCCCTCCCCCACCTCGGCCAGGAAGGGGTTATGGGAGGTGCACCACGACCCCTATGACCTCTCCCGGGTATGGGCCCGCCGCCCCGAGGGCGGGTTCGTCACCGCAACGTGGAGCTATCTGGCGAACGTGGGGGCGCCTTTTGCTGATTTCACTTGGCGCCAGGCCCGGCGCATCGCTGCCGAGCGCGGCGGGGACCCCTGCGATGAGGCCGGCTTGGCCCGGGTCCTGGACGAGCTGTTGCACCGTGCCGGGCAAGGACCGGAGCGCACCGACCGGGTGGTCGCCAGGGCCCTGGCCAGGGAGCGCTCTGCGGCCTCCCTGCCCTTGCGGCCAGCCCCCGAAGCGTCCGTGGAAGAAGGTACCGACGAGGGTGCGCGTATCGTCCCCATCCGCACCGAAGACGAAGCCACGGGGGGCGTGGTGCCCTTCGGCATCTTCGACCCCGACGCCCAGGGCGACTACGGATGAACGGTCCCTTGGGGGAAGCGGTCCATGAGCCGCTCACCACCAAGGAGGGATGGGCCCGCTTCGTGGCCGACGACCCGAAGCCCCCGCCCGACTTCGTCGAGAGCAGTGGCTGGCCCTCGACGGAGAGGCCAGGGCCGATCACGACGAGGCTCGCTTGGACTACCACACCCGCCTGGCCATCGTGGCCACCGCGACGATCCGCCAGGTCGCCTCCACCGGGAGGCGCCTGGTGCTGTTGAACCGCCACGAGGTCTCCGCCCGCCGGGGCCTTATCGTCACCGGCCCCTCCGGCACCGGCAAGACCACCGCTGTCACCCAGCTCGGCCGCATCCACGAACGCGCCGTGCGCCGCCGCCACCCCGAGGAGCAGACCCGCCTCCCGGTGGTCTACGTCACCGTCCCGCCTGCGGCCACCCCCCGGGTTCTGGCCGTCGAGTTCGCCCGCTTCCTCGGCCTCCCGCTGTCCACCCGCTCCAACCAGGCCGAGGTCACCAACGCCGTGTGCGGCGTGCTGGGCGACCTACGCACCGAGTTGGTCATCGTGGACGAGATCCACAACTTGAACCTCGGCACCCGGACGGGGGCCGAGGCCTCCGACCAGCTCAAGTACTTCTCTGAGCGGATGTCGGCCACCTTCGTCTACGCCGGCGCAGGGCTGTTCGCCGGGCCGAGAGGGCGCCAGATCGCCGGGCGCTTCGCCAGCCTCACCACCGCCCCGTTCCCCTACGGCAGCACAGCCCAGCGCGAGCAGTGGCAGGCGCTGGTGGCCACCTTGGAGCAGGCTCTCTGCCTGCACCGCCATCGGCCGGGCGACCTGTTGAAGTTGGACGCCTACCTGCACGCACGGACGGACGGCATGATCGGCAGCTTGTCCCACCTGGTCCGTGGGGCGGCCATCGAGGCCATCTTGGACGGCAGCGAAGCGATCACCAAAGCCACCTTGGAGTCGGTCCGCTTGGACCACGCTGCCGAGCTTGCTCACCGCCAGCGCTCGAAGACGAGGGCCCCCTCCCGGCAAGCTTCATGAGCCCCTTCCTACGCCGCCTGCCCGTCCCGGTGGCGCCGTTCCCGGCCGAGACCGTCAGCTCCTATGTCACCAGGCTCGCCTTGGCCAACCACCT
>Ga0182016_10002191_pt1 | contig 23209 bp, 14 predicted proteins | sample 712S2MmetaG_FD_120491 | JGI IMG/M metagenome (GOLD analysis project Ga0182016, IMG submission 120491) | Permafrost microbial communities from Stordalen Mire, Sweden - 712S2M metaG | ecosystem: Environmental > Terrestrial > Soil > Wetlands > Permafrost | place: Sweden: Stordalen | collected... | reverse complement strand
TGGCCAACGGCCAATGGAATCAGGGCGGCGACCAGGCTGCCGAAAGCCACCAGCAGAAGTGCGAGGGTCACGGGAATCACCAGACTTTCGCCGCGTCGCACATCGTCGGCGCTCGCCTTCCGAATGTCGAAGTTCAGGGGAATCTCGCCTGTCAGTTCGAGCTTTACCGCCGGATAGCGGCTCCGCAATTGATTTTCAAACGAGTGGGCCAGCTCGTGAAGTCTGGGAACCAGCGATTCCACCGGTCCCTCGGTCGACGCGAGTCCCACCAGAACGAACGTTGCGCCGCCCCTGCCCAGGAAAATCGGATCGCGCAACTCGAGATGGGAAACGACTCCGGAGACGCCGGGTTCGTCTCTCAGTCCCTCCACAATGGTTGCCAGAGCCTGTTCACCCTCCTCCGAATCCGCGGGCGGAAGCCCCGTGATTACCAGAACCACGCGGTCAACGAACGGCGAGCGAAAACGAGTGCCTAGCTCCTGCCGAACTGTTTCCGCTTCGCTGCCTTCGACGCGGGTGGCCGTCTCCAGATAGCGCTCGGCGTGAAAGGAGAATGGAAAGAGCGCGACGACGGCGGCGAGGACTGCCCCGACCACCCAGAAGCGGAGCATAGGTACGAGAGCCTTGATCTTATAAAAAAATTGTCGCCAGTGGATGGACATTCCTCTTCTCCGGCGGCATCCAAGAACTTCAGACGCCAGGATTGGGTGCCCGCACGTCGACCGATCCGCGGGTGGTTCGTCTAGTGATAGGATGCACTTTTGCAGTGCTTACCAGCCGGCCCATCTTAATTTTCAGGGCGTTGTTCCATCGGTGGGTTAGGAGGACCAATTCGTATATTTGCGTTGTTCGCATTGCTTGCCGTTATTCAACCTGGAGCCGTGGATCCCCGCATTGGCTCCTGGACGCTCACGTCTGCGCAGTCCACCCTGGATCCTCCCAACAAACTCTCCATCACATCTCTTCACGATGGAGTGCATGTGGTCATGTCGGGCGAAACCCACCTCGATTTCACAGCGCAAAAGAACGGGCACGCAACCTCTGTTCCCGGCAATCCGGCGTTCAATCAAATCGAGCTGCACAGGATCGACAAGAAGCAGACCGAGGTCACGGAGAAGAAGGATGGAGCCGTCGTTGCGACACTTCGCGACAAGCTTTCGAGTGACGGGAAGGAGTTGACGATCACCACTGCGCGCAAAGGCCATCCCGACCAGATCACCGTGTGGACCAGAAGAGAAGCCGCGAAGGTGGCCGGTGACCCGCTCGCTGGCGAGTGGACGCAGGATATCAGCAAGACTCGTTTGCGGCAGGGGTTGGTGCTCAAGATCGAGGCGGACGGAACGGGTGGGTCTCGCTTTTCGGGTGACTACAGCTACAATGCCCGCTTTGACGGAAAGCAGTATGACCTGAAGAACTCTCGCAACGATACTGTAACGCTTCAACTTGTCGATTCTCATACGGTGGATTCAATTTATCGGCGAGACGACCAGGTTACTCAAAAGGACAGATGGGTGGTCTCCGCCGATGGGCAACAGATGACGCTAACTACCACCGGCACATTTGAGACCGGCCAGCGCATAACTGAGAAGCTGATCTTCAAAAGGCAGTAAGGAACGATGCATGGGTCCTTACGCATCCGCCGAGGCCAGGTGTATCACGGCCGGTGGCGCCGCATCGAACTCGCGCGGGGCGACCGAAATAATCCCCTTGCGATGCATGAATTTCAGAATACCGTTGACAGTATCCTCGAGAGACGGATCCGCTTTGCCCCACCTGGAGGCGTCCCGAGCCTTTTGATAGGAGGAACTGTCATAGCGTTTGAACTCCATCGCGGTGATGTTGTCCACTGAGCCCACCAGAAAATCCAGCAGCGGGAAAAGAAGATCCTCCTTCCGGCATCTTCGGATCAGTTCCGGAACGAAATCGGAAATACTGAATATCTCGAACTGGCGCCCGGTCGCCCGGGTGATGAGCCCGGTAATGTCCAGCATGTTCGCATAATCGTCCCGCACCACATGGTAAGTCTTATTCTCCGTGCCGGGAGTGGTGGAGATGGCAACGATGTTATTCGCCGCAAGGTCTGCCGGAACGAAACTGACCTGGTTCAGGGCATCGACGCCAATGCCGTGATTGACCATGAACGCAACCAGACGAACGGCGATATCGAAGTTGTTGCCTCCGCCCGTGATGGAAGGGCTGACCAGAGCAGGCCGGAAAATGCGCGCAGAAAGTCCCTGGCTGCGCGCGTCTGCAACCACCTGTTCCGCAACCCATTTTGACTGGCTGTACCCGAAATCGAGAAGCTCCATGTTCTGGTTCATGTCGGTCTCATACAGGACGCTCTTGACGGCCCAGCCAAATACGAAGGTGGTCGAGACGTAATTGAGTTCCTTGGGCCGACCTTCGAACGCCAGTCTCAAGACCTCGTTCGTTCCCATCACGTTCGCGTCGCGCATCCGGTCGTAATTGAACAGGTAGTTCACGGTTGCGCCGTTGTGGAAGATAGCGTCCACTTTATGGGCGAGCAAATCCCAGACTTTCTGTGAAAGGCCCAGTTTTGGCTGCCCCAGATCGCCGCAAACTGGAATCACCCTGGCCTCAAACAAATGCATCAGCCCGGCCCCGCAGGGCCCCATCGATTCCATGGCCGCCCTCAGCCTTTGCCTGCCCTTATTCTCGTCGGAAGCCCGGACAAGAACATGGATCTTTGCCAGCGTCTGCTCCAGCAGACTTTTGATGAGGAACGGTCCGATGAAACCGGTTCCGCCGGTGAGCAAAACATGATGCAGGATCGGATTCCCGAGCAGGGCCACAGGAGGCGGAGGCGTGAAGATGAGCTTCCTGTCGTTGCTCATCATCTGCTTTTCCGCTGCACGCTGTTCTTCACGGAAAGCCGCCAGCGAATGACGCAGCCCTACCAGTGCTTCTTCTGGAGCATGCTCCAACTGCTCGGCCAGTCGAAACAGGTTGGCTACGCTTACCCGCTGAATGACACCGATATCCACCTGCCTGGCCAGCATCTCGGCGCCTTTATCCTTGAGGAGTTCCTTGAGCTCATGCATGAACACGACGAGATCCAGGGAATCCAGCCCGGCTTCGACGAGGTTGTACGACTCCATGCCTGTCAGGTTGTACCTAGCCTTCAACACATCGAAAGTCGATTGGATGTCAGAACCGGACGGGGATTCGCAAGCGTCCTTCTCCCGCGAAAACTCGGAGAGAACGGTAAACTGACCCTCCTGCCACATGATCCTGGTTCTGTGGCGCATGATCTTGCCCGAACTGGTTCTCGGTATCGCACGAGGCGCGATGAAGGAAATCAAACCCACTTCCACGTTAAGATAGCTGCGAACCGCGGCGGCAATCTTTCGCGCTTCCGGGAGCGCATTCGGATTCCTGACTTCGGCCACGATTGCCAGCGCAGGCTCGCTGTCTTCGTGAATCTGGAACGCGGCTACGCAATTGCCCCGGATCAGACCGGAGGCTCTCTCCACAACGTTCTCGATGTCCTGCGGGTAATAGTTCTGTCCGCGCAGGATAATCATGTCCTTGATGCGGCCGCAAACGAAGAGTTCGCCCTTGTGGAAGAATCCCATGTCACCAGTGCGAAGATAGCCATCGTCGTAGGGGCTGTCGTCCACCAGTCGCGCATGAAACTGCTTCAATGTCAGTTCCGGATTCTTCCAATAGCCAAGGCACTTACCGATTCCGGCGATCCAGATTTCACCGAGTTGGCCTTCCTTGAGAGCGACGTGCTGTTCCGGATCCACGATCTTGACGTCGAGACCCGGTAGCGGAACTCCGCAACTGACAATATGCGTGGACGCGTCGATTTCGGAAACCTCGGTGGTCATCCGGGCCGTCCCCAGCGCGAGGCCGCGCTTGTTGACGGAAACGATACTGCGGCCGCCAAGCGAAACCGCCAAAGTATTCTCGGCCAGCCCGTAGGCCGCATAAAAGCTCTCCGACTTGAGTCCGCAGGGCTGAAACGCCTCAAGAAACCGTGTGTAGGTGTCCGGCTTTACGGGCTCCGCCGCGACCATCAATACCCGAAGTGAACTGAGATCGAAACTCTCTAGACTTTCCCTGGAAAGCCTCCCGGCGCGCAGGCAATAGTCGTAGGCGAAATTCGGGGCAGCCGTGGCGGTAGCCCGATGGGTGGTTATCGCGTCGAACCACAGGGACGGTCGCTGAATGAAGTCCATCGGAGCAAAGCCGTAGGTGGTGCCGCCACGCAGCGCAGGATACAGGTAGCACCCGATCAGACCCATGTCGTGATATTGCGGCAGCCAGGATACGACCACCGGATTGGGATGGTCGATCACCAGCGGACAGGTCTCAAGGATGTTTTCGTGCGTCACCATCACGCCCTTGGGCTCCATCGTGGATCCCGACGTGTATTGGAGAAACAGAATCTTCGAAGTATCGGTAAAAGGCTGGTCCGAAATCGTATCCACGAAGTCTTCCGTCACGATCCAGGGAAGACCGGAAATGTAGTCCACGTCAACGCCGGACGCAGAAACTCCACTTCTGGCGAGATTCGTCCTTAGGGATGCGTGGTAGTCCCTGCTGGTTAAAATTCCTGCCGCCTGGCAATCCCTGGCGATGTGGATCATTTTGTACAAGGCGCTCTGGAATCCGCGGGAACTGGGGGGATACACAGGCACGGGGATCAATCCGGCGCGCACGCAACCAAAGAACGCGCAGATCATTTCGAGCCCGGGGGGATAGGCCAGCAGAAGCCGGTCTTCCACCTTGAAACGCCCCTTATCCCGTAAGTGTCCAGCGATCGCCTTCGTCCGCAGGAGAAACGATGCGTAGGAATAGCTTTCGAGTGAATTTCCGTTGAGGTCAAGGTACGAATAGAGAAGTTTGTGTGGATGCTCATCCCCGAGCCTATCCAGTTGGTCCAGGATCGACGCCATAGAAGATTGGAAATCCCCCTAGGTGGAATTGGAAAACTCAGTACGGAAGAAAAAGCTATACGTCCTGCCGTTCCCTGGGGCCATGGCGAAGTGAAAAAAGCTACTGAGCTTCGAAGTGGGGAACCATCGTGCAGGCTTACTTTGAAAACAAAGGGAGAATCGTTCGGTGCCCCGCTCTGTACCTCTGTTTCGCTCGGTCCGTTCGGAGGCATGTCCCCCCGCAACGGCCGAACGCACGAGGAGGGGAAGTCCTGCGGGGTCCTGCCGGGTGTTGATCGCCCCATTCAGAGCATTTTCGCTGGATACGATCAATTTATTTATGTTAGCAGACCCTGGAAGCAATGCAACGCATTCCCTTCTGGACGAACGAGGAGCCCCATGCTGGCCCGACCTCGCTCGGACCCCCATCCTTGATTCTCCCTGCTTTTTCGCGCTACCATAAGCTCTCGATGCTGCCAACCGGGATGCGTCGAGTCGTCTTACAATGACCATGGAGGCGCCGGTGACGCCCGAGATCGTAGCCACTCTCGATCCCGATATGGGCGACCTTGGTCCATCCGAGGTCCCGTCCCGGCAGTTCGCCGCCCAAACGGCAGCTGCGTCCTCCTTCCCGAAGGTCCTGCGCCGCCGCCTCGACAGATATTTTACTGACCGGAATCTCTCTCCCAAAGCCGACCGCACGATGTGGATCAAGATCGCCGTGGGTCTGGCGGTGCTGGTGGGCAGTTGGATTGCTCTTTACGCGCTCAGGCCGGAATCCTGGAGGTTTGTTGCCCTCTACCTGTTGAGCGGCCTCGCCCAGACGTTCCTTTTGCTGAACATTGCCCATGACAGCAACCACAACGCCATTTCGTCTGTGCCGTCCGTAAACAAACTCCTGAATTACGTTTTCGATGTTTGCGGTATCAACTCGTACATGTGGCGCATCCTCCATCATCGCGGCCACCACTCCTGCATCAATCTCCAAGGGGAGGACGACGCACTTACGGGACGGGGCATCTTTCGGTTTACACCCCATGAACCCCGCGCGCCCTTCCAGCGGTTTCAGCACATCTACGCGCTGTTCTTTTACGCCATGTTCTCACTCGACTATGTGTTTCTAAGGGACTTTGAGTGCTTCTTCTTCCCGTCCCACGACTATCTGAAAGCCGCCAGGCATCCGAAGCGGGAATACGCGATCCTCTTTGCGGGGAAGGGCTTCTACCTGACCTACATGCTTATTTTGCCGGTGCTGGTGCTGGGGAAATCCCCTCTGCTGGTCGCGTTGTCATTCCTGCTGGTGCATTTGATTGTTGGCTTGACCGTTTCGCTGGTATTCCAGACCACACACACTATCGACAGCACGTACTTTCCTACCAGCCGGAGCGAGTTTGACAACGGGGTGTATCACATCTTCGCGACAACGGCCGACTATGCCACAGGCAACCCGGTGGTGGGCTGGCTCGCTGGCGGGCTCAACCATCACATCGCACATCATCTGTGCCCGTTCGTGTGCCACACCCACTATGCTTCACTTACCCGGATCGTGAAGGAGACCGCCGAGGAGTTTGGCGTTCCGTATCGGCAACATCCCACCATGACCCGGGCAATCGTGCATCACCTGATACTTTTGAAGCAACTGGGAAACGAAGACTGATTTCCAGTGCTTGATTTTTACCCATGACTCCCAACCGCATCAGGCAGACCACATGAAATTCCCCATGGTTCCACGCAGGCATCCGGGCGGCGGGATATGACCTCGCCCGCACCCATACCCGTTGTTTCCCGATTCCGATCATTTGCGGACTCGCGCGCCATGGCCGCCAACCCCGTGCAGGTTTTGTCAAAGTACACTGAACTCTTCGGCGACACATTCAAGTTCTATCTGGGCGGGCTGAAGGAAGCCATCGTCACCATAGATCCCGCCGTCATTCAGCACGTGCTGAAGACCAATGCGGAGAATTACCAGAAATCCGACATTCAAGTGAAGCGGATGGGCCACTTCCTGGGCAAAGGTCTTCTCACCACGCACGGGGAGGCGTGGCGCACGCAGCGGCGTCTTATCCAGAAGGGTTTCGACCGAAAACAGCTTGAGATTCTGTCCTCGATCATGCAGGACTCCCTTGCCGAGTCGCTGCAGGAATTCGATAGGCAAATTAGTGCCGGCCCCGTCGATATCTACCCCCAACTGATGAAGATGACCTTCAAAATGGTCGCCAAATCGCTGTTTGGCGCCCGGCTGAAGGACGAAGACATCGACCTTGTCAGCCATACCATTTCCACTGTCCAGGAGTTTATCGTTCGGCAAACCCTTCAGCCCTACCTGAATCCCTGGTTTGCCATCTCAGGCGAACTGCGCAGACATGAAGACATGCGGACCCGTGCCGACGGCATTCTCCTCGAATACATCCGGACACGTCGCAACCAGGCCCCCGGTCACGATCTGCTGCAGAGCTTGATGGATGCCCGTTACAGCGACGGCGAAGGCATGAGCGATGAACTGGTCCTGAGCGAGAGCATGCAACTGCTGGTGGCCGGCCATGAAACCTCGTCGAATGCTCTATCGTGGCTTCTTTATCTTTTGAGCTCGCGCCCGGATTGTCTTGAAAAGGTCCGGCAGGAGTTCGATTCCGTGCTGGGCGAAGCGCCTCTGCGTTTCAGCGACGTGCCTAAGTTTGAGTTTGCCACGCAGGTCATTCAGGAGGCGCTCCGCCTCTACCCGCCGTTTTGGATGATCGACCGCATGGCAGTAGCGGACGACCGCGCAGGAGATTTCGACCTACCCCGGGGATCGACGGTCATTGTGTTCGTGTATGGCGCACACCATGCGCCACGCTACTGGCAAAGCCCGGAGAGTTTCGACCCGGAGCGATTCACCAGTGCGAACGAGAAGCTGCAAACGCCTTTCACCTATCTGCCCTTCGGAGGGGGACCGCGTGGCTGCATTGGCGGTAACTTCGCGATGTTGCAGATCCTGATGATTCTGAGCGAACTGCTCCGGACATATGATTTTCAGCTATCCCCGGGCCAGGTGATTGAGGCGCGCCCAATGGTGATCCTGCGGCCAAAACACGGAATCCGCATGTCCTTCACCAGGGCAATCGCTTGCGAACCTCGTGCAATCATCCAGGCATAGGGGTAATCGGGACAGAAGTGAAGTGCCGTGAGAATTAGTCCCTTTAATATGCCCCTTCATCCGTGTGCGTGAGGGCGCTATCCCCATCCACGTCGGGGCCGCGTTAGCGACCCCGCTCAAGCCGCATTGAGCGGCTCACACCGTAAAGCCCCGGGGATACTTACAGCTGTTCACGTTGACGCCAACAGGGCACTCCGGCCACTGCGCAAAGCCAAGTCTCTGAGACGACTTTCTGGCTGTCGCGCTGCACTCAAATCGCGGATTTTCAACTGGAGGGTCCCTTTACTGCAGTTAAATCGCGGACAACGATGGCCTCACTGCGCTTAGATCGCGGACAAACCGTCATCCATCGAAACCGCACATTTGGCCACCGCCTTCTGGCTCGAAGGCGAAGGGCGGAGGCAAAGCGCCCTGTAGTGTGAAGGGCCAATGCCGGCTGGCGAACTCCTGGGAATTTCCCTCGGGCCCTGAGATCAGGCTCAACAGATCGGCCCAAATCTTCAGACTCTGGCGATAACGAAAACTCTGTACTCATTTATCTGAACTTGGTGTCGCATTTGCGACGAGCCCAGTTGTCATCGCAAAAGGGCTTTGCTTGGATGGAAGTGCCGCTTCTTTGTCCCTCTTTTTCTGGGGAAGGGAACTGGACTGAGGGAAGGAGATCAGCAGGTGCAACATATCGTCGACAAATCGGTGAAACGCACTGTCAGTGGCTTACACCGTTACCCACGACATCGACACTACGCAGGGCTGGTGGAAGCTTGCCACCAAGGTCGTGCATGAGGCCGTGGAGGCGTACCTGGGCCCGGTGAACGGGCGTCCAGTGTGGCCGCTGATTCGCGCCTTGGATGCAAGCGTGGCGCAAATGGCCGTGGTTCCGGCGCAGGATCTGCTCGAGCTCGGTACCGAGGCGCGACTGGCCGCGCTCGCCGAAGCGACGGACCGGGACAACGATCCGCCGGGAGAGACGAAGGAAAAGGCAGAAGTCTGATGCGAATCTCCGGCTCGATGCCACGGGGGCGCGGATTCGCTCATTCCGTACGAGCCAACTCCATCGAGCGCAGGCATTCCTCCATGGTCCAGGCTGGGGTTGCTCCAGTGCGGCTGGCGACCAGGGCTCCCAGCGCATTCGCAAAAGTGGCAATGCTATCCATGGGCCAGGCGAGATTCAGACCATGCAGAAATGCGGCCGCAAAGGCATCGCCCGCCCCCACTGTGTCGGCCACGCTGACTTGAAATCCCGTGAAGGTGAGCAGCACGCCGGCGGTGAAAACGGCGCATCCCTTGCTGCCGAGCGTGACGCAGATGGTCTCGATTCCATAAGTCGAAGACCAGTATCTGCAGAATTCTTCCAGAGAGAAATCCTTTGCTCCGAAGGTCAATGCGAACAGGTGTTCCGCCTCCGCGTCATTCAACTTGAGTACGGTCGCCAGGCCGGAGAGCCGCTGGACCAGCGGCAGATTCCAGTGGCCAGTGCGCAGGTTCATGTCGTAGAAGCGCTTGGCCTGCGGCAAACGCTCGAGCAACTGGTGCAGGATCAGCTCGGTATGCGTGTCGGTCAGCGCCAGAGTCCCGTAGTAGATCCAATCGGGCCGGATGCTTTCCAGCTGGCTCAGCAGCCTTGCATCCACCTTGACGCAGTCGAACGCTGCCGGGCGGTCAATGACAAAGCTGGCGTTGCCGTTGGCATCGGTCGTGATCAACGCCGCTCCAGTGGCGTGATCGACAACGGTTTGAACCATGTTCGTGGTGAGGCCGAGCGCGCGCATCTTCTCCAACGCTTTTTGGCCGCGCGCATCCGCGCCCACCGCTGTCAACAGAGTCACTGAATTTCCCAGGCGTTGTGCGTTCGCTGCAAAATTGAGCGGAGCTCCTCCGAGGAACTCATTCTGGTCAAATACATCCCATAGCACTTCGCCGATGCTGACGATTTGCAATTGAAATCTCCTTAAGTGGCGTTGTGGCCGGGCAATCTTACACGGATGCAGGTTCGGGATTGCGCACCTGGGCCTGCGCAGCCGAGGCGCGGGTCCCGCCGGTCGATTGCCGGACGACCAGGCGGAAGTCGACCAGAAAGTTGCGCACCGGCAGCTTGGGCTGCGCGATGCGATCGAGCATGGCGGCAAGCGCCGCGGCGCCCAGTTCCTGGCAGGGTTGATGAATTGTGGTGAGCGGCGTCTGCAGCATGCTGGCGTAGCGAATGTCGTCCATGCCGGTCACCTTGACCTCCGATGGAACGCGGATACCGAGCGTGTTGAGCGAGGTCATCAGATGCGCCGCGGTGAAATCGTTGGCGCAGACAATGGCATCGGGGCGATGCCGGGAGATCAGTTCGCTGACAAATGAAGTGTCGCCGGGGGCGCCGATTTCCGTCCATCCCTCGATGCTGGAGTCTCCGCGGGCGCGGATGGCCTCGTGGTAGCCAAGCTCCCGCTCGGCCACGGTGGGTGCGGAATTTGGCCGGGCCAGATAAACAATGCGCTTGGCTCCGCAATCGAGAACATGGTTGGTAATGACGAAGCCGGCGCGACGGTTGTCGATGCCGATCAGGTCGTACTTGCTGCGGTTGGGATAAACCACGGTATCGCGGTCCAACAGAACCACGGGGATGCCGGCCTCATCCAAGGCGCAAGTGATCCGCTGATTGATCTCGTCTTTTCTACCGGTCAGTTCGAGCGGCGCAAAGAAGACGCCGGAGACGCCTCGCTGCACATAGTAGTCGCACAGCTGCTCGGCCTGTTGCTCCTCCGAAGCGCTTGAAGAAAGCGAAGCGCCCCAGAGCAGGTCATGGTGGCCGCTGAACTGGGCGGTGGCAATGCCCCGGCAGATGGGTTCGAATATCTCAGTGGTGCCCAGGCCGGGGATGAGCAGGCCGAAAATATAGTCCTTGGTACGATTCTGTGCCCGCACAAAGGTGCCGGAGCCAGCCCTGCGCTCGACCAGACCTTCTGTTTCCAACTGCGCCAGCGCCCTTCCGACGGTGGGCCGGCTGGCGCCAAATTGTTCCACCAGTTCGTTTTCGCTGGGCAGCTTGTTGCCAGCCTCATACTCGCGATTCGCCAGGGATTGGCGCAGCTGCTGGTAAATCTGCTTGTACTTCGGTCCTGTGCCGTTGGACTTGGCAAGTTCGATGATGGCCATAAGCACCTCGAATGAATACGAATCGAGTATCAATGCTGCGCAGCGATTTGTCTATACCGGAATATTTACAAGTGTATTTTTTTGCAAAGAGGTCGGCCTTTGCGAGGTGAGCAACATAAAACCTCTCAAACGGCGAACCGATATTCTCTCTTCTAAAGCGAAGAAAATTATCAACATGCAACTTGTAAAGACAAGTAAGCGATAATTTGTACAATAAATCTTAAGAAAATAATTGACAATTATGTATTCATCTGTCTAGTATCCTGTCTCAGATTAGCTTTACCTGTTTCAGACGGAGCGATTCCGCGGGAGCAGGTGAAGCGAAGAAGCAACCTGTAGTACCAACACAGTCCGGCAGTTCGTTCAAGAATCGCTGCTCCAATACGACCCGATCTTGGGTGCGTTGCGGGCATCCGATTTCAGCAAACCTTAGGAGGTAGTATGAAGCCCACATCACGTCTATCGGCAACGCCAGGGCGGGAAGGTCATAGCGCGGTCCGCGGATTGCATGGATTGTCATTTTTCCATGCCGCCCTGCTGCTGGTGCTGACCCTGTTTGGCAGTTCAGTCCTTACCACCAACGCTCATGCCCAGACCAGTTATGGCGCAGTCGTTGGAACCGTCACAGATTCGACCGGTGCGACCGTATTGGGCGCCAAGGTCACGTTGAAAAACAAGGGAACCAACGCCACCGAGACCGCCGAGACCGGCAGTGGCGGCACGTACCGGTTCATGAACCTGAATCCCGGGTCGTATGAGGTGAGCGTATCGCAGCAGGGATTCAAGTCTGCTGCGCGCGACCAGGTTGACGTCCAGATCGGCGGCACCACGCGTGCGGATGTGACTCTTGTGGTCGGCGATGTTGCGCAGACGGTGACCGTGACCGACGCGACAAGCGACCTGCACACGGATAGCGCCACCCTGGAGGGAGTGATCGAAGGCCAGCAGGTCGTCGAGGCTCCGCTCAACGGACGCAACGTAAACAATTTGCTCGACTTCGTTCCTGGCGTTACTCCCGGTGGCGGAACCCAGGGCAGCACCATGGCCAACGGCGGCAGCGGCAACTTCCAGGCGGGCGGACAAACCCAGGCCATTGCTTACGGAAACTACCAGATTGGCGGCGCATTCAGCGGCCAGAGCCTGTTCTTTATCGACGGCGTCGGCTCCAACATTGCTGAAAACAACGTCAATACCCTCGTCCTTACCCAGGATGCGGTCCAGGAATTTCGCGTCTCCACCAGCAACGTGAGCGCCGAGTTTGGCGGTTACGGTGGCGGCGTCATTCAAATCTCGTCCAAGAGCGGTTCCAACGACTTCCACGGCAACGCGTATGAATATTTCCGCAACACCGCTCTGGATGCGAACGACTGGTTCAGCAACCATGAAAACCTGGGTAGAGCCGTGCTGCATCAGAATCAATACGGCGTGAACTTCAGCGGACCTGCCCTGAAGAACAAGTTGTTCTTCTTCTTCTCCTGGGAGCATGAAACGCTGCTCTCGGCTAGTCCGACCTCGGCCACCGTGCCGACCACGGCAGAGTTGAGCGGTGACTTTTCCAAAGATCCGCAGGTCATTTATTGTCCCGCCACCGGCGTCGCTGGCTGCACTCCCGGTCAACCAATTTCCGGAAATGACATTTCAAAGTTGATCGATCCGACGGCTTTGAAGATCATTCAACTCGAAACTCCGAACCAGGCCCGGGTCAATCAGACGCCGTTCACGACCAACTTCTTTGCCTCGGCGCCGATCGAGGGGTATCAAAACCAGTTCAATGCGCGCGTGGATGCAAATGTCGGCACGAACGACACGATCTTCGCCCGCTACACGTTCTGGAATCCTCACAACGGCCCCAGCGATCCCTTCGGCACCAAGACCGGAGCCGGCCCGACCGGAAACTACACGCAGGAAGGCGTTCTGGGGGACAACCACATTTTCACGCCCACCACGGTTGCCGATATTCGCCTGTCGTATCTCGAAAACTACAACTTTCAGTATCCCTTGTCCGATGGCTACAACATGTCGACGATCGGCCCCAACTACGGCACGCTGCAGTCGGAGAGCCAGGACAAGGAAGGTCTGCTTCCCGGCCTGGGCATCCAGGGCTACGGCATCGGAGCCGAGTTATCCCAGTTGTATTGGAACAACAACGTCTGGGCGGTCACCGGAAGCGTAACAAAGATCATCGGCAAGCACACCCTCAAGGCCGGCGGCAACTGGCGTCAGGTGCTGTGGGAGAACTACGGAAACAGCCAGGGTCTTGGCGTCAATGCGTCTCCCTTCTATACCGCATCCTCCGCAACCGACGCCACGACAGGCAATGCGCTTGCTTCCTTTCTGATGGGTGTTCCCTCCAGCACCGGTATCGGTTCGGTTGGGACCTGGCACGCGTTCTTGCACAACTACGGCCTCTTCCTCTCCGACACCTGGCAGGCGACCTCGAAGCTGACGGTGAACGCCGGCGTACGCTGGGAGCAGCCCGGATCGTATTCGGAAGAAAACAACCTGGATTCGATTCTGCAGCCCAACGCTGCGGTTTCACTGGGAAGCAACAGCCTGAGTTCCATCGTCAACCCCGCGACCGGCGCCACCGTGCCGCTGACGGGTCGACTGACCTTTGTCGACACAACGGCCTACAGCTCCCGCAGAGAAGAGGCGCAGCACTGGAAGCTGTTCTCTCCCCGCGTCGGATTTGCCTTCCGTGCCGATCCGAAGACGGTTGTCCGGTCCGGCTACGGCATCTCCTACTTCCCGTCTGAAATGACCGCTGATTCACCCGGCTCCAGCCCGATCAATTCTGCCGGCACAGGGATCAGCAACACCATTGGGCAGCCGCTGCTGGTCACGGTAGCGAATCCCCTTCCTTACATCAATCTGCCCAGCGGCCGCAAGCAATCGGGTCTGGACATCGCGCTTGGAAACGGCGTGGGTGGGCGCATTCCCAACCAGGCATTCGGTTATTCGCAGCAATGGAACCTGGCCCTGGAGCGCTCTCTCGATCACAGCTCGACGGCCACCGTTGCCTATGCCGGCGCCAAGGGGACGCACCTGATTCTTTCGCAGGGCTATACCGGCACGGGCCTGAACCTGAACCAGCTTCCTGATCAGTTCGACTCACTGGGAAATACGCTTCTGAATCAGGTTTCCAATCCCTTCTATGGCAACACCCAGTTCCAGGAGGGTGGAATGTATCGCTCCAGCCCGACGCTTTCCGAGGGCTACCTGCTCACGCCGCACCCGCAATACACAAATATGAATCAGGTTGTGCCCCGCCAGGGCTTCTCCACCTACAACGCCCTGCAGGCTACCTATATCCGCCACTTCAGCCATGCCGGAACGCTGCAAGGCGCCTATACCTGGGGCAAGCTGTTGAGCGACACCGACAACACCAGCGCCTTCCAGGACGGACAGGGCGGAATCGGCGTGGTGCAGGACAACACCAACCTGAAGGCTGAGAAGTCCGTCAGCCAGCAGAACATCTCCAACAACCTGGTCATCAACTATGGCCTCGATCTTCCCTTTGGGCATGGGGAAACTTACCTCAGCCATGTCAACGGGGTCGCCAATCACATCATCGGCGGATGGCGCGTCAACGGCATCACCACCCTGCATAGCGGGATCCCGATTGCGGTGGTGGCAGCCGGAAACACGCTGAGCCAGTTTGGCGCCGGTAACATCCGGCCCAACTACACAGCCGGTTGCTCCAAGAGCGGCTCCGGTTCCCCGCACAGCGCAGCCCGTGCCAACCAGTGGTTCAACACGGCCTGCTTCACGCAGCCGGGCAGTTTCTCGTTTGGTAACGAGTCTCGCGTCGATGGATCGATGAAGTCTGAAGGAGAGGACAACTTCGATCTGTCGCTCCACAAGATGATCGACATCACTGACCACGCCAAGCTGAAGTTCAGCACCGAGGTCTTCGATCTCTTCAACCATGCCGAGTTCGCGGAACCGAACGTTGGTCTGTACTCTCCCGGTTTCGGCCAGGTAGGTCACCAGACCAATCTTCCGCGCACGATTCAGTTTGCCTTGCGGCTCAGTTTCTAAGGACCGCTTCGTCTTACTCGACTATTACCAAAACCCGCATCGCGAGAAGGGCCTGCCACGTACCCTTTCTCGCGATGCGGGCCTTTCACTTTCGATGGATCCCTGGCTTATCTTCCGGGCAAATGTCAAGTCAACTTTCGCTGTGCAAACCTCAACCACGCAAATTGTGTTTTGCCGTAAAGGTCAGCAGAAAGCCCACACCGCGAACACGGAGACACTATGAAGATCGACCGCCGCGAATTCCTTTACTCTCTGATCGGAACTGCCTCTCTCTCAGTCTTGAGCACCTCGGCGAGGGCAAGTTCTCTGCTCGATTCGGCGGTTGCCGGGCGAATGGCTTCAGATCCCCGCCGCCCGCAATTTCATCTGCTCCCGGCCGCAAATTGGATGAATGACCCCAACGGGCCGATTTACTTCAGCGGTAAGTACCATATGTTTTATCAATACAATCCCAACGGCGCCTTCTGGGGCGACATGCACTGGGATCATGCCGTCAGCACCGACATGGTGCACTGGAAGCATCTCGGCGTGGCTCTTGCGCCAACCCCGGGCGGACCCGACGCCGATGGGTGCTTCTCCGGTACGATCGTGGTTCAAAACGGGCAGGCTGCGATGCTCTACACGGCTGTCCGCTCCGTACCCGAAGCGCAGGCCACGATTAAAGATGGTGCGCACAGTCTTTTAGAAACACAGTGCCTAGCCACATCGAATGATCCCGAACTGAAGACCTGGACGAAGCTGCCGGCTCCGGTCATTGCAGCGCCTCCGCCGGGCATTGCGGTTACAGGATTCCGCGATCCTTCTCCGTGGCGCCAAGGCAACTGGTGGTACATGACCATTGGTTCCGGCATCGAGGGCAAGGGCGGGGCGGTGCTTCTCTACAAATCGAAGGATTTACGCCACTGGGAGTTCATGCACATACTCGCCCAGCGCGAAGGCAGCATTGCGGCTGTTCCCGAGCACCAGGATGCGCGCGAAGTGTGGGAGTGCCCGGAGTTCTTCGCCCTGGGCGACAAGCATGTCCTCATCTATTCCACCTCGGGCAAGTCCTACTGGATGGCCGGAACTCTCGAACCTCGTGATATGACGTTCCATGCCGAAACCACCGGCGTTTTGGATTACGGTTCCTTCTATGCGCCTAAAACTCAGTTGGACAAAGCGGGAAATCGCATTTTGTGGGGATGGATTCCCGAAACCCGCAAGATGGAAGAATACAAGGCTGCGGGCTGGGCGGGCCTGATGTCGCTGCCGCGCGTGCTCACGATCGACGAGGACGGCCGCCTCAGAATCGGCGTGGCCGCAGAGGTCCATCAACTCCGCAAACAGCCGCAGATCCTTCACGTTGAAACGAACCAAGAAAACAACCTGCGCCAGATCGACGGCCTCAGTATTACAGGCGCCTGTGGCGAGATCGAATGCGCCGTGCGCCGAGGCGCCGAGCCCTGGGAGCTATCTCTCCGCAATGCCGCGGATGCCTGGCTCACCTTGAAATACGATCCGCTTCACCATGGTCAGGTATCAATCGATGGCGCGCTGCAGCCTGTGGCCCTGGGCAGCCGGGAGGACTTGGATGTTCACGTGTATATCGATGGATCGGTGATCGAAGTCATCGTGAACCGTCAGGTTGCCTTTACCAAGCGCTTCTACTACGCGGGGAACAGCAGGCGCGATGCGCGCCTGCAATGGACAGGCAAGACATCCAACCTCGTGAAGTTATCCGTTTGGCAACTATACCCAATTGCCTCAGACCGTCTGACGAGCTGAGTTCCCGAAACACTCCTTTTCAATCAAATACGACACTGCAAGCGGCGCGATGCGGGCAACTGCCTCAGCGCAAGGGGCTGGTCAGCGATCAGATCATCGGCATGACGCAGCAATGGCTTCGTCAACTTGGCTTGAGCTCTTTTGATGGCCTGATCTGGCCTACCTGCGGGCATGTGATCTGTCATTCCGTGTGCCTTGGCGGAAGGAGCCCGTGGGGCGACCATAAGCGTATGACCAACACACTTATAGACGAAGGGCGATTTGTGATGGACTCCTTTTATGGCAGAAGAGTCTGGAGTTGGAGTTCGTCGACGTGGCGGCCAGGAGATAGCGCGGTTGGCTGCCGCCCACTCCGGAAAAGAAGAAGAGGCGCAAGCATCCTGGCCGGCAGACCTTGCCCTTCGTTCTTCCACGCGTAGAGCGGGTGATTGTCTGCACGCCGGAACAGTGCATATGCGGAAACTGCGGGACGGGAACGAAAGTGATCGGCTACGAAGTCAGCGAAGTGCTGGAAGTGAAGCTGGCCGAGTATTTCGTGCAAGCGACCAAGCGCGAGAAACGGGCCTGCAAAAAGTGTGAAGAGCAAGGGGTAACGATGGCGCCTATGGTGTGGGCAATGCGGCGCGAGTTACTGGCTGGAAGTTATGGCCTCTGTGTCACCCAGCAGTTCGGCCACATCCTGCACTTCCACTCCGCTCTGAAGCAGAATGCGGGCAAAAGTGTGGCGGCAGCGGTGATGCACAGGACGGGCGGCCCACGGGCCGCACAGCTCCGAAAGCCGGTTCAACTTGCGCCGCCACACGTCAGTGATCACGCGGATATCCTCTTTGTCGTGAGTGCCGAAGATAAATCTGCCATGGGTTTGAACCCGCTGCCGAATAGCCGTAGGCACGAATGGTGGTCATGGCATGTGAAACGGTCAGCTCCGCCTTGTATGCGCGAACGGCCTTTTCGATGGTGGTCCGTTCCGTTCCCGGCTGCGGGGCTGTGGGGGCCGATGGGGCAGGGCCCAGGTTGTTCCAGGTCCCGGCCTTTTCGAAGCGGCAGGCTACGGCCTGGGCCTTTTCCCACTCCCACTCCCCGGTGCTCATGCGGTGGAACTTTCTGTTGAGGGTGCCAGAGACGAATATTGGGCAGGAGCAGCGTTTCCAGGTCTTCTTTCGCTCTTCAAATTCGCTGGATACGGAGTTGTGGGGATGTGCGACTTTACAGTCGCGGCGGTGGCGCCGGTACAGGTTCAGTTTCACAGCGTCATGCTACGCAGCGTTACCCCACATTGCCCCACTTTGGTGGTTTTTGTTGTAAGTCCTTTAAAATATAATGGCGGAGAGAGTGTCCGCCTAAAGCGTAACGAATCGCCTTTGTTTATGCTGGTATCAGCAATGCAACCATGGAAAGTACCACCAAATGTACCACCGTTAGTTCGGTGCTAGGCTGCTCTGCCCCATGCCCCCATCACTGTGTAGGAAGTTCCAAACCCCGTAGCTCCGCTGCCCGAACCATAGCAGGGCGCATCCGGGCGCGGGGGGACGCGGTGGTGTCTTGGAAGTTTTCTCAGTGTTCTCAGAGTCTCTGCATAGTGTGCAGATATGGATAAAGTGTAAAAAGCGTTTACTATAAATGACTTAGATTGAATATGATGCCCTCAAAAACCCTGTGAATCCCCGCCCAAGAATCTTCGGGGGAGTTGGAAAGGGAGTTGAATCCAACAACATCGTCTAGCCCTTTCGCGCTGTTTCGGCCACTTCTAGAATCAGAGCTTGCATTTGAGGGAAGGCAACCCCTATTTGATCGTCGCCAACACCGATAGCTGCAAACTTCTCTCCCCAACCGAGATTTTTGATATCCTCTGCGATGTATATGCGGTCCATGATGATCGCAAACGCGGACTTCTGCGCCTCGATCAAGCGGTCCCATTCTGTGCCTCGATAGAATTGTCTAGTAGCAGTGAATGCCAGTAGCTCTTTGCTCATCGTGCTGAGCGCAGAGAGCAACTCTCGAAATTCAATCTTCCGCGCATCCAAAATCCACTGCCTAGTCTGCCAAGAACGTATCAAGTAATGTCCGACCATAAGGCCGACCAACGGGCCAACTCCGGCCCAGATCGACAGAACCAACGTGAGTGTGGGATGTGGGCCTGAGCTTTGCATAAGTTGTCCTTTGGAGTTTCACAGAGAGTTTACTACCGGAACCGTCCGGGCTGCTCTCACGCCGTACAGCACGCCTCGCCAGCATCTAGGGACACTCAAACTGTGCTGGTGACGTAACGGTCACCCTGCGCTCTATCACGCGCTGGACTTGCACCGCGCTCCACTCCCCGCCCCGTGCGGTTGGAATCTTGCGCCCATTCAAGACAGAGGCAACCTGTCTCAGCGAAGTTGCGCCCTCTGCCTGTATCGCTTGAATGAGCGGCATCAGGTCTCTACCCTGTTTGCTGGCCTTCTCTGACCGTACCTCTGCACTCGCTACATTGCCTTTGCTGGCCACCGTTCGAATATCCCAGCGGTATCCCCCAGCTTTGTTCCTCTGGCCTTGGCAGCGGCGAGCGCGGCCTTCGTGCGGGTGGATATGGCACCAGTTTCATACTCTGCCATTGCCGTCATGATGTGTACCGTTAGCTTGTTCGCTTGCGGATGGTCCACCGCTTCAAAATCAACCCCAGACTTGTATCAGGTCACAGTCCCCGTACTCGCCCCCGCTCGACCATGGCAGGGCGCCCAAGTTCACCGGGGGACGCGGTGGCCGCGTGGAAGTTTCGTAGTAGCGTGGGAGTCACTTCACACTATGCAGAAATGCCAGTCTTAGATATTTTTATTGCTTGCCGTTAGAGTCCCACTCAAGCTATTGTTTGCTTCCCCCCGCCAGACCTCCCTGCACAAAGTGCACCCCGCTCTTGTTTCTTCCTTGTCCGAAATAGAGGTCGATGCGATTCTTGTTCCGTCTCTGCTTCCTCGGTGGTGCTTGGCTGAGTCTCTTCTTCAGAGACCCTTTTCCTTTTGGGATCTTCTGCACATAGGGTCCACCCGCCGGGACCAAGGCTGCTTTGCTCTTTGCGAGCGCCTTTTGGGTTTCTTGTTCCTTCTCCCGCACAAGAGTCAAACTCTGCTCCAATGGCAATGATTGAATACGCAGATTCTCCGTTCCGTTTCCCCGGATATTCATGCGCCTCGCATCGCCAGCCGAGGGCTTCACCTTAGATAGTTTCGGCATAGAACCGTTCAAGACTCCACGTAAGAGATGTTTGAAGTGTTGACCACTCTACCACCTCAGCCCCGCCCTTAAGCAAGTTCAGGGCACAGAGCTAACCGTCATTGAGTACAAGGCGCGGCTTGTTGTGACACAGGCCATGATCAAGGCCGCCCAAACCACGGCAAAGTCTTCAGGTTGAACGGGTGACGCGTTACATGCTCGGAAGTTTAGGCGGTGTCTTTCGAGATTCGCCTACTTCATTTCATCAATCCTCCTATTGCAACTCCTCAAACAGCATGTGTAACTCTTCATCTAGCTATACGGCTTCATTAAAAGCATTACCGACCTTATTTATTCCACGTAAGCCTCATGGTTTCTGCGTTTTATCCTTGACAAAGCGCCGATCTTGTGATAGTCTTATTACAAGATTAGGAGAGGGACGTGGCAGTACAGCCCTCGTAGATCGCAATGAAAGCTTCAGTTAACATACGGGTGTGGCTACCGCGCTGGAGCGAACGCAAGAAGCTGATGGCAAGGGTTGGCTCATGGCCTTCAAAAGTTGGTGTGACGCACGACAGCGTGACTAAACGGCACCACGACTCCTTAACCATCTATTGCGAGACGGCGCAGAATGAATACCGTCCCATCTATGGGAGAGACATGCACCCAGAGCCAAGAGAGTCTGGGGATTGAACGATTAGAATTGTTATGAAAACCACGAGGGACAAGTGTACCTGCTTGTCTCATCCGATGCCCTGCGGCAACTCCGCAGGGCTTTTTGTTTGCTTGCAAAAGAGCATTCGCAGCAATGCCTAAACCACCACACGAAAGGTAATGATCACTTGACGAAAGCAGACAACGTAATTGCCATCGACACGCGAAAAGCCCCGACCTCAACCCCCAACAACGGCCAGGAGGTGATGATCAGGATTCCGCAGAAGGTTCAGGACCCTTCCCTACCCGGAATGGTGTTGTACAAGTATTTTCGAGACAACCCGGCCGCAGCGCCGCTCGACTCTCTCGACTGCCTTCTTTATCTCTTGGACGACATTTCAGAAGCAGACCCCGATATGAAGGGAGCCGTAGATTTTATGCAACATTTGGTAATGCAATCCATATGTATCGAGGAGCCAAAGCAGAAACAGAGGCGAAAATCAAAGTAAAGCCGCGAACCTAGAGCAACCGGGACTGCCGTGGGAGCGGCAAGTTCCGAGAGCAAGTTTATAGCAAAGTCTCCGTGCTAGTTCCTTTTCGCCTACACCAGCAACTGTGAGACTTCACCCATGGGTCAGAGTGCCTCCCTATGAGGCAGGAACAGCGTAGACAGCTCTGCATCCTCGCAGCGTGAGGATGCTCACGGAGCCGTGCTGCGGGCCGTCTGGTATCATCCTGAGCCATGAAACCAGCAACCCATATCTGCTCCAACTGTCGTAGTGTTGTGCGCCCGGTTTCCATCACTCCCGGTTCATTTTTGATGGAGGTTCTGTTGTGGCTGTGCCTCCTGTTGCCCGGTATCCTATACTCGCTCTGGCGCATTACCAGCCGGTACAAGGGCTGTCCGGTGTGTGGTGCCAGAAATCCAATACCGCTGGAGACACCGGCAGGAAAGGCCCTCGCTGCGATGTAGACCAGAAAAGGCTATTCTGCTATTTCAGGGTGTCAACCACACTTTTTTGTCCGTGCTGTATATTTCATTACATTTATTTTAAACGTATAACTACTTTATTATCATTCACTTACGGTAGGACGCTGTAGGATGCACGCCTAAAGAGTTGACAAAGCAGGAAAACCGTGCTATAATTATTACAAGTTGAAGGAATAACTATTTGTAGTTCGTGAGCTGCTGTATTATATAGATTCGGCTTCCCCTCCAAGGGCTACCCCAAGCGGGTGGCCCTTTTACTTTCTCCCCCAGTCTGGCCAAGGCTGGGGCAGCAACACAAAAGCATATGCCCATGATGGATGACGATGAAGGCTCTGGGGATACTCCCCCTCGGCCAGAGAACTCTATCATGGAAATGGAATGGTAACGGTTATGGACACCCGGAGAACCGGGGTGTGTAGGCAGAGTGCGACTCAGAGCCACTTTGCAGGATACCGTGAGCGCGTAGCCAGCATATGCTTTCCCGACCCGCCTTGCGAGTTGAACAGCAGGGACGACACGGTGCGCTCGATACCTCCATAGTCTGCAAGCGGAGCAGCATCCAGGCACAGGATGACAGTCCGCTAAACCTCCCCTCATGCTCTGCATAGGAGATGGTCACAGTATCCGTATACCGGCACGCCTAGAAAGCGAATCTCTGAGCCAGTAATCCTCATGCGGAATGGGGTTTACTGGTAACTACAGTACAGAACTACGTTCCGTTCCCGGCACACAACTTAAAAACCCTCTGCCCATACCGGCTGGACAGAATATACACACGTGTGTCTCTAGCTCTCAATACATCGTCCCCAAAGATTCAGGGGAATCACCCACAGATTATGAACAGTGTGCAGACGCCTCTTTGAGTGCGGGACTGCCTCAACCCCAGAAAGGCTCATAATGTCTCGCACATATTCAAGCACTACCTTCGCTGCTCTCATCCCCGGTGGACTCCCCACCCTAAACCAAGGGTCGGACCAGTTCCCGCCCTTCTCATCCGAGTGCCTCTATACATCAGCAGAAGCAGCCGCCTATCTGCGGGTGGAACCCCGCACCATCCATAAGTTCATTACCAGCGACCGAACCAATAAGTTGGCGGCATCGTGGATTGGCCGTGGCTGGCTTATTAAAGAGAGCGCCCTGGCTGCGTTCATCAAGGCTCAGGAGCAGGACACCCGCGAGATCGAGTAACCAGAGATTAGCAACACAAGATTAACGCGGTCCAACTGTCGCTCACCGTGGCCGGTTGAACTGGTTGGACCGCGTTAAGCGTGGTGAACTGGAACTATGGTCTTTTGGGCTAAGGACCTGCTAGCCTGAATAATGCACGAAGCAGTATGGAGCGAAAGCCTGATGTGCTAAAAACATGTTGACTAGACAGTGTTTACGGCA
>Ga0182016_10002190_pt1 | contig 23210 bp, 15 predicted proteins | sample 712S2MmetaG_FD_120491 | JGI IMG/M metagenome (GOLD analysis project Ga0182016, IMG submission 120491) | Permafrost microbial communities from Stordalen Mire, Sweden - 712S2M metaG | ecosystem: Environmental > Terrestrial > Soil > Wetlands > Permafrost | place: Sweden: Stordalen | collected... | reverse complement strand
CTTCCACTTCCGCCTCGCTACGGCTGCTATCGGCGTCATGTTGCTGACCTCGGCTTATCACCGCCTGAATTCCTCCTCCCTCATGGCCGAAGCCGCCAATCGCTTCCTGGCTTCTTTGACACCCGAGCAACGCGCCAAGGCCACCTTCCCCTTCGAACAGGACGAGCGTCAAAACTGGCACTTCGTCCCCATCGAGCGAAAAGGTCTGGCGTTGCGCGAGATGACGCCTGCCCAGAAGCATCTGGCTTCGGCGCTGCTCGGCGCGGGACTCAGTCAGCAAGGCTACCTGAAAGCGGAAACGGTGATGAGCCTGGAAGACGTGCTGCGCATCATCGAGCACGGCACCGGTCCCGAGCGCGATCCGGAGAAGTATTTCGTCTCCATATTCGGCGTGCCGTCGGCGGATGGAACCTGGGGTTATCGCGTGGAAGGCCATCACCTCAGCCAGAACTACACCGTGGTGGGCGGCCATGTGGCGGGCGCGCCCAGTTTCTTCGGCGCCAATCCAGCGGAGGTCCGGGAAGGCCCGCGCAAAGGACTGCGCGTGCTGGCGGCCGAGGAAGACCTGGGCCGCGCCGTCATCCAGTCGCTCGACGCGGCGCAACGCAAGGTGGCCATCGTCGACCCGCAAGCTTACAAAGATATTCTGACGTTCGACAGCCGCCAGGCAGCGCTGAAGGGCCAGCCCTCCGGATTGCAGGCTTCCAAGATGAGCGCCAAACAGTTCGAATTGCTGATGGCGCTGGTCGAAGAGTATGCGCGAAACATGCCGGACCAGATTGCGGAGGCTCGCGAAGAACAGATCAAGAAGGCGGGCAAGGATATCTATTTCGCCTGGGCCGGCGGCACGGAGAAGGGCGACCCGCACTACTATCGCGTGCAGACCGCATCCTTCCTGATCGAATACGACGACACGCAGAATAATGCCAACCACATTCACTCCGTGTGGCGCGACTTCAATGGCGACTTCGGAGTGGACTTGCTGAAGCTGCACTACCAGACCAGCCCCCACTAGTAACTACTTGTGGGGCGGCCAATCTTGGCCGCAGCCGCCTTTCAGGCGGCCAAGCCGGCTGACAGCCGGCTGCGGGCAAGATTGCCCGCCCCACAAACCTGACTTTCGTCACTACCGGTTGCGGCCGTACTTCTCGTGCGCCGCCACCCAATCCGACGACGCGACCTTCTCCGTGCCGTAGCAGCCCAAGCCCCTTGCATCCCTCCGTGGATTACTAGACAATATAATCTTAATCTACCGATTCCCCAAAAGGAGGCAGTTTCGTGGCGCTTCCCAAACTCCCCAGCCGCTTCGGCGCGCTGGACGCGGCGTTTCTCAATTTCGAGTGCAAGGAGATGCCCTTGCACATCGGCGGCGTGTGCATCTTCGAAGGCGCTATCCCCTTCGAGCGCTTCGTCGCCACCATCGAATCCAAGCTGGATTTGATCCCCCGCTACCGCGAAAAGGTGATGTTCCCCTTCCTGAACATCGGATACCCTACCTGGCAGTATGATCCGGACTTCAACATCCGGCGCCACATTTTTCACGTGAAGCTCGACCCGCCGGGCAAGGACGAACAGTTGCGCGAGCTGACCGGCCGCATCTTCACGCCCTTGCTGGATCGCAACAAACCGCTCTGGGAAATGCACGTGGTCGATGGACTGTCGGGCGGACGCTCGGCCCTGATTTGCAAGGTGCATCATTGCATCGTGGATGGGGTCGCCGGGATCGGGCTGATGAACGTGATGCTGGACCCGTCCCCGGAGGAGCGCCGGCTGCCGAAGAAGAAGGCCTACCGGCCGCCCAAGCCCCCCGACGGAGCCTCGCTTTTCGTGGACGCCTTCACCGACAGCCTGGCGCAGATCCCCAAACGGCTGGCGGATGTCCGCGATGCACTGATGGGATATGGCTCCCTGCTGCGGAACGACAATGTCGCGGCGGTGGGACTCGAACGGGTAGTCGACAGGATGCCCGAACTGCTGTCGCCGCTGGAGCACTTGCCCTTTAACCGCCCCTGCTCCGGCGAACGGCGTGTGTTCTGGACCGAGTTCCCCTTCGCCGAAGCGCGCGCCATTCGCACGGCCTGCGGCTGCACGGTGAACGATGTGGTGCTGACCGTAGTGGCCGGCGCGGTGGCCAAATATACCAAGCTGCACGGGCAAACCGTGAAGAACCGGTTCTTCCGGCCCATGGTGCCGGTGAACGTGCGCCCGCAGGAAGAGGCCATCGGCGCTTTTGGCAATCTGATTTCGTTGATGCTGGTGGCCCTGCCGCTGGGCATCCGCGATCCGATCGCCCGCATCAAGCACATTCAAGAGCTGACCCAGGCCATGAAGGGCGCGCGCACCCCGGAGTTGTTGCGCTTGAGCCTCGCCTGGCTGGGCCTTCTGCCGCCGCCCGTGCAGGCTTTCCTGGCGGGCAATTTGGGCTGGCTGAATACTCCCATCCCCCTCTTCCACATGGTCTGCACGAACGTGCCGGGGCCGCAGATTCCGCTGTACACTTGTGGACGGCGCATGGTGGCTTGCTATCCGCACGTGCCCACCGGCATGGACGTCGGCATCAGCGTGGCGATCGAGAGCTACGATCAAAAACTCTACTTCGCGCTGACCACTGACGCGCTGGCCGCGCCCGACGGAGAGCGCATGGTGGGTTTCCTGGAAGCTTCCTTCAAGGAGTTGCGCGAAGCGGCGGGCGTCCCCGAAAGCGAGCCGCACGCGACTCGCACGCGCACGCGCGCGCCGCGTAAGGCGAAACCAAAAGCGCGCAAGTCGCCGCCGAAAGCGGAGCCGAAGCCGGAACCGGAGCCTGTCGCGGAGCCCGATGTAATGGCGATGCTGGCCGAAGGGACCGCCGAAGAAGAAACCCTGGAAGACGCCACGCTGATCCAGGAAGAAGAACTCGAACCAGTTCTTTAAGAGTGGGGCAGGCCCGTGGCCTGCGCGGGGCTCTCAGCCCCGCTCTTCGTAGCGCGTTATACTGCGGTCGAATGCGCATTCTTGTCCTACCGCTAACCGCCGCCGCCGCGATCCTGATCTCCTGCGGCGCCGAGCCGAAACCGCCCACGCCCGAACCGGCCAAGCCAGCCGCGGCCGCCAAGCCCGCGGACGAATCCCGCCGCCTCCCCCTGCTGGACCGCCTGGACACGCTGGTGGTCGACAACCAACTCCTGGGCAAATCCTTCATGCCGGGAGGCACGCTGGCGCATTACAAGCGCGGCAAAACCGAATACAGTATGTTCGTCGCCAAATTGCCCAACCCGCAGGAGGCCGCGTTCCTTCTGCTCGATTGGAACAAAGCGCTGGCGGGCGCCAAGCTGATCCCCTCGTTTGGCGGCTACTTCGGCCAGGACGCCGGGCGCCCGGTCTTCGTCTTCGCCAAGGGCGCCTGGATCGCAGGTGTCGCCGGCCTTCCGGAAAAAGATGCGGACATGGCCGCGCGCACGCTGGCCGCGCATCTGGATTGAGCGTACGCGAAAGGAGAATCGTGCCCACCAAACACCCGATGGATCTAACCGGACGCGTGGCCGTAGTCATCGGCGGCACCTCCGGCCTCGGCCGTAAACTGGCCGCCGGCCTGGCCGCCGCGGGCGCCGATGTGGTGCCCACCGGCCGCCGCGAGCCGCTGATCGAAGAGGCCTGCCTGGAAATCGAACGCGCCGGCCGCCGCACGCTGCGCCACCCCTGCGATGCGGGCTCGCGCGATTCCATCGACCGCTTTCGCGATGCCGTGCTGGCGCAGTTCGGCCGCGTCGATGTGCTGCTGAACGCCGCCGGCCAGACCCAGCGCAAGCCCACCCTGGACGTCGCCGAAGCCGACTGGAATCGCATTCTGGACGTGAATGTCACGGGCATGCTGCGCACCTGTCAGTCGTTCTACCGGCCGCTGGCGGCCAACCGCTGCGGGCGCATCGTCAACATCGCCTCGCTCACTTCCTTCGTGGCCTTCTACGAAGTTACCGCGTATGCCGCGTCGAAGGGAGCGGTCCTGGCGCTCACTCGCAGCCTGGCCATCGAATGGGCGCGCGACGGCATCAACGTCAACGCCATCGCGCCCGGCGTCTTCCGCACGGATCTGAATGCGCAGCTTCTGGATGGCACAGAGCGTGGCCGCGAGCTGAAACTGCGCACGCCCATGGGCCGCTTCGGGCAGGCCGAAGAACTGATTGGCGCGGCGCTGCTGCTGGCGTCGGATGCAGCCAGCTTTATCACCGGCCAATGCATCGCAGTTGACGGCGGATTCCTGGCCTCCGGAGTGAATCAATGACCAGCGCGCCCGTTGTTTTGGACAAATATTCGCTCGGTGTCGGCGACCGCTTTGCGCATCAGGCGAAGGCGCAGTTGGCCGCCTGCATGCGCGCCGTCGAACGGGGTGTTTCCGTCATCCCGGTCTGGAATAAGTCCAACCGCGAGCATTTGATAGTAGGCTCGCAGCCATCCAGCACGCGCGCCGCCGCTGCCGCTGCCGTACGCGAATTGGGATGGACGCGCCCGTACTATGTGGACGCCGACCACATCAATCTGGACACGGTGGATCGCTTTCTGGAATCGAGCGACTTCTTCACCATCGATGTGGCCCACGCCATCGGGCGCCCGGTGGCACAGGACGTGGCCGAGAGCTTTCTGCGCCGCCATCCCGAACTGGCGTCCGCCGGCGCGTTGGCCGCGGCGTCCAAATATCTGCTGGCCGTGGGCGAAGCCGCGCAGATCTACCGGCGCATTGCCGAAAGCAAGCCGCCCGGAACTTTCGTTACCGAAGTCTCGATGGACGAGACGGATTGCCCGCAAACCCCCGCCGAGTTGCTGTTGATCCTGGCCGCCATCGCCGACGAGGGAATTCCGATCCAGACCATCGCGCCGAAATTCACCGGCCGCTTCAACAAGGGCGTCGACTACGTGGGAGATGTCGAGCAGTTCGAGCGGGAATTCGCCGCGGACCTGGCCGCTATCGCGACTGCCGTTCAGCGCTACCATCTGCCCCCCAACCTGAAGCTGAGCGTGCATTCCGGCAGCGACAAGTTCTCCCTCTATGCGCCGATGCGCAGGGCCTTGCACCGTTGCGACGCAGGCGTTCATTTGAAGACGGCCGGCACCACTTGGCTCGAAGAGTTGATCGGCCTCGCCGAAGCCGGCCCGGAGGGCCTCGCCCTGGCGAAACAGATCTACGCCGGCGCCTATGAGCACCTGGAAGAACTGTGTGCGCCTTACGCCGCGGTCATCGACATCGACCCCGCCCGGCTGCCCGCGCCCGCCGCGGTTCGCGATTGGAGTGCGGGGCAATACGCCGGCGCCGTGCGTCACGACCCGGCAAATCCGGACTTCAATCCACACGTCCGGCAGTTGCTGCATGTAGGCTACAAAATCGCCGCTCGCATGGGAGCGCGCTATACGGACATGCTGGTGGCGTGTGAGGAATCCGTCTCGCGTAACGTGACGGAGAATCTCTTCACCCGGCACATCGAGCCGCTGTTTCTGGAGTGACGCTGGGAGGGGGTTTGGCATCGAGGGTGAAGCCGTAGCTTGATGCGGACACGATACGCTAGTAACTGAGAGCACCCCCAATGACAGTGACCATCGAACTGCCGCCAGAGATTGAGGTCGATATGCTGCGCAGGCAGAAGCAGAGGGGCTGTCGGTAGGCGAATATCTGCAAGGCTTGCTCAGCGGGCAGGTGTCGGCAAGAAGCGCCAAAAGCAAGCTATCGCCGGAAGAATGGACTAGGCGGTCTGAGGCATGGGTGGCTGGAGTGCGAAGCGATCTACGGTGACCACGGACGGTGATGGAGACGCTCGTCGATACCAACGTTTTGCTGCGCTTGCTGCAGCCTGAACATCCTCAGTACACGATAGCTTCAACGGCCCTGGCTGGTGTCCGGCGGCAAGAATCAGATCTTTGCATTGCGCGGCAAAACCTCGTGGAGTTCTGGGCGGTGGCCACACGCCCAGTCGCGGACAACGGCCTCGGCTTGAGCCCTCTGATGACGGCGGGCGAAGTACGGGTATTGCGCGATGCCCACTTGGTGGCGGTGATGAACGTACACGGGGTGCGGCGCATTCCGACGTTCAACGGCGCCGATTTTTAGATGCAGGAGCTGCAGGTCTGGAAGCTCGTCTTCGCACCCGCAACTCGACGAGGATTCCCACAATCGGACACCCACACCATCCGCGATCCCCATAGCAGTCAATAGCTTCAATCATTTGCCCAGTCCCGCGAACGGCCCTCGGCTTGCACCTCGGCTAACGGAATGTTCACCCTCCTAAAAGACCTGCGCTACTCCTTGCGCACCTTGTGTAAAGTCCCCGGCTTCTCCATCGTGGCCTTGCTGGTCCTGGCGCTGGGCATCGGCGCGAACACCGCCATTTTCAGCGTGGTCAATTCGGTGGTGCTGCGTCCGTTGCCATATCCAGACGCCGATCGCCTGGTGCTGATATGGGAGACGGATTTGAAAGACGGCATCAAGCGCGAAGGGCCGTCCGCGCCGAACTTCCTCGACTGGAAGGAGCAGAGTCAATCCTTCGAAGAGATGGCGCTGCTCGAGGTCGGCACCGGCACGGTCACCGGTGAGGGCAGCGAGCCCGAGCAGGTCACCGGCCTGCGCGTGACCACGAATTTTCTATCGATGCTGGGCGCGCGGACCGTTCTCGGACGCGGCTTTACGGCGGTTGAGGGCGCCGGTCAAGCACGTTACCCGGTCGCCGTGCTCGCCAACGGCTATTGGAAGCGCCGCTTCGGATCGGACCCGCGCATTATCGGCAGAACCTTTACCATGAACAGCGAGCCGTACACGGTGATCGGCGTGCTCGCTCCGGATTTCTATCATCCGCTGCCCAGCGACCTTTACGTGCCATGGCCGGTCGCGGAACTGCGCGCAAAGAACCGCGTGGACCACGATTTCGGCGTCATCGCCCGCCTGAAGCCCGGCGTCACCATCGCTGGAGCGCAGTCCGAGTTAAGCACCGTCGCGCGCCGCATCGACGCGCAGACGCCCAGGCTGGCAGGCTGGGACGTGACCGTCGTGGGGATGAAACAGGCGCTCTTCGAATACATCCGGCCCGCGTTGCTGTTGCTTCTAGGCGCAGTGGGGCTGCTGCTGCTGCTGGCGTGCGTGAACGTGGCCAGCCTGTTGCTGGCGCGCGTCACGGGCCGGAGCAAGGAGATGGGGATTCGGGCGGCATTGGGCGCGCGGCGCGGCCGTCTGATCGCGCAGATCCTCAGCGAAAGCCTGCTGCTGAGCCTCGCGGGAGGCGCGCTGGGAGTCTGCTTCGCCGTATGGGGTGTCGATCTTCTCAGCGCGGTCCTGCCCAACACCCTGCCGATGGCCGATGCCGGGGCGGAAATCGTGCGGCCGGCGATCGGTGTGGATGCGCGCGCGCTGGCCTTCGCCCTGCTGATCTCAACCGGGGCCGCGCTGGTTTTCGGACTGATTCCCGCCCTGCATGCCGCCGGCGCCGACGTGAACGACGCATTAAAGTCTGGCGGCCGAGCGTCTTCCCCGTCGCTGGGCCGGGCGCGGGTGTGGAGTTTGCTCGTGGCTGGGGAGGTGGCTCTCGCCAGCATGCTGCTGATCGGCGCAGGGCTCGCCATGAAGAGCTTCGTAAACCTGCAACGCGTGAATCCGGGCATACGGCCCGATCACGTCCTGACATTTCGCATGCGCCTGCCCACCGACAATCTCTACAAGAACTATCGCGAACAGGCCGCCTTCTACCGGCGCGTACTCGACCGCGTGGAACAGATACCCGGCCTGCAGTCCGCCGGGTTGAGCGATGTGCTGCGCTCGGCCAGCAAAACGACCGGGAGTACTTCACCATCGAAAAGCGTCCCCTGCCGGCGGGGCAGGAATTGGTCGCCGACTTTCGGCGCATCAGCCCGCTGTATCTAAGAACGATGGGAATTCCGCTGCTGCGGGGACGGCCGCTTTCCGACCGCGACAGCCACGAGGCTCCGCCGGTGATTCTGATCGACGAGACATTGGCGCACCAATATTGGCCCAGCGAGAATCCGATCGGCCGGCGCATGCGGTTGTGGGGCCAATTCCGCGAAGTCGTCGGCATCGTGGGCCAGGTTCACCATTACGGCCTGGAGAAACAGCCGGAGCCTACCATTTACGCGCCCTACGAGCAGATGACGGACAAGGCCATGGCGCTGGCCGTACGCACCACCATGGATACCCAGGCCGTGGTGAAAGCCGTGAAGCAGGCCGTGTGGTCGGTCGACCCCGGCCAGCCGGTGTTTCAGGTCCGCAGCATGGACGATTACTTGTCGCTGGCCGCCACTGCGCCGCGCATTTCAACCGTACTGCTGGCGGTTTTCGCGGGCATTTCCATGCTGCTGGCCGCGCTCGGAATTCATGGAGTGGTCTCCTATGGCGTCGCCGAGCGCACCCGCGAGTTCGGAATCCGCATGGCGCTTGGCTCCACGCCTGGGCAAGTCGAGGCGCTGGTAATCCGCGGCGGTATCAAGACCGCCCTCATTGGTTTAGCGGCCGGAATGGCTGGCGCCGCCGTGCTGGCATCGGCCCTACGCACGTTGCTCTTCGGCGTCGCGCCGCTCGATCCGGGCGTAATAGCTGGCGTGGCCGCGTTGCTTCTTACCGTGGCCTTGATCGCGAACTACGTGCCCGCGCGGCGCGCCACGCGCATCGATCCGATGCAGGCGTTGCACCACGAGTAGAATGCCCCTGTAGGGCAGGTTGTCAACCTGCAGGCCGATTGTCAATCGGCCTTTCCTCTCGGTTCGCGGCGTGCGCCGCCCCTAGATGTCTGAAAACAAAGGCTGACCCCGCTGCGCGCCCTGTCTTCCTTCCATCGTCGTGGTAAGGTGATGTCGGGCCGAGAATTTCCGCCCCAAAATCCCGCCCACCCTAATATGATGTACGATAACCCTGCTATGCGGACCCTCTCAATCTGCCTCCTATCGGCGGCCACCCTGTGCGCCCAAGTGGATTTCACCACCATCAAGGAATTGAAGTATCGCAACATCGGCCCCTTCCGCGGCGGACGCGCCGTGGCCGTGGCGGGCGTCACCACCCAGCCCTCCACCTATTACTTCGGCGCCACCGGCGGCGGCATCTGGAAAACCACCGACATCGGCGCAACCTGGGCGCCCGTCTCCGACGGCCAACTCAAGAGCGGCTCGGTAGGCGCGCTGGCCGTATCCGAATCCGACCCCAACATCGTCTACGCCGGCATGGGCGAAGCTTGCGTGCGCGGCAACGCGGCCAACGGCGACGGCGTCTACAAATCCGACGATAGCGGTAAAACCTGGAAACCCATGGGCCTCGCCGATACCTATCACATCGGCCGCATCGTCATTCATCCGCGTAATCCCGATATCGTCTTCGTGGCGGCGCTGGGCCACCTCTTCGGCCCCAACCAGGAGCGCGGCGTCTACCGCTCCACCAACGGCGGCAAAACCTGGCAGAAGTTGCTCTACCGCGATGCCGACACCGGCGCCGTCGACCTGGCCATGGACCCGTCCAACCCCAACCTGATCTATGCCACCCTGTGGCAGATCCGCCGCAAACCCTGGACCTTCGAAAGTGGCGGCAAAGGCAGCGGCCTATTCCAGTCCACCGATGGCGGCGACACCTGGGCCGAGATCACCCACAACGAAGGCCTGCCCAAAGGCGTCCTCGGACGCATCGGCGTCACCGTGTCGCCGGCCAATCCCGAGCGCGTGTGGGCCATCGTGGAAGCCGCCGAGGGCGGCGTTTACCGCAGCGACGATGGCGGCAAGAAGTGGCAGAAGACCAACTCGGACAACACCCTGCGCCAACGCGCCTGGTATTACTCGCACATCTTCGCCGACCCCAAGAGCGCCGACACGCTTTACGTGCTCAACACGTCCATGTGGAAGTCGGTCGATGGCGGCCGCAAGTTCTCCATGGTCCGCGCCGCCCACGGCGACCGTCACGCCCTATGGATCGCGCCCAACGATCCCGACCGCATGATCGAAAGCGACGACGGCGGCGCCACCATCTCCACCAACGGCGGCAGAACCTGGTCCAGCGAGGACAACCAGCCCACCGCGCAGTTCTATCGCGTAGCGCTCGATGACGATTATCCCTATCACGTCTACGGCGCGCAGCAGGACAACAGCACCGTGCGCATCTCCAGCCGCGGCGACGGGCGCGGCATCGGTGAGCGCGACTGGTATCCGGTCGGCGGCGGCGAGAGCGGATGGATCGCGCCCGACCCGCGCAATTCCCAGATCGTCTACGCCGGATCGTACGACGGCTACCTCACCCGCTACGACCACTCCACCGAACAGTCTCGCAGCGTCAACGTCTGGCCCGACAATCCCATGGGCTATGGCGCAGAGGGCATGCGCTACCGCTTCCAGTGGAATTTTCCGTTGCTCTTCTCCCTGCACGATCCCACCAAGCTGTGGGCGGGCGGCAACATTCTGTTTGAGACCGCCGACGAGGGACAAAGCTGGAAGCCCATCAGCCCCGACCTCACCCGCAACGATCGCAGCAAGCAGGGTCCGGCGGGCGGCGAGATCACCAAGGACAACAGCGGCGTCGAATACTACGATACGATCTTCACCGTCGCCGAATCGCCGCTCCAAAAAGGTTTGATCTGGGCCGGCTCCGACGACGGCTTGATTCACGTCACGCGCGATGGCGGCCTCCACTGGACCAATGTCACGCCCAAGACGATGCCCGAATGGATTCAGATCAATTCCATCGAAGCCTCGCCGCACGACGCCGAAACCGCCTTCGTCGCCGCGACCATGTATAAGTGGGACGATTTCCGGCCGTACCTGTTCGCCACGCACGATGCCGGCAAGACCTGGGCGGCCATCAATCAGGGCATTCCGGACCACTCCTTCACGCGCGTGGTGCGGGAAGATCCTAATCGCAAAGGCCTGCTGGTAGCCGGCACGGAAACCGGGATGTTCGTCTCCTTCAACGGCGGCGCGGATTGGCAGCCATTTCAGCTCAATCTGCCCGTGGTTCCGATTACCGACCTGGCGTTCCACAAACGCGAGCGGGAGTTAGTGGTCGCGACGCAGGGGCGCTCGTTCTGGATTCTGGATGATGTGCCGCTGCTCTATCAGTTGTCGGCTGACGCCCTCAAGGAGCCGGCGCACCTATTCCAGCCCTCCGACGCCGTGCGCGGCGTGCGCGGCGGCTTCGAGATTCCGTCCAGCAGGCCGTTAGGCCAGAATCCCGCGGGCGGCGTTGCCATCTATTACTCCCTTGCCTCAAAACCCAAAGACAAGGACGAAGTCACCCTCGAAATCCTCGATGCCGCCGGCAAGCCTGTCAAAAAATACTCCAACATCGAGAAGAAGGACGAAGGCCCGGCCGATCCCGAAGAAGCGGCCTTCGGGCGGCCCAGAGGCTCCGACAAACTGCCGGCCGAGGCGGGACTCAACCGTTTCGTCTGGAACCTGCGCTACGAAGACGCCACCAAATTTCCCGGTCTGATTATGTGGGCGGGCGACGTGGAAGGTCCCACCGCCGCGCCCGGCAAGTACACCGCGAAGCTCACGGTGGCCGGCCACAGCCAGACGCAGACGTTCACCGTGCGGCCCGATCCGCGCGTCAAGACGCGGCCGGAAGACTATGCCGCCCGGCTCGCGCTGGCGCTGCAAATTCGCGACAAACTGAGCGCCGTCAATCGGGCCGTCGTCGAGATCCGCGAGGCTAAGAAGCAGCTTGCGCGTTACCAGAAGGAGGACAAGGTCGCCGGCGCCGCCAAGGATCTCGACAAGAAGCTCTCCGAGATCGAAGAGGCGCTCTATCAGACAAAGCTAAAGGCCGGTGAGGATGCCCTCAACTTCCCCATCAAGCTGAACAACAAGCTGGCGGCATTGAAAGGCGATGTCGAAGAAAGCGACACCGCGCCCACGAGGCAGGAGCAGATGTTCTACGAAGAGATCGCCACCCAATCCAACGCCGAGATCGAGAAGCTGAAAAAGCTCCTCGATGGCGACCTGCCCGCCTTCAACAAGCAGGTGCGCGACGCCAACATTCCCGCCGTCGAAGTCAAGTAGGCTATAGTACTGTCCATCAATTTTCTTGAGGGGCAGGTCGGCAACTGTTGGCAACCGGCAGGCCGATTTATCAACGGCCTTTTTCTCGCCATTGGCGCCGGTACTACCGGTACTGTGGCCGGTACTGGTCCCAGCGGCCCTCCCACGCCCCCCCTCTCTTTGGCAGTCCCGCTCGACTCCTGGGCACGCACCAATGTAAACTATAAGTATGAAGCATCACATTACGGATCGCATCTGCCTCTGCGCAGCAGCACTCCTGCCAATGATTCCGGCGGGCGCGGTCCGCGCGCAGACCGGCAACGTGGTAACGGGCCAATATAACAATTCCCGCACTGCCGCGAATCTCCACGAAACCACCCTCGCGCCCTCCAATGTGTCCTCCAGCACTTTTGGTTTGCTCTTTACCCAAGCGGTGGACGCCAGCTTCTATGCCCAACCGCTTTACGTTCAAGGCCTGACCATCAATGGTACGCTTCACAACGTGGTATTTGTGGCTACCATGCGCAACACGGTCTATGCCTTCGACGCCGACACGGCCCAGCCCGCGCTGTGGAGCGTAACCCTCGGCACTCCGGTCCCTCTTGCCGGCATGAAGGTGGGAATTCTGAGCACACCCGTAATCGACACCAACTCGCAGACGCTCTTCGTAGTCACTTACACCAGTGAAGCGGGATCTACCGTGTATCGGCTGCACGCCCTCAACCTCCTGACGGGAGCCGAGATTACAAATGTCGCGGTTGTGGGCGCAGTGGCGGGCACGGGCGACGATTCTCAGACCACCCCCTGCACTTCGGGGACTGGGGTCCCCGTTCAACCGCCTTGCATACCTTTCATGGCCAGCCAGCAACTGCAACGCCCGGCGCTGCTGGAGGACACCACGCATGGCATCGTCTACCTGACGTTTGGCACGCAAAGCGGTCAAGAGGTCACCAACCCTTACCACGGCTGGCTGATCGGCTACAGCTACTCGGGCGGAGCCTTCACCCAGACAATGGTCTTCAACAGCACGCAAAATGCAACCCAAAGCGGAAGGCCCTGTTCCGGCACCGCGCCCCCTACGAATCAGTGTGGCCACGGCGGCGGAATCTGGATGTCGGGCCGTGGGCCCGCGTCGGACAATACGGGGATCTACGCTGTGACCGGCAACGGCGGCTTCGGCGGATCTGGAGCCGGCAACTGGGGAGAATCGGCCTTGCGGCTGAACCGCGGCGGCGTGGTCGAAGATTCCTTTACGCCCAAGAATTACGCTTACCTGAACGATGAAGATCTGGATCTGGGCGATGCCGGAATCCTGCTGTTTAGCAGCACCAATACGGCGGTACCCACCTTGGCTGTGGCGGGCGGCAAGGCCGGAGTGGTATACGTGATGAACCGGGCAAACCTCGGCAGACTTACCAGTACCAATAGCGGACTGGTACAAGCGTTCACCCAAACCCCCCAGGGTTGTGGAACCGGGCCGGGGCAATCCCAATGCTATGAGATCCACAGTCCAGCCTTCTGGGCCCGCACCAACGCCGACCCGATCCTATATATATGGGCATATGGCGATGTGCTGCGAGCGTGGGACTTCAATCCTGCCGCCAACCAGTTCGCGCCAGATGCCAACCAGGGCACGCTGCCCGCTCCCAACTATCCGGGAGGGGGCTTGGCGGTTTCCGCCAACGGGAATAACGGCGGCATCGTGTGGGGTGTCGTGGCAACTACCAGTTCCCTGCCCGGACAGGGGGCGCTGTACGCATTCGACGCCACCAACGTCGCCAGTCCGTTGTGGGTCAGCACGGACTATTGGTTTTCGACCAAGTTCACCATCCCGACGGTTGCCAACGGCAAGGTGTACGTGTCGACTTCCGCCTCGCCGTCTTCGGCCAGCCCGAGCTACTCGCCGCTGCTCCGCGTCTATGGCCTGTGCTCGAATTGCTCCGCGCTGGCAGCGCCCAATACCAGATAACTGGCCAGACCCCCCTTTTGTGGGGCAGGCCCTCGGCCTGCCGCGGCCTCTCAGGCCGCGCGCTGATTTCCCATTTTCAGCCGGCAAGAGTATGGAGACGGAGCTAACTATAGTTATTGCTGGCCGATGTTAGTTTGGCATCGCTCCTGGCTATGGCCGCCGCGCCACTAGCCGCCCAGAACCAGACCGAGTAGCAGTACATATCTTCGGTCAACACGGCCATTAACAACCTGGTCGGCACCCTGGGCGCCCCAACCCAACCCGCGTGGGCGCCGGGTGCGACTATAACCCCGCGCTAGCCACTTATCAAAGCGAAGACAGTTATTTCCAGAGTTTCGTGGGCCCAACTGGCACAGGGAAACGGCAAAGGCGCTTATATCGAGGAAGTCTGGACGCCCTTTGAAGTCAGAAGACAGAATGCCGCTCTTCTATCTTCTGACTTCTGACTTCTGTCTTCTGTCTTCTCATTTCCTCTTTTCGCCCCACGAACGCTCGATCTCTTCCAGGCTCCGCCCCTTGGTCTCCGGCACAAACCGCCATACGATCGCAAACGTCACCACGCACATGCCGCTGTAGATCAGGAACGCGCCGGTCGCCGACACGGCCTTCACCAGCGAGAGAAACGTCATGGTCAGCGTCGTGCAGGCGACCCACAGGCAGATGGTCGCGATCGACATGGCGCGCCCGCGGATGCGCGTCGGAAAGATCTCCGAGAGCAGCACCCAGAACCCGGGTCCCAACCCCACCGCGAAAGCGGCCACGCAGAATAGCATGATGGTCAGCACCAGCATGGCGGGCGGCGGATTCAGCAGGAACGCGAAGGCCAGCGCGGCCTGGCAAGCGGCCATGGCGGCCGTCGAGATCATCAGCAGCGGCCGCCGCCCCAGCTTGTCGATCAGGCCCAGCGCCACTATGGTCATCAGGAAGTTCACTGCGCCCACCACCACGTTGGCAAACACCGCCGACGTGTCGCTCTGATGCGCCACGTGTTCCTTGAAGATGATCGAGCCGTAGAACAGCACCGTGTTGATGCCCGTAATCTGCTGCAGAATCGCCAGCGATACGGCGATCCAGAACGCGCGCCGCAGGCCGGGTTGCAGCAGTTCCCGCATGGTCCCGCTCTCCTCGGCGACCGCCTCCTGAATCTGCCGCAACTCAACCGCGGCGGCCGCGCTTCCGTTGACCCGCGTCAGCACGCCCAGAGCTTCCGCGCCGCGACCGTTCTCCACCAGCCAGCGCGGGCTCTCCGGCACGAAGAACAGCGCGATGAAGAACGCCACCGCCGGCACCGCTGCCGCCGCGAACATCCAGCGCCAGCCGTTTTGCGCGTTGAAGGCCAGCAGCCAGTTCACCAGGTACGAGAGCAGAATGCCGGTGACGATGGTCATCTGGTTCAGTGCCACCAGCCTGCCGCGGCTTTTGGCGGGCGCAACTTCCGCGATGTAGAGCGGCGCCAGCACCGAAGCCGCACCCACGGCCAGTCCACCGGCCACGCGCGCCGCGGCGAACTCCGCCAGCGTGTGCGGTATGGCCGCTCCGATCGCCGATACCGCGAACAGCAGCCCCGAGATCATCAGCACACGCCTCCGCCCGAAGCGGTCGCTCAGCCAACCCGCCACGCTGGCGCCGAAGATACAGCCGAACAGCAGGCTGCTGGCGGCCATCTCGGTCTGGACTTCCGTCAGGTGCAACTGCGCGCGCAGAAAGATCAGCGCGCCGTTGATCACCGCGATGTCGAAGCCGAAAAGCAGACCCGAGGTGGCGGCCACGATGGTGGCCATAAAGACGTACAGCGAACTGCCGCGGTCCATGTTCATGGTCTCCACTCCGTCTTGTGTGCTGAGAACCCCGTCGGCCGCATTACATCGACCTGCACCCGCACCGCCGCCTTTGCCTGAACGGGCATCGTTACCGTAACTTCCTGCCCCGGCTCCAGCACGGGAAGCGCGGCTTCCACACGCTCCACCGGAATCGCGCCGTCGCCGTAAATCACGGCACGCACAGTGTAGCCGCGCAGCGTGTAACACGGCACGGACGGCCGCGCCTGGATCGTCACACTTAGTTCGCCCGCCCTATCGGTTACGGCCATCCCGGCGATTGGGCTGGCCTCCTCGCACAGCGCCTGCCACGATGGCTTGCGCGCCCCGTACACATCCACCACGCCGTGTACCCGCTGCTTCATCACCCCCGTGCCTTTGTCGCCGATGTGCGTGCGGTAGTCGTTGTAGCAGAAAAAAATCAGTCCCGCGACATAGTCCGTGTTGCGGAATACGGCGTTGTGCGCGCGCAGCACCTCGATGCGCCGGCTGTCTCCTTCTGGCCGCTCCGGCGCGCAGGCGCAGTAGCCGTACTCCGAGATCACGATGGGCTTGTCGGGAAACGCGCGGTGGATTTCATCGAGGTTACGCGCCAGGTCCGCAGGCGTGCCGCCGTACCAGCTCTCGTAATACTCGTTCCACATGATGTAGTCCATCAATCCGGCGACGTCTTCGGCGGGCGTCTTCTCGAGCGAGTTCGAAGCGTACGTAACCAGCCGCGCGGGATCGAGCGCCTTGGCCTCCGCATACATGCGCCGGGCGAACGCGGCGGCGGGCGGGTTCTGGCCATCGATTTCGTTGCAGATGCCCCACGAGAAGACGCACGGATGATTGCGGTCGCGCGCGATCATTTCGCGCAATTGCTCCAGCCCGTTCTGCATAATGTCCGCGTCCGGCTCCGCGCCCATCCCGCGGAAGGTGTCGCAGCCCCAGGTGGGCACTTCGGTCTGGATCAGGATGCCGTGCCGGTCGCAATAATCCAGCACGCGCCGGTCCTGCTGCCAATGCACGCGCGTGTAGACGCAGTTCAATTCCTTCAGGTCGTCGTGATCGTGCGTGATCCAGCTCTCCGGCTCGGCCATGCCGTATTCCGGATTGCTGCCCGCCATACGTTCCACGCCTGTGAGGCGCACGCGCTCGCCGTTCAGATAGAAACCGCCGCCGCGCGCTTCAATCAGGCGGATGCCGAAAGTGGTTTCGAAAGTGTGCCCGCTGCTTAGCCGCGCGATCAAGCGATAAAGGTGCGGATGATCGAAATGCCAGAGCCGCGGGCTGGCCAGCGTGGCCGTCACGGGAGCATCGGTTTCGAGTACGATCCTGCCGCTATCTTCTTCGATGACCGTGACGTGAACCTGTCCCTGGCCGTGAACGAAAGGCGTGATCCGCAGCGTCGCGGTGTTGGCTTTTAGGTCCGGCGCCGCGTCCACATCCACGCGCTCGATGTAATCCGCAGGTGTGACCAACAGGCTCACAGGCCGGTAGATGCCGCCATCGTGTGCCCAATCGCTCGAATGGCCGCGCGGCAGCATGTGCTCGTCGAAGCTGTTGTCGGCCCGCACGCGCACGGTGTTGGGCTCGCCCCATTTCAGGTGCGGCGTGATGTCCAGCGTGAACGCGGTGTAGCCTTTGCGCAGGTGCTCGCCGGCCGGCCGGCCGTTCACCCAGACAGTGGCGGAGTGAAACACTGCCTCGAATTCCACCCGGACCGCCGAGCCGGACCATTCCTTCGGCGCATCGAAGACGCGCTCGTACCAGCCCACGCCGGCACTCTGCCAGAAGTGCGGGACCGTGACCGGCCGCCACGCGGTCTCAGTATCCAGGCGGAAACTCCAAAGCCCGTCGAGCGAGACGCGCTCATTAACGGCGCAGCCGCCGGACGCAGCGGGAGCGGCCTGGCTCAATCCCGCGGCGGGGACAGCCAGTGCCAGGCGATTCAGAAAAGCGCGGCGCGAAGGCATTAAGCATCACGTAATCACCCTGCGCGGCCCGTGTCAAAGGGAACCCGCAATTTGCCGCGTTAGAAGTCGAGGCGTGCGCGGCGTTAGCCGTTAGGATCGTCGCCTATTCTGCTTCGTGTGGTGCGCGCTACTGGCCTTCGAGGCTCAGCGTCAGGTCCGGTCTCAGTGTGGCAGGGTCCGGGCGGGAAGGTGGCTTGGCGGCACGCGCCGCAGCACTACCCGGCGGCAGACCGAAGGCGTAGAGGTGGCCGTCAAGTGACCCAGCGTAGACTACACCGTTTACTACAATCGGCGAGGAGTAGATTACGCCGCCGGTGGTGGCGCTCCAAAGCTTTGCTCCAGTTACCGCATTGAAGGCGTAGACGCTGTAATCGTCCGAACCCACGTAGACCACTGAGTTGGCCACCGCCGGCGAATCGTCTTCTATGTGGCTGCCGGTAGCTGCGGTCCAGAGCAGTTGTCCGGTTGAGGCATTGAAGGCGTAGAGATTGTTGTCGTCCGAACCTACATAGACGACACCATTTGCAACCGCGGGCGACGAGTTGACCTGGTCCCCGGTGGCCGCCTTCCAGATCTGTAGTCCCGTGGCGGCGTTGAAAGCGTAGAGATTGTGATCGCCCGATCCCACATAGACCACCCCATTCGCGACTGCCGGCGAAGAAACCACGGCGTTGCCCGTGGACGCGTTCCAGATGGGCTGGCCGGTGGCGGCCTGGAAAGCATAAAGCTTATCATCGACCGATCCTACGTAAACCACCCCATTCGCGACCGCCGGCGAGGATTGGATCTGGTTGCCGGTGGCCGCGCTCCAGAGTTGCTGGCCAGTCACAGTGTCGAAGGCGTAGAGCTTCCCATCCTCCGACCCAATGTAAACCACACCGTTTGCTAGCGCCGGTGAGGAATAGATCTCGCCGCCGGTGGCCGCGCTCCATATCCGTTCTCCGGTAGCGGCGTCGAGCGCGTAGAGATTGTTATCGAACGATCCCACATAGACCACGCCATTCGCAACCGCTGGCGACGAGTAGACATAGATACTGGGGGTGGAGGATTTCCAAATCGATTGTCCTGTAGCGGTATCGATGGCGCACACGCCACTTCCCGTTCCCACGTAAAGCACCCCATTTGCCACTGCCGGCGACGACGGTACGCTATTCCCGAGGTCTGCGCTCCAGAGAAGCTGCATCTGTCCAACACTGGAGACGCTCAACACGTTCTCCCAGGGGTTAAGGCCGTGGTGGTACAGTCCGTGGCGGAACTCGAGCCAGTCCGCTCGTACAACGAAAGTAGTCTGCGCGTTGAGTCCGCTCTTCCGCCCGACTGCCGAGATGGTATGGCCGCCGGGAACCGCGGACTTGGGGATGCGCAGAGACCTGCTGAATGCACCACTCGTATCTGTGCGGGCGAGCGCTAAGTCGGTCGTGTCGAAGTAGAGATCTACGACTTCCGACGGACCGAATGCCGTCCCGCCGACTTCGACCATCCCGGTTGGATGCCCGCTCCCGGGGCTCACGGTCACTGCCGGTTGAGCGAGCGCAACGGAACCAAGCGCCGCGACAAAAAACAGAGCCGTCGCGGCAGATCGAAGCAACTGTACTGCTGTCCCGGCGTTGCGCGCAGAGCGCATCCAAATCGGCGTGGGCATTGCACTATCCTCCTCATTGGCGCAGATCCTCTTGATAGTAACACCGGCAGGGATGAACCCTGGCTCCACATGAATTGAATCCATCGAGTTGGGCAATGCTGGTTGAAGTTTATGGCTTACACAAGGACAGAGCCGGCAACGTTAAGCGGCCATATCGCCGGGTAAACCGGAGCCGTTGCGCGGCTCGATCGGGACCTCGCAACGAAGCTCTCCGACTCCTCATCGCTAATATCCTGGCGCCTACCGAGCAACCCCGCGATTTCCGCACGGAAGCCGGTCTAGTCCGGCTTTCGCCTGCATTTGGAATTCTCCAGGTCGAGGAGAATAGCACACCGCACCAGCCGTCAATGCTGGCGAGGCCGCTACTCCGCGAACCGCTTGAAAAAGCTGTTGGCGTTCCACCGCGGCCGCTCCTGCCGATCCGCCACCGCTTCCGCCAGCGCGCGCAGCAGATCGTCGAACCGCCCGGCGCACTCCAGATCCACCGGCTGTCTCAGGTCGTCGGCCGGAGCGTGGTAGCGCTCCTTCAGCCAGGTCTTGGCGATCTTCTCCTCGGGCGATCCTTTCTCATAGCCCACCTTCATCGCCAGCGAGGGAATGCCGCGGCGGATGAAGCTGTACTGGTCGCTGCGGATGAAGATGTTCCGCTCCGGCTCCAGGTCGTCCTGGATGCGCACGCCGCGCGCTCGGGCCACCGCGCGGATGTCTTCGCCCAGATCCGATTCGTTCAGCCCGTACACCGTCACGCTGCGCAGCGGGAACAGCGGCAGAAACATATCCACGTTCAGATCGGCCACCATGCTGCCCGGCTTCACCGTGGGGTGCGCGGCGAAATAATTGGACCCCAGCAGCCCCTTCTCCTCGCCCGTCACCGCCACGAACAGCAACGAGCGGCGCAGCTTCGGCTTAGCTTCGTTCAACGATTGCGCGATATCGATCAGCGTGGCTACGCCCGATGCGTTGTCCATGGCGCCGTTGTAGATGCGGTCGCCGTTGATCGGCTCGCCGATCCCCAGGTGATCGAGATGCGCCGTCAGCACCACGTATTGGTCTTTCAGCACGGGGTCTGCGCCGGTAAGAACGCCGGCCACGTTCTGCGATTCCACCTCCCCGCGTTCCACCGCGATCTTCGCCCGGATGGAAGCGTGCAGCGGGAAACGCGGCAGCGGCTTGCCGGCATCCGCCAGCGCCACCAGATCGTCGAACGAATGGCCGGAACCCGCGAACCATTTCTCGGCCTGTCCCGGATTCACCGTGGCGGAGAACTTCAAGCCATGCTGCTGATCCAACGCCGGATCGGCCAGGCTCATGGATGCCTGCCGGCTGCCTAGCGCGATCCGCTGCCACGGCAAATCCATGTGATGCGGGTTCGGAATGCTAATTGTCCCGATCGCGCCGGCGCGTTCCAGAAACCGTCCCCGCTCCGCCGCGAATTGGTAATGCGAGCGCAGCGGCCCTGGGATGCTCGCCGGACCGCCGCTGATGTACAGCACGATTTTGCCGTGCAGGTCGAGCCCCGCCAGGTCGTCGTACTGCATCTCGGGAACCGTGAGCGCGTACCCCGCAAACACCACCTCCGCGTCCACCGTTGGCGCCGGATCGACGCGGGTGCCGATGATGGCGTCCTCGCCCAGCACCAGCTCTTCGGATTCCCCGTTGCGCACCAGCGTCAGGCTGGATTCCATTTCCTTCAGCCGCCGCGTGTGGAAGCGGACCGGCTGGATGTAGCCTTCCGTGCCGGCCGGCTTCAGGCCCGCGCGTTCGAATTCGCCGGCCACATAAGCGGCGGCCTTGCGATGGCCGGCGCTGCCCGTGTCGCGGCCTTCCAGTTTGTCGTCCGCCAGGTATTGCACGTGACTCCACCAGCGGCGGCCATCCGGGGCGCCCGCCAGTAGCGCGGCGGCCAACAGTGCCGCGGCCAGTCGAAACCGGCTAGTCATTTCTTGCCCTTCGCCTTCTTGTATTCTTCGCGAATGGCCTGCATCTGGCGCGCGTGGCTCTCGGCGTGCTCCGCCAGCAGTTCCAGTTGGAAACGCAGCGTGATGGGGCCGCGCTCGCTGTGATTGCCCGTGCGCGCATAGGCCGCCTCGGGCAATTCCTTCAGCAATTCATAGTTTTCGGCGCGCACGCGCCGGAAACTTTCGAGCGACTGCTTGGGCTTGCGCCGCGCGTAGTCCAGATTCCTGGTCCAGGCTTCCTGGTCGAAGGCGATCAAAGTGGGTTGCTCCTCCGCCACGATCTGGCGCATGCGGTGCGCGCAGACCATCTCGGAGTCCGCGACGTGCGCGATAATCTGCCGGATGCTCCACTTGCCCGGCGCCGCCACAAAATCTTCCTCCTCGCCGAACACGCCGGTCAGGACCATCGCCAGCAACTCGGGCCCGCGCCGGAAGCGCTCCAGCAAATCCAAAATCTCACTCATCGCTCAACTCCAAGAAACACCGGAACCACAGATGGACACAGATGAAGGCCGCTCTTAATAGTAGTCCGCGCAACTCAGATAATATCCGCACTTCGGACACACCAGCTTGCATTTGTGCGGGACCAGGCGCGTGGAGCACACCGGACAATATAGCATCGGTTCGTCGGCGGACTTCGGCTCGGATTCCGGCACAGGCTTAACGCTATTATATCCGTATGAAAGCGGGCCGGCGCCCACTTTAACCCATGTTGATGGCGGACACTCTTTTTGACGAACCTTCCTCGTTCGACCGCGACGCGCTCGCCGAACGCCTGCGGCGCCTGGCCGCCGAAGGCATCTACATTGGCGGCAGCTCCTGGAAATATGAGGGCTGGATCGGGCAGGTTTACACGCGCGGCAACTATCTTTCGCGCGGCCGCTTCTCGCGGCAGCTCTTCGCCTCCACCTGCCTGAAGGAATACGCGCGCACCTTCCCTACGGTCTGCGGCGATTTCGCGTTCTACCAGTTTCCTACGCCGGAGTTTTGGACCAGGCTGTTCGCGCTGGCGCCCGATGGCTTCCGGTTCGCCTTCAAAGTGCCCGAACAGATCACCTGCAAAATGTTTCCCGTGCACCCGCGCTACGGGCCGCAAGCCGGCCGGGAAAACGAGGCGTTCCTGAACGCGGAGATGCTGAAGGAAATGTTCCTGCGGCCTCTCTGGCCGCACCGCGACAAAGCCGCGCTGCTGATCTTCGAGTTCGGCGCGTTTTCCAAACGGGCGCTCGCCGCGCCGGATGCCTTCTTCGAGCGTCTGGACCCGTTCCTCGCCGCGCTGCCGCCGCAATTCCGGTACGCGGTGGAGGTCCGCAACCCCGAGTTCTTGCAGCCGCATTATTTCGATTGCCTGCGCGCCCGCGGCGTAGCGCACGTGTACAGCGCCTGGACCCGCATGCCCGAATTGCGCCGCCAGATCGAAATCCCGGGATCCGTCACCGCCGGCTTCCTGGTGTGCCGCGCGCTGCTCCGGCAAGGCCGCCCCTACGAAGAAGCAGTCGCGAAGTTCTCGCCGTACAGCGAAATCCGCGATCCCAATCCGGAAGCCCGCGAGTCGCTGCGCATCCTGGTCCAGCGCGCCAGGGAGCAGCGCACCATGGCCTTCCTGTTCGTCAACAACCGCCTGGAAGGGAACTCGCCGCTGACCATCATGGCCGTCACGGAGCCGGATTAGTTTCGTGCTGCCGTTCCCGAGGCGGCTAGCCACGCCCCATGCTAAAATCGAATTCTTGCCCCGACGGGCCCGTAGCTCAGTTGGTTAGAGCGCTACCTTGACACGGTAGAGGTCTGGCGTTCGAGTCGCCACGGGCCCACCACTTTTTCAAAGACTTACGGCCATCTCCCCTCCCCAAAAGCCCCACTCGGGTAACAAGTTGGGCACAGGTTTTT
>Ga0182016_10002189_pt1 | contig 23216 bp, 23 predicted proteins | sample 712S2MmetaG_FD_120491 | JGI IMG/M metagenome (GOLD analysis project Ga0182016, IMG submission 120491) | Permafrost microbial communities from Stordalen Mire, Sweden - 712S2M metaG | ecosystem: Environmental > Terrestrial > Soil > Wetlands > Permafrost | place: Sweden: Stordalen | collected... | reverse complement strand
CGTTCGACGTCGGTATCGTCGATGCGCAGGATCATGGTGCCGCCGTGATGGCGCGCGTATAGCCAGTTGAAGATGAACGTGCGCGCGCTGCCGATATGGAGAAAGCCGGTGGGAGACGGCGCGAAGCGAACTCGTAGCATTAAAAACCCAGTATAACAAGCGGTCGGCTTGCCCCTCGCGGCGGGTGCCGGATTGGGGTCCGGTGGTTGTGCATGATTATGCAGAATTGGGCAGAATTGTGCACCCGGGGCTTTTACATCAAAATGTGCCGGCCGAAACCAATTTCGAGAAAAAGCTCGGACATCTGGTTTATTATGTTGCAGTTACGGAGCTTAGTTTGAGTATCGGTTAATCTCGCGGCCGGGGCGGTTGCTGGAGCCGATGCGGTCGCTCCGGCTGCGGTTGAAATTGTCAAAGATCCGAGGCGGCCCCGACAGAACGCATTGCGGCGAGCGTGGATATCTCTTTGCCTGACGTCAGAGTAGCACGGGGTTTTCGAAGATTGGCGGGATCGACCGTGCCTCGCGATTGTTTTCAATCAATTAGGCAGGGCTGAATTCGGTGACTGACGGACGCCTGGAATGGGGATACGCGACATAAAGGTGGAGATTTCCGGCAACGCCACTTGAGGCGCCGGATCGCAGCACCTCAGGTTATCGGCGTTCATCGGCGTTCATCGGCGGCCAGATGTGCTTTTTTCCCGGTCCAACGCGGATTCAAAACCCGAATTGGCCGCCGATGAACGCCGATGAACGCCGATAAAATCGAGCCAGATTGAAGTTGTCTTCGGGCTGTCGATGATGCACTAAGCGCCCCCGGCAAGGCCCGCTACCGTTGCGGCGTGCGCCAAGGGGCTGTGGTAGCTTGGAGGCTTGCCTTGGGCTCTGATCACGACCGGAACCGGACCACCGCTGCTGGCCACACTGATCGGGGTGGGCGGCGTGTTCCTCGGGCTGTGGTTGACCACCGCCGGACGCCGCACACGCCTGGTGGTCCCGTTCAGCGCGGGCGTGCTGCTGGGGGTGGTGTTCTTCGGACTGTTGCCGGAACTGGTGGAGGAGATCGGCTGGCCGGTGACCGGCCTTTTTTTCGCCGGCGGCTACGGCCTGCTCTATTGGATCGGCCGGCATGTGGCTCCGGTGTGCCCGTCGTGCGCGCACGATCACGACCACCGCTCCTGCGACGCCGTGCTGCACGGATTCGCCGCACCTATGATCGGCGCCAGCATGCTGCATAGCTTCTTCGATGGCTGGACGATCGCGACGGCGCAATTGGCGTCTCACCACGGCATCCGACTGGCCGTGGCGCTGGCGGTGGCCTTGCACAAGATTCCGGAGGGCATCGCGCTGGGAGCGATCGTGCGCGCGTCGGTCTCGTCGCGCTCCGCCGCGCTGTTTTGGAGCGTATTGGTGGAAGCCGTCACGCTGGTGGGCGGCATTCTCGGGCTGGCGATCGCGCCGCGACTGGGTACCGCCTGGATCACCTATCCGCTGGCGGTGGCCGCCGGATGGCTGTTTTACCTGGGCGCGCACGCGGTACATGAAGAGTGGAAACGGCGCGGTGCGGTGCCCGCATGCGTGACCGCGCTTACGGGCGCGGCGGGCGCGGCGGCGTTGCAGCAGGGCGTGCAGGCGTGGTTCCGGTGAGATAGCGGCCCTGAAGTCTGGCCAGTTGCGTCGGCAGGCCCGTGATCTGCGTGCTGGCGCGTGGAGTAAACGGTCGCAGCGCCATTGGGGCATCGGATAGCGCAGCAAGGACGTTATGTTGTACTATTGGCTCGGGCCGATGGCGAGAGCCAACAACCCAAATTTCAGAAACGCTCCAAGACGAGGTACACGTTGTAAGCGTAAGGAGCCACGGGAGACGCGCCGGAGGCCGTCATGGTGGAAAATGTAATAGGGGTGTTGGCCTTGGCTCGGAAGAAATATATCGCCGAGGCGGAGCCGTTGGTCAGGGTACCAACAACGGGAACACAGGTATTAAAGTAGGGAAACAAACCTCCTCCGGCGCCGGTCTGAATCGCACCAGTGTCAGCCGTAAAGCTTAGAAAGGGGCAGAAAGAGTTGCTCACGTCGGGGACCTGAGGGTTGCCAGTGTTAGTGACAACCACCTCGCCGAAGATACTCGCGCGGAAGAGGCCGTCACTCGCGGGTGTAAAGACTGTTGTCTGTGGAATAGCGCCGGTTTGGTTTAGAAAACTACTTTTTTTACAATGGCGGCGGTCTTTGGAGAGGGGCTGGGCTGTGCCTGAGCGGGGGGGCGAATGGCCACAAACAAAGAAAGTCCAAGCACCCATAACGTCGTTGCTCTCATTTTAATCACCTCCTCGTGATTGTAGCAGCCCGAGAATCGAGAGACCCCCCTCGTCTTGCAAGAGCGAAGCTCCGAGGACGCGGCCCGAGAACATTTCCCTCGTGTCTTGTAGTAACGTGTGATAAAGGACATTGTTACACGTAGGGCGACCAGCGGAAGAGAGGCATCGCGGACGTTGAGCATCAGCCTCTACGGTTCCCCGGAAGGAACGCCCGCACCCGCTCCCGAAATACGCCCCTCTAGCTCTCCGGTGTAGGCAACTGCACGCTGGACGTTGCCCGCCGGTTGGGCTACAATGTAGCTCATGAGGAGGGTAACAGCATGACTGGCAATTCCGTGGTTCGCGCCCGCATCGACGAACGGACCAAGCGGGAAGCCGCTGCGGCGCTGAAGAGAATTGGGCTGACTGTGTCCGATGCCTTTCGCCTGCTGTTGGTGCGCGTCGCGGCGGAAAAAGCCCTGCCGTTCGAGCCGCTCAATCCCAACGCCGAAACTGTTGCAGCGATGAAAGCCGCGCGGCGGGGCGAGCTGGTCAAGGCCGGCAAGCCGAACAAACTGCTGCGAAGTCTGAAGTCGGGAGATTAAATACACCACCCGCTTTCAGCGTGACTAACTAAGGAGAGAAAAACCCGGCCGGCACGGCAAGACGCTGGATACCCTGCTGATGGAGGTCGTCAACTTGCTCGCCGCCGACACGCTGCTGCCGCGCCGGCATTTCGATCACCCACTGTCCGGCGAATGGAACGACCACCGCGACTGCCACATCAGGCCGGATCTCGTTCTCGACTACCGCAAGCCGGACGACGACAGCCTCGAACTTGTGCGCCTTGGTTTGCATGGTGAGCTTGGGCGGTGAAACGGAGGCGGATTTCAAGTTTGGCCCTTTGGGAGTGCGGCACAGAAAGGACGGTACTCTCCGGTCATTTCCGATGCGCGTTAAGGCGCTACTCCCTGCCTCGCAATATGGCAGCCATCAGTCGCGGGCTGCGGCGACCGTGCATAACGGCGACAACCCGCAGTGGCCGCTTAACCGGCGCATAGGCTATGAGATAATTCCCCGCTGTGGTGAAACGCAAGGGACGCTGGGTTAAATCGGGGCGACGATGGCCTTGATGGGGAAACGGGACAAGCGCTTCGATAGTCGCCTTGATGGCGTCTATGATCCGGTCAGCGGCCTCAAGACTGTCTTCCGCTATGAATTCCCAAATAGCGTCAAGGTCGGCTTCGGCCTCGGGGTGAAACCGATAGCCGCTCATCGATGCTCGGCTCGGCGGGCCGCGCTCTTGGCCCGGAGCCTGGCGAAAACTTCATCGCCCGGGATAGGCGTGACCCTGCCGGTTTCCATATCGTCGTAGCGGCGGTCAAGCGCCTCCCGCGTGAAGGCGATTTCGTCAACAAAATCCGTCACGACGTTTTCGACAAGTTGATCGCTCCGGCGTCCGGTGGCACGCGCCATCTCGTCGAGCTTTTCCTGTACGTCGGGGCTGAAGTGCACTTCCATGGGTCGGCTCCTTACTCTCCAGAGTAACGCTTGCTACCTTACCGCACCGGGGCAGGGGGGCGCAAATAGGCGCTTCTGAAATGCTGGTCCGCGTGACGGTTCAAGGTCTGGAGTGTCGTTAACGCCTCGGTGAGTGTTTCTTTCAAGCGTAAGGATTGCGTCTCCGTATCCGCCCGTCTTGGATCCGTGCAACGGCCGGCGGGGGGGCCCGGCGCAGGTGGCGGGGACACGACCAAGCCGGAGAAGCGTTACGCGCATAGCGCAATTCGTATCTGCTCTAACGCCTATACCTGAGCTGCGCGGTGCACCATGACCCGTCAAAACCGGCTGGCCGACGTGGACGTCGGCCGCAGGACTGGAGTCCCGCCCCACGCTGCAACCGTCTGCTACGATGAAAATTCCCCTCGCTATGCCTCTGCGCTTCTACAACACGCTCACGCAGCAAACGGCCGAATTCGCCCCGCAGCGGGACAACACCGTGCGGATGTATACGTGCGGTCCGACCGTCTACGACTATGCGCACATCGGCAACTTCCGCACGTTCACGTTCGTGGACATCCTGCGGCGGTGGCTGCGCGCCAGCGGTTTCGCGCTCGATCACGTCATGAACATCACGGATGTGGACGACAAGATCATCCGCAACGCCGTGGCGCGCAACCAGTCGCTCGACGATTACACGGCGCACTACATACAAGCCTTTCGCGACGATTGTGCGCTGCTGCGTCTGGAGACGCCCGAGCACGTCACGCCGGCCACCGAACACATTCACGAAATGGCGGAGGCCATCGAGCGCCTGACCCAGGGCGGCCACACTTACACGAGCGACGGCTCCATCTACTTCCGCATTGCGACCTTTCCGGAATACGGCAAGCTGTCGCACAACGATTTCAGCGGCATCCGGGCGGGCGCGCGCGTGGATGTGGACGAGTACGAAAAGGCGGACGCGCGCGATTTCGCATTGTGGAAAGCTCCCAAAGAGGGCGAGGTTTTCTGGGACGAGAAGATCGGCCGCGGCCGGCCGGGCTGGCACATCGAATGCTCCGTGATGGCCATTGAGTATCTGGGCGAGACGCTGGATATCCACGCGGGCGGCGTGGACCTGATCTTCCCGCATCATGAGAACGAAATCGCGCAATCGGAATCGCTCACCGGCAAGCCCTTCGCGCGCTTCTGGCTGCACGCCGAGTTTCTGATGGTGGAAGGCCAGAAGATGTCGAAGTCGCTGGGGAATTACTACACGCTGCGCGACATACTGGGCCGCGGGTACGCGCCCGAAGCGGTGCGCTATCTGCTGGCCTCGGTGCCTTACCGCAAGACGCTGAACTTCACGTTCGACGGGCTGCAATCCGCCAAGACCGCTATCGAGCGGCTGCGCAATTTCAAGCTGCGGCTGGAGACCGGCGCGTTCGCCGAGGGCTTGAGCGCGGCGCTGGCCGATCGCACGGCGGCCGCGCAGGCGCAGTTTGCCGCAGCCATGGACGAGGATCTGAATACGGCGGAAGCGCTGGCCTCCATGTTCGAATACGTGCGCGACGTCAACACATCCATGGATGCGGGCGATATGCGGGCGGAAAATCGCGCGCCCGCACTGGAGTTTCTGGCGCGATTCGATTCCATCTTCGCCGTGTTGCAGCCGGCCGTCGAGAGCGGGCAGATGAGCGATGCGGAAGTGGAGGCGCAGATTCAGGCGCGCAACGATGCCAAGAAGGCGCGCAATTTCGCGCTGTCCGATGGGATACGCCAGGAGTTGCTGGAACAGGGCATCATCCTGGAAGATACTAAGTCGGGAACGCGCTGGAAGAGGAAGTCATCGTGAAGATAGAAACCAAAGCCGTGCATGTGGGCGACCGTAAGAAGGCCGGCGCGCACGTACCCGTCACGACTCCGATTTTTACCGCCTCCAGTTACTTCTATGACAGCATGGAGGAGTTGGATCGCATCTTCGGGCGGGAAGATCGGGGTTACTGTTACTCACGCTACGACAACCCCACCAATGCCGCGCTGGAGGAGCAGGCGGCCGCGCTCGAAAGCGGTCACGGCGCGCTGGCTTGCAGTTCGGGCATGATGGCCATCCACATGGCGCTGCTGGCGGCGCTGGCCGACCGGCGCAAATCCGTGCTGGCCGCCAATGCGCTATACGGCGCCACGGTGGGCTTGCTGATGAATGTGATGGAGCCGTTGGGGGTGAGCGTGCGCTTCGCGGATGTTTGCGACCTGGACGCATTTCGCAAGGCGATGGAGGAATCGAAACCCGGCTGCGTGCTGGTGGAGACGATTTCGAATCCGCTGCTGCGGGTGGCTCCGCTCGACCGCATCGCCGAGATTGTACGCGCGGCGGGCGCCGCGTTGATCGTGGATAACACTTTCGCCACGCCGATGCTGGTACGGCCGCTGGAGTTGGGCGCGCATTTCACCGTGCATAGCGCCACCAAATACATGGCCGGCCACGGCGATGTGATGGGCGGAATCGTGGTCACCGACGCGGAACATTTCGAGGGATTGCGGGCGCTGGCACGGACGGTCGGTCCGGTACTGGGTCCGTTCGAAAGCTATCTGACGATGCGCGGCATCAAGACGCTGCCGTTGCGCATGGAGCGGCAATGCGCGAATGCCTGCCGGGTGGCTTCGTGGCTGGCATCGCACGGCGGCGTCGAACGCGTGTATTTCCCGGCCGACCCCGCGCATCCGGACGCGGCCGATATCCGCCGCCTGCTGCCGCACGGCATGTATGGCGCCATCGTCAGCTTCGAGTTGAAGGGGGCGGGGCGCGCGGAAGTGTTCCGCTTCATGAACGCGCTGCGCATGATCGTGCGCGCTACGTCGCTCGGCGACGTGCACAGCATGATGCTCTATCCGACGATGAGCTCGCATCGGGAAATATCGCCGCGCCATCGCGAGCGCATGGGCATCCGCGACAACCTGGTGCGGTTGTCGGTGGGGATTGAGGCGGTGGAAGATATTGTGGAGGATCTGGAGCAGGCGCTGGGACAAGTGGGGTAATGCGGCCAAGCGGCCTGAGAGGCCGCTGCAGGCTGAGAGCCTGCCCCACGAAAAACTGCCATTGTATTGACACGTCGCCGCCAGGAAACTGCCAGCGGTACGGCGCTCCCGGCTTTAGCTCGAACGAAACGTTTGGCCTCACGGTTGGCCCACCGCGTGCTGTTGCCCAAAAGTGGAGGAACGCCACATCGCATGCGGGAACCGTGCTTGAAGGTGCTGTTAATCGAAAGCGATCCTGGGTCTATCGACCAGGTGCGGGAGATGCTTTCCCAAGTGCCAGGCCAGTCATTCGATCTGCAATGGTCGGAAGCCCTGCTGCCGGGCCTCGACCGCCTGGCCAAAACCGATTTTGACGTCGTTCTGATCGACACGAGCCTCCCCGACAGCCATGGCCTGGATGCCCTGGAGGCCTTGCGCATGCACGCTCCGGCCGTGCCGATCGTCGTCCTGAGCGGTTTGGACAGCGAAGCGCTGGCTCTGCGAGCCGTGCAAATCGGGGCGCAGGATTACCTGTTCAAGGGTAAACTGGAACCCGATCTTCTCTACCGCAGCTTGCGCTACGCGATCGTGCGGCAAAAAAGCCAGGCTGGCTGCACCAAAACTGAACCGCAAGGTCTTCCTGTGCGCACGATCGGTTGTCTGGGCGCCAAAGGCGGCGTGGGAACCACCACGGTTGCCTGCCATTCCAGTCTCGAGTTGAAGCGGCAGACCGGCCAACGAGTGCTGCTGGCCGACCTGGATATGAGCGGAGCATCGGTGGGCTTCATGACCCGGGCGAAATCCACTTACACCATTCTCGACGCAGCCAACGATCTGCTGCGGTTGGACCCGAGCTTCTGGGAAAAAGTAGTCTGCAACGGACCTAAGGAACTGGAGATCCTGCCTTTGGCTGCGCCCGTCTGCTCGGAAGAACAGATCCGTTCGGACCGCATCCGGTATGTGCTTCGCTTTCTGCGCTCGATCTATCCTTGGATCGTGCTGGACCTGGGCCGGTTGAACCCGCTCACAGCGAGTCTTCTCTCGCATCTAACGGATCTGTTGCTCGTCACCACCTATGATTTGGCCGCCGTCAGAGACACCCGGCAAGTCGTCCATCGTCTGGCTGAAATGGGTTTTGAGTCCAGACGGGTTACCTTGATCGTGAACCAGGTTCCCAAAATGGATTGCGTCGCTGCGCTGGAGGTGGCCAAGGTATTGGGAATCCAGTCGTCGATCGTCGTGCCCGAAGGCACGGCCGGCCTGTTCGAGGGCAAGAGCGGGATCCGGCCGCAGTTGGCCCGCTTAGCCGCCAGGCTGGCCGGCTTGGAAGAGAAGCCGGCGGCGTGGAAATACTTTCCTTTCCTGGCAGGGTTTTCCGCAAAGAACCGTCAGTTGAAAACTGCGTAATGGCGCACGCCCGCGAAAGGTAAGGCGTAACAAGGCGCGCCACACAGGCTAAAGCCTGTGCCACCACGGCCAAACTCCAGGGGCGGCCTGAGAGGCCGCCGCAGGCTGAGAGCCTGCCCCACTAGCTTCTCACTCCAGCGGGGCGTCGTAGGCGGCCGCGGCTATCTCGCCCAGAACGTTTCCCACGCGATGCAAGATCGTCTCCGGGTCGCCATCCACCATGCTGAGGTAGGCGGCGAAGGCCAGCCTGCGTCCGTCCTTCCGGTCGATGTATCCCGCGATCCCTTTGCCGGTGATCATCAGCGAATGGTGCAGCAGGTCCGACCGGCCGAGGGTTCCGGTCTTGGCATACACATGACCGGCCGCGGGAGAATCGGGCTGGATATCCCAGAGCGTGCCGTCTTTGCCCATCACCGGCAGCGCCCGCAGAAATGCCGGGAACACGGCGTCCTGGTGCGAGAGATAGATCAGGTAGTGCACCATGAAGTCCGGCGTGAAGAAAGCGTCGCCCCCGGCGCCGTCGCTCTGGCTGGCGCCGGAGATATCCAGTCCCGCATTCTTCAGAAAGCGATTCTCGAGATCGAAGCCGGCTTGTATCGCGTCTTCATGGTTCTTCCCCAGGACGGCGCCCAGGATGTAGGGCGTCATGCTGGCATGCAGGTTCTGGCTGACTTTCAATGTGACCTTGGCCTCTTCGGTGAAAGGCGGGGAGACATGCTCAGCCACCTGATTTTCGGGTGTATAAAACGACTGCGCGTGAGAGTCCGGGGCGGGCAGGGTGAGGTCGGCGGTGGCGGAGACGCCGGCATCTTTCAAGGTTTCGACGAAGGTCATTTGCGCAAACCGGCTCGGCTCTGGGACCCGATAGGTCCGCAGAAGGGACGAATGGGCGGGCACAGTCCCTTCGACAGTCAGTGAGTAAGTGCCGTCCGGTTGGCGCTTGTCGGTGAAGGAGATCTCGGGTGTTTTGCTACTCGCGGGGCCGGTGGTGAGCTGGTTGGCGATGTGTACGTAGGCGGTCGCGGGAGACAGAGTCATTCGCGGCGTGGAACCTTCGGCTTGGGATGCGATAGTCACGTCGATCAAGTTGTCGTTGACGGCAATCGGCGATATGACCACGCCCGTTCCGAGCTCGCGTTCGCCTTCCGGAAACAGGCTGACATCCACCTGAACGTGTCCGGCTATTCTCCGGATGCCGGCCTTGGCGGTCTGCGCCGCAAGCTCGCGGATAGCCGCCAGCGGATCGCCGGGAACCAGCTTCGCGCCGCCGGGCATCGAATCATAGGCATGATCCTGGTTTTGAAAGGCGAGGGTCCCGTCGGGCTGGATGCGGTTCGACAGATTCGGATCGCCGGCCGCGACCAGGATCAAATCTCCGTGGAGAATGCCGCTTCCGTCTAGCGCGCCGGTGCGGAAGACTCGCGTGTGGAACCTGTAATCCGGGCCGAGCAGCGAGAGCGCCGTGCCCTCGGTCAGCAATTTGGTGGTGGATGCGGCGATGAAGAATTGCTGTTCATTGAAATGATAGGCGGGCTGGTCCGCATCGAGCGGCCAGAACTCCATGCCGAAGCGGGCATGCAGGTATTCCGGGCGGCTCACGATCACGGCGATGCGCTGTTCGAGGGACTGTGCGCTGGCGGCGGACAACACCACAGCGGCAATGGCGATGAATCGCGAGATTCGTTTCATGGAAAGCTTCCATTCTATACAATCGGAGAATGCAGGGAATACGGGTGGGACTTTCGACGATGCTTCTTATGGCCGGTCTTGGTATAGCGGACGCGCAGCCTTCAGCCAGTTTGGTGCTGCTGAACGGAAAGATTTGGACAGTGAACGATGCCCAGCCGCGCGCGGAAGCGGTGGCCTGCCTGGGAGGCCGCATCGTAGCGGTGGGATCGAACGGCGAGATCCGCAAGTGGATCGGAGCCGGCACCGAGGTGATCGATCTCGGAGGCAAGCTGGTGCTGCCTGGCTTCAACGATGCGCATGTACATTTCTTCAGTGGTGGCGAGAATCTGGCCAGCGTGCAGTTGCGCGACGCGAAATCCGAGGACGAGTTCCGGCGGCGCATCGCGGAGTTCGCAGCCAAGCAGCCGGCCGGCCGGTGGATTACCGGCGGCGATTGGGACCATGAGAACTGGACGCCCGCGCGCCTGCCCACGCGGCAGTTGATCGATGCGGTCACCACGGGTCATCCGGTTTTCGTCAACCGGCTGGACGGCCACATGGCGCTGGCCAACTCGCAAGCGTTGCATCTCGCGGGCATCACGCGCGATACACCGGACCCGCCCGGCGGGACCATTGTGCGCGACGCGGCGGGCGAGCCCACTGGCGTGCTGAAGGATGCGGCCATGGAGCGCATGTATCGCACGATCCCGGCGCCTTCCCAGGATCAGATCGCGGACGCCGTGCGCGCGGCCATGCGCTACGCGGCGGAGAATGGCGTCACCAGCGTGCAGGATATGTCTGCCGCGCCCGAGATCCTGCGCGTGTATCAAACGCTGCTGGCGCACGGCGGGTTGACCATACGCATCTCCGGTCATCAGCCACTGGCCGCGTGGCAGCGCCTGGCGGCGGTCGGATTACACGCGGATTTTGGCGGCGAGAAACTGCACATCGGCGGGCTGAAGGGCTTCGCCGATGGCTCGCTGGGATCGACGACGGCGCTGCTGTTCGAGCCTTACCTGGACGCGCCCAACACTTCCGGCCTGGCGAACAGCGAGATGATTCCGGAAAGCAAGATGCAGGCCCATATTCTGGACGCGGATCGCGCGGGGCTGCAGGTCGCGGTGCACGCGATCGGCGACAAAGCCAACCACATCATATTGGACATGTACGAAGAAGCGGAGCGGCAGAACGGCGCGCGCGACCGGCGCTTTCGCATCGAGCACGCCCAGCATCTGCGCATGGAGGACATCCCGCGCTTCGGCAAGCTGCACGTGATCGCTTCGATGCAGCCGTATCATTGCATCGACGATGGGCGCTGGGCCGAAAAGCGCATTGGTCCGGAGCGGGCGAAGGGCACTTACGCGTTCCGCGCGCTGCTGGATTCGGGCGCGGTGCTGGCGTTCGGTTCGGATTGGGATGTGGCGCCCATGGTGCCCCTGATGGGCATCTACGCGGCGGCCACGCGCCGCACGCTGGATGGCAAGCATCCGAATGGCTGGGTACCGGAGCAGAAGATCAGCGTGGCCGAGGCCATTCGGGCTTACACAATGGGGTCGGCCTACGCCAGCTTCGACGAGCAGATCAAGGGGTCGATTGAGCCGGGCAAACTGGCGGATATGGTCGTCGTTTCCGACGATATCCTCAGCATGCCGGCGGCGGAGATCGAGAAGACGCGGGTGGAGACGACCGTGTTCGACGGGAAAGTGATCTACCGGCGAAGCGCGCCGGAGAAGCGGGTACAATAGGTTCATGGCGGCAGCGACCGGACTGACGATTGACGATTTCGAGCGGCTCCCCGACGATCTTGCGCGCAATCACGAACTGGTGGATGGAGAACTGGTAGACGTGTCTGGCAACAACCCGCAGCATAACCTGTTTCGGGATTTCCTGGTGGAGCTCTTGCGACCGTTCGTCAGAGCGCATCAACTCGGCATTGTCATAGCCGAGCAGGAATACGATTTCGGCGGCAATGCCTACGGGCCTGACGTCACCTTCTTCAGCGAGTCGAACCGTCCGCTGTTCGATAAGAAGCGACGGGTGCAGCGGTTCGTGCCGGACTTGGCCATTGAGGTCGTATCGGCCAACGATACGTTAGAAAAACTCGCCACAAAGGCGCAGCGTTATCGCCGATGCGGCACTGCAGAAGTCTGGATCTTTTCCGTAGAAACCAGGGAGGCGTTTCTGTACTCCGAACACCGGCGAGTCATTCTGGATGAGAATGACGAGTTCCGTCCGGAACCTATCCCTGGCTTTGCGATTCGTATTGGCGATTTGTTAGACCGGGACTAAGGCGACTGTAACCGGTCGTGCCGGCGCAACATCTCCACCCCGCGCGGGTTGCCATGTTCGGCGGCCTTCAAGGCGTGCCTTTGCGCCGCGGGGTAGTCTGCGCAGACGGCGTAAATCTCGGTGAGCGCCACGTGCGCGTCGGCGTACGCGCCGTCGAGCCGCACAGCTTCAAGCAGCAGCGCCAGCGCTTCATCCTGCTTCTGCTCGATGCGGTAGAGTTGCCCCAGGTTGTACCAGGGGCGCGGATTGTGCGGCTCTCGCGATATCCATTCCTTCTGCTCGCGAATGTGGGCGGCGGTTTCGCGATCCAGCGCGAAATCGACCACTTCTTTGCGCCAGAAGCTCACGGCTGTTCTCCCACCAGGATCAGGCGCACATCCATGACGTTGGTGTTGGTGGGGCCGGTCACGATCAGATCGCGCAAGCCCTCGAAGTAGTGATACGAATCGTTGCGCGCCAGGAATTCCGGCGCGCGCGGGTTGCGGGCAAGCGTGCGGCCGTCGGCTATCGCGCCAGCCGCGTCGGTGGGGCCGTCGCTGCCATCCGTGCCGGCGCTCAGCACCACCACGTTCGGAAGGCCGGAGATATCGATGGCCGCCGACAGCGCGAATTCCTGATTGCGCCCGCCCAGCCCATCGCCGCGCAGCGTGACGGTGGTCTCGCCGCCGGTGATGACGCAGGCCGGCGGCTTCAGCGGACGTCCGGCATGCACGATCTCTTTGGCAATAGCGGCGTGCATGCGGGCGATCTCGCGCGTTTCACCTTCGACGAAGGTGGAGAGCACCAGCGTGCGAAAACCCAATTGACGGGCGCGCACGGCGGCGGCGTCCACTGCGAGGCGATTGCTGCCGATCACCACGTTGCGGACGCGCGTGAAAATGCGCTCGCCCCGCTTGGGCGTCTCGGGAATCTCGCCGCGGACGCCGCTCTCCATGCGCTCGCGAACCGCGGCGGGCACGCGCTGGAAGATCCCGTACTTCTCCAGGATGGTGCGGGCGAGCGCGAACGTCGACGCGTCCGGCGCGGTGGGGCCGGAGCCGATCACGTCGAGATCGTCGCCGATCACGTCGGAGAGCAAGAGCGAGAGGACCCGCGCGGGATAGGCCAGGCGCGCCAGTTGCCCGCCCTTGATTCGGGAGATGTGCTTGCGGACCGCATTGATCTCGTGAATGCTGGCACCGCAGGCCAACAACAGTTTTGTCACTTCCTGTTTTTCGTCCAGCGTGATAGGATCGGCGGGCAGCGGCAGCAGCGCGGAGGCGCCGCCGGAGATCAGGCATAGCACCAGGTCGTCCGGGCCGGCGCCGGCAGCGATTTCGGCGATGCGCCGCGCGCCTTCAACGCCGCGCTGGTCGGGCACGGGATGGCCGCATTCATTCAGCTCAATGCGGCGCAACGGCGCCACATAGCCGTACTTGACGTTCAGCAGACCGCGCGCGATCGGGCGGCCCAGCGCGCGCTCGGTAGCGCGGGCCATGGCTGCGCCTGCTTTGCCCGCGCCGACCACATAGATGTGGCGGTAGCCGGCGACGTCCTCGCGCGCCAGCCGGCTGGCAACCGCCTCCGCGGGATTGGCGGCCCTCAGCGCGGCTTTGAAAATGGCGAGCGCCTGGCGGCGGAGGCGTGCTTCAATCCGGGCTTCGAGCTTCATTTGAATAACGGCAGCCGGAGCACGGCTTCCAGGGCGACGGCCGGATCGTCGCTCTCGATCGGAATGCGGTAATCGGCACGGGCGTAGGACTCGCGGCGGGCTTCGTAAAGCTGCGCGAAGCTCACGGGATCGCGCGCCAGCGGCCGGTGAGAGGCCGGCTCGACGCGGCGGCGGACGGTCTCGAACGGGCAATCCAGCCAAATGGCGACACCGTTGTTTTCGAGCAGCGCATGGTTTTCGTGCTGGACGATCGCGCCGCCGCCCAGCGCCAAAACGGTCGGCCGGCCGGATTCGATGGCCCGCACCAGGGCGCGCATCTTTTCCCGCTCGATCCGCCGGAACTCCGCTTCACCGCGCGTTTCGAAAATATCGAGAATACTCATGCTCTCGGCCGCCTCGATCTCGGCGTCCAGATCGACGAAGTGCCAGCCGATCCGTTCGGCGAGCAGGCGGCCAATGGTGCTCTTGCCGGACCCCATGAATCCGACCAGGTAGATGCCGGGCGTGCGTTTCAGCGTCAGGATCATACGTCGTGTAAGATGGCGGCAAGCCGCGCGTCAACCAGGGAAGGAAAAAGGCGTTCGGCCAGCACCAACAGCCAGCCGGACCTGGGCGCCATCACCGTGCGCGCGCCGCGCTCCACACCGCGCGCGATGGCTTCGGCGCACTGCTCGGGGGTGATGACGAATTGTTTGCTGCGCGCGATTTTGGGCGGCGGCTCGCCACCCAGCGCGTGGTTCTGGAACTGCGTTTTCACATAACAAGGACAAACCGTAATGGTGTGAATGCCGTCCTTCTTCAGCTCCATGCGCAGGCCGTCGGTGAGGGAGCACAGCGCGTACTTGGAAGCGGAATAGAGCGTGAGCCATGGCAGCGTGACCCTTCCACCCACCGATGAAACATTCACGATGACGCCGCTCGATCGCGCGCGCATGAGCGGGACCACGAGTTGCGTCAGGGCCAGCGGCGCGAAGAAATTCAACTCGAACAGGCTACGCGCATCGGGAAGCGGAGTGCTCCAGGCGGGATCGTACAGGCCCATGCCGGCGTTGTTGATCAGGATGTCGATACCGCCGAATCGATCCAGCGTAGCGGCCACGGCGGCCTGGCGGATCTCGGGCACGGTGACATCGCCTGCCGTGACCACCGCGCCGTCTCCGCCTGCGGCCCGCAGCTTCTCCGCGGAGCGCGCGATCAGCGACAGCCGCGCGCCGCGCTTCCGGAAGGCCGCCGCGCAGGCCGCGCCGATGCCCTCGGAAGCTCCGGTGATGAAGACCACTTTCCCGTCGATGCGCATTCTTACGATTGCCGGAACCGGCCTGAGACGCAATAATGGTAGCATGTCCACGCGGCTGCTCCCGCTCTTCCCGCTGCATGTAGTAGTCTTCCCGCGCACCCATTTGCCGCTGCATATTTTCGAGGATCGCTACAAGGAAATGGTCGGCAATGCCCTGCGGGACAACTCCGAGTTCGGCATCGTGCTGGCGAAAGACGATGGCATCGTCAATGCCGGCTGCACGGTCATCGTAGAAAAGGTCCTGAAGAATTACCCGGACGGGAAACTGGATATCATGGCGTGCGGCCGGCGGCGCTTCGAGGTGGTCATGCTCGACGAAGAGAGAGACTATCTGCGCGGCGAGGTGCAGTTTTTCGACGACGATGACGCCGACGAGCCCATGCCGCTCGAAGCGCAGCATGCGGCATTGACGCAATACAAGAGCCTGCTGGAATCGGGCGTCCTGCGCCCGCCCACGCCCGAGCCGAACCTGGACGACCCGCAGCTCAGCTTTCAACTGGCGCAAGGGCTGCCGGACCTGGATTTTCTGAATGCGTTGTTGCGCACACGGTCGGAAGCGCAGCGTTTGCGGGAGTTGAGCGAGTTCCTCGCGCAGTATGTCCCGCGCCAACGGCACATTACGCGCGTGCGGCAGGTGGCTCCTGGAAACGGATTCGGAGGCAAGCCGCCCGGCATTTAGGAGAGCATGTTGGCGCGACCCAGACTGGCGTCTTTCGCGGTTTCGCTGGCGACCCACGGACTCATCCTGGCATGGGTGGCCTCCGGGCCCGTGCGCGAAGAGCCGCAGCCGCTATACGCACAAGCGATCGCACCACACGCGAGCAAGCTGGTGTGGTACGACTTTCGCGAGAAGCTGCCGAATGTCTCTCCCACCCCCGCGCGCAGACCCGCGAAGCCGCCGCGTACCAGGGTGAAGCTCGCAACCCAGGAGATCGTGGCCCGTACGGCGAAGGCGCGGCCCGCCCGGCAATTCGTCTGGCAACCTGCGCCCAAACTGGAATTGCACACGGACCTGCGGTCGCCGAACGTGCTGGCGATTCGTGCGCCGCATGCAGAGCCGCCGCCTAAGCCGAAGCTATTTGTGCCGCCTCCGGAAACGCCTCCGCCCACAGCGGATGCGCCGGTGCTGGCGGCGCCGCCGGAGATCCGTTCGGAGCGGAACGTGAAGGGCGCGGCCAACCTGCCCGGCATGCTACCGGCGAAAGCGCCGCCTCGCAAGTTCGTGGCGCCGCCGGCCGGCCATCCGGTGGACAAACCGGCGCCCGCGCTTCCGGATGCGCCGGCAGTCTCCGCAGCCGCGAATGCCGCGATGGCGGCTCCGCCGATTCTGCGCAGCCGCGGGGCCAAGCCCAGCCCCTTCGGACCGGCGCTGCCAGAGCCTCCGGCGCTGTCTGAGCCGGCATCGCCTGCCACTGTCAGCATGGCAATCGTGGGGCTGAACCCCAGTGCGAATGCGCCCGCGCCAGCGCCGGAAGGCGCGCGCAACGCCCAGTTTTCAGCCGCCCCGCAACCGCGCCGCACGGGTGGAACGGATGCCGCAGCGGATGGCGCATCTCTGACTGTGCCTGGCTTGCTCATCCACAGCGAGGCTGCGGATTCCAAGCCGACGGCGATGGCGCTCAAGTCGGCGACCCAGGCGGCGAATTTGCGCGCGGCGTTGCGCAGCAGCTTGCCGGCTCCGCCGATCGCCGGACCGCATGCCTCGGCGACTCGCGTCTCATCCGCGCCCGAGGCGTTGTGGCATGGGCGCGACACTTACGCCATGTCCGTACAGATGCCCAACATCACCAGCTACTCCGGAAGCTGCCTCATCTGGTTCGCGGAGCGGCGGGAGGAATCCGAAACGGGCGGCCCGTTGAGTCCGCCGGTTCCCCGGCACATCGTGGACCCCAAGTACTTTCCCGCGGCGATGGCGGATCGCGTGGAGGGGAAGGTGCGCCTGGTTGCGGTGATTCGCAAAGACGGCCGCGTGGACTCGGTGAGCCTCCTGCGGCACCTGGACGACCGCCTGGACCGGAGCGCCGCGGATGCTATGCAAAAATGGCAGTTCGAGCCCGCGCTGCGCGACGGCCAACCCGTGGACGTCGACGCATTAATCGAGATCCCGTTCCGCTTAGCGCCCAAGGGAGCGAAATGACCCGTCAATACCTGATCATCGACGCCGACGACACGCTGTGGGAGAACAATATCTACTTCGAGCGGGCGTTCGACGAGTTTGTCGAGTATCTGGATCACTCCACGCTGAGCGCGCCGGAGATCCGCGACGTGCTGGATGCGATCGAACTGGCCAACGCGAAGATCCACGGTTACGGCTCGTTGAACTTCGGGCGCAACCTGCGGCAATGCTACCAGCATCTCGCCGAGCGGGATGTCTGCGAGGAGGATCTGGACACGGTGATGTCGTTTGCGGAACGGATTCTGGATTGCCCCATGGAGGTGATCGCGGGTGTCCCGGAGACCCTGGAATACCTGGCTGCGCGGCACGACCTGACGCTGTTCACCAAGGGCCATCCCGACGAGCAGAAGCTGAAGATCGACCGCTCGGGCCTGGGGACTTATTTCGGCCACACGGCCATTGTGAAGGAGAAGGATGTGGCCGCGTACCGGACGCTGGTCGAGGAGCGCGGCATCGATCCCAGCCTGGCGTGGATGACCGGCAACAGCGCGAAGTCGGATATCAATCCGGCTTTGGAAGCGGGCCTGAATGCGGTTTTCATTCCGCACGCCCATACGTGGACGCTGGAGCGGCAGGATATCCGGCCGGGCCAGGGCCGGCTGCTGGTGCTGGATCGGTTTACGGATTTGAAAGAACACTTCTGAGGAGAGTGATATGTTCTTATCGGCGGAAGCGCTGCGTTCTCATATCGGTTACACGGCCTGGGCGAGCGGACGGCTGGTGGAAGCCGCCGGCCAACTTACACCAAAGGAACTGACACGCGATTTCGGCACGGCGGATGAGAGCGTGTTGGGCACGCTGGTGCACGTATTTGTCGCGGACCGGCTGTGGCTGCCCCGGTTGAAGGGAGAGCCTGCGACGACATTTCTGACGGACGCGGACTACCGGCTGACGGTTCTTCAAAACGACTGGCCCGCACTGTATGGGCGGTGGACGGCGTGGGCTGACGGACTGACGGACGAGGCTGCACAGGCAGACGTATCTTACGCCGATATGCGCGGCAACCCCTTCCGGCAGCAGCTCGGTGTGCTCGTGTTGCACGTAGTGAATCACGGGACTCACCATCGGGGCCAAGTGTCGGGGTTTCTGCGCGCCATGGGCCATGTGCCGCCCAAGTTGGATCTGGTCTTCTACTATCGCGAGGTGGAGCGGGGCTAAAGCCCCGCGCGGGCTTAAGCCCGCCCTCCATAGTCCTTAGTTCCAGAGGCGGTTGATGACTCGAATCAGGATGGCGGCGGTCACCACAAATATGGCCAGCAGCACAAATGCGTAGTCCATCCGGCCATAAAGAAAGTTGCCCACGGTAAACAGCGCCGACCAGATCATGGCGCATCCCGTGCTCCAGCCGAGCAGCGATAGCGGGACATTCTCGTGCTGCGACCATTCCGCGGCCTGGGCCGGCGAAATGCCCGCCGCCTCGCGAACGCGCCGCCAACCGGGGCCGAACGGGTGCACCTTCTTATAGAACGCGACCAGCACCGCCGGGTCGGTCTGGGGGCCAAAATAGGCGGTGCCGATCCAGCAGACAGTCGTGAATGCGACGGTAAACAGCAATTGCTGATAGGTCCCGACAACCACTCCCATCTTAGCCATGATCAGGAAGAGGATCGAGATGCCGAAGGAACTGCTCATGGCCACGATTTCGCACCAGGCAGTCACTCGCCACCAGAACCAGCGCATCAGATACAACAGTCCCGTGCCGGCGCCGATTTGCAGGATAATGCTAAAGCTCTGCTTGGCGGTATCCAATGCGAACACCAGGGCGGAAGAAGACACGAAGAGTAAGACGATCGCCAGGCGGCCGGCAAGGACATAGTGTTTCTCGCTCTTGCCCGGCTTGAGAAAGCGGCGGTAGAAGTCATGCACCAGGTAAGATGCGCCCCAATTCAGATGGGTCAGAATCGTGGACGAGTTAGCCGCGATCAGGCCACCCAGCATCAGTCCCACCCAACCTACCGGAAGAAATCGCAGCATGGCCGGAAATGCGATGTCGTGACCGATCAGGCTGGGATTCAGATTCGGGAGGGAACGTTGGAGATCGGATAGCTCGGGATAAACAACCAGAGACGCCAGACCGACCAGAATCCAGGGCCACGGACGCAATACATAGTGGGCGACATTAAAAAACAAGGTTGCGCCCAGGGCGTCTTTTTCGGTCTTGGACGCCAGCATGCGCTGGGCAATGTAACTGCCGCCGCCCGGTTCCGCGCCGGGATACCACACCGCCCACCACTGAACCGCCAGCGGCATGATAAATATGGCGACCGCGAGATCCCAGTTGTTGGTGAAATCCGGCAGCATGTTGAGGTAGTGCAGGCCTCCGGGCCCGCGCACATGCGAGAGCTTCTCCACCAGGCCGTGCATGCCGCCCACCTGCGGCAGTTCGACCGCGAAGTAAGCCGCGGCAATCACCGCCGACATCTTGATGAAGAACTGGATCATGTCGATAACCAGCACGCCCCAGAGGCCCGAGTGCGCGGCGAACACGACATTGAGCAGGCCCACGGCGAGCAGCGTCTGCCAGCGGTCGAAACCGAACAGGACGGCGGCGATCTTGACCGCGGCGAGATCGACGGTGGCCATGATCATGCAGTTGAAGAAGAAGCCGAGATAGACGGCGCGGAAGCCGCGCACGGCGCTGGCGGCTTTTCCGGAATAGCGCATTTCATAGAATTCCAGGTCGGTAAGGACGCCGGAGCGCCGCCAGAGACGCGCGTAGAAGAATACCGTGGCGACGCCGGTGAGCGTGAACGCCCACCACTGCCAGTTGCCCGCGACTCCCTGGGTGCGGACGAAATTGGCCACTAGGTTGGGCGTATCGCTGGAGAAGGTGGTGGCCACCATGGAGAGACCGGCGAGCCACCAGGGCACGGAGCGCCCGGAGGCGAAAAATTCGGCCGTGCTCTTGCTGGAGCGTTTCCCGAAAAAGAGCGCGGGCACGAAGCAAATCAAAATCGAGGCCGCGGCGATAATCCAATCAAGGGTGTGGAGGTGCATTGAGATCCTTCATCGACTGCAACGCGCCGGGTCCGGGTTCGGCATGGATCAGATGCATACGCTCGTCGAATTGCGCTGATTCAGCATAGTAACGCTGAATCAGCCCGCGGCGCACGGCGGGCAGATCGGGCAGGCGGCAGAAGACCACGGCACAGCCGCCGAATCCGGCTCCAGTCAGGCGCGCGCCCAAAGCGCCGGAATCCATGGCGGCTTCGACCAGGCGGTCGAGCGCGGTGGAACTCACGTGCAGACGGTCGCGCAGACTGGCATGCGAGGCCACCAGCAGCGATCCGAAGGCGGCAGCGTCGTGCCGTTCCATGGCAGCGACGGCGGCGTGGACGCGCAAGGCTTCGCTCACGACGTGCAGGAAGGCGGTGCGCTCGGCGGCGTCGTTCAGATTGTGGGCGGCCAGTTCCTCCAATTGCGCGAGCGTGCGGCCTTCGATAGCCCGCCGGTAGGAGGGGAAGCCCAGTCGCTGCAAGGCCGCTGTGCCCGCCGTGCGGCAGGCGTTGTACTGCTGCTTGACGGTCCCGGATTTCTCCGCGACAGTGAGGCTGTGGGCCACCAGGAATGCCCAATCCGCCGGAATCGGCACCGGCCGCACCGCCAGCGGATCGAATTCGATCAGCGACGCGCAACCTGCCTGCGACGCGAGCGAGGCGGCGTGATCCATGCCGCCCCCGCGCGTGCCCACGAAATGCTCGCCTTCCGGCAGAACCTCCATGAGTTCCTCGAACGTGGGCGCGGCGGCATTGGCGCGGAGCAGGCTCAGGGTGAAGGCCACCAGCAGCGCCGACGACGACGATAGTCCAGCGGCGGGAGGGAGGTCGGAGACAATGGCGGCGTCCACTCCGCGGCCGGTCCCCCATTTGCGGGCAACGGCGCACGCAGCGGCGCGCAGGTAGTTCTCCCAATCGCCCGCGGCGGTGGGCGCGAGGTCTGTCGTCCAGGCAAAATCGCGGACGCCGTAACCGCCGGCGCTGATCGCGCGGATGCGATGGTCGGCTCTGGCGCGGAAGGCCACGCGCACCGAGCGGCGAATGGCGATCGGCAGGACGGCAAGGCCGTGATAGTCGATGTGCTCGCCAATCAGGTTCACGCGGCCGGGTGCAGACACCAGTTCGGACTCGAGGCCGGGCCCACTTGGCCCGAAGGTCTCGTCGAGCAGGGCGCGGGGATCGGGGAGGATGGTCATCTCAGAAACAACATTGGTAGCATGGCTCACACAGTCCGCGATATGAACGCCGGTAAACGCGCCTACGCCCTGCTGATCCTGCTGTTCCCACGCGACCACACGCTGGCGTTCGTGAATGCGGGTCACAATCCGCCCGTGGTGCTGTGCGGCGAGGAGGTGCTGCGGCTGGAGGCGGACGGTCCGGTGGTCGGGCTACTGCCGCACGCGCAGTATGGGCAGTCGTCGCTGGTAATTTCGCCGGGCGATATTCTGCTGGCATACACGGACGGCATCAGCGAAGCCATGACTTCTAACGACGCTGAGTGGGGCGAGGACTCCATGATCTCTGCGGCGCTGGCTTCTCGCGGGCTGCCGGCGGGGCAGATGATCGACCGGCTCATGGCGGCGGATGCGTTCACCGCGGGAGCTCCGCAGCATGACGATATGACGCTGGTCATCGTGAAGCTATTCCGGAAGTTATTGATAACAATCAATTGGCGAGACATGAAAAAGATGCCAATTTTAGCCGCAAACGCAGGCGGAGTTCCTCTCCCATATGGCCTCGCCACGCGGGCACTTGCCTTTAGCCGGCCCTGGCCGCCTAAAAAGGCGGCTGCGGCCAAGATTGGCCGCCCCACATCAGCCCCTATGGAAAGTGACACATTTGTCGCCAGAATTGTCACTGAATAAAGCGAAACTCATTAACGTCCTGTGGGTACTGAAACACCCCAAGGGCGAAAACAAACTTGCTTTCCAACGGTTGCAAGGTAGGCAGGCGGGTGTATACTCAACGCAGCCGGGATGCAAACTGGGAATTCTGGGTAATGAGTCGAGACAAGTTTCCCGGTCATATCGCTTGGCGCATTCGAGGCTCCTATCGAGAGGACAAACACTTCTATGAAGAAACTCCCGTTTTTCGCCGCCCTGCTACTCAGCTTCGGCTCTTCGCCGGCAGCCTGGGCGCAAAACACCGCCTACGGGACCAATGCCCTGGGCCACATCACTACCGGAACTGACGATAGCGCGTTCGGCTTCAATGCGCTGGGGCAAAACACCACGGGCTCCGGAAACACCGCGACTGGATGGTATGCGCTCTACTTCAACGTCTCGGGTTCTAACAACACGGCGACTGGCATTGCTGCGCTCGAAGGCAACGGCGCGGGCACAGGCAATACGGCGACCGGCGTAGGTGCGCTGGCCAATAACGGCAAGGGCGAAACGAACACGGCGACCGGGTTGCACGCGCTCTACAACAACGCGGGTAACGATAACACGGCAGTCGGCGCCTACGCCCTCCAGGACAGCGGCACGGGCAGCGGCAATATCGGGATTGGCGTTGAAGCCGGCTTCTACATTACGACCGGCAGCAACAATATAGAAATCGGAAACCAGGGCGCCACGGCCGATGCGGACACCATCCGGATCGGTACGGAGGGCACCCAGACCGCCACTTACATCGCAGGCATCTTCAACACCACGGTAACCGGAGGCTGCACGGTAGTGGCCGCAAGCACCGGTCAGCTCGGGTGCGTGACGTCCTCGGCGCGTTACAAACGCGACGTCAGGGATATGGGCGACGCCAGCGATAAGCTGATGGAGCTGCGGCCGGTGACCTTTCTCTACAAGGCCGATGAAACGGGAGCCCAGCAATATGGACTGATCGCCGAGGAAGTCGAGAAGGTCTACCCGGAGCTGGTGATTCACGATGCCGACGGCAAAGTCGCAACGGTTGCCTATCATATGCTGCCGGCGATGCTGCTTAAT
>Ga0182016_10002186_pt1 | contig 23242 bp, 21 predicted proteins | sample 712S2MmetaG_FD_120491 | JGI IMG/M metagenome (GOLD analysis project Ga0182016, IMG submission 120491) | Permafrost microbial communities from Stordalen Mire, Sweden - 712S2M metaG | ecosystem: Environmental > Terrestrial > Soil > Wetlands > Permafrost | place: Sweden: Stordalen | collected... | reverse complement strand
GGGTCGCCAAGAGCTAGGACCGGGACACCCTCAGCTTTCTTCCCGGGTCGCCGAGAGCTAGGACCGGGACACCCTCATCGTGGGGACCTCATCGGGGGGGACGCTAAGCGTGGTCGGGAAAGTTGGAACAGGGGCATGGCTTAAACTCAAACTACATGCTGAACCGGGGGTATGCCTACACCAGAATCATCAGCAGCGAATACCACGGCCAAACCCTGCTCTCCCACCTGGCAAGCGTTTATTCCCACTCAACCGCACAAGCCTGGCAACAAAAACTGGATAACGGCGAAGTCACGCTCAACGGAGTCACCGCCAACGGGAGCGAATCGATCGTTTCGGGCCAAACGCTTGTCTGGAACCGCCCGCCTTGGATCGAACCAGACGCCCCTCAGCACTTCGAAGTCCTGTTTGATGACGCCGATGTGTTGGCTGTCAACAAACCCAGCGGGCTGCCTACGCTCCCCGGCGGCGGCTTCATGGAAAACACTCTTCTGCGCCTGGTGCAAAAGGACACGCCCAACGCAAGTCCTGTACACCGGTTGGGCCGAGGCACCTCCGGCATCGTGCTTTTCGCCAAAACACCGCAGGCGGCCTCTCATCTATTCGCAGACTGGAATACTCCCAAAATTCAAAAAATCTACCGGGCGGTGGCTCAAAATATTGCCGAGCACGACACCTACGAAATTCTCACACCCATCGGACTCGTACCGCACCCGCGCCTTGGTTCTGTGTGGGCCGCTAAGCCAGGCGGGATACCGTCAAAGTCATTGGCAAGGGTGATGGAACGCAGCGCAATTGGCGCCGGCACCACGACTTTTGAGGTTAGCCTGCATTCGGGACGCCCTCATCAAATCAGAATCCATCTGGCATCGATCGGCCATCCCCTGGTGGGCGATCCGTTGTACGGCTTGACCGGGCAGCCTCTTGAGAATCTCCCGGGCCTCCCCGGCGATGGAGGATATTTGCTGCATGCGCAGTTTCTGAGATTTCAGCACCCCAGCAGCGGAGAGCAAATCAATCTTGAGGCAGCTTTGCCATGCGGGTTCTCTCCGGGCATCGACAGTTAGGGACCTCCCCCGGTCCCCAGGAGTCTGTTACGAAACGCCTCGAAGAGGGCAGATTTCGGGAAACTGGGTAAGCAGGGGCTGAAGCCCAACATTGATTTAATTGGCTTTATTGGCCCGGCTGAAGCTGTGCCCTTGTTACAAAGCCTCCGCTCATTGAGTTTCGTAACAGGCTCCCGGTCCCCAGGTGCGAGGGACCGGGGCCACCCTCCTTGTGCGAGGAATCGGGGGCACCCTCCACGTACAAGAGACCGGTGCCACCCAATCTTAGGCGGCTTGCAGTTCGAGGAGGATGGCGGCGCCGTTGGGCTCGAGGTTGACGGCGGTGGCGCGGCCGTTGTGATCGCGAAGGATCGTAGCGCAGAGACTTAACCCGAGGCCTGCTGTTTCGCCGCTGGCCTGGGTGGGGACAAAGGGATCAAACGCGCGGTCGGGGTGGAGGAACCCGGAGCCGGAATGCGCGATGAGAATCTGCACCTGGTTTCCTTCGGCGGTGGCCTCGAGGCGGACGGTCTTAAGGTCGTCCTGAGCCCCGCCCAGTTGAGCGCCGCCGGGCTTCAGTCCGCGGGAGGATTGGCTTTCCGCGGCCTCAATGGCGAACTGGAGGCAGTGGAGCACAGCCTGGCGCAACTGCTGGGCGTGGCACAAAACCTTGGGCAGCCCCGGAGCGACGTTGAGGCGAAACTCAATGGAGCGGCGCAGGAATTCCGAGCGGTGCAGCTGTTCGAGATCGAGGAGCATTTCGGAGACGGAGACGGTTGTGAACTGGCCGTTTTGCGGCCGGGAGACGCGCGTCAGGCTCTCGATGGTGTCGCGCATGCGGCGGGCTTCCGCAAGGATAGACTCGATGCCCTTGCGCTCCTTGGGATCGAGCGAGGACGTTTCGTCGAGCAGCGATGCGTAGCCGAGGATGACGGTGAGCGGGTTATTCAACTGCTGCGTTACATTGCCGGCGAGCTGTCCCAGGCCGGCGAATTTCTCTGAATCGATAAGTTTTTCCAGCATCATGGTCTGGCTGCGCGTGGCCTGAAGCCGGGTGGTCAGCATTTCGATGGGGAGCAGATCGTCGGTGCGGAGCGGGTCCTCGAAAGGATTGGGCAGGCTGCCTGGCGCGGAGCGGGACGGAGCGTTGCGCATGCCTGCCAGCAGCAAAACGCCTTCCGTGACGGAGCGCCCGATCATGGGGACAGCGAGGGCGGATGTGAATTTCAGGCGTTTGAGGTCATCGCCGGGGAGGAGCCAGGGAGTGAGATCGAGGGACAGAGTATGGCTTTGATCGATTGCGGAGGGGGCGGAACCGGGGGCTAGGAAGTTCTTCAGGGGAATGCGCAGTGCCAACTCGTCGAGCGCGGCGACAATCGCCGGATCGAACCCGGCAGCTCCAGCTAGCCTATAGCGGCCGGCGGATTGGAGCAGCAGCGCAGCCTGCGAAAAACGGCTGTGGGTGGTGACGGTCTGGCAGACTTCATTGGCCTGGCGATCGAAGTCTTCGACGCGGCGGCGGGAGAGGATGAGGTTGGTATACGCTTCGAGTTCGCGACGAGCTCGGCGCTCACGCTGCTGGGCTGTTTGGTTGATAGCGAGTTGGTCCTCAAGCGCGAGCAGAATCAAGCCGAGAGCGGCAACCACTTTTCCCAGGACGACTATGCGATCGAGTTCGTTGGCGAGCGGCGAATGCATACCGATAGAGGGGAGTGCCTCAAGAATGAAGAGCGACCAGGCGAGAAAGCCCAGGGCGCTGAGAATGACGCCCGGGGAGACGCGGCGATACACAAAAAAAAGCAGCAGCACCATCATGAAGTGATTGGCGCACTCGACATACGTCAGTGGCCAGGTGCCTCCCAATACGAAGCAGAGCCACAAGCCTATGCAGCCCAGGAGTCCGCAGGCGGTGGCACCCAGCCAGCTTGGCATGCATCCCCGGGCGACACCCCAGAAGAAGGCAGCCACAAGCGTAATGCTCCCAAGCGCAGGCAATATCCAGAAAACAGGGCCAGCGGGCAGAGTACCGTGGAAGACGCCTTCCAGCAAAACGGAATAGATAATCAGTGGAATGGTGTAGGGAATTACATAGAGGATCTCGAACCGGCCTACGCGAAAGCGCAGCGGGGAAAGCGAGGCAATAAACAGCGTGGCGCTGATCTGAATTGAGGTTTGGCCAAGCGCGGTGAGCCAGGGATGCGTGCCATCGGAAAAACTCCACGGGCCGAGCCGGTATACCAGCACCATGCGGACGATGGCGAACAGGAAGCCCAAAAACCAGAGCAGTGTTCGTGCATCCCGGAAGCGCAGAGAAATATAACCAAACGCAGGCAAGAGCAGCGCAGTGAGGATGAGTGCGGGCATCTCGTATGAGTCGGGCATTGGAACCGTATTTCTCCTTCAGACCTGGTCGGTTACACCTGCAGGTAACTTGACTCCTGCAAGCGCCTACCGGGTATTCTTCGCTTGAAAGACGTGGCAAAGGCTGGTCTGCGCCGGACGTGGGCCGTACACTACGCCCTTTGGAGAGTCCAGACAATTGTTGCATACACGGGAATTCCAAGCGTACACGGGTCCCGACCCCTCGATTCTGTATCCATCCGGCGGGCCGGTCCATGCGTCTAACGTTGTAGACGGGCAGGAGCTTCCGGGAGCTGCACCAAGGCTGGGTTGGACATTCAGGACGAAGCAAAGGAGATTTACACGGGTGCGAAACGGATGGTGGTTGACGATCGTGGTGGCTGCGGGATGCGCGTTGGCCGCCGGCGCGCAGAATAAAGATACGTTCACGCCGATGGCGCTGGACTCGGGCTTTGGCGCCATGGACATTACTCCACCGGCCGTTCCCCCGGAGCAGATCATCCACGAGTTTGCGGCCAAGGAAAGCGAGTTCCAGCAAGCGTTGAACCACTATACCTATCGCCGGACTGCCAAAGTGCAGACCATTGATGACGATAACAAGGTGGACGGCGAGTATTACGAAGTGGACGATGTGATTTTCGATCCGACCGGCGCGCGCACGGAAAAGGTGGTCTTTGCGCCGCAGAACACACTGGAGCGGGTGCAGATGTCGCCTTCGGATCTTCAGGACATCCAGCGCGGCTATCCATTTGTGCTCACTGCGGAAGATATCGGGCAGTACGACGTGAAGTACATTGGCCGGCAAAAGGTCGATGAGATCGACTGTTACGTTTTCGATGTGAGCCCCAAGGTGATTGAGAAGAAGAAGCGCTACCTGCTGGGCCGTATATGGGTGGACACGACGGACCTGCAGATCGTGGTGACCAACGGCCGCATGGTTCCGGACGACACGCGCAAAGGCAGCGAAGACCTGCATCCCCCGTTCATGACCTGGCGGCAGCAGGTGGACGGCCACTTCTGGTTTCCGGTCTATACCAAGGGCGAGGGTGTTCTTCACTTTTCCGGAGGCAATGGATACCTGGCGAGCGACGTACACATGCGGGATACGGTGAAGTATTCCGATTACAAGCGGTTTGGATCGACGTTCAAGATTATTTATGACGGCAAGGAAGTGTCACCGGACGAGAAGCAGCCGGATTCGAAGCCGAAGAAGTGAGGATTGACCTTTAGATTTCAGCCACGATCTTTGAGGGAGAGTGGGCCTGGTCTCATAGGGTGCATTATCAAGTTGAGAGTGCTCTCGGCTTTCATCCCCGGTCCCCAAAGGCAGCGAGGGACCGAGGGCACCCTTAGCGCATTATCAAGTTGAGGGTACCCCTGGCTTCCATCCCCGGTCCCCAGAACATTTCGAATCGCGGTTAGCAGTTTTGGTATTTCCAGTTACGCTGCTTGCCTTCACTGATCCAATCGACGGCTGTGGCGATGCGCTTTTCGCGTGTCTCGGCGCGCTTGGCGTCGGCGATCCACTCTACGTATTCCCGTTTGCAACTGGGGCTTAAAGCGGCGAAGGCGGCGGAGGCCTTCTTGTTGGCTTTGAGCGCCTTCGAGAATTCCGGTGGAGTCTCAAGAGCGGGCGCGGGAGCTTTTACCACCTTGTGCCGTGCCGCGATGGGACTGGTGTACTGGCCACTGTCAATGAAAGCTACCGCTTTGCGAATCAGGTCGAGCATCTGCTTGTTGGGGGGCAGATCTTCAATACGGGTGAGGCGCCCGAGCGAACCCATGGCGTCAGGCTGCAGGACTTTTGCTTCGCGCAGGACGGCAGCGATTTCCTCGCCCCAGAAGCCGAAGCTGCAGTGCTCTTTGAAGGCGGACATGTTGCCGAGGATGACGCCCTTGTATTCGAAGAAGGGGCGGCTCCACTTGATGGATTCGACAACGCCGGGACAGGCCTTGTGGACCAGTTCGCGCAGGTGATTGAGGAGAGGCTGTGCGAAGGGTTTGGATTTGGCAATGTAGACGTCGACTCGGGAATCGAAGGTGTCGGTTGGGCTCACGTTTCGCTCCTGACAAGTTTTAGAGAATAGTGTAACGGCGGTTTTGGAAATTTAGCATGCAAAAAATACCGAGCCAAAAGATATGGAATTGGTTGCGGCTTTCTGCCATAATGCATTCGCAAGGCGGAGGTTGGATTTATGCGGCGTTTCGCTCCTGCCATTGTTGCAGTTTCCGTGGTTCTCTCCTGCTCCCCAGGCTCGATGGCACAAGATGCCGGGCCTTCTCACGCGCCGGACGGCCGCGGCCAGCAACTCATCTCACCTCTCTATTTTTCGTACAAGGCGGACGCTCCCTTCACTGCCACGGCAAAGACTGTAGTGGTGCGGACCTTGCCCGACGGATCGACCGTGACCGTAGAGAATGCGCGTCAAGTCATGCGCGATTCCGAGGGCCGAATTTTCCAGGAGCGAGTGACTTTTGTGCCCTTGCCGAACAACGGAAGGCGTGAAATGCGGGTGCATGCCCGCGACTACAGCGACCCTGTCGAACACACGCTCTATCACTGCGACACCGGCCCCAGGGTTTGCAACCTGTACGACTACCACGGCGTGGCGGCGACGGATCACCTTTTGCCAGCTGGACTGCAACCGGACGGAACCTCATTCCTAACCCGGGAGGACCTGGGCGTGGACACATTTGAAGGGCTGGAGGTTCAGAAGTCTCGCGAAACGACCACGGTCTACCGCGAGTCCGTTGGGAACACGCATACGATACTTCGCACGGTGGAATACTGGTACTCACCCGCGCTCGGGGTGAATGTGCAGGTGAAGCGTCACGACCCGCGGGAGGGCGATCAGACACTGTGGATTACCAATGTTTCACTGACCGCGGCAGATCCGGATAAATTCAAGATTCCCGCCGATTACCGGGTGATCGACCAGCGTGACGATCCGGATCATCAGCCGGCCCCATCTTCGGCCGGGGACCAGAACTGACTGGATTGCCGTTCAAAACCGCAGCGAAAGACAGCTGAGCCCACCGTCCATTTTCTGGAACTCCGACATTTCCAGCACCAGCGGGCTGAAGCCGTGCGCGCGCAGATCGGCGATGAGTTTGGGGAAACCGGCGGCCACCAGGACATGACCGTTTACACGAACGCAGTTGGCTGCGTAGCTTTCTTCCTCTGAGACGCGGATGAGTTCGAAGTCTTGAAATTGCGAGTTTTCGGCCATCTCTTCCATGACAACCAGCGTGTTGTCGCCAATGTAAGAGATGCCGCTTTTGAGATGGAGAATGGTGGTCATGGGCCGGACATCGATGGTCGAAGATGTGTAGCCGAAACTGGCCAGGTGGCGGGCCAGTTGCTGCGCGCCCTCGTCGTTGGTGCGGTGCGAGAGGCCGATGAAGAAGTGGTCTTCCGTCTCGCAAATATCGCCGCCGTCGACGGTTCCAGGGGACTCGATGGTGAGAGGCTCTGGGAAGAACCGAAGCACTGCATCGCGGATGGCTTCGACCTCGCCTTCGCGGCTATTCGCTCCGGGCCGCGTCAAGACTGCACCGCGAGCGGTGAGGATGGCCGTGTCTTCGACAAAGGTCGAGTCGGGATAGCGCAGGTCGGGCTCGAGCGAAGTGACGGCGAGGCCGCATTCAGCCAGGGCGTGGCAATAGTGATGGTGTTGCCCGAGGACCCGATCAAGGGATGGCGCTCCCAAAGAGACTGTCGTGAGTCCTTCGTCGAAGTTGGCTCCGGGGGTGCGTACGATGGCGTGGGTGAACAAGTGGTGGGCCCTCATTGTGCATGATTGCACAGAGTGAATTCTTGGTCTGGGAAAGCCTCTGAGGGCCGGGAGGCCCTCAGGACAGCCGGTCTGGAGACCAGCGCTACGGTTTTTCACCGGCTGTGAGAAACGGAGTTGTATGGCGCATCCAGAACTGTGCGCTAGTTCCTAGTAAAAGAGGTACTTGCGCCAGCGGTCGTCGCCGCGGCCGAGCATGCGCATGATCTGGCGGCTGGTGTGGAGCGAAAAGGGACGGGGATCGCGCATGAGGGCCATGTCGTCGATCTCGTGCAACATGCGGTTGCCCTTGCGGCGATTGCAGCTATGGCAGCAGGCGACGAGGTTTTCCCAGGTGGAGTTGCCGCCGCGGGAACGGGGAATGACGTGATCCAGCGTGAGTTCGCTGGATGGCAGCACGACGCCGCAGTACTGGCAGGAGTTGCGGTCGCGCAGCAGGATGTTTTTGCGCGATAGGGCGCGGGTCTGGTGGGGGATGCGGCGGTATTCAAGAAGCCGGATGACCGAGGGCATGGCGATGCGGCTGCGCTGCGCGTGGAGGGTCATGCCGTGCTCCTCCTCAGTGCGCGCGATGCCTTTGAGCACCAGCACGAGGGCGCGTCGCGCGCCGCATATGTTGATCGGCTCGTAGGACGCGTTGAGGACCAGCACCGGCATCTGAAGCATGTGGACGGGTTGGACTGCGGCATAATCGCCTGCACAGGCTGCGGCTTTGGCGATGGACTTTTGCTTGCGTGCATGAATCATGGCTTTTCCCAGCGACATCCTTTAACCCCTCGTCAAAAAGATGGTTGGTCTTGCGATGAATAGTGCGATGAATGGATGCTTGCCTGCGTTCCGTCTTCTGCCAGCCTGTTGCCGGAGAGTCCGATATCGTCCTGTGTGCCTTCCATACTGTTGTTTTGGTTAATTTCGTAGATGAGTCGGGCTCGGGCCAGCGTGGCAACCCAAACCGAAGCTGCTCCGGCTCGAAGCAGGACCTGTGCTGCGGCACGGGCGGTCGCGCCGGTAGTGAAAATGTCGTCGATGAGCAGAATGTCTTTCGAATCAACGGCGTTCGGATTGGAAACTGTGAAAGCGCCACGGACATTCATGCGGCGCCCATGCGAAGTGAGCCCTGCCTGGCTGTCGGTGGAGCGGTGCCGCATGAGGGCGCTATTCGCAAGCGTCAAACGCCACTGCGGATGGGACTTGCGCAGGAAGCCGAGTGCATATTCGGCCAGGGCGCGGGCCTGGTTGAATCCGCGCTGCGCATATTTTGAGCGATGAAGCGGGATGGGAACGACCAGCATTTCGATCGGCGCTTCCGCAGCCAGTTGGGCGATTGCCTGGGCCAGCATACGTCCCAAACCGCAGGCAGCGGGATGCAGGCGGTCATATTTGAGGGCATGGATGGCGGCCTTCATGCGGCCCTGGTACAAACCATAGGAAACGGCGCGAACGTATGGCGGAGGCACTACCCGGCAGGCCCTGCAAAGTGAAGCATTTGGAGGGTTTTCATCCGAAGGAGGAATATCGAGGGTATCGCCGCAGAGGGCGCAGGCGGGGCCGGAATGGAGGGGAAACTCCGTCCAGCAAACGGCGCAAATTGGCACATGGTAAAGCTGCGGCAGCGGGGAGCCGCAAAGAGCACAGGAGGCGGGAAGAAGGGCACAACTCAGGGCGTCCATGGGACTTCGAAGGACGCGAGCCACGGCGCGCCAACTCGAAATCTCAGAGGGTGGAACGTCGAACGTCAGTGAACCGGAGTCCCTGCGGAAGACGCACCTCACTTCAAGGCGGCGGAGCTTGTTGCGCGCCACCTTGGCGACAGTATACCCGCACGGCGTGATACTTGCCATGACAATTCGGGTTCAGAATTGTTACATTTCAGTTATCAGCGTTAGCTTGGGGTACGATCCTCGCGGATGGCGTCGCGGTCGGCGTTCTGTTGAGCTTTATGCTGCGCGTCCAGGTCTTTGTCCGCATAGCGTACGCCGTCCTTGAACTTGCCGACCGCGGTCTCAACTTTGCCCTTGACCTGCTGAAGGGCGCCTGCCACCTCGGTCCTGGTGTCTCCTGTCAGGTTGCCGATCTGGCGCTTGGCGCCTCCTACAACTTCGTCGATCGCACCGTTCACTCTTTGCTTGTCCATGGTTTCACGCTCCTGGCTTTCAGTTACTCATGAAGCTTCGGCGGACCGCTGTGCAGAAACGACCAGGGGTTCGTTTGGCTTGATCGTGGGTTGAAGGGCGTGGAATTTAAAGCACACATTAATTCAGGCCATTTTCGGCACGACTGAAGTCGTGCCCTTTCAAGGCGATGGCTACGATGCGAGGATTTCCGCAAGGTGTAACGTCATGCCCTTTTGCAAAGCTTAGGAATTCGGCTTTGAACTGGGATTCTCTTTAGGAGGCTGGGGGACACGCGTCTGGCGGCGAGTCGAGGCGGCCTTCACTCGCTCGAACATGGCCTGCATTTCGTCAAGTTCCTGGTCTGTGAGCCGTTCTATATCGATGAGCTGATTGCGGGCGCTATCTATGGCGCGGATGAGTTCATTCAGCTTCAGGTTGATGGCGCGGGAATGACGGTTCTGCGTACTCTGGATGAGAACTACCAAGAGAAAAGTAATGAGGGCGGTTACGGTGCTGATGCCTTGCGCCCAGCGGTCGGAGAAATGAAAGAAGGGACCCGTGGCAGCCCAAACCGCGATGACCAGGCCAGCTGCGACAAAAGCCCAGGTGGACCCTAACCAGGCGGAAGCCGATGCTGCGAATCGACCGAAATGATCGTGGACGGTTGGATTCTGAGCTTCGGGTGGTTGATTGGGCATTCCTGCCTCCTCGATTCTTTGGATATCCCCATCACGAGAATATGTTGCACCTGCTATGAGGCACTGTTCCTAATTGGCCAATGGCGTGGCCAACGAGCGGAACCCCGGTTACGATACACTTCAACCCGTGGAGGACTTCCGTTGCTGTTGCACGTCCGTGGAATTTTTGCCTGCGCTCTGATTGGTGTTCTATCCATACCCGGCGATTGCCTGGCGCTGCAGCCGCAACAACCGAGCAAGGCAAGCGACGCTGCTGCTTCCAGCGTGTTGATCGCCACGGCGGTTACTCCTGCGCCAGGGACGCCTGCTCCCCCTTCTGAGCCTGGCACCCAGTCGGCTTCGCAACAAACTCCGCCTGCTCAAGGACAAATGGGCGGGATTGCCGGCGGCCTGGGAGCAGCGGCGGTTTACGACGAGCAGAAGAGGCCCATTACCGCCGGCGGTTTCGTGGATACAGGCACAGTCGTTTTCCAGGACATTACGAAGCAGGCGGGGCTTTCCGGCTGGGTCCACAAGATGGGGGTGCCGGAAAAGAACTTCATTGTCGAGACCAATGGGTCGGGCGTGGGCCTGATCGACTACGACAACAGCGGCTGGTTGTCCATATACCTGGTAAACGGTTCGACTCTCAAGGCGCTCGATGGCAAAGAGGAGCCGCCTCATGCTGCGCTGTTTCGCAATAATCACGATGGAACTTTTACAGATATAGCTGCAAAGGCCGGCGTAACGAACGACCGCTGGGGCTATGGGGTGAGCGTAGCCGACTACGACAACGACGGGTGGCCGGATATTTATGTCGGCAACTACGGCAAGAACCGTCTCTACCACAACAACCACGACGGAACTTTTACCGACGTCGCTGAAAAAGCGCACGTGGAGTTGGGCAACTGGTCCCCTGGCTCAGCATGGGGCGATTACGACGGGGACGGCCTGCTCGATCTATATGTCAGCGGCTACGTCCACTTTGACCGCGACAACCTGCCGATTGCCGGCACCAAGGTGGTTGGGTACGCGTCGTGCCTGTATCGCGGCTCGGCGGTCAACTGCGGACCTAGAGGACTGAAAGGCGAGCCCGACCATCTCTTCCACAACAACGGCGACGGCACCTTCACCGACGTCACGGTAAAAGCGCACGTGGAAGACAAGGACAATTACTACGGGTTTACCTCGATTTTTGTATCGCTGAAAGGGAACGGGAAGCCTGACCTGGTGGTTGGGAACGACTCCGAGCCGAACTTTCTCTACTTGAACAAGGGAGACGGAACCTTCGACGACCAGAGCTACGAATCGGGTTTCGCGCTGAACAAGGATGGGCGCGAAATTGCTTCGATGGGTATTGCCGCCGGCGACTATGAGAACAATGGCCAGGTGGATTTCTTTGTCACCGACTTTGGCGACGATTACAAAGTGCTCTACCACAATGACGGCGACGCAAGTTTTACCGACGTGAGTTACAAGGCCGGCATTGCGCAGACTTCCATTCCGTTTGTGGGTTGGGGCGACGGCTTCCTGGATTACGACAACGACGGCTGGCTCGATCTGTTTGAAGTCAACGGCCACGTGTATCCGCAGGTGGACCAGCACGATTGGGGAACGACCTTTGCCGAGCGGCCGCTGCTATTCCACAATGTCCCAGAAGCGACGGGAAAGGGACGGAAGTTCGAGTACGTTCCTCCGGTTAAAGGCACTGGGCTGGCAGTGGTGATTCCGGGTCGTGGAGCAGCCTTTGGCGACCTGTTCAATGACGGCAAAATCGACGTGATCATTAATCCGATCGACGGGCCGCCGGTACTGCTGCGGAATGTGAATCCAGACCATCATCACTGGGTTGAAATGCAGCTTGTTGGAGGACCGAAGAGCCCGCGCGATGCCACCTGCGCCACGGTCTACCTGAGCGCCAACGGAATGCGCATGCGGCAGGACGTGCTGGCCAGCGGCAGCTACATCTCGTCGAACGATCGCCGTCTGCACTTCGGGCTGGGCGATGCGAAGGACGCGGGAACAGCTGAGATCCACTGGCCCTCCGGAGCGAAAGAGATGGTGAAGATCCCCGCGGAGGACCGCATCTTCACCATTACCGAGGGCAAGGGAATTACCGGCGCGCTGTGCGGGGGAAAGCCGTGTGCGGGAGCGAAATCGGCCACAGCGGCGACATCCTCCAAAGCTGGCGGACGTTAGTGTCCGGGCTGGCACGCCATATCGTTCCCCTCTCCGCTCTCGGTTTAGCGTTGGGGCTTACCGCTTCGCCAACTTGTGCGCAAGCACCCTCGACCACACCGCCGCCGCAAAGCGGAATGGGCGGCATCTCCTCAGCCGGGACCTTTGCCCCGGTCTACGATGCCGAGAAGCGACCTATCACGGCCGGCGGTTTTGTCGATAGCGAACATGGAACCGTCGTGTTTGAAGACGATACCAAAGCAGCAGGCCTTTCCAACTGGCGCCACGTGATGGGATCTCTAGATAAGAAATACATTCTGGAGACGGATGGGTCCGGCGTGGGACTTATCGACTACGACAACGACGGCTGGCTCGATATCTACATTGTCAACGGCTCAACCTACGATGCCCTGAGCGGAAAGAAGACGACGCCGCACGCAGCGTTGTTCCACAACAACCACGACGGCACATTTACGGATGTGGCCGCCAAAGCCGGCGTGACGAACGACCGCTGGGGATTTGGCGTGGCGATAGGCGACTTTGACAACGACGGCTGGCCGGATATTTTCGTCGCCAACTATGGCAAAAACCGGCTCTACCGCAACAACCACGACGGGACCTTTACCGATGTCGGCGAGAAGGCCGGAATAACGCTTGGCAACTGGTCGGATGGCGCAACCTGGGGCGACTACGACGGCGACGGGCGCCTCGATCTGTTCGTCTCCGGCTATGTTCACTACGACCTGAATCACCAGCCCACTGCGACCGACGGTTCGGTTCCCTTTGCGTTCTGCCAGCTTCACGGAGCCCCCGTTATGTGCGGCCCGCATGGGTTGCAGGGCGAGCCCGACCATCTGTTCCACAACAACGGCGACGGCACGTTTACGGATGTGAGCGAGAAAGCCGGTGTGGCGGACAAGAACGCGTACTACGGATTCACTGCGATCTTTGTGGATGTCAACAACGACGGCAAGGTCGATCTGCTGGTTGCGAACGACTCTGAACCAAACTATCTCTACATCAACAAAGGCGACGGCACGTTCGAAGATCAGAGCTATGTCTCCGGGTTTGCGCTGAACAACGAAGGCCGCGAGATCGCGTCGATGGGCCTGGCCGTGGGCGATTACATGAACAACGGCCTGGTCGACCTGCTGGTCACCGATTTCTCCGACGATTACAAGGCGCTCTACCACAACGATGGCGAAGGCAGCTTTACCGAAGTCGCCGACCAGGCAGGGATCACAAAGATGGCAGTTCCTTTTGTCGGCTGGGGCGACGGCTTTATCGACTACGACAACGATGGCTGGAAAGACATCATGATGATCAACGGCCATGTTTATCCTCAGGTAGATGAGCACGACTGGGGCACAACCTTTGCCGAGCGCCCGCTTCTGTTTCGCAATACCCACGACGGCAAATTCGAATACGTTCCGCCTGTGAAGGGTTCCGGTCTGGCGACATTGACGTCGGGGCGAGGAGCGGCGTTTGGAGACCTTTTCAACAACGGCAAGATCGACGTGGTGATCAATCCTATCGACGGGCCGCCGGTGTTACTGAAGAATGTGAATCCGGATCATCATCATTGGGTCGAGTTGAAGCTCATCGGTGGCGAAAAAAGCCCGCGCGATGCCGTTGGCGCTACTGTTTATTTGGCGGCTGACGGTATACGCCAGCGCCAGGATGTGATGAGCGGCGGCAGCTATATTTCGTCCAACGACCAAAGGCCGCACTTTGGCCTGGGCGATGCAAGCGACGCAGGAACCGCAGAGATTCACTGGCCTTCCGGCTCGGTCGAGAGGGTCAAGCTGCCAGCCGAAGACCGCATCTTTACCATCACGGAAGGCAAAGGCATCACCGGAGTGCTATGCGCAAACCAGCCGTGCCTGACGAAGCCTGTTCCCAAGGCAACGCGGCCTGGGCCGACGCACATCGTGCAGAGGAAATCGGGCTAGAACCGGTCCAGAACAATGCGCATTGAAGCGGCGCATGGACGTGAAATGGGCAATCGAGTATAGTGGATTCTTCTAATTGTTATCTTACTTGCGTTTGCCTCAGCCCAATTCCAGGGCTTTGACTCCTAGAGGGCCACGCTTGACAACAACTTCTTAGTTATTCGACCCTAAATACTTAACAACATGAAAGAGGAAGGTGTGGAGTCCGCGATGGATTACGATCCAAAAGAGGTTCCCGTTTTGATTTTATGCGGGGGCTTGGGTACTCGACTAAAAGAACAGACGGAATTTCGCCCTAAGCCAATGGTTTCTGTAGGCAGCCATCCGATTCTTTGGCACATCATGCGCAGCTACAGTTCTTTTGGGTTCAAGCGCTTCATTTTGTGCACCGGATATCGAAGCGATGTGATTAAGTCTTACTTCCTTAATTACTCTTCAATGAATTCCGACTTTACAGTCAATCTCCACTCGAATGAGTTGCGGATACATTCAGTCGATCACGACGACGAATGGGAAGTCACCGTTGCATACACTGGCGAGGAGACGATGACAGGCGGACGTGTGGCACGAGCTGCCTCAAGGTACCTTGAGTCTGCCGAACACTTTGCGGTAACATATGGAGACGGCCTCACAAACGCAAATCTGGCAGAGGAATTCAAATTTCATCTTTCCCACCAAAACCTGGGAACGGTTCTTGGTGTAAATCCGCCATCGCGATTTGGAGAGTTCAAACTCGACGGCACAAAAGTAACGGAGTTCTCAGAGAAGCCCGAGTTTTTGGGAACCTGGATTAATGGTGGATATTTCTTCTTGCGCAAGAAGTTTCTCTCGTATTTATCGCACGATGTCCATTGCGTTTTGGAAAGGGAACCACTTTCGCAGCTAGCCAAGGATCATGAGTTGCAGGTATATCGGCACGAAGGGTTTTGGCAATGTATGGACACGCAACGGGATTGCGATTACCTCAATGAGCTTTGGAAGAGCGGTAAGGCGCCGTGGAAGCCTGAAGGTCGCGAATAACTCGAAATACAGCAATCATTCACAAGCGCTAAATCAAAGCCCAGCTGAATAAATCAGATGAAACCTGCTCTCGATGTTTTCGAGCGGCGCACAACTCACCTTAGTCGATCTGAGTCGGAGGAGCTTGACCAATGCCGCATTTGCAATCATTAGATCCGCATCTGAGCCGCGACTCAAGTCGGGTGATAGAAACGCTGGGAGAAAAAAACAGCCGCTTTTCCGGGAAGACGGTCCTTCTAACCGGAGCTACGGGATTTCTAGGGACCCAATTCGTTCACTACTTCTTAAACTTGAATCAGTCAGGCCTGCTTAAACAACCGTGCCGATTGCTTGCATGGGATAACTTCAGCCGTGGAATACCTGACTGGCTTGCCGGGCTCCAGGAGCTTCCTGATTTTCGAGTGGAGAAACGAGACGTCATTGAGCGAGCACCCTTTGAGCACGCTGACTTCGTGATTCATGCAGCCTCAATCGCGTCTCCTTCTTATTACCGTTTGCATCCGATCGAAACGATGGATGCAAACGTTCAAGGGCTGCGAAATCTTCTCGACGATGCCGTGGTGCGTCCGGTGGAGAGCTTTCTCTATTTTTCGACGAGCGAGATTTATGGCGATCCGGACCCCGCTAACATTCCTACAGCGGAGACCTATCGCGGCAACGTAAGCTGCACCGGTCCGCGCGCCTGTTATGACGAGTCTAAGCGTTATGGAGAAACTCTAAGTGTCAACTTCTTTCAGCAGCACAAGGTCCCGGTGAAAACCGCTCGCCCATTCAATAACTACGGGCCAGGTCTCAAGATTACAGATAAACGTGTCATACCGGATTTCTTCAGAGACATTCTCGCGGGGCGGAACATTACTCTTTTGTCGAAGGGCAATGCGACCAGGACGTTCTGCTATGTATCCGATGCGATCACCGGCTACCTTTTAATCCTTTTGTCGGACCATAGCGGCGAGGCATTTAATATTGGGACCGTGGAGCCCGAGATTTCAATGACGGATCTGGCGCAACTGGCGATTGATGTCTCCGGTAAGGACCTATCGATTGAGTTCAAAAATAGCGCCGATCCAGAATACCTGACAGACAATCCGCAGAGGCGATGCCCGACCATTGCGAAGGCTCAGAAGTTATTGGGCTACTCCCCCAAGATTTCTCTTAGGGAAGGATTGCGAAACACCTATGAGTACTATCTCGATCACTCTGACGCCGTGGAGGGTTAGATGCCAGTTCGTGTAGCTGTTCTTGGTTCAGGTTATGTCGGGTTAGTCAGCGGATCTTGTCTGGCTGCGCAAGGTAATTCTGTGATTTGCGTAGATATGAAGCCTGAAGTTATTGCGAGCCTGAACAAAGGCGTCCCTCATTTCTATGAGCCTGAATTGAGCGATCTTCTTACCTCGGTGAGAGCCTCGGGAAGTTTTCGGGCAACTTCGTCGCTATCGGAAGCCCTCGCCAACTCAGACATGGTTCTGATCGCGGTTGGCACTCCGTCGGAAGGTGGACGGATGGATCTGACTCAAATGCGCGCCGCCGTCGAAGCTGTCGGAAGAGAGCTTCGGAATCAGGCGCATTTTGTATCGGTGGTTGTTAAGAGCACGGTTCTTCCAGGAACGACCGATACCTTGGTCAGGAAGTGGCTTGAAGATGCTTCCGGCATGCAACTCGGGGAATTTGGTCTGGGGATGAATCCAGAGTTTCTGAGAGAAGGCCGGGCGGTGTATGACTTTATGAATGCGGACAGGGTGGTGATTGGATCGGAGGATCTGAAAACCCGCCAATGCCTTGAGACTTTATATTCGCCCTGGAAGTGCGAGAAGTTATATGTCAATACGCGAACCGCGGAGATGATCAAGTATACAAATAACTGCCTGCTGGCAATTCAGATATCGGCGGCGAATGAACTGGCGAATTTCGCGGGAGCTCTTGGCGGAATCGATATGACGGATGTGTTGGAAGGAGTTTCTTTAGATCGGCGATGGAGTCCAATCCTGGAAGATGGCCGAAGAATTCGCCCCGACATCCTAAGCTATCTAGTTCCCGGTTGCGGCTTCGGCGGGAGTTGTTTTCCCAAGGATGTTCAAGCGATTCGAAGTAGAGGGAACGAAGTCAACTGCGATATGCAGCTCCTGGATGCAGTTCTCGATATAAATTCAAAGCAACCAGGGGAGCTGGTTACTCTGTGGACTCGGGAAGAGCCTGAACTCAAAGGGAAGAAGGCGCTGGTCCTGGGATTGGCATTTAAGGAGGAGACAGACGATGTTCGTGAATCCCCTGCGAGGCCCATCATCAGTTCTTTGCTGCGGCAAGGAGTAAGTGTGAAAGCTCACGACCCTGTTGCGATGCCGAATGCTCAACGAGCCTGGACAGAGTTGGACTTTGAATGTATTTCAGATTGGCGAAATGCGTTGGAGGATGCCGACGCGATCTTTGTAATCACAAGGTGGCAGGAATATCGCGAACTGGCTCAGTATGGCTCAAAACCAGCTCTCGCAGGCAAAGTCATTCTCGATGCCAGGCGCCTGCTGTCTCCTGATGTGTTCCCTAATTCTACTTATCTAACGATTGGAAGGCGCGCCATTCAAACTGACAAACATTGGACACCAAGCCAGGTGGATGAAGAGCATCTGAGTGCGCCGAATGTGTATGGGGGCAAATAGATGCGATTTACTCAGACCCCTTTGATGGGGGCTTATACCGTCGATCTGGAGCCGCGCGGGGATGAGCGTGGTTTCTTTGCCCGCTTTTATTGCGAGAAGGAATTTGCAGAGAAGGGCTTGGCTTCTCGGTTCGTTCAGATTAATAATTCATTGAGTTCACATCGCGGAACATTGCGGGGAATGCACTATCAGCTTCCGCCATTCGGAGAAGTCAAGCTTGTTCGCTGCGTGCGTGGTTCGGTCTACGACGTGATAGTGGATTTGCGCCCGAAATCTGCGACCTATTTGCAGTGGTTTGGCGCGGATTTGACGGCCGAGAATCGCAAAATGATGTATGTTCCCGCGGGGTTCGCCCACGGCTATTTAACCACCTCTGAAGATGCTGAATTGTTATATCTTGTAAGCGCGTTTTATGCGCCGGAGTTTGAGCGTGGGTTACGGCACGACGACCCGGCTATTGGAATTAAATGGCCAATCGAGCCCCAGATAATCTCCGAAAAAGATAAACTTCATCGCGACTTCTCACCTGATTATCACCTGAATTCAGAGCTCAAGGATCTGAAAGTATGAACATACTCCTGACCGGAGGAAGCTCATTCACAGGACTCTGGTTCGCGCGCCAGTTAGTAAGTCGCGGCCATAATGTCTTTGCTACGTTCCAGGGCGACAAGGACTCATACGACGGGCTTCGGAGACGGCGAATTGACGAATTACCTCAACAAGTAAATCGGCTCTGGAATTCTCCCACGCAATCAGCCCGTTTGCTGGGGTTGATCGATGAGGTTGGTAAGTGGGATCTGCTTTGCCTGCATGGCGCATATCTAGTTGGATATCGCGATCCGGGATTCGACGCTTGTCATGCGCTCAAGAACAACACCGAGGGTTTGGCGCCGTTGCTGGAAAAGCTTGCTCGATCGGGGATGAAGCGTGTGGTCGCAACGGGAACTGTCTTTGAGGAAAACGAGGGTGCTGGAGAAGAACCCCTGCGCGCATTTTCGCCGTATGGTCTTTCAAAGAACCTCACTTGGTTAGTACAAAAATATTGGGTCCAGAGTCTTGGGCTTCATATCGGAAAGTTTGTGATACCGAATCCCTTTGGGCCGTTCGAGGAGCCTCGCTTCACTTCCTATCTCGTGAAAAGCTGGCTGGCAGGAAAGGTCCCTGAAGTTCGGACCCCGTTGTATATCCGGGATAATATCCACGTTTCATGTTTGGCTCGGCATTATTCTAACTTTGCTGAAGGCTTGGGCGGTGAGCCAGGGACATCGCGTTGCGCGCCTATGGGCTATGTTGAGTCCCAGGGAGCATTCACTTTGCGGTTTGCACAGGAAATGCGCTCGCGCCTGGGGTTGGAATGTCGCTTTGAACTTGCCGAACAAAAGACATTCGACGAGCCTCGAATGCGAGTAAACACCCAGGCGCTCAGTTTGCCGGTCGAGCAATGGCAAGAGCCGGAGGCGTGGGATGATTTGGCTACTTACTATAGATTAGAGTTCGCATCGCAGAAAGTGTGATATTTTGATGGGAGATCATCAATTCAGGGGGGATTCCTGCTGCAATGAGGAGGAAGAGGGCGTTCGCCTTGATCCTCCGTTTAAGCGCAGCATTTTCAACGATCTGCGGTTTTTTAAGGTTGCAAAGTTAGAGCAGACTCGCAATGGATGTTAACTGCCCGATTGTATTCCGTAACAAAAATGCCCTGACCGCGCGTTCTTGAAATGCGGGCACAGAAGAAGGGTTGAGCAGGCTACATTTCACTATTACAAAGGGACTTGTTCAGAGGGACAGGATTATGACCGAGAGTGGTAACTCAAATCTATCTCGTGTTGCGGTAATACTAACGACATGGAATTCCGAGAGATACTTTAGCCGTTTTCCGGGCCCGCTGTTACAACAGGGCATCGACCCCAGCCAAGTGCTTATAGTCGATTCCGACTCGAAAGACAAAACGGTGGAGCGCGCCAGGTCTTTGGGCTTCTGTGTGCACGAGATTCCACGAATGGAATTCAACCACGGCGGAACCCGAGCTCTAGCTTCAACGCTCGTTCCATGGGCGGACATACTGGTTTACACAACACCGGATGCGATCATGGCGGCTCCCGATACGATCGCAACACTGGTTGCCGCGCTCGATGACCCGGAGGTCGGCGCAGCTTACGGCAGGCAGTTTCCTCACAGCGATGCCGATCCCTTCGCCCGCCATGCTTGTGCTTTCAATTACCTTTCTCAATCCGTCGTGCGCGACTTCGAATCCAGAAAGACAATGGGATTCAAGGCGATTTTCTTGTCCGATAACCTCGCCGCGTACCGACGGACCGCGCTGCAAGCAGTGGGGAGTTTTCCGGCCAGAATTATTACTTCAGAAGATACAATCGTGGCTGCAAAAATGATGCTCGAAGGATGGAAGACGGCTTATGTTGCCGAGGCAGCGGTTTATCACTCCCACAACCAGACAGTCCTTCAAGTATTTCGCCGCTATTTCGATACAGGGGTGATGCATATCCATCAGAAAAGCCTTTTGGAGAAATACGGAGAGCCTTCAGGCGAAGGAATGCGTTTCGTCAAATCGGAAATTGCTTATCTTTGGAAGGTGCGGCCTATGCTTATACCGATGGTGCTCCTGCGGACTGCGGCAAAGTATATCGGGTATCAACTCGGAAAGAGAGAGGCACTGCTTTCAAAGGGCATCAAAAAAAGGTTGGGCGGCATGCACGAATATTGGGTTGATGTCCGTCGCGCAGATCAAATTGACACGAAGCACGCTTAGAGCGGTTTCACTGATTCGGCACCCGGCACGACTGAACAAGCTGCTGAAAAGTCGTATTTGAAGGTATTTGGCGGTCTTGGGTTTTGCAGGGGCAGAAGCCCAACTTTGATTTAATAGGCTTTATCGGCCTGACTAAAGTCATGCCTTTTTACAAAGCTTAGAAATTCGGCTTTGATCTGAGTTTTTCCGTAAGCTGTGAAGTCGCGCCGTGACACAGAGCAGTTTATGAAAGAACCTCTAATCAGGTATTGCTACATTGGCAACATACCACTCATATGCTTTCTGCATTCCGGACTCAAAATCAGTTGGAGCAGACCATCCCAAGGCGCGCAGGCGGCTGACATCCATGACTTTGCGCGGGGTGCCGTCGGGCTTGGATGTGTTCAATGTGAATGTCCCGTCCCAGCCAATTGTGCGGGCTATTGACTGCGCTAATTCCAGGATCGTCATATCGACACCAGTGCCAACGTTGAGAAACTGTTCCCCTGAATAGTTCTTCATCACGAATACACAAGCGTCGGCCAGGTCATCGGAGAATAAAAACTCGCGTCTGGGTTTGCCGGTGCCCCACAGCTCGACCGTGGGGCTATTGGCGATTTTGGCTGCGTGGATTTTCATGATCAGCGCAGCGACGACGTGACCGCCTTCGGCGTCGTAGCGGTCACCGGGGCCAAAAAGATTGGTCGGCATCACCGAAACAAAGTCGCAGCCATATTGACGACGAAATGCCTGGCACAGTTTAATTCCCGCGATTTTGGCAATGGCATACCATTCATTAGTGGGTTCCAAAGCGCCTGTCAGAAGCTCTTCCTCCCGCATTGGCTGCTGCGCCAGGCGGGGATAGATACAGGACGAGCCGAGGAACAGGAGCTTCTTGACGCCGGTCTGCCACGCTGCGTGAATTACGTTGGAGGCAATGACGATATTGTCGTAGAGGAAATCGGCGGGACGAGTTGAATTAGCCATGATTCCACCCACGGTGGCGGCCGCGAGAAAGACAGCATCAATTTTTGCATTCGCCATCCATTGATGCACATCCGGCTGGCGAAGCAGATCCAGTTCGCTGCGCGTAGCGGTGACGATCTCGCAATCTTCCCGCTGCAGGCGGCGCACAATCGCCGAGCCAGCCATGCCTCCATGTCCAGCGACCCACACTCGGCGGCCCTTCAGGTCGAAGCTACTCATGAACCGATTGTCCTTACGTTGGATTCTTTGGCGACGACTTCCAAATCGGACTTCAGCATGTCGGCGACCAATTCGGGGAATGTTACGGTGTGTTTCCAACCGAGGACACGGCGCGCCTTGGATGGGTCGCCCAGGAGCAGGTCGACCTCTGTGGGGCGAAAATAACGGCTATCGATCTTCACCAATGTGCTGCCATCGGCAGAATCGATTCCAATCTCGTCAACTCCGCTTCCCTTCCACTCGATTTTGCGGCCAACACCGGCGAAAGCCAATTCAAGGAATTCGCGCACGCTATGCGTTTCTCCCGTTGCGAGGACGTAATCGTCGGGTGTTTGCTGCTGCATGATTCGCCACATCCCTTCAACGTAATCCCGCGCATGGCCCCAGTCGCGCCGAGAATCGAGATTGCCGATGTATAGGGTCTTCTGCACCCCCAGATGAATTCCGGCGACTGCACGGGTAATTTTGCGAGTTACGAAGGTCTCGCCGCGAATGGGGCTTTCGTGGTTGAACAGGATTCCGTTTGAAGCATGCATGCCATAAGCTTCGCGGTAATTCACGGTGATCCAATAAGCGTAGAGTTTGGCGACCGCGTATGGGCTGCGCGGATAGAAGGGCGTGGTTTCTTTTTGCGGAGTTTCCTGGACTTTTCCATAAAGCTCAGAGGTGGAAGCCTGATAGAACCGGGTCTTTTTCACGAGGTCGAGAATCCGGATAGCCTCGAGGATGCGCAATGCACCGGTGGCGTCGGCGTTCGCGGTGTATTCAGCGGTCTCGAAGCTTACCTGCACATGGCTTTGTGCAGCGAGGTTATAGATTTCATCGGGCTGGACCGCTTGAATAATTCTGATCAGATTGGTTGAATCCGTCATGTCTCCATAGTGAGTTTGAAAGCGAAGATCGGCCGCATGCGGGTCCTGGTAGATATGGTCGATGCGCGCGGAATTGAAAGAAGAGGACCGGCGCTTGATGCCGTGTACGATATAACCCTTGCTCAGCAGGAGATCCGCCAGATAAGCGCCGTCCTGACCGGTTACGCCTGTGATGAGAGCGACTCTCTGCATGCTGTGACCTTTTTAGTGGATTTGTAGTGCTGCAGATGCAAACGATACCGCTGCAGCGCGGCTTTGCCGTGCAGCTTAATTGAGCGAATTCAATTCTGAATGCTCTGGAGAATAAGATTAACAGAATTACTGCTTGACTTACATTGAGAGGATGGATCGAGCATTCAACAGCTTGCGGAATGGAAGAGCTTGGTTAAGGGCGCATCCCCTTTCGGCAAGGGTTGCTGGAACTCGACGTTCGGAAGGCGGAGAGCGAAGAATGGTCTTTCCGCGCCCAGAAAAATGGTATATGCTCTCGGCAAGAGAATTGGGGTATTCCCCAAACGAAAGGCGCTACTGAAATGCGAATTCTGAAACCTCTCGCTGTGTCGGCTTTCACGCTGCTCACGCTTACGCTCTTTTTGCCGGCGAAACCGGCAACGGCCCAAGC